>Ga0326727_10003171_pt1 | contig 53406 bp, 48 predicted proteins | sample MB2enrmetagenome_FD_207643 | JGI IMG/M metagenome (GOLD analysis project Ga0326727, IMG submission 207643) | Lab enriched peat soil microbial communities from McLean, Ithaca, NY, United States - MB29MY | ecosystem: Environmental > Terrestrial > Soil > Wetlands > Peat | place: USA: New York...
GGCCGGCGCGATCGTGATTGTCGCCTCCGGGCTTTATATCGCGTCGCGCGAGCGTCGGCTGGTGCAGGCGAAGCTGCTACCAACAGCAGATTCAGGTTAGACTCGCCACCATGTCCGGATCGATTGTCCCCGACCTGCCCGACGCACTCGCGGTGCGCCTGCGGATCGCCCTGAGCCTGCATGAAGCGGGCGCCGGGGCCGCACCGGCACTGCGCGATCTGCTGGTGGACGCCTATAACACGCGCGGCATTGCCCTGGCCGGTCACGGCAGCCTGGTGGCTGCGCTGACGTGTTTCGAGGCCGCGGTGGAGACCTGCCCGCGCCATGCCACCGCGCTCAGCAACCGCGCGAACATCCTGCACATGCTGGGTCGCACCGACGCCGCGCTGGCGAGCAACGACCAGGCCTTGGCGGTGGACCCACAACATGTGGATGCGCTGTTCAACCGCGGCCTGATCCTGTTCGAGCTGGGCCGGATCGAGGACGGTCTGGCCTGCCTGGACCGCGTTCTGGCACTGCGTCCGGATCACGCCCAGGCGCTGGGCAATCGCGGCACCATACTGAACGCGCTCGGCCGGCTTGAGGAGGCGGTCCCGTGCTTCCAGCGTGCCCAATTGCTGCTGCCCGACGACCCGACACTGCGCGTCAACGAAGCCTTGGCGCGCCTCGCGCTGGGCGATTACGCCGAGGGCTGGAAGCGCTATGAATCGCGCTGGGGCACGGCGCTGCATCCGACCCAACGCGGCTTCGCGGTCCCGCAGTGGCGCGGCGAGGACGTGCCGGCCGGCCGCACCATCCTGCTGCATGCCGAACAGGGCTTCGGCGACACGTTGCAGTTCTGCCGCTACGTTCCGCTGGTGGCGCGGCGGGCGCGGGTGGTGCTGGAGGTGTCCGCGCCGTTGCGCCGTCTGATGGCGACGTTGTCCGACGACATCCAGGTGGTCACCGAGGGCGAGAAGCTGCCCGCCTTCGACCTGCACTGCCCGCTGCTCAGTCTGCCGTTCGCGTTCGGCACCACGCTGGAAACCATTCCCGCCGACATCCCGTATCTTCGGGCGGATCGCCGGATGGCGACCTTGTGGCGCAAGCGGCTGGCCGGATTGCCGGGCCTGAAAGTGGGCCTGGTGTGGGCTGGCGACTCGGGCCGCAACCTGCTGGAAACAAGGGCGCGCGACCGGCGGCGATCGATCCCGCTCGGGCAGTTCGCGCCATTGGGCACGTTGCCGCATCTCAGTCTGATCTCGTTACAGAAGGGCCCGGCGGCGATGGAGGCTGCGCAGCCCCCATCCGGCCTGACGCTCCTCGACTGGACCGATGGGCTGACCGATTTCGCCGACACCGCCGCGCTGATTGCCGGGCTCGACCTGGTGATCAGTGTCGATACCTCGGTCGCGCATCTGGCGGGCGCGCTCGGCAAGCCGGTTTGGGTGCTGAACCGTTACGATGCCTGCTGGCGCTGGTTGCGCAACCGCACCGACAGCCCGTGGTACCCGACCGCGCGCCTGTTCCGTCAGCCGATGCAAGGCGACTGGAGCGCGGTGATTGCCGATGTCGTCGCGGCGCTTGGCGAGGTCTCGCCCCGACCCGCGAAACGTCAAGCGCGGCGCAGGAAGGTCCAGTAGAGCGGGGCACGGCCCGCTTGCAGCGCCTTCGCCTCGTAGCGCGTCGGCGGCCAATCCGGCGGACGCGCGGCGACCGGCGGCGGCGCATCGAACAGCGTCTGCGCGCCCATCACCTCGGCAACCCACGCCTGATAGGTCGGATCGTCGCTGGCAACCCGCCACTCGCCGCCCGGGCGCAACACCCGGGCCAGCAGCGGAAGCTGGGCGGGATGCACGAAGCGCCGCTTGGCGTGCCGCGACTTCGGCCACGGATCGGGAAACAGCAGGAACAGGCGATCCAGACACAAATCCGGCAGCAGCCGCAGCAGTTCCCGCGCGTCGTGCGGCCACAGGCGCAGATTGCCGGGCAGCGGCGCGGCAGCTTCCTGCCCCTCTGGCACGATACGCGACAGCAACGAGCAAATGCCGTTGTCGAACACCTCGCAGGCGATCAGCGCGCTGTCAGGATGCGCGGCGATCTGCGCCAGTGCGTGCTCGCCCCCGCCGAACCCGACCTCCAGCCACAGCCGATGCAGGCCGGGTGAGAACGCAGTCAGGGGGGTCGCGGCCTGCGTCACGGGGAAGGTGAGACGCGGCAGGGTTTCAGCGAGCAGGGTCTCCTGCCGCGCCCGCAGCTTATGGCCGCGCCCGCGGCCGTAGAGGCGATCCGGCGGCGGCTTTAGGGTGACCGGCATGGCCTTCACCTCTCTGGCCGTTCGCGGGTTGGGATGGCGAAGCGCGGACCGAGGTGGGGCACGGCGCCACGCTGATGAGGGACCCGCAAGCAGAAGCACCCTCACCCGTCTCGCGATGCTCGCCGACCTCTCCCGCCAGCGCGGGAGAGGTGAACGGGTCAGCGCCCGAAAGCGGACTGCAGCGCCGGGACGAGGTCGGTCCTCTCCCAGGTGAAGGTGCCCTTTTCCTCATCGGGGACGCGGCCGAAATGTCCGTAGGCCGAGGTGACGGCGTAGATCGGCCGGTTCATGTGCAGGTGCTCGCGGATGCCGCGCGGCGACAGGTTCATCACGTCGCGCAGCACCGATTCCAGCTTCTTCTCGTCGACGTCTTTGCCGGTGTCCTGCAGGTCGACATAGACCGACAGCGGCCGGGCGATGCCGATCGCGTAGCTGATCTGGATGGTGCATTTGTCCGCCAGGCCGGCGGCCACGACGTTTTTCGCCAGATAGCGGCAGGCATAGGCGGCGGAGCGATCGACCTTGGTGGGGTCCTTGCCGCTGAACGCGCCACCGCCATGCGGGGCGGCGCCGCCATAGGTGTCGACGATGATCTTGCGCCCGGTCAGGCCACAATCGCCGTCGGGGCCGCCAATCACGAACTTGCCGGTCGGATTGATGTGGAACTCGGACTCCGGGCACATCCAGCCTTGTGGCAGCGTATCCTCCACCAGCGGCCACAGCATGCGCTTGATCTCGGCCTGCTCCAAGTCCTCGACGTGCTGGGTCGAGACCACCACCGAGGTCGCGCCCACCGGTTTGCCGTCAACGTAGCGCAAGGTGACCTGGCTCTTGGCGTCAGGCAGCAGGCCGGCAACCGTCTTGTCCTCGATGCGGCGGCGATCGCGGATATGACGCAGGATCTCGTGCGCGTAATACAGCGGCGCCGGCATCAGCGTCTCGGTCTCCCGGCACGCGTAGCCGAACATGATGCCCTGGTCGCCGGCGCCCTCGTCCTTGTTGCCCGCCGCGTCCACGCCCTGCGCGATGTCGGCCGACTGCGAGTGCAGGTGGCAGTGGATATCGGCGGTTCTCCAGGAGAATCCGGCCTGGTCGTAGCCGATGTCATGGATGGCGAGGCGGGTCAGGTGGCTGAGCAGCTCGCGCGTCACCGTCTCCGGCCCACGCGTCTCGCCGGCCAGCACCACGCGGTTGGTGGTCACCAGCGTCTCGCAGGCGACGCGGGAATAAGGGTCGGCCGCGAGGAATGCGTCCAGCACTGTGTCGCTGATCCGGTCGGCAACCTTGTCCGGATGGCCTTCCGAGACCGACTCGGACGTGAAGAGGAATTCGCCGGTATCGCGCATAGGCAGCCATCTCGCGGATGAGGGTGGGGAAGCTTAGGGTTACCGCTGTGTGGCCGAAAGGTTGGGGGGGGTCAAGGGCGTGCGCGTCGGGATAGGGGCCCGGCCGGGGAGGGATGCGCTTTGATGGGTCGTTGGGCGCGGAACCGGGCCGGGGTGCTGGGGGCGGGGTGGCGCACAGCGGTCGCCGGGAGGGGCGGTCGGGCGTGGCGAAGGGGGGCAAGTGCTTGATGGGTTGTCGCCCGGCGGCCCGCTGCTATGTTCCGCTCCGCCCGGATGGAGGTCCGCGGAGGGATGGCCGAGCGGCTTAAGGCGCACGCTTGGAAAGCGTGTGTGCGTGAAAGCGTACCGTGGGTTCGAATCCCACTCCCTCCGCCAATTCGGAACGAAGCTGGGCACCTCGCCTTGTCGCGTTGTGTGCCTGGTCCGTTTGTCTTGCCTTCCAAGCTTCGTTTCATCAGATGTCGCAAAATCCACGATCGGTGGCGCAATTTGGTTCCCGGTCGTGCTTGACACAGCAATCGAGGTGCAATCCCACACTGGCTTCTCGTCGGCGAATTACAAAGATAGCCAGTCAGGTTTCGAATTCTATCTTACCGCAACAACGGATTTCCTCGAAACACATCTGCAGATCGCTGATCAAGTCGGCGATCGAGCGACCTGCTCCACATTTCGATAGGGTGGGAATCTCTTGCGAATCGTGCCGCCCTGTCTGCTGCCGAGGCACCAAGCAAATTTACGGATGGAATCATTTCTCCCAAGACGATGGCATCAACTGCGGAGCAGACGAGGCCGTACGAACGACATTCAGAGACATAAGTTCGTTATCAATATAACGGTGGGTTTGGCTCAGGCGGCCCTTGGGGCCGCCCAAGGTCCTTCGGATTTTCGCAGACCTCCGGGCATGCGTCGGGCTGTAGGGTAGACTATAGTGGTCACAATCGTCGGGTGCGGCCCCCCAGAGGCCTCCGAGTCTACGCCATGGTGGCCTTCTTTGGCCGTTCCCGTTACAGCCATTTCTCGCGCGATGCCACGACCTTCGCCACGGAGCGCACTCTGCCGCCTCCCATGCCAAGTTGGCGCGCGATCCAGCTTCCCGAGCCGAATACCCCTTGCAGCAGCGCCGGCACGTGAAGATCGGCGTTCAGCCGAGGCCTGTGCAGACCAAGTCCGGCCAGGCTACCGCTTGGCCTTCCGCATCGATGTGCTATCCGCGAGCTGTCACAGATGGCCGGCGCCAGCAGCACCTCGACGGGGTCTGCGATATTCCGTGAAGCCGCGCGACCGCAGGCGGATACTTGTCGGTTGAAGGACGATGTGCGGAAGCAACTTGCCACATCGCAGAAATATGTGGCGCCGGATGTCGTGCGGTCCCCGATTGCCATTTGTCCATGAGCTGAGCCATCCGAAACGCGTCGGTTCGGATGGCTCGTCAGACGCAAGGTTATGAACTGGATAATAAGAAACCTGTGGCCCGGCGCAGCAAAATCAACGTCAGGGTTGACACGACCACCAACGAATGCGTCTAAATCACGTGCGCGTCCCGCGGTGACCGCGGATTAGGCACGATCGTGGATACGCACAAACCGGGTGACGACACGAAAATGAATGAGACTTTGGATGACGCGCGCCTCCGAGCGGAGGAGGCGCAAATGCGCCATGCCCTCGGACTCGACGGTCAGACGCAAGCGCCTCGGCTTGAAGAGCAGCCACCGCAGTCCGGACCGGGCCAGGATCGGCTGTCCCTGCACCGGCCGCCTCGACGCTTCGTCAAGGACGGCGAGGTTCCGGTCACCGTGGTGCGCCGGACGCATCCGTCGGACGCTGCCGCAAGTATCGTCCAGCCCGCCGCCAACCAGCTTGAGGCGGCGCGGCAAACGATCCGGTCCCAGGCCGCCGCGACCGAGCGGGCGGAGCGGGCGCTGAATGAGGCGCAGGTCACGATCCGCGACCTGCGGACCAAGCTCGCGCACGAACGCCTGGCCAAGGACGAGGCCTATCAGTTGGCACGCCGGCTGGAAGGGGAACGAGATGCGGCCCTGACCAGCGTCCAGGACATGCGCGTGGATCTGGCAACCGAGCGGGTCGGGCGAGAGAAGCTTGAGCAGGAATTGCGCAGGGTCCGCGAATCGCGGCAGGCGGCCGAGGACAGGCACCTTTTGCCAAAGCGCCCGCGCGGCCGGCCGCGCAAGTATCCCCTGCCAAGTCCGCTCGGGGCGGGCACGATCGTCGCAGCCAATGTCGTGGGCGACGCCGGCGTGAATTTGGACCGCGTCGGCGTGGCGGGCAACCTTGCGGCCGGCGCTGTCGTGGACGTCGCCGCGCCGATCGCGCCGCCAAAAAAGCGCGGCCGCCCCCGCAAGATCGTCGTCGAAACCGCCGCCCCGGTCGCCGCACCAAAGAAGCGGGGCCGGCCGCGCAAGGTGCCAGTCGAACCGGTGCAACCGCCCCGACCACGTGGCCGGCCGAGAAAGATCGTCGCGTCCGAGCAGACAGAGCTCGGCTTGGCCGGGGAACAAGCGCCTAGGCGCGCCGGGCGCCCCCCCAAGGTGCGCGATCCGAAGCCGGTGAAATGGTGGACCAAGGGGTGGAAGTCGAAGGCCGGCTAAACGGCTCCCGTGACGAATATTCTGGCCATTCGCAACGCCCGGGAAACCCGGAACCTTTAGTAGTCTCTGTTGACACAAGCAATCGTCGTCTGCCGACAGACGCGATGAATGCTTACCGTCCGCTCGGTCGGCCATCTCCTGGCTGACGATCGCGCGTCCGCTCAGGTAATGCATAGCCATGCGCATCACCTCACTTGCCGACCGTTCCGTGCCCGTCGCGTTGCGTGCGGCGAATGGCACGGCAAACGATCAAACGGTCGGCCACGCCGGGGCGTCGCACGACATCGCCCGGCAGCCAATGTGCCAGTCTACCGTGGAGGCGGCGCATCGGAGCGCCGCCTTGCCCGCTGCATGGAATCGGAGTGCCGCCTTGCCCGCTGCACGGAACGGTTGTGTCGACTTGCGCGCCTCTCGCACACGGTGGCAACCGGCCGGTGTTCTGCGTCTCGGTGCCTCGCATCGGCATCAGCCGGACGCAGCCCATTGAGCGAGCCCGCCAACAGCGAATCGCTCGGCGCCAGGACAGTCAAGGGTGCCGGCTGGTTGATGGGTTGGCGCCTCGTGAGCCGGATGCTCGGCATCGCCAACACCGTAGTGCTGGTTCGCCTCCTGACGCCGGCTGATTTCGGCCTGGTGGCATTGGCGACATCGTTCTCGCTCGCAATCGACAGCATGTCCTATCTTGGTGTGTCGGATGCGTTGGTGCGCGAGCACTCGGTCGATCGCACATTGTACGATACCGGCTTCACGATCACCGTGCTGCGCGGATTGATGACGTCGCTGATCATCGCCGCCTGCGCCTGGCCGGCAGCTCGGCTGTTTGGCGATTCGAGACTGACCGTCATCTTTCTGGTGCTCGCGGCCGGACTGCTGTCGACGTCTTTCGAGAACATCGGCATCGTCGACTTTCAGCGCGATCTCGCGTTCGGCAAGCAATTCCAGATCATGCTGGTGCCACGCATCGGCGGCATCATTGCCTCGATCACTTGCGCCGTTGTCTGGCATAGCTATTGGGCGCTGGTGGCGGGGCTCGTGGTCTCCCGCGCCATGCGCCTGTTCTTCACCTACGCGGTCCATCCATTTCGACCTCGGATCACGCTGCAGGCGTGGCGTCGGCTGATCAGCTTTTCGTTCTGGTCGTGGGCGATATCGATGACCGCGTTGATACACAGCCGGTCCGACACTATCATCATCGGCGGATTTCTCAACCCAACCGCCGTGGGCGTCTTCTCTATCGGAGGCGAGGTGGGCTCGCTGGCATCGTCAGAATTGGTGGAGCCTATCAGTCGCGCGCTGTTCGCGGGCTTTTCTTCAGCACGCCGCACCGGCGACGGCGTTGCCTCCGCCTACATTAGGGCGATCTCGCTTGTGGTGTTGATCACGCTGCCGACCAGCGCGGGTGTTGCCCTGCTCGCCGGACCCCTGATGCACCTGGTGTTCGGTCCGCAGTGGGATGCCGCCATCCCGCTGGTTAAGGTGTTCGCGCTGGTCGGCATGTTGCGGGTCGGCGGTGCCGTTAGTGGCGTGCTTTTGACGGTCGAGGGCATGGTGAAGTACGGCTTTCACATCGAACTGACCTCCGCAATTCTACGGGTGATAGTCTTGTTGTCTCTGGTGCCCACCTTCGGATTGATGGGGGCGGTATACGGGCTTGCCGCGACCGGACTGATTGAGGAGGTGATCTATCTGATCATCACCTTTCGACACACCAGGCTGCGGCCGCGTGATCTTGCGCTGGGCCTGTGGCGACCGTCGCTGGCGACCGCCGTTATGGCTATCGTTTTGTTGGGGGCCGGGTTAGACCAGCCTTTGCCCGATGTCGCGGCGATGTGGCGGACACTGCATCTCGCTGGCACCGCGCTGTTGGGGGCATTGGTGTACAGTACGACCCTGCTGGTGGCGTGGCTGGCGGCCGGTCGACCGCGGGGCGCGGAAACCTATTTTCTCGGATTGGCCGGGCAGATCCTTCGACATCGGCTCGGACGCTAAAGCTCGGGCGATAGACCCAGGGGACGGTGACCGCGTTGCTCGGTTGAAGCGGATCGCACAGTCTTCCGAACCGCAATCTCGTCAATCCATGCGCAAGGAATCGATGTCCACATGATCTCCCGCGTTCGTTCCATGACCAGGTGGCTGTTGTGTCGGCTGCCGCCGCTCCGCGACTGGATTGCGGAGGTAGACCGTCAGGCGGGCGACAGCCGGCGCTGGCAGGCGGACCAGATTCGCAGAATTGCTGGCAGCAAACGTGAGCAAGCGGCGATTCTCGATCTGCTATCCTGCCTCACGCCGCGGCAGGTCGCGGGTTTCGACAAGGTGCGGCTGGGACGTGACGGCGACGGAGGTTATGTGATGCTGAACGATTTTGCCGAGGTATCCGCCGCACTCTCGTTTGGCATTAATGATGATTGCTCGTGGGACACGGACATCGCCCGGCGGGGCATCGATGTATACCAATACGACCACACCGTGGACGGCCCACCGACGCCCAACGCGCGATTTCGGTTTTTCAAGAAGAGGATCGCCGCGGAGATGTCAGAGCAGTCGGAAACCCTCGGTTCTGCGCTTGCGAAGCTTCCCGCGCCCGATGTCGGCCACACCATCCTGAAGATCGACATCGAGGGCTCCGAGTGGGAGGTGTTCGACTCCACGACGATCGAGCAGTTGGCGCGATTCTCACAGGTCGTCGGCGAGTTCCACGGTTTCTCGAACGCCCTCGATGCGAGCTGGCGGGACACGGCGCATCGGGTCATGAGCAAGCTCCGCTCGGTGTTCGAGGTGGTGCACGTACACGGCAACAACCATGCGCCGTTCGCCGTCGTTGCCAATATCGCGATCCCCGAGTCTATCGAACTGACGTTCGCCAATCGCACGATATACACCTGCCAAGAAACTGATGAGGTGTTCCCGACTCCGATCGATCAGCCGAATTGGGAGGGACATCCCGACATCTTTCTTGGCAGCGTGCGATTTAAATAGCGGGTCAAATCGCGGACGTTTCAAATAACGGGCGTCCGGGCGCAATGATCTGACCAGACCAGGATTGCTGTGCCAACCTGAACAGAGATGCAAAGCGGCACCCGGATATTTTGAGAGGTACGACGCGCCAGCCATGCCACAGATCTTCCGACGTCTCCGACAGGTGCTGCGGGAACCCGTGCCACTGCGCTTCCTGCTGTTACGCTGGCTCGACCAGCGATTTGGCTTGTTTGCCTATTCGACCAGAATAGAACTCGGCTCCGTCGAGATGGCGCATTACGGGCATTGCCTGCTGCACACTGCGCAGGTCGCACGGAAACTGGGATACACGCGCATCAGCGCGATCGAGTTCGGCGTCGCCGGGGGAAATGGTCTCGTCGCGCTGGAACGCCACAGCGAGCAGGTGCGCAAGGCCACCGGCGTCGAAATCGCAGTGTATGGATTTGATACCGGCGCCGGGATGCCGCCACCGCAGGACGTGCGCGACATGCCGTATCTCTGGCAAAGCGGCTACTTTGCGATGGATCCGGCGAAGTTGAGGGCGCGCTTGAGCTCCGCCAAGCTGCAGCTTGGCTTGGTCGAGGATACCGTGGCCCGATTCTGCGCTGAGGAAAACCCTCCGCCGATCGGCTTCATCTCATTCGATCTCGACTATTATTCAGCGACGACTGTGGCTCTGCACATTTTCGACGCAGATCACAAATACTTCTTGCCGCGCGTAACCTGCTACTTCGACGACCTGTCCGGCGGCATCGCGGAGGCTTTCAGCCAATTCGCTGGCGAATTGCTGGCAATCGACGAGTTCAACGCCGCCCATGCCGATATCAAAATTGCTCACGCCCATGGGCTGCGTTTCAGCGCCAACCATCTTCCGCGCCTTTGGCATGAGCACATCTACATTGCACACCGGTTCCGCCATCCCGCCTATGCTCAGCCGATCGTTGAGGACACGCGGCTGGCGCTGCACGAGGCATAATGCGACTGGCCGCTAACGCGCTTCGCCCGCCGCGGCGCCGCGATGGCCTAGCATCAACAGGAACTGTCGCGGGCATGCCGTCAATAACCATCGAACCAGCCATGGCGCTCGCCGCCGGGGATCGTACTCGCCCGTCACCCCGATTTCGCCGTGCCACCATCCAGCCATGTAGGCGTCGCGCAGTACTGGATCAGACTCCTGCTTCAACCTGGCGACGGTGCGCAGCAGATGCCAGTAGCGCGCCTTGCACAGCATCCGCCGGGACACATGCTTGCGCCACATCAGAGTCTCGTTGCGGGTCACATAATAGGCAACATACGGTGGCCATTGGTCCGACGGCGCTGGACGATGATACACCGAGGCCTCCGCCACCAACACCAGTCGGAAACCGGCCGCCTGCGCACGCATCGAGTAGTCGATCGTTTCGTGATAGGCGAACAGATCATTGTCGAGCAGACCAATCCGCCGCACCAGCGCTGCACTGACCAGCAGTGCCGTGCCATCGAGCATTAGGCGTGTGGGATCAGTACGCGCCAATTCGGCGGCGAAATCCGACTCGAACCAGGTCCAACTGCAAGTTGTTGGATCAAAACGTCCGGCACCGCTCTCCACCATCTCGGGATTGTTGCGGTATCGTATCACTGGGGTCGCCAGACCAACTCGTGCGTCGGCGGTCACCGCCGCGACCAATTTGGTCAGGCAATCCGGTTCCGGCAACGCATCGACATTGAACAGCCAGACATAGTCGGCGCCCGCTTCGATCGCGTGGCGCATGCCGGCATTGCAGCCGCCTGTGTAACCCAGGTTGGTCGGGTTTTGCAGCACATCGACGCGGTCCAGCCAGGGCTGAATCGACAGCAGCAGCGCGTCAGCGCCGCCATTGTTGACAACCGTCACGCGGCGGTTGGGGTAGTTCAGGCCGGCAAGCGCGGCAAGACACGTCGCCGTTTCCTGCGGTTTCTGCCAGTTGAGCACAACGATATCCACGAGGGGCGTCACGGCTTGCGTGCCTCGGCCGCCACGTCCCCGCGCTCGTCCCCTCGGTCCTCAACAACCCGAAGCCGACGGGAGACCGCGGTCAGCACTGTCTCCACCGACAGGTTCGCCACCACTTCGGAAGCGCGCAGAATGTCGACGATGCTACCATCCTGGTAGCCACCGCTGAATGGCATGTAGTCGTCCATACCTAGACATGGGCCGAACAGCAGGACCCCTTGCGTCCCCACGGCGTTAGCCAAATGGGCCGGCCCACTATCGATGCCAATGAACAAGGTTGCGCGGCGGATGACCTCGGCTGTCTGCATGATGGAGAGTTGGCCACACAGATTGCGAACCAGCGCGCCGTCATGTGGGACGGCGAACGGCTGCAAGCCAAGCTCGACGACATTCACCAGCAGGTCATTGGCAATCGCCGCGACAAGGCGTTGCCATTTGGCAGCCGGCCAATCCCGAACGCCATCGTTGGAGATGCAATGGATGGCGACGAACCTGTTTGGAAGGCCGAGCCGATTGACGCTGGCGACAGCATCGGGCGGCGGTGACAACACCGGCGCGTCGGACACTGGGGGAATCCCCGCGCTGAGGCAATGCAGACCGATGATGTTGCCGAACCGATAATAGTTAGTCATATCGGGCTTTGGCGCTGGCCCCGATCCGACCTTCTGGATACCGCACTTCTCACAGATGTGCCCGCCAACATGCATCTCCCACATCTCGTCGAAGAGCCCGGCGGCGTGCAACAGCATCGATTCAGTCAAGCAGCGCACCGGGACGACGCGATCCACCTCCGGGTAATTTTCCGGCAGCTCCCCGTAGGCCGGTTTCACAATCCAGCAGATACAATGGTTGGGAAACTTGAGCCGCGCGGCGCGCGCGATCGGTTCGTCGGCAACGATGTCGCCCAAATGCTCGATGAGCGCCATGGCCATCATCGGTCGCCGGCTACGTCCGAGACACTTTTTCAGCGACAGCATCAGGTAATTGCGGGAGAAACTGAACAGCGTGGCTGCGATATGCGGTGCTGCGCGCGGATTCCTTCGGAGGCGCCAATACAGCAGCTTCAATAACCGCGGGATCGACGTCGGCGCCTCGCTACCTGTCACCCAAGCATCCGTTCCTGCTGTCCACACACCGGCGCCCCATGTAGCGTTGCATCATCCATGAAGCAAGAAAGCTGGACTTCACACGCAGCTTCGGCCAGTCCACCGGTGTACGCTGATAAAGCTCGCGTCGACGCCGCGCTACACAGGTTCGTCGTCCAATCGCCCCACGGAACGGTGGTTCGGGCTCACCGTTCGTTGCGGCGTGCGCGGGCAACCGCTATGCTTCGGGGCGGTGAGCAGGGTTAGTTCACCAGACGGGGAGTTTTGAATCATGATCGAATTGGTGTCGGGTGGCGGCGCATTGTACTTGGATCTCATGAAGCGATGCCTTACGGACAGCGTCTACACGGACGACCCGCTGGCGAATTTCGTTCCCTATAGACCCAAGCCGCAAATGGCGACCTGGAAGCGCGTTGCCGTCGACGCGTTGCAACATCTTTTACAACGCTATCGACTTCGAATCGTGGAGCCCTACGCGATCCCTTGGATCAAGGATTTCAGCGCCTTGTCGCCCGAAGAAGCGACACGAATCCGTGAAACCGGTTCGGCATGGCCGGCGCGCGCCCATACCATGATCGGTCTCAGACGCCTTGATCGGTTGCAGGATTGCGTCGAGACCGTTATTCGCGACAACGTGCCGGGCGATCTTATCGAGACGGGGGTTTGGCGCGGCGGCGCCTGCATTTTCATGCGTGCAATTCTGAAGGCTCATTACGACACGGCTCGAACGGTATGGGTCGCCGACTCGTTTGCCGGTCTGCCGCCTCCCGATCCCGGCACGTATCCGGCTGATGCAGGCGACGCGCACCACGAACTCGCCGATTATTTGGCAATTTCGCGCGAACAGGTCGAGGCTAATTTCATGCGCTACGGTCTTTTGGATCAGCAGGTCAAGTTCCTCAAAGGCTGGTTTAAAGATACTCTGCCGACGGCGCCGATCGATCGATTGGCGGTAATTCGTATGGATGGCGATATGTACGAGTCGACGATTCAGGTGCTCGAAGCGCTATACGACAAATTGTCACCCGGGGGTTTCGTTATCATCGATGATTATGATCTCGAGCCGTGCGCCGAGGCTATCCATGACTTCCGCAAAGGACGCAGCATTACGGATACACTTGATTTGTCGGATGGCCGTGCTGGCGCGTTTTGGCGGAAATCCAGTTGATTCCTGCCCAGGAACGAGCCTCCCCAAACTCATGTCCGGGGACTTGGGCCCGGCCACGACGGTCGAGAGTCAATCTCTCTGCTGCCTGGTATAATCGCTGATCAACCCGGCATAGGCGTGCGACCTGATCTGCCGCCGGAAGACGCGCATCGCCCGCCACAACCGCACACCACACGCCGCGGGTGCCGCCCCCGTCATCTCCCCATAAACCCCGTCGAACCGCCCCAAAAATCCTGCCACATTGAACTCGTTCCGCAATCGCACCCGTGCCGCCTCGCCATACCGCCGCGCCAGCGCCGGATCCCGCACCAGAGTCGTCATCGCCCCTGCCAGCGCCGCCGCGTCGCCCACCGGAACAATCAGCCCATCCACACCGTCCAGGATCGACTCCGGTATCCCGCCGACATTGCTGCCAACCCGAGGCAACCCCGCCGCCGCCGCCTCCAGCAAAACGATACTGAATGCCTCAGAGTCCGATGGCAGGATCACGATATCGATGACGTTGCGCAGCAGGTGATGCACGTCCTCCCGCTGCCCGGCGAACAGCACCGGCAGCCCTTCCGCCTGCGCCTCCCAGGCCGCGCGCTCCGGCCCGTCCCCCACCACCAGCAACGTCGCCCGCGCGGCCACGTCCGGCGGCAGCGCCCGCATCGCCCCGATCGCCACGTCGCCCCGCTTCAACGCCACCAGGTAGCCGATCAGCGCAATCACCACGCGCTCCGGCCCCAGACCGAAGGCGGACCTCGCCGTTGCGCGATCCACCACCGGCGCCGTCAGTTCATCCAGCCCATTGTAGATGACCGAGGTCCGGGCCGCCGAGATCGGATCATTGCGGAACCCACGCATGATTCCCTCGGAAACGCCAACAATCCGATCGGCGCAATGCACCCCGATCAGCAGCCGCATGCGCCGCGACCAGTAATTATGCACGTGCGCCAGCAGCGGCACCCGGCACCACAACGCCGCCGGGAACAACCACGTGCACGAGCTCCCATTGATCGAATGGATCAGCGCCACGTCATACTGCCGGATCAGCCGCACCGTCAGGCGCGCGAACCGCACCAGATCCGTCAGGTCCCGCCAGCGCAAACCCGGCACGAACAGCATCCGCACCGGCGCAAATTCAACCGGCACACCGCGCGCGCGACACGCCTGGGCCAGCGCTGCATGGCAGGTCAGCAGAACAAACCGGTAGCGCGCGGGATCGATCCCATCGATCAGCGTCAACGTGACCTGGTCGGCGCCTCGCAGTGGACCGCCGCCGACATCAACCAGCAGCACGGTTCGCGGCAGTGGAGGGGCCGGGGACACCTCAGCCCCGCCACCTTCACGCTGGCTCAGTCGCCCTCACCGCCGAAGAACTCCTTCACCTTGGCGAAGAAGCCCTCGCTCTCCGGGCTGCCCTTGGCGTGCTTTTCCGCCTCCGCCTCGAATTCCTCCAGCAGCTCACGCTGCCGGCGGGTCAGGTGCTGCGGCGTCTCCACCAGCACCTGGATATACAGATCGCCGCGCACCGCGCTGCGCAGCACCGAGAAACCCTTGCCGCGCACCCGGATCTGCTCGCCCGTCTGCGTCCCGGCGGGCACTTTCACCTTCACCTTGGTGCCATCGATCACCGGCACCTCGACGTCAGCGCCGAGCGCCGCCTGGCTCATGCGGATCGGCATGCGCAGCGCAAGGTTGGCGCCATCGCGCTCGAAAATCGGATGCGGGCGGATCGCCACGTGCACATACAGATCGCCCGGCGGCGCACCCTGGCCGCCGGCCTCGCCCTCACCTTGCAGGCGGATGCGGGTGCCGTCCTCCACCCCCGCGGGGATCGCGACCTGCAACGTGCGCTCGCGCTGCACCGTGCCCTGGCCCTGGCAGACGCGGCACGGATTGCGGATCACCCGACCGGCGCCACCGCAGGTCGGGCAGGTCCGCTCGACCAGGAAGAAGCCCTGCTGGGCGCGCACCTTCCCCGCGCCGTGGCAGGTGCCGCAGGTGTCGGCCGAGCGGTTTTTGTCCTCCGATCCGGTGCCGGAGCAGGCGTCGCACGCCACGCGCGTCGGCACCCGCAAGCTGGCCTTCACGCCGGCGAACGCCTGGACCAAGTCGATTTCCACCGCCTGGCGGATGTCGGCGCCGCCGCGTGGCCGGCCGCCGCCGCCGCGCCGGCCACCCATGAACTCGCCGAACATCTGGTCGAAGATGTCGCCCAGTCCGCCGCCAGCCGCGAAATCGAAGCCGCCCGGCCGGCCGCCGCCCCCCTGCTCGAACGCCGCGTGGCCAAACCGATCGTAGGCCGCGCGCTTCTGGTCGTCCTTCAGGACGTCGTACGCCTCATTGATCTCCTTGAACTTCGCCTCGGCCTGCTTGTCGCCCGGGTTGCGGTCGGGATGGTGTTGCATCGCGAGCTTGCGGTAGGCCTTTTTCAGGTCCTCCGCGCTCGCCTCGCGCGCCACGCCGAGTGTGGCGTAATAATCCTGCTTCGCCATATCAGCCCTAGTTCCCCAACGCCTGCATCGCTGATGTCAGCCGGTCAGCCACCAGCGAATCGACCGTAACGAAATCGCGCCCGGCTTCATCGAAGCACGGGCGCGATCAAAAAAGCCAGAACGCCCGATTGGATTGTGGTGCGTCGAGCCGTTTGACCAGTACCGGTGCGGATGGCCGGGTGATCCCCGGGTCAAGCGCCCGGGGACGATGGCCCGGCCAAGACGTGCGGAGGTACGGAGCCGACTGGTCAAGCTCGGCGATGACGGTGACGGGTGGATCAGGCGGACTTCTTCTTGTCGTCCACTTCCTCGAACTCGGCGTCCACCACCTTGTCGTCCGGCTTGCCGCCGCCAGCACCCGCATGCGGACCCGCATGAGGCCCGCCATCCGGTCCGGCGCCAGGACCTGCTTCGGCCTGCTGCGACTTGTACATCGCCTCGCCGATCTTCATCGCCGCCTGGCTCAGCCGGTCGGACGCGGATTTCAGCGCGGCAATGTCGGTGCCCTCCATCGCCGAGCGCGCCGCGGCCAACGCGGCCTCGGCCTCGCCCTTGTCCTGCGCCGACAGCTTGTCGCCGTATTCCTTCAGGTTCTTGTCGGTCTGATGGATCAGCGAGTCGGCGTGGTTCTTCGCCTCGATGAACTCGCGGCGCTGCTTGTCGGCCTCGGCGTTCGCCTCCGCCTCCTTCACCATGCGCTGGATCTCGGTCTCGGACAGTCCGCCGCTGGCCTGGATACGGATTTGCTGCTCCTTGCCGGTGGCCTTGTCCTTCGCCTGCACCGAGACGATGCCGTTGGCGTCGATGTCGAACGTCACTTCGATCTGCGGCGTGCCGCGCGGGGCCGGCGGGATGCCGGTCAGGTCGAAGTTGCCCAGCAGCTTGTTGTCGGCGGCCATCTCCCGCTCGCCCTGGTAAACCTTGATGGTCACCGCCTGCTGGTTGTCGTCCGCGGTCGAGAAGGTCTGGCTTTTCTTCGTCGGGATCGTCGTGTTGCGGTCGATCAGCCTTGTGAACACGCCGCCCAGCGTCTCGATGCCCAGCGACAGCGGCGTGACGTCGAGCAGCAGCACGTCCTTGACGTCGCCGGCCAGCACCGCGCCCTGCACCGCCGCGCCGATCGCCACCACCTCATCGGGGTTGACGTTGCGCGCCGGGTCCTTGCCGAAGAACTGCTTCACCGCCTCGATGACCTTGGGCATGCGGGTCATGCCGCCGACCAGGATCACCTCGCCGATCTCGCCCGCGGTCACGCCGGCATCCTTCAGCGCCGCCTTGCACGGCTCCAGCGTGCGGCTGATCAGATCGTCGACCAGCGATTCCAGCTTCGCCCGCGTCAGCTTCATCACCAGGTGCTTCGGCCCGGAGGCGTCGGCGGTGATGAACGGCAGGTTGATCTCGGTCTCCTTCGACGACGACAGCTCGATCTTCGCCTTCTCGGCGGCTTCCTTCAGCCGCTGCAGCGCGAGCTTGTCCTTCCGCAGGTCGATGCCCTGTTCCTTGCGGAACTCGTCGGCCAGGTAATCGATCACGCGGGCGTCGAAATCCTCACCGCCGAGGAAGGTGTCGCCGTTGGTGGATTTCACCTCGAACACGCCGTCGCCGATTTCCAGCACGGAGATGTCGAAGGTGCCGCCGCCAAGGTCATACACCGCGATGGTGCCGGCGTGTTTCTTGTCCATGCCGTAGGCCAGCGCAGCGGCGGTCGGCTCGTTGATGATGCGCAGCACGTCGAGGCCGGCGATGCGGCCGGCGTCCTTGGTGGCCTGGCGCTGGCTGTCGTTGAAGTAGGCCGGGACGGTGATGACCGCCTGGGTGACCGGTTCGCCGAGATAGGACTCGGCGGTCTCCTTCATCTTGCCGAGGATGAAGGCGCTGATCTGGCTCGGCGAGTATTTCTCGCCCCGCGCCTCGACCACGGCGTCGCCATTGTCGGCGCGCACGATGGCGTAGGGCACCAGGCCCTTGTCCTTGGCGACCATCGGGTCGTCGTAGCGGCGCCCGATCAGGCGCTTGATGGCATACAGGGTGTTGGTCGGGTTGGTAACCGCCTGGCGTTTGGCCGACTGGCCGACCAGCCGTTCGCCGTTGTCCGCGAAGGCGACCATGCTGGGCGTGGTGCGTGCGCCTTCACTGTTCTCGATGACCCGAACGTCCTTGCCTTCCATGATGGCAACGCAGGAGTTCGTGGTGCCGAGGTCGATTCCGATGACTTTGCTCATTGAGAGGCTCCTTATAGCGGACACATGCGGCCCGAAGCACCGCGCGTGTCCCCACGGTGGGAATGACTAGGATGTATGGGGGTGAGGCCGTTCCGGCAAGGGTCTGGGCGATAGGAAATTCGTCCACGGGCGATGTTTGGCCTCACATCTGGGCGTGTTTGCCGGGATTTAGTGGCCAAAGCGGCGGCTCCGTCAGACGGTCGTGTCGAATGCGCTGCGCGACGCGGTGATCTCCTCCGGCGGCGCCTTGGCGACCACCACCATGGCGGGGCGCAGCAGCCGGCCGTTCAAGGTCCAGCCCTGGGTCCACGCGTGCATCACCGTGCCGGGCGGATGCGCGGCACTCTCCTGCTCGGCCATCGCCTGGTGCAGGTTGGGATCGAATTTCTGCCCGGTCGGGTCCTCGCGCTTGATGCCGTTGCGCTCCAGCAGCGCCAGGAAACTGCGCTCCACGCCGGCGAAGCCCTCGCGCAGGCGCGCGACGATCTCCGGTTCGTTTTCGTGCGGCGCCGGGACCGCGTCGAGGCCGCGCCGCAGGTTCTCCGCCGCCTCGGCCACGTCGGCGGCGAATTTCTGCACCGCGTATTGCCGCGTCTCGTCGATCTCGCGGCGGCTGCGCGCCCGCACATTGGCCGTTTCGGCCTCGGCGCGGACCCAGCGGTCCTTCAGCTCGGCAAGCTCGGCCTCCAGCTCCGCGATCCGCGCGGTGGCGGCCTGCATGAGCTGTTCGGGGGTTTCCGGCACCGCCGCGGAGGCCTGGTGCTCGGAGCGAGGGTCAGATTGGTTCTGTTCGGATGCAATGTTCATGATGCGATGAGGTAGGGCGATGAGGTGGCACGGACAAGGAGGAGGGCGCTGCATACCATATGATGCGTTAACGAATGCTTAGCGAATTGGTGGCCGGCGGCCATTGATTTCGATCAAGCGGGGGGCTGCGGTGGGGGCAATCGGGCGACTGTCGGAAAGTTGGCCGATCGGGTGATCCCGCCTTTCCCGGCCCCTTGCGATGCGAGCCGGAGACTGTCATTGCGAGCCGGAGGCGAAGCAGTCCCCATCCAGTTTGGCACCTCGCCAGGTGCGCACCTCGATGGGGATTGCTTCGCCTCCGGCTCGCAATGACAGGGATATCCCGGTCAGCCGGACCCCGACTAGATCACCCGTACCGCCTTCGGCAGTTGCGCGATGTCCTCCCAGAACGCGTCGCGCTCGTAGCGGCTGAACAGGTCGGGCGGCAGCACGCTCGGGCGGGTCTCGGCGCGCACGGCGGAGCGGACGTGGTGCAGGCCGGGCGTGCCGAGGCGGGTGTCGAACTCGATCATGTCGTAGGCCGGCTCGATGTGTTCGGGGTCGTGCGCGAACAGCGGTTCGCCGATGGCGTGGTAGATCGCGGCGAGGGTGCCGAGCGGGTTGGCGGTCAGCCGCTCGTAGCGCACCAGCAACAGCCGGTTGGCCTGCGGGCCGTAGACCGCCTCCCGCAGGGCGTTCCAGGCGAAGCCGACCATGCCGTCGGGCTTGCTCAGGCCGTCGGCGCGCGAATAGACCGTGCCGCCGGGCTCGAAGTTGAAGATGCCGGAGAGTTCGAAGGCGTTGCGGCGGACCAGGCTCTCGATGCTGTCGACCACCCAGGCGGGGTTGCGGACGCAGCAGATGGTCAGCGCGCTGGGGAAGAGTTTGCTCAGCGCCGTCAGCTTCGTGGTCCACATGCGGTTGGTGTCGAACACGAGCTGGGTCGGGTGGATGTCGGCGTAATAGGCCTCGAAGCAGGCGCGCAGCAGGCGTTCGCGCTGGGTGTCGTCGAGGAAGACCGCGGCCTCATTGCGCTGGCTGGTGGCGGCCAGCATGGCGTTGAACAGGCTGCCGACCGGGCTGGTCATGCCGGCGGAGAAGCGCGGGTTCTGCCGCAGCAGGGCCGCGAGCAGGGTCGAGCCCGAGCGCGGCAGGCCGGCGATGAAGTGGATGCCGTTTTGCATCGCGGGTTGAGTTCCTTGGGTGTGCCGAGTGCCACCCTACCCCAACGGGCCCAAGACCGACCGATCTTTCGACGGCCCCGGGGCTCACCGCCGCGCGCGGACCGGCACGCCATGGCGGGGCTTCGCTTGCCTCGACAGGCAAGAAGATTACATGAAGCCACGCAACGCCAGCCCGCCTTCCTGGAGGGAAGCCGCCATGCCCGCATCGGAACGTATCCAGACAAGCGCCGCCGACCTGGTCCGTGAGTTTTCACGCTACAGCGATGTCGCGTTGTCCAGTCCGGTCGTCGTCACGAGTGACGGGCGTCCGCGTCACGTGCTGCTCTCATTCGACGAATACGAGCGGTTGATCGGGCGTGACCAGCTTGCGTTTCGCGCCGCGGACACGCTGGACGAATTCCTCGACGATCTGACACGGACCGCCGCGGCGGGGCAGTGAGCCTGGACCCGCCGAATCGCGGCGACGTTATCCGGTATGGCTATCTCTGGGCAGACGAACCTGAGGCCCCGGCGCCGAGGATGGACGGAAGGATCGGCCCGCCGTTGTTCTGGCGTTGTCTGTTGCTCGCGCAGGGATGCACCGCGCGTCTTGATCGTGGCGGTTACCCATGCGCCACCGCGTGACGCTGGTGATGGTGTGGCGATGCCGGCGGACCTAAAGCGGGCGCTAGGGCTTGACGATGCGCCGGCCTGGGTGGTGACAAGTGAGGGCAATGCTTTCGTCTGGCCGGGTCCTGATGTCCGTCCGGTGCCGGGACGACATCCTCCGACGATACGTTACGGGCGCATCCCGGATTGGTTCCTGCAACGGATCGCGGCTTTCTATCTCGCGAACCGGCAGCGGCAACGCCATCGGTTGGTTTCGCGGACGGAGTGACTGTCGGCGTTATCGAAACGGCGTGACCGCGCGGCGTGCGGCTCAGCCGGACCGGCGGCGGGCGCGGCGACGGATCACGCCGATCCTCGCGCTCGCGCGTTGGCACGTTCCATGGTGCCGGGTCATTTGGGCTGGCGGCGGATGTGGCGGCGGATCAGGCGGAGACCCGCCAGGCCGGCGCCGAGCAGCGCGATGGAGGCTGGCTCCGGCACAGGCGTACCGTTTTCCGCGGTGATCACCACCAGCCCGTTGCCGGTGTTGGTGCCGCTGATGCTTTCCAGCCCGTTTTGCGTGCCGAAGCCGGTGTCGAAGTAGGATCCGCCGCCGCCACCGCCGCCGCCATTATAGCCGCCACCGCCGCCGTTATAGCCGGCGCCGCCGCCCCCCGTGTTGGAGCCGCCACCGCCACCGCCGAAGCCGCCGCTGGCGCCATTCGCATTCGTGGTCGTGCCGCCAGCCAGGCCGTTCGCGAAATCCTTGCCGCCAGTGGTCACACCAGTGTTGTTTGCCGCGCCGTTGCTCAGGAAGCCGCCGCCGCCACCCGCCGCAACACCACCGGTGGAGCCTCCGGCGCCATGGCCGCCCGTGCCGGCGCTGCCGGCATTGCCGCCACCGACGCCGGCCGAAGCGGCGTTGGTGGCGGAACCGCCGCCGCCCGGGCCGACGGCGCCCGCGCCGCCACCTCCGCTCGCGATCAGCAACGGGATCAGGGTGTCAAATGTGTCGTCCGGTCCGCTGCTCAGAACCACGAAACTGCCGCCACCGCCGCCCGCGCCGACGGTCCCGGACAGGCCTGCGGCGCCCGCGGCGATCATCAGGACATCGCCTGCCTGCAAGGTGAAGCTGCCGCCGAGCTCGGCGCCTGACCCGCCAGCCGACCCACCATTGGCTGCGCTATTGCCGCCCTGGGCACCGTAGGCGAGGACGCCATAGGTGCCGGTGTCCGGAACCGTATAGATAACAATGCCGCCGGTCTCGGTGAAGCACGAAACCGTGCCCGAGGCGGCGCAGGCTGGGGTTGCGCGCGCGGCCGTCGGTATCGCCAGCAGCGCGGCGGCGGCGAGTGCCAGGACCGGCAGGCCGGCGAGCAGTGTTTTCCTCATGGCGTGGGGTTTCCTGACGCTGTCCCCGCCATTGGGACTGGTTACTGGCGCTTGCCGGTGATGAGGACGCTCGTGCGTTGGCGCAGTCTGAGATGCCGGCTCAGCCGGGCTCGCGGTTGGCGCGGCGGCGCAGCAGCCCGAGGCCCGCGAGGCCGGCGCCGAGCAGCGCGATGGACGCCGGCTCCGGGACCACGTTGATTGTCAGATATCCATTGCCGGTCCGCACGCCCGCTGTCAGCACCTCGGTACCAGGGAGGAAACCGGCGGCGTCCGAACTGCCGCCACCGCCGCCGTAACCTTGGTTCGACTCGCTGGCAAGGGTAGTCCCGCCACCGGCGCCACCACCTGCTCCGCCGCCGCCACCGCCGCCATTCCAATACCCACCGCCGCCGCCGCCAAATCCGCCGGTGCGGGATGAATAGGCGTACCGCCTGCCGCCGCCGGCCCAGGTCGGTCCTGAGTAGCCACCGATTCCGGCATTCCCGTCGGCCGGGGGCGGGGTACCGCCATTGCTGTCGAGGCCGGCGCCACCCCCACCGGCGTAGGCAAATGTCCCGGCCGCGCCACCGCTGAACGTTGTGAACGCTGCACCGCCGGCCCCACCGTTGCCATTGGAGCCGCCGCCGCCGCCGCCGCCGGCGACAACGAACGACGATGCGGACGCATAGGCCATGGTGAGGCCGCCGCCGCCGCCGGACGTTCGTGTGCCACCGGTGTTGATCCCTGCGCCGCCCACAACGATTTCAAGCTCCGTTCCGCCAACGAGCGCGAGGATCGCCTGCGCTTCGCCGCCCGCACCGCCGTCGGTCACCAAGCTTCGGTTGGCGTACTGACGGCCAAATCCCCCCTGTGCGCCGAAGGCGGTGATCTCATAGAGGCCGGTGGTGGGCACGGTGTAATCGACGATCGTGCCGGTATAGTTAAACACGTCCGCCTGGGCGGACGACGCGGCGGTGGCGAGTGCCAGGATCGAGACTCCGGCGAGCAGTATCTTCTTCATGGCGTGGCGTTCCCTGATGCTGTCCCCGCCATTGGGACATGTTGCTGGTGCTTGCCGGCGATGAGCACGCTCGCGCGTTGGCCGAGTTTGAGGTGCCGGGTCATTTGGGCTGGCGGACGCGGCGGCGGATCAGGCGGAGACCGGCGAGGCCGGCGCCGAGCAGCGCGATCGAGGCGGGCTCGGGGACGATTTCGGTTTCGGTGATGATCACCTCGCCGTTGCCGATGTTCTCCGCGGCGACGGCCACCAGGGGGGTCCCGGTATCGATGGACCCGCCGCCGCCGCCGCCGTTGTAGTAACCACCGCCGCCGCCGCTGTAACCGCCGCCGCCGCCCCCACCACCATCGGAGCCGCCGCCGCCGCCTCCGAAGCCGCCGGCGCCGTAGCCGTAGCCGGACCCGCCGGCAAAGCCGCCGGCAAAGCCGCCGGCACCGTCCTTGCCGTTGCCTAACCGACCAGTGACGCCGTCGTTCTTGAAGCCGGCACCGCCACCGCCGAAATAGGCGGTGCCACCGCTGCCGTAAGTGCCGCCGCCCCTGCCGCCGGAAGTGGCGACGTAGCCGCCGCCGCCGTGGTCGCCGTAGTAACCGCCGCCACCGCCACCGGCGACCAGCAACACCGCGTTGGCAAGCGGACTCGTTTCGATCACGAAGCTGCCGCCGCCGCCGCCGCCGGAGAACTCGGCGCTGCCGCCGGCCTGCCCGACGACAATCTCCAGCGTCTCGCCCACCGTCAGGGTGAAGCTGCCGCCGATCTCCGCGCCGTGACCGGCATCCGAGCCACCTCCGTTGCCGCCCTGTGCCCCGTAGGCGGTGATGTCATAGATGCCGGTGCTCGCGACCGTGTAGTCGACGATGGTACCGGTGTAGGTGAACGGGGCCGCCTGGGCGGATGAGGTGGCGACGGCGAGCGCCAGAATGGATACGCTGGCGAGCAGAGTTCTTTTCATGGTGTGGAGTCTCCCGAGGCTGTCCCCGCCATTGGGACGTGTTGCTGGCGCTTTCCGGCGATGAGCACGCTCGGGCGTTGGAGCAGTCTGGAATGCCGGCTCAGCCGGGCTGGCGGCGGGCGCGGCGGCGGATCAGGCCGATTCCGGCCAGGCTGGCGCCAAGCAGCGCCCGAACCGACGATGGTGTAATCGACGATGGCACCGGCGTATGTGATCACGGCGGGCCTGGGCGGTCGGGATCCCGACAGTCGCTGCCAGGGCTGCAAAGCCTGCAAGCAGTATATTCTTCATGGCGAGGCGTCTCCTGATGCTGTCCCCGCCATTGGGACTTGTTGCTGGTGCTTGCCGGCGATGAGCACGCTCGCGCGTTGGGCTGATCTGTTGGCCTTCGCATCAAACATGCCAACGGGCGGATATTTGTCGTGATCTGCCAATGTTTCGTATAAATGTGCACTATAACATGATCTTACGGATCATGATCCGTAACGTAATGGATTCATAACTCGTTGGAATTCGGTGCGGGCCAGTCGCAGTGTAAACTATTCCGACAAAACGCCACGGCGGCGGCCCCTGTGCGCCATCTCGCGGATGAACATGGCGCCGCGTCTCGATCTCCACACCGCCTTTTCCGTCGGTTCCGGAAATGGTTTATTCACGGACCAGGAATAATAGGCAATGATGCCATGATGTTGCGTATCAGAATTTGTAACGACATGGATCCAGGCGCCACGCCACCCTGTGTAAGCAATTCCGACACAGTGCCGGAATAAACGCGTCAGTCGCGCTGGATTGCGCTCGGCGAACGTCCGGACCGGCGGGGCGCGAACCCGTCCCAGGGACGAACAGCGTCCGGCCGGCAGCGTTCGGCTCGCATCCCGCCAAACCGGCCGCCCCGTGGCACGCTCCCCGGCGATCGCGACCCGTCAGTCCGGTGCCATGCCTTTTTCGGCAAGCTCCTGGATCGCCTGCGCGTTCTTGCCGAGATGCGTCAGCCCCATGCCACGCAGCACGTTCGGCGCCTTGGAGAACTGGATGTTGTCGTAGCCGACGATCTCGAAGCGGTTGCCCCATGGATCGCGGAAGTCGAGGAACCGCCCGGGCACCATCTTGACGCCCGCCTCGGTGAGCGCCTGGCGGACGGCTTCCTTGTCGTCGACAACCAGGCCGAAATGCCGACCGTCGTCGGCGGGCTGACGGCGGCCCTTTTGCAGCGCGAGGAACTGGTCGCCAAGGTCGATGAACGCCATGTCCTCGCTCTTCCCACGCAGCTTGAACTCGAACAGCCGGCCGTAGAACGCCAGCGCTTCCTCGATGTCGCCGACCTCGAGGGCGATGTGGTTGAAACCGACGGCGCGGGCTTTTTTGGCGTCGGGCATGCGATCCTCCCGTGTGCGAGTTGTCGCCGGGGAGATGGGCATCGCGGTGGGATTGCTCAAGCGCGCCAAGCTGCCTTGGATCGCCAGGCCATCCTTCGCCATCATGGTCTCCGCTTCATCTGCATTGCCAGATCAGCAACCGTCTTCCGGTGCGCCGCGCTCAGATCCGTCCGCTCGTTCTTGCCATGGAGCAACGAGGCAAGGATCGGCTTGTTCTCGTGCAACACGAAATAGATCACCCGAAAGGCGCCGCTCTTGCCGCGTCCCTTGGGAGCGAAACGTGGCTTTCGAACGCCGCCAAGTCCCGGAATGACATCCCCGGCCAGCGGGTCGCGCGCCAATGGCTCCGAGCGTATCGGCGCGATAACAGCCGACCTACCCCAACAATCGCCCGATCACCCGCGCGGTGTAGTCCACCACCGGAATGATCCGGCCGTAATTGATCCGCGTCGGACCGATCACCCCGATCGCGCCAACGATGCGCCCGGTGTCCCCGCGCGCCGGCGCCACCACCATCGACAGGCCGGCATCGCCGAACACGCCACTCTCCGCGCCGATGAAAATCCGCACCCCGTCGGAGGCCTCCGCCAGCTCCAGCAGGCGCAGCATGGTCTCCTGCGTCTCCAGCCGCTCGAACAGATGCTGGATCGCCGACAGCCGCTCGATCTGAGTCACATCGGACAGCAGCTTCGCCTGGCCGCGCACGATCAGGCTGCCGGCGCGCGCGTCGCCCGACCAGGTGGCCAGTCCCGCCTCCACCACCAATGCCGACAACGCATCCAGCTCGGTGCGGTTGGCGGCGATCTCTTCGGCCACCAGCCGGCGCAGCTCGCCCAACGGGCGGCCGGACAACCGATTGTTCAGGTAGTTGCCGGCCGCCTGCAACGCCGATGGCGGCAGGCCGGGCGGCGTCTCGATGACGCGGTTCTCCACCTGCCCGTCACCGCCCACCAGCACCACCAGCGCGCGGCCGGGACCGAGCGGCACGAACTCGATATGCTTCAGCGGCCCCTCGGATTTCGGCGCCAGTACCAGTCCAGCGGCGGCGGACAGGCCGGACAGCATAGTGCTGGCATGCGCCAGGGTGTCCTCCAGGCTGCGCCCGGCCGCGCCCAGCGCCGCGGTGATGGCGCTGCGCTCGTCCTCGCTCAGCTCGCCGAAATGCAGCAGACCATCGACGAACAGGCGCAGCCCGCGATCGGTCGGCAGGCGCCCTGCCGAGGTGTGCGGCGCGTAGAGCAGCCCCGCCTCGGTCAGGTCCGCCATGACGTTGCGGATGGTGGCGGGCGAGACATTCAGCGGCAGGCGGCGCGACAGCGTGCGGCTGCCCACCGGCTCGCCCGTCTCAACGTACTGTTCGACGATCTCGCGCAGCACGGCAGCCGAGCGCGTATCGAGACCCGGCGGCAGCAGCGTCGCCCGTGCCGTGAGGATCGGCGGCACACCGGCCGGTGTCACAGGCTTGTCCATCGGATTGAACTCCAGCCGCCAGAGGTAGGCAGTGGCGATGGTCCGGTCAATTACGTTCCGCTGGTTCGTTCCGCTGGTCCGCCCCGCTGGTTTGCTGGGGCAATCGGGTGAACGTCGGACAGGCGGGTGAATTGGCCGAGCAGTCCGGCGCTGGCAAGGAACACGCACGCCGGGGGCACCAGGTCCGCGCCCGCCCGGGCAACAAAATCGGCCATACCATCGAACGGCACGATGGTGAGCGACGCATATTCGGCATTTGCGTGCGCACGATGAGCCTCCAGCACCTGCGCGCCGGTCAGTGCGGTGACCAATGCGATGCCGATATCCGTGACGTGGCTGCCCGGATGCTCGACCGCGCAGAGCACGCGGGGCGGATCCACCTGGTCCGGCCGGAGGCCGAGCTCCTCGGCCAGTTCAGTCAGCATCTGCGCCCGCAGGTCCACCGCGCCCTCGACCGAGACCGCACTGGAATCGACGCTGCCGGCGGGCGGCAACTGCCACATGCCCGCCTGGTAGATGGCGGCCGGATGACGCCGCCCGAACGGCACGCCGTCGGCGCAGCGCAGCACGCCGCAGACCGCCAGCGGCCGCAGCCCGAGCGAGGCGAACAGTGCCGGTCGCTCCATCTGCGCGACGAGGCGGCGGAACTCGGTGAAATGGCCGGTGATCTCGATCGGCGTGATGCGATCGGCACTGAACACGCGTCCGTTGAACAGGGAGCCGGCCCCGCCTGCCTCGACGCGTTCAGCGGCGGCGCGCCAGAGCTGTTCCACGGTCGCGTCGAGCCGGCGGTCAAGGTCGGGCATCACTCGCGTGACCCTGACCCGTAGGTCCGGGTCGAGTTTATGCACGACGAAGCCGTTCAGCGATTGTCCGAGTTCCACGGGATCATCCATGGAAGGCGCGGATCGGATTGCCAGGCTGCCCGCCTGGCCGATCATGCGTCCAATGCACAGGCGGAATCATCACGCGTGCGCGACAGTCCGGTTTTGGGGCGACGATCGGTGGTGTGGGCGCCGGCCGACATGATGCGAAGTCATGACCCGGGCCTGGTCACATGATGGACCCACCGTCTCGACCGGCGATCCTGGCGATATAACGGAAACTACCAACGCGCTCGCTCGGAGGACCGGATGCCAACCAGCAGCTCCCGGTCATGCGTGTAGCGCCAACCGGTGGTATTCTGTTCCGCGATATTCCAATCGCAATCGAACTGTTGCAAAACAATATCGAATCCAAGATCCGACAGCAAATGCAACAGGTACTCCTTCTGAATCCAGAAGGAGCGGCTGTTGGAATACGAAGCCCACTTCAACTGATCCAACCCCTCCGTCGTAACCTCGCCGTATTCAGGAAACCAACGACCTGGAAGTCCTTCATTTTCGCTTAGTGTCGAAAGACCGTATAGGTGCCGCGCAGGTGACTCGTGTGCCCGGGCGACGTGGGTTTCCAGAATCATCACGCGCCCGCAAACGTCAGCGGCATTGGTCAGGAATTTCCGCGGCTCATCCAAATGATACAGCAGACCGCAAACAAAGCAGACATCGAACGGTCCGTGGTGCTTGATGTTGGCCGCGTCGTCGCGAATGAAGGTCAGATTGGGTAGGCTTGTCCCCGCTTTGACCCGCAGACAATTTCGGTAGTTGGATTCCCGCACCTCGATGCCGGTCGCGTTCATGCCGAGACGGGCGAACTCGGTTGTGAAGCCGCCCTCCAGGCATCCGATGTCGACGATACTCTTGCCTGCCAGCCCATCCGGATAGACAAGCCGCAGAATGCGCTGCGCCGCGAGCAAAATGCCGTTCTGACTCATCAGGTATCCGGCAGCCGGATAGGTCTGGGTTCCGTCGTCCAGCAGAATATTGTGCGCGGTAAATCCTTCCGTCGAACTCCCCTGCATCAGTTTGTTCGGCACACAATCCCCGGAAGCAGCCGAAGACGCATTAGATGACTCGGAAACCATACGCTTAACCCCACGGGTAAACACGTTTATCACGATATCTAAATCTTTACTCTCGGGATATTGATTGGCTTGATTTTCTCTGTCAATCACGGGGCCATCAAATGTTGCAGCATTGGATTGGTCAGCGCACGCGTCGACATTGCTGCATAACCGTCATACGATCTGTGGATCGGTGTGCAGGCGCCAATCCAAGACGGTTTGCCAGATATGCGATGACACCTCCCATGCCTTGTCGAAATGGTCCGGTCGCATCCTGTCGCAATTCCCTGCGCGACAGAAGGCCCGACCTCTGCCATTTGTCTACCGCCCATAAGGAGACCGCTGTTCATGCGCCCATCCGGCCGCACCCACGACGCGCTGCGTCCTCTGTCACTCGAAACCGGCTTCGCCCGCCACGCCGAGGGCTCCTGCCTGATCCGCATGGGCGGCACCGAGGTGCTGTGTGCCGCCAGCGTCGAGGCCCGCGTGCCTCCGTTCATGCGCAACTCCGGTCTCGGCTGGGTCACCGCCGAGTATGGCATGCTGCCGCGCGCCACCCACACCCGCGGCGATCGCGAGGCCGCCCGCGGCAAGCAGTCCGGCCGCACGCAGGAGATCCAGCGCCTGATCGGCCGCTCGCTGCGTGCCGTGGTCAATCGCGCGGCGATGGGTGAGATGACCGTCACGCTCGACTGCGACGTGATCAACGCCGACGGCGGCACCCGCTGCGCCGCGATCACCGGCGCCTGGGTCGCGCTGAGCCTGGCCTTCCGCCATCTGCGCAAGATGAACGTGCTGAAGGCCGACCCGCTGACCGGCCAGGTCGCCGCCGTCTCCTGCGGCCTGGTCGACGGCGCGGCGGTGCTGGACCTGGACTATGCCGAGGACTCCAACGCTGACGCCGACGCCAACTTCGTGCTGACCGGTGCCGGCGGGATTGTCGAGATTCAGGGCACCGCCGAGAAGGCGCCGTTTTCCGAGGCGCAGTTCCTCGAGCTGATGGCGCTCGCCCGCGCCGGGACCACAGCTCTGTTCGCCGCCCAGCTTCAGGCCGTCGAGGCGGCCTGATGGCGCGGCGTCTTGTATCCGGCGCGCAGCTGGTCATCGCGACCCACAATCCCGGCAAACTGGTGGAGATCGCAGACCTGCTGCGGCCGCACGGGCTTGCGGTGGTCTCCGCGGGGGAGCTTGGCTTGGCCGAGCCGGAGGAAACCGCGGCGGACTTCGTCGGCAATGCCCGCATCAAGGCGCTTGCGGCCGCCGCGGCGAGCGGAATGCCGGCGCTGGCCGACGATTCTGGCTTCTGCGCCGCGGCTTTGGACGGACGGCCGGGCGTTCACTCTGCGCGCTGGGCCGGCCCGAAGAAGGATTTTTCTGCCGCAATGACCAGGGTCAACAACGAAATCGGCGACGACGCCGACCGCCGCGCCTGGTTCGTCGCCGCTCTGTGCCTGGCCTGGCCCGACGGCCACACCGAGAGCTTTGTGGGCCGGGTCGACGGCACCGCGATCTGGCCGCCGCGCGGGGCGTTAGGGTTCGGTTATGATCCGATGTTCTTGCCGGCGGGCGGGGCGCAAACTTTCGGCGAGATGCAGCCGGAGGCGAAGCACGGGGTCAGCCACCGCGCCCGCGCCTTTGCCCAGGTGCTCGCCGCCTGCCTGGGTTAGCGTCCAATTCCAGGCTCAGCGTGGCTCGAACAACTCGACGACATTGCCGGACGGGTCCTCGCAAAGGACCTGCCGAGCGCCCGGCCCATCCGACGATGTCCTTGCGGAACATCAACCTCCTGCTCGCGCAGCCGCCCGATCAGACCTTCCAGGTCCTGGACCTGCAGCACAAAGAGGCTCTAACCGCCCGGCGTCGGCACCCGCCCATCCGGTATTACACACGCTCGCTCAATGCGATCGCGGCGCGGCAACCGGTCTTGATCACCGCCCGCAGCAGGCGGTAGCCCGGGGCCTGCTCGGCTCCATGGGCGAGGCCGGTGTCGCGGTGCTCGAGCTCTTCGTTGCGGAACCGGCTGATGGTGGCGCGCAACGCGGGCTCGGTCTGGTCGAGGGCGTCGAGCTGTCTCTGGTAGTGCGCATCGATGGTTTCCTCCACCGCAACGGTGCAGGCCATTGCCGCGCGCTCGCCCAGCGCTGCGGTCAGCGCGCCCAGCGCGAAGCCGGCGAGGTGCCAGACCGGCAATAGCGCGGTCGGCCGCACAGCGCGGTCCACAATCAGGTCGTCGAAGGTCCGCAGATGATGCTGCTCCTGCGCCAGCATGTGTTCGATAAGCGCCGCCTTACCGCGCCCGCGCAACGTCGCGAGCTGGCCCTGATAGATCCGCACCGCGCCATACTCGCCGGCATGGTCGACGCGGATCATGCGGGCCACCCCGGCATCCGCGGATGGGGCACCCGCGGATGGGACGTCCCCTGATGGAGCGCCCGCGGATGCGGCGTTGGGCAGTCCCGTAGTCGTTTCGGTCATGTTTGGTGTCTCCCGCTCTGCCAGACCAAACCACTCAGCAGCAGCACAAGTGCCGCGGCATACAACAGCGCCATCGCCGCCAGCGACAGTGGCAGACCCGGGATCAGGTAATTCGCGGCGTCGCATGGCTTCGCTGGGTGCGAAGGCATCGACTTCAGCATATCCGCAATGGAACCTCCGCTGAATGTCGGCGCGGCACACTCGGGCAGCGGGCTGGGCCAGAAATGTTGCTCAACGCCGACATGCACCACGCCCAGAACGACATCGGCAAGCGCGGCCAGCACCGCGAGCCACAGCAGCGTCCGCGCGGCCCCCGTCGGCAGCAAAAAGGCAATCAGTCCCAGCACGACAATGACGCGGTATGGCCAACGTTCCAGCAGGCAAAGGGCGCATGGCGCCAGACCGACCCAGTGTTGCAGGACCCAGGCGAAGCCCAACGCCACGCCGGCCATGACGGCGGTGGCCAGGGCGATCGTTCTGGTGCTCGGCACGGTCATGCGCGGCATGTGCACGCGAACGTCACCGCGTGCAAGCCGCGACACGGTTGCCGACAATTCACGCTGCGTTTACGATCCGCGACGGGTAAATGGGCGTTTGGGGGGACAACCATGCAACGCATTCTGTGGGGACGCGCCACGTCCAGCAATGTCATGAAGGTGATCTGGCTGCTGGAGGAGCTCAACCTGCCGTACGATCGGATCGATGTCGGTGGCTCCTATGGCAAAACCGAGACACCGGAATACCGGGCGATGAACCCGACCGGCCTGGTGCCGACCTTGCAGGAGGATCATTTCACGTTGTGGGAGAGCAACGCGATCCTGCGCTACATCTGCAACGCCTACGCGCCCGACTCACCGTTCTGGCCGCAGGCGCCACGAGTCCGCGCCAACATCGATCGTTGGATGGATGCGCAGCAGAACGTGCTGAACCGTCCGATGTCGGTGGTGTTCTGGGGTCTGGTGCGCACCAAACCGGAGGACAGGGACAACACGGCCATCGCGACGGCGATCGCCGAGACCGCGCGGGTCTGGGGCATGGTATCGACGCAGCTTGGGCAACATTCGTTCCTGGGCGGTGACGAATTAACCTTGGCGGATTTTCCCTGGGGCCCGCATTTGCACCGGTGGTTCGCGATGGACTTCGACCGGCCCGATGTGCCGCATCTGCGCGCCTGGTATGATCGGCTGCTGGAACGACCGGCGTATAAGGAGTACGTTGCGGGTCCGATGGTGTAGCGAGCTGCTACCGTCAAATCAACGCTTTACCTCTCCCTTTGGGAGAGGTCGGAGCGCATAGCGCTCCGGGTGAGGGCCTTGCCGCACATCCGATGGTTTTGTGCTTGCCGCGCGACGCTCACCCGCCGGAACAAGTCCGGGGGCAGGCTCTCTCCCAAACGAGAGGTAAAGTCGCGCCAGGCCGACCTGCCAGCTTCAGAACGGCCGCACGATGACCATGATGACAATCACCACCATCAGCACCGTCGGCACTTCGTTCGCTATCCGATAGAATCGTTGCGGCCGCGTGTTGCGGTCCTCCAGGAAATCGCGGCGCCACTTTGACAGCGCCCCGTGGAAGCCTGACAGCAGAATCACCATCGTCAGCTTCACGTGCCACCACCCGGCATGCCAATCGATCACGCCCGGGGTGAGCACCAGCAGCAGACCGAACACCCAGACCGCGATCATCGCCGGCAACATGATCTGGCGCAGCAGGCGCCGCTCCATCACCTTGAACCGTTCGCTTTCGGCCGAGCCTGGTTTGACCTCGCAATGATAGACGTAAAGCCGCGGCAGATAGAGCAACCCGGCCATCCACGCGATCATCGCGATGATGTGGAACGCCTTGAGCCAAGGATAGAGCGTGATCAGGACGGTCATGCGGTCTCCTTCAATTTCACGCGCAGCAAGTCTGGGCCACACGCAGCAAAGCGGGCAAGTCGGGCAACGCGTGAAATGGTGCGGCCCCCTCGGCGCGCAGATGTGCCCCGTCGCCATCCGGGCAGAATCCCAGGCAGGTCATGCCCGCCGCCATCGCGGCGCGGACTCCGGGCACCGAATCCTCGATCACCAGGCAGGCATGCGGCGGCACACCCTCCGCCGCCGCGGCGGCCAGGAACAGATCGGGCGCAGGCTTGCCGCGGGGGACGTCGTGATGGCTGTGTAATCGCCCGGCGACCATGTCCGCCAGCCCGTTGCGGCCAAACTTCGCGCCCAGCTCGGCGTGCGACGAATTCGACGCGACGCGCCAGGGCAGGCCGAGGCGCGTGACGTCCGCCAGCATTGCCGCCGCACCCGGGATCAGCTCGACCTCCTTACTGAGAACCGTCACAAGGCGGTTCTCCAGATCCCGGTCCCATTGTGCAGGCAACGGGCGACCCAGTTGCGTCTCGATCAGGGGCATCATCGCAGCAAGACTTAAACCGAGGAATCGGACCTGACATTCCGCGCCGGTCATCGGCCAACCCAGGCGCGTCAGCTCCGCGGCGACTGCTCGGTTGACGACGGGCTCGCTGTCGACCAATACGCCATCGCAATCGAAAATCACCAGCCGCAGCGGCGCGCGCCGGGCGCGCAGGACTTCCAGCGCCTCGTCGGTCATGCCGCGTTCGACCACGTCAGCGGACAAGCGACGTGATTGACCGGACAGGCGCGCGCGCCGAGATAGCTGCATGACCCGTCGCCGTTCGCCAGCGTTTCGTGGACCAGGCGTGCCATTGCCGCAATGAAACTGGCATCGGCGTTCGGCGTGGGCAGACGAAAATACCCCGGGACGCCGAGGCGTTCGGCCATCTCCCGGTATTCCACGTCCAGTTCCACCAGCGTCTCGGAATGTTCCGAGACAAACGCGATCGGCACCACGAGCAAGGCAACCTTGTCGTGCGCCGCGCGCTCGATCTCGGCCTCGGTACTGGGATCCAGCCATTTTTGCGGCGTCGCGCGGGACTGGTAGCACACGATCGAATCGATATCGGGCGCGCCCCAGGCCTGCATCACGGCTTCAGCCGTGTGTTCGATCTGAAACTGATAGGGATCGCCGCGCTGGACGATGATCTCGGGCAGGCCATGTGCCGAGAACAGCACCCGAAGTTTTACCTCGGGTGGCAGCGTGGTACGCGCCGCCTCATAGGCATCGGCCAGGCGTGAAGCAATCGAACGAACGTAGCCGTCATCGCCGAAATAGCAACATAGCACCGTTGTCGGAACGACCAGACCAACCTGTGCGGCCGCCTCGCGCCAGGCGGTCAGCGAACTTCCCGTGGTCGTGGTGGAATACTGCGGGTAGAGCGGCAGCAGAACGATCCGGTCGGGCTGCCAGGCCTTCGCGGCACGCACCGCCTCCTCGCTGAAGGGATGCCAATAACGCATGGCGATAAAGCACTTCGCGACCAAGCTACCGGATCCCTCGCCCAGCGCTGCCTCCAGCGCCTTCGCCTGCTGCTGGGTTTCCTCCAACAACGGCGACTTGCCGCCAAGCAGCGCGTAGTTCGCGGTCGCCGGCGCCAACCGCGCGCTGGCGATGCGCCTGGCCAACAAGGGTCGCACCAGAGACGGCACGCGCAGGATCGCGGGATCGCGAAACAGGTTGAGCAGGAAGGGGCGGATCGCCTCGGGGCTGTCGGGACCACCGAGGTTGAACAGGATGATCGCAACGCGCTGCGCGGTGGGCGGAGTAGCATTATGCGGACTGGCGCTATCCGGCACGCACCAGCTCCGTCAGTCGCGCCACATGGTCGATCGGCGTGGGCGGGACGATGCCATGCCCCAGGTTGAAAATGAAATTATGCCCGCGCATCGCCGACAGGATCGCCTGCGTTTCGCTCTCCAGTGCCGCGCCGCCGGCCACCAGGGCCAGCGGATCGAGATTGCCTTGCAGCACGACCGGTGGCGGCACGATTGTCGCGGCCACGGTCAGATCGGTCGACCCATCCACGCCGACCGCATCCACGCCGGTGAGGCGCGCGAACTCGCCGAGCATCAGCCCGGCGAGGCGCGGAAACGCAATGATCGGCACGCCCGGACAGCGCATCCGCAGCGCGCGCACGATCTGGCTGATCGGGGCTATGACCTGAAGGCGGAATTGCGCCGGCGACAGGATGCCGGCCCAGGTGTCGAACAGCATCAGCACCTCGGCGCCGGCCTGGGCCTGCAGCACGAGGTATTCGATCGTTGCCGCCGTCAGCGTGTCGATCAATTGGGCGAACAGCGCCGGGTCGCCATAGGCCATGCCGCGCACCGCGGCGAAGTCGCGCGATCCGTGGCCCTCGACCATGTAGCAGGCGACGGTGAACGGCGCGCCGGCAAAGCCGATCAGTGCGGTGGCGTCGAAGCCTTCGGCCAGCAGGCCGGCACGCACACGTTGCACGGTCTCCATCACCGGCGCCACCGCGGCGGCGACCCGACCTGGGTCCAACGCCGCGATACAAGCCGCATCACGCAGCGGCGGCATGACCGGCCCTTCGCCCTCGCGATACGCCAGGTCCTGGCCCAGCGCCCATGGCAGGACCAGGATGTCGCTGAACAGGATCGCCGCGTCGAAACCGAACCGGCGGATGGGCTGCAGGGTTACCTCGCAAGCCAGCGCCGGGTTGGTGCACAGCGCGAGGAAATCGCCCGCCTGCGCGCGGGTGGCGCGATACTCGGGCAGATAACGGCCGGCCTGGCGCATCAGCCAGAGCGGCGGGGGCCATACGGGATCGCCCCGCAGGACGCGCAGGATAGGTTTCTCGGTCACGGTCATACCCCCCGCATACCAGTAAGAGAGAATAAAGAAAGCTTTGGTAGGGGTGATAGGGCCTGTGAATGTCCGGGTACCCGAGGCTCAGACGGATTTCCGGCCAGTTCTCCACAGCAACAAGCTTCGCCAACAGGTTGAACTGACAGGTATCGCGCCTGGTTAGCCCGATCTGCGCATTTCGGGGGGCAGAACCATCCCGTGTACCGCCCCTTGCTCATCGGTCCCCGCGATTCACTGCCTCGGCATCGTTCCGCGTGCCTGTCCACACAATCCGGGCTATTGTCCACAGCATGTCCATAGAGCGCATGAACCTGCACCTGATCTCGGACGCCACCGGGGAGACGATCAACGCGATCGCCCGGGCGACAACCGTGCAGTTCGACCATGTCGACATCCTGTATCATCGGTGGAGCCTGATCAGAAGCCGATTGCAGCTGCATCGGGTGATCGGCGGCATCGAGGCCGAGCCGGGCCCCGTCCTGTCCACCCTGGTCGACCGCGCCTTGAACACCGAACTGGAGGCGGCGTGCCAGCGTCTCGCGGTGCCGGTGATCAACGTGTTGCAGCCGGTTATGGGATTGTTGCAGGAGTATATCGGCGAGCGCGGCGCGGCGCGGCCGGGCAAGCAATACGTGCTCAACGCGGACTATTTCCGCCGCATTGACGCGATGCACTACGTGCTGGCGCATGATGACGGCCAGGCGCAGCCCGGCCTGGCGGAAGCCGATGTGATCCTGGTGGGGGTGTCGCGCAGCTCGAAGACGCCGACCTGCTTCTACCTGGCCAATCGCGGGATCAAGGCGGCAAATGTGCCACTGGTGCCGAGCCTGCCGCAGCCACCCGAGCTGGCCACGCCGCATTGCCCAGTGGTCGGGCTGACCCTGGACCCGAAGGTGCTGATCGATATCCGGCGCCACCGGCTCAAGCTGATCGGCAACAACGACACAATGGGCATGGTGCGGCAGAATGGCACCGAATATGTCGACGAGGAGGCGGTGAAGGCCGAGCTGCTGTGGGCGCGCCGCCTGTGCGCTGGTCGCGGCTGGCCAGTGATCGACGTGTCGCGGCGGTCGATCGAGGAGACGGCGGCGACCGTCGTGCAGCTCATGGATGCCTGGCATGAGCGCCAGAAGGCCGCCCAGTTGGCAGCCAACCAGTCGGCCGCCCAACGCGATGTTGCAGCGCCCTGAGCCGCGGCTGATCCTGGCCAGCGCGTCGGCTTCGCGGCGGTCGCTGCTGGAGGCGGCGGGGCTGCGCTTCGAGGTGCAACCGGCGCATGTCGATGAAGCCGCGGTGAAGCTTGCTGCGCGGGCTGACGGGGTGGAGGCCTCCGAGGTCGCGCTGGCGCTGGCGGACCTGAAGGCGGGCGCTGTAGCGGCGCGCAACCCGGACGCGCTGGTGATTGGGGCCGACCAGATTCTGGTGAGCGATGGCGTGTGGTTCGACAAGCCGGAAGACCAGGAAACCGCGCGGGCCCAGCTTACGGTGCTGCGCGGAAAGACCCACACCCTGGCGACCGCCGTTGTTTGTCATTGTGGGTCGGCGCGGGTCTGGGAGTACAGCACGGCGCCGCACCTGACGATGCGTCGCTTTTCTGACGCTTTTCTGGCGGCATATCTCGCCGCCGAGGGCGATGCGGTGACCACGACGGTCGGCGCCTACCGGCTGGAGGGTCATGGGGTGCATTTGTTCGAGCAGGTGGCGGGCGATCATGCGGCGATTCTTGGACTGCCGCTGCTGCCGTTGCTGGGGTTTCTGCGTCAACATGGTGTGCTGGCTGGCTGAGATGCGTCGCGTCGCTGGCATGATCGGGCAAAAGGTCCCATATCGCGCGCCATGAGCGATACCCCCGAAGACAAGCAAGCTGGCGAAGGACCCGCCGACGCCGGACAGCCCCGCAATGCGGCCCCACTTCGCGGGCTGACCGCTGGAAGTCGGTTGGTGGCGTCGACGCCTGACGAGACCTCCCGCCGGGCAAAGCGTCGCGCGATGGGCCCCGCTCCCAAGAGGCCGGGACCGATCCGGAAGAAACAGCGCAGCGGGGCGGATTGGATCGGCTGGTTGTTCGGGCGGATCGTCGGCGGGATGCTGGCGCTGGGCGTCCTGGCCGTCGTGGTCGGCGGGGCGGGCGGGTATGTGGCTTATCTGCACTACAGCGCCGATTTGCCGGACGTCGATGGGCTGCGCAACTACCAGCCGCCGGTGATGACGCGGGTGTTTGCCTCGGACGGGCAGCTGATCGCCGATTTTGCCACTGAGCGCCGCATCTTCGTGCCGTATTCCGCGATTCCCGACCTGGTGAAGCAGGCCTTCGTCTCGGCCGAGGACCAGAATTTCTGGACCCACCCCGGGATCGATCCGCTGGCGATCCTGCGCGCCGGGGTGTTCGACCTGGCGCACATGGGCGAGGGGCGGCGGCCGATCGGCGCCTCCACCATCACCCAGCAGGTCGCCAAGAACATGCTGCTGGACAACCAGGTCTCGCTGGCGCGCAAGGCCAAGGAGGCGATCCTGGCGATGCGCATCGATCACGCGCTGACCAAACAGCGTGTGCTCGAGCTGTACCTGAACGAGATTTATCTTGGCTTGCAGTCGTACGGCGTCGCCGCCGCGGCTCAGGCCTACTTCAACAAGCCGCTCGACCAGATCGACCTGCCTGAGGCGGCGTTCCTGGCGGCGTTGCCGAAGGCGCCGAACAATTACAATCCGTTCCGCTATCCGGACGCGGCGCGGTCGCGGCGCGACTGGGTGCTCGACCGCATGGCGGACGATCACGTCATCACCACGGCGCAGGCGGCGGCGGCGAAGGCCCAGCCGGTGATCCCGGTGCTGTATCGCCGACCCGACCCGATCCAAGGTGCCGACTGGTATTCGGAGGAAGTCCGGCGTGAGCTGGTGGCGCGGTTTGGCAACGACAGCACGACGCAGGGCGGCCTGATGGTGCGGACCAGCCTGGTGCCATCGTTGCAGGCGGCGGCGGAGCGGTCGGTGCATGACGGACTGATGGCGTATGACCGGGCGCGCGGCGGCTGGCGCGGTCCGCTGGCGCATCTCGATCTGGCCGGTCCGGCCTTGGCCCATGGCTGGGTGCAGGCGCTGGGCGGCGTGACGCGGCCGCCCGGGATGTTGCCGGATTGGCGGCTCGGCGTGGTGCTGGAGACGACGGACACCGAGGCGAAGCTTGGCTGGCTGCAGCCGGCGACCCAGGGTACCTCGGGTCAGGCGGTGCCCGGTCAGCCGCAAGCCGGCGTGTTGCTGCTGTCCGACCTGGGCTGGGCGCGGGCGCTGCGGGACGGCAAGCCTGGACCGGCGCCACGGCGGATGAGCGAGGTGGTGAAGCCGGGCGACGTGGTCATGCTGGAGGCCGCGCCGGTCCCGGCAGCGAAACCCGGCAAGGCGGTGCAAACCGTGGTGGCGCGGCCCGGCGCCGGCGAACACATGCTGCTGCGGCAGATCCCGACGGTGTCGGCGGCGCTGGTGTCGCTCGATCCGACCACCGGGCGGGTGGTCGCGCTGGTCGGCGGCTGGAGTGCCGAGATGAGCCAGTTCAACCGCGCCACGCAGGCGAAGCGGCAACCGGGATCGAGCTTCAAGCCGATCGTCTACCTCAGCGCGCTGGAACACGGGGTCTCGCCGAGCCAACGGTTCCTGGACGCGCCGGTGGTGGTGGACCAGGGACCCACGCTCGGCCGGTGGCGGCCGAACAACTTCGAGATGGACTTCGACGGCCCGACGCCATTGCGGGTGGCGCTGGAGAAGTCGCTCAATTTGGTGACCCTGCGCGTCGCCGCCTATATCGGCATGGACGCCGTAGCCGACACCGCGATCGCGTTCCACATGGTCGACGACATGCCGCGCGTGCTGCCGGCCGCCATCGGCGCGATCGACACCACGCCGATGCGCGAGGCCGCGGCCTACGCCTCGATCGACGCCGGCGGGCGCGAGGTGGTGCCGAGCCTGATCGACAGCGTGCAGGACCGCGACGGGCATGACGTGTGGCGGCCGACGGGCGTCACCTGCCCGGGCTGCGGCGACGCTGCGATGCCGCCGCAACTGGTGGATGAGCGCAAGCAGATCGCCGATCCGGCGAGCGTGTTCCAGCTCATCAACATGATGGAGGGCGTGGTGCAGCGCGGCACCGGCTATCCGGTGGCCGGCAATCTGGGCCGGCCGATCGCCGGCAAGACCGGCACCAGCCAGGACTTCAATGACGCCTGGTTTTCGGGCTTCACGCCGGACCTGGTGACGGTGGTGTGGACCGGGTTCGACACGCCGGCGACGCTGGGCAACAACGAGACCGGCGCCGCGGTCGCCGGCCCGATCTGGCGCGAGTACATGGAGACCGCGCTGAAGGACCGGCCGGTGCTGCAATTCACCCAGCCGCCGGGCGTGACGATGGCGCAGTGGGACAGCGGTTCGGGAACTGTGACCGACGCGTTCAAGCCGGGCCAGGAACCGGGTGCCTCGGACCCTGTGATTGCGGGCGCCGACATCTCGCATTCCGTCACCGCCGCCGCCACATCCGACGCCACCGCCTCGGCGGCGCCGCGGCCGGTCAGCGGCGGGGTCGACAGTGCGATGGGCGGCCTGTATTGACCGCCGCCGCTCTCCAGCCCGCCCGAACCCTGTAGGTCCCGTCCGATGTCCGCCGAATCCGATGCGCTCAACCAGCAGATCCAGCAGTCGATTGCACTGCTGAGGAGGCATCTTTGACTGGGATGTCGCCATTGCTCGCCTCGACGAGCTGAATCACCGCGCCGAGGATCCCGCCCTCTGGAATGACGCCGCGGCCGCGCAGAAGGTGATGCGCGAGCGCAACCAGCTTGCCGCGCGGATCGATGCCGTGCGCAAGCTGGAGACCGAGGTCTCCGACACGGTCGAGCTGATCGGCATGGCCGAGGCCGAGAGTGATGACGCGATGGCGGCCGACGGGCAGGCGACGCTGCGCGGCCTGGCCGAGGAGGCGCGGCGGCGGGAGATCGAGAGCCTGCTGTCCGGCGAGGCCGACGCCAACGATTGCTACATGGAGATCAACGCCGGCGCGGGCGGCACCGATGCGCAGGACTGGGCCGAGATGCTGGTCCGCATGTACACGCGCTGGGCCGAGCAGCACGGCTACAAGGTGCAGCTCATGGAGGAATCCGAGGGCGAGCAGGCCGGCATCAAATCGGCGACGCTGATGGTGAGCGGGCCGAACGCCTATGGCTGGCTGAAGACCGAGGCCGGGGTGCATCGGCTGGTGCGCATCTCGCCGTTCGATTCGAATGCGCGGCGGCAGACCAGCTTCGCCAGTGTCTGGGTGTATCCGGTGGTGGACGACACGATCGAGATCGAGATCGATCCTTCGGATCTGAAGGTGGACACCTATCGGGCCTCGGGGGCGGGCGGCCAGCACGTCAACAAGACCGAGAGCGCGATCCGGATCACCCATATGCCGACCGGCATCATCGTCGCGTGCCAGACCGACCGCAGCCAGCACCGCAACCGGGCGACGGCGATGGCGATGCTGAAGGCGCGGCTGTACGAGGCGGAGCTGCAGCGGCGGGAGGCGGCGTCGGCGGTGACCGAGGCGGCGAAGACCGATATCGGCTGGGGGCATCAGATCCGCAGCTATGTGCTGGCGCCGTATCAGTTGGTGAAGGATCTGCGCACCAACGTCGAGCGGGGCAACCCCGAGGCGGTGCTGGACGGCGACCTGGACGGGTTCATGGCGGCGGCGTTGGCGGCGCGGTCCGGTGCTACGCGGAGCGAGGCGAGCGCGCAGGCGCGGTAGGGGCGCAAGAGCGATAGGTGGCTATCGGCTATCATCCCCTGTCATTGCGCGCCGGCGACGAAGCAATCTCCTCCGAGTGCGCAGTTGGCCATGTGCGCACCTGGACGGAGATTGCTTCGCCTCCGGCTCGCAATGACAGGGGAGGCTCGCCCGGACTGGAGAGGCCCTCCGGTTTACGCTCGGTTAATCTGTTGCGCGCGACACTCCGCAGATGGGGCATGCGTCCGCTACCCTTCTCACCGCGATTCGGCATCAGCAGGCAGCCCGCCACGTGGAGGCCGAGGCGCTGTATCGCGCCGTGCTCGCCGACGATCCCAATGATTCGCATGCCAGGTACCTGTATGGCCTGTTGCAGCTCGGCACCGGCCAGACCGCGGCCGCGGTGAGCAGCCTCGGCCGCGCGGCTTCGCTGCGCCCGTTCCACGTCGCCACCCGGATCGGCCTGGGCCGCGCGCTGCTGGCTGAGGGGCAGCCCGAGGCGGCGCTCGGGCATGCGGACGCGGTGTTGGCGCAGGAGCCCAGCAATGCCCAGGCGTTGTTCCTGCGCGGCACCGCCCTTGGCTCGCTCGGCCGCGCGGGGACGGCGGTCGGTGTGTTGCGCGCCGCCATCGCCGAAGATCCCGCCAACGCGGCGGCGCAGCTTAATCTCGGCAACGCTTTGGCGGATCTGGACGAATTGGAGGCGGCCGAGAATGCGATCCGTCGGGCGATAGCGCTCGACCCGAAATTGGTCGAGGCGCATGTCAGCCTTGGCTTCGTGCTGACCTCGCGCGGGGAGTTGGCGGCGGCGATTGCCGCGTGCGAAGCCGCACTCAGGCTGCGGCCCGGGTTTGCCCAGGCGCACTGGAACCTGGCCGTGGCCGCGCTGCTGGCCGGCGACTACACAAGCGGTTTCGCCGAATACGAATGGCGCAAGCGGCACGACCGCTTCCGGCGTGATTTCATCGACCTGCCGGGTCCGGTCTGGGCCGGGGACGACCCCGCCGGCCGCACCATCCTGGTGCATTCCGAGCAGGGCTTCGGCGACACCATCCAATTTGCCCGCTATCTGCCGCTGCTCGCCGCGTGCGGCGCCGAGGTGGTGCTGGCCTGCGATGAGCGGCTGGTGCGACTGTTGGGGACGATGCAGGGCGTGACGGCGGTTCCGCTTGGCGGGCCTTTGCCGCGCTACGACGCGTGGATCGACCAGATGAGCCTGCCGCGCGTCTTCGCGGCGGGTTCGCAAGCGGTTCCGGGGCGCAACGGCTACCTTGTGGCGGACCCGGTGCTGGCGGCCGACTGGTGGGCGGCGTTGCCGGCTGGCCGCAAGGTCGGTCTGGCATGGGCGGGGAACCCCAATCATTCGAACGATTTTCGCCGATCGCTGCCGCCCGAGGCGCTCGCGGTCCTGCTGGCTGTGCCCGGCATTGTGTTCATTTCCCTGCAATTCGGCCCGCGTGCGCCCGAGGCCGGGCTGCCTGACATGTCCGATCGGCTGAGCGACTACGCGGCGACGGCGGCGCTGATTGCCAATCTCGATCTCGTGGTGACGGTGGACACCTCGGCAGCCCACCTTGCCGGAGCGCTTGGCGTGCCCTGCTGGGTGATGCTGCCATTCGCGCCGGACTGGCGTTGGCGCCTGGGGTGCGACGACAGTGTTTGGTATGGCGGGATGCGGCTGTTCCGCCAGCCGGCCCCGGGCGCATGGCACGATGTTGTGACGGATGTTGCAGTGGCGCTGGCAACCTGGGGGCGCCCCTGACGTTGGTTGGTGAGCGCCGGTTCGCTGCGCCGTCTGACGAGAAAGCATGGCTGAACTGTTTTCCATGCAGATTTACCTGGCGTTAACCGCCCTGAAATAGATTATATTGCAATGCAGCATAACGTGACCGGCGCCGGGATAGGTTGCTTGGTCCAAGGGGTCTGGAAAGGCCTTCACGCGAGGGGGGCGGTTCACCGCTGAGGCCACTATCGCGCGAGGGATGCAATGAATCCGGACTCCTCTGACATCACGCCCCCTTCGGCGACCACGGTGGTGACCTTCATCGCCATGACGGTGGTCTGCGTTGGGATTGTCATTGGGCTGTGCGTCCGCCTCGCGGAGCAGCTCGAGCCAACCGTTGGCGACATCGCCGATTTCTCCTTGCGTCACGCCAGCCAGGATGTACTGCCGGTGAATGTGATGGCGCGGGATGCCGGCCGCACCTGCGAGCTGGCATCGGATGTGATGGTCCGCGGCGGCGGCAGTTTTGTTATCGTTGCCCGTCAGACCACGACTGAGGGAGGCTACCTGATACATTGGGCGGGGTCACATACCGCCAACGGTGCCTCGGACTGCGGCAGTTCCGCTGACCTGCTGATATCGAAGCGGGATTTATTGGGATTGGCGGGGACCGTCGGCGGGTTTGGCATTCACCTGAATGGATCGAAGGTCTGACATTGGCCCTCGGTCCGCGGCGGTCGATCGCAGCCGTCCGCGGCGCCATCCGGCCCAGCGCACTATTCGGCCAGCGCACTATCCGGTTGAAGGTGCCGCGTGTGGTCAGGCCGGGTTCGCGGCCGACGCATCTCTGTCGGCCAACTGTCACATTGCGTTGCCCGATATGATGGCAAGACGGCCGCGCTCGGGGGAAGATGATCCCGAGCCAGCAGTCGAGGGAACGCCACATGCGCAACGCAGACATCATGCCGGAGGGGGCGCGTAACATCGAACTGGTCGGCCATTCCGACCAGGGCGGCCGCGGTGACGGCGTGCAGGTGATGGTCGCGCGCGGCCACGCCTATGTCGGCACACGCGTCAGTCGGGGCATCAACGTTACCGACGTGCGCGATCCGCGCCATCCGAAGCCGGTGAACTTCGTGCCGATCCATCCCAATTCCTGGTGCATGCATTTGCAAACCGCCGAGGACCTGCTGCTCTGCATCGAGGAGCTCGATCTCAAGGCGCTGCTGTCGCAGAAGGATTACTACAGCCAGTCGAACCAGGTCGACAGCAAGCGTTACGGCGAGCGCGGCAAGGACTTTTCCGCCGGCATGCGGGTCTACGACATCTCCGACCCCGCGAACCCGCGCGCGATCGGCTTCATGGAGGTCGAGGGGCTTGGCCTGCACCGTATCTGGTGGGTCGGCGGGCGCTACGCCTATGCCTCGGCGCTGCTGGACGGGTTCATCGACCACATCCTGATCGTCATCGACATGGCCGACCCGACGCGGCCTCGGGAAGTCGGGCGCTGGTGGATCCCTGGGATGTGGGCCGCCGGCGGCGAGACGCCAAGCTGGAAGGGGCGCACCGCGTTGCACCACGCGGTGGTGGCGGACGATATTGCCTATGCCAGTTGGCGCGACGGCGGGCTGACCATCCTGGACGTGAAGGACAAGACCGCGCCGCGGCTGATCGTGCACCGCAACTGGTGCCCGCCGTTCGGCGGCGGCACGCACAGCGCACTGCCGCTGCATGACCGCGGCCTGCTGGTGGTGGCCGACGAGGCGACGCTGAACATCGACCAGGAGCAGATGAAGCGGACCTGGATCTTCGACATTCGCGAGAAGAACAATCCGGTGTCGATCGCGACGCTGCCGACGCCGGCGGACCAGGATTACGTCCGCATGGGCGGCCAGTTCGGGCCGCACAACCTGCACGAGAACCGACCGGGGTCGTTTCAATCGTCGACCACGATCTTCGCCACCTGGCAGAGCGCCGGGGTGCGCGTGTTCGACATTGCGGATGCGTTCCAACCGAAGGAAATCGGCTATTTCGTGCCGCCGCAGCCGACGGTTTGGATGGAGCCGATGCGGGGGCGCGCCAAGATGCGGCATAGTGCCGATCTGTTTGTGTCGACGGACGGATTAATTTACCTGACCGACTATGATGCGGGATTGTATATCCTGCAATGGAACGATACGGTGCGCTGATCGACGCGTTGCCGGATCGAACTCTCTCGATTAACGCCCGCGTGACGATGGCGTGACGTAACGATCGGGGGAGATACGATGCTGCGCAAGCTGTTGTTGGCCGGAGCGTGCCTGATGCCGGCCGTTGCGGCGGCGCAACCGGTCCAGGGGCTGTATATTGGTGCCGGGGTCGGGGCGAACTTCGCTGGCACGCTGTCGTCGTCGCGTGACCATATCGACACCAACCCTGGCCCGGTGGGGTTGGCGGCAGCCGGATGGGGATTCGGCAACGGGCTCCGCGTGGAGTTTGAGGGCATTTACCGGACGAACGGCGTCAACAATATCTCGACCCTGCGCGCCGATGGACTGACGTTGCCGACCAGCAACGTCAGCGGTCGTGCGGCGACTTACGCTGTCATGGCGAATGCGGTGTATGACATCCCTTTCCACCCCTTCGGACTTCCGCTGACGCCCTATGTCGGCGCCGGTGTGGGTTATGGCTGGTTGGACTTCCCCAACGCCGGCGGCAATGAGCCGGTCATCCTTCACTTGTCCAGTGGAAATACCTATACGGGACCAGGAGCCATCAGTTATGGCTCGGGTGGTGCGTTCGCCTATCAGGCGATCGTAGGAACGTCCCTGGCGATCGCCCCTGTGCCTGGACTATCCGTAACGCTGGAATATAGGTTTTTCGGAATGGCGCAGGCGACTGTCTCACGAAACCTGGTGGCAACCAACGGGAACACAATCAACGGGGTAACCCCATCTACACAGGGCCATGCCGGCTTCCAGGTCTTCGACAACGCCGTGCTGATCGGACTGCGCTACAACTTTGGCGTCGCCCCGGCGCCTGCAATTGCCCCGGCGGCCGTGCCGGCCCCTGCGGTCGCGGCGGCGCGTTCTTACCTGGTGTTCTTCGATTGGGACAAGGCAACGCTGACCGATCGCGCCCGCCAGATCGTTGCGGAGGCGGCGGCGAACTCGACCAGGGTGCAATACACGCGGATCGAGGTGAACGGCTACACCGATACCTCGGGCACGCCGCAATACAACCAGGGCCTGTCAGTGCGACGCGCCCAGGCCGTGGCGGCGGAACTCGTCAAGGATGGTGTGCCAACGGCGGCGATCGCGATCCAGGGCTTCGGCGAGACGCACCTGCTGGTGCCCACCGGCCCGGGTGTCCGCGAACCGCAGAATCGCCGGGTGGAAATCGTTATCCGCTAACCGGACGGCTGCCGATCAGACTGGTGCCGACAGGCAAGGCATCGCGATCGGGTGATGCGCCGCCGCGGCCGTTGCGGTAAGACGGGGCATGGAAAGCGTCGTCATCGTTGTCTGGGTGCTGCTGCTCGTTCTGGTGGTGGTCACCCTGTTCGCCGGCATCAAGACAGTGCCGCAGGGCCAGGTCTGGACCGTCGAACGTTTCGGCGCCTACACGCGGCTGATGCAGCCGGGCCTGAATTTCGTGCTGCCCTATGTCGATCGCGTCGGCCGCCGGCTCAATGTGCAGGAGCAGGTGGTCGATATCCCCGAGCAGAGCGTGATCACCCGCGACAATGCCACGGTGCTGGTCGACGGCATCATCTACTTCCGCGTGATGGAGCCGGAGAAGGCGGCGTACCAGGTCGCCAACCTCGCCGTCGCGCTGAACACGTTGGCGATGACCAACATCCGCTCGGTGATCGGCGAGATGGAGCTAGACGCCACGCTGTCGTCACGCGAGCGGATCAATACCACCCTGCTGCTGACGCTGGATGGCGCGACCGAGCCGTGGGGCGTCAAGTGCAGCCGCGTGGAGATCCGCAAGATCGAGCCGCCCAGCAACCTGATCCAGGCGATGAACCTGCAGATGACGGCCGAGCGCGAGCGGCGTGCCGTGGTGGCCCGCGCGACCGGCGAGCGGGAGGCGCAGATCCAGCGGGCCGAGGGCCAGAAGCAGGCGCTGATCCTGGGCGCTGAGGGTCGTCAGCAGGCGGCAATCCGAGACGCCCAGGCGCGCATCCAGCTCGCCCAGGCGGAGGCCGAGGCGACCCGCCTGGTGTCGGATGCGGCGGCACGCTACGGGACCGCCGCGCTGCAATACTTTATCGCCGACCGTTACGTGGCGGCATTCAAGGCGATCGCCGCGTCGCCAGCCTCGCGGCTGGTGGTGGTGCCGATGGAGGCTTCCGGGCTGGCGGGCGGGATTGCCCAGGCGTTGCAGATCCTGAAGGCCAGCGGTGGTCCGCCGGATGGCATGCCGCCGCCGCCTTCGCCGGGCCTGTCGCCGGACCCTTCGCCGCCGCCTGAACCTCCCCCGTCGCCATCTGCGCTGGCCTCGCCATTCGACTTGCCTGAGGTGGCGGCCATGGTGACCGCGCCGATGCCCGCATCCGTCCCGCCGGTCGCATCGACGGCCGGATTCCCCGCCGCCTCCGTTTTGCCGTCCCCGTGGGGCCGACCGGGTGGCGGCGGCAGATGACCGCTTGGGTCGCCTGGCTGCTGGCCGGGCTCGGCCTGCTGATCGCGGAGGCGTTGCTGCCCGGCGCGTTCCTGATGTGGCTGGGCCTCGCCGCCTGCGGCACCGGGTTGCTGACCCAGGCGGGTGACCTTGGCTTCGCATGGCAGGTGGTGGCCTTTGCCGTGCTGGCGGCGATCTCGCTGGCGGTTGGCCTGCGGCTGCGACGGCGGCTGGTCCCGCTCAACACGCAGCAGGCCGGGCTGATCGGGCGCACCGCGACAGCGCTGGTGTTCCGTGGGCGTGAGGGGCGCGTGCGGGTGGGCGACAGCGACTGGGCGGCGCGGTTGGCGCCGGACGTTGCGGAACCGGCCTCAGGGGCGCCGCTGCGGGTCGCGGACGTCCAGGGCACCGTGCTGATCGTGCGGCCGGAGGGCTGACACCGGTCGGCGGCGCCACTAGCGGCATCATTTGCGGGCGGGCATAAGACGCCGACGCCCGACGGGTCGCGCGCCGTGTGGGCCATATTGGAGGAAGGTCATGAGCCCGGCCGCGGTCGAGGTCCGCCCGCTTACCTGGATAGCCGCCGCGCGCCTTGTGCAGGCGGTGGAGGACGCGTTCGGCGCCGCCGATCTCGAGGCGATCAGCGCCGGCTTCACCAATGACGCAATCGCGCGCTTCGCCGACTTCCCCGAAATGCGTGGCCGCGACGCCATCATGCGGTTCCTGACGGCACGTTTCGCGCGCACCAAGGGCTACCGCTTGAAAAAGACGTTGCGCTGCGTGATGGGCGACGTGATCGGCAACACCTGGGACGCGACCTGGGAGGACGCGAAGACCGGCAAGGCGATGCAGGGACGCGGCACCGAATTCTGGGTGGTGCGCGACGGCCGTATCTCCTTGTGGGACGCGACGTTCAACGCGTGGGAGCAGGGCGGGCCGCCGGCGACGCCGGTGGTGTGACAGTCGGCGGAGCGGCGGCGGGGCGGGTCCGGAACGTTGCAAATGTAATAACTTCGTGGATTTGCCGGATGACGCCAGCGGCCCTACCGTCGGCACAGAAACCACCGGAGGAAAAAGATGCCGCCCGTCTCGACCGAGGACGCTGCGCTTGAAGCGGCCACGATGCGCCGGGTGTTCTCGCGCATGCTGCCGTTCCTGGTACTCGCCTACCTGATCTGCTACATAGACCGAGTGAACGTCGGCTTTGCCGGCCTGCAGATGAACCAGGACCTCGGCCTGAGCAAGACCATCTTCGGCCTCGGCGGCGGCATCTTCTTCATCGGCTATTTCCTGCTCGAGGTGCCGAGCAATCTGGCGATGGAGCGCTTCGGCGCCAGCCGGTGGATCGCGCGCATCATGATCTCCTGGGGTATCATTTCGGGTGCGATGGCTTTCACCGCGGGGATCGGCTCCTTTCTGACGTTGCGATTTCTGCTCGGCGCGGCGGAGGCGGGGTTCTTTCCGGGTGTGATCCTATACCTGACCTACTGGTTCCCCGCGGCGCATCGCGCGCGCATCGTTGGCATCTTCATGGTGGCGATCCCGGTTGCCGGGTTCATTGGCTCGCCGCTGTCGGGCGCCATTCTCGGTCTGGACGGCTGGCTCGGCGTGCGCGGCTGGCAGTGGGTGTTCATTCTGGAGGCGATCCCAGCGGTGCTGATGGGCATCGCCTCGCTGGTCTGGCTGACCGACCGGCCGGCGCACGCGAAATGGCTGTCGCCCGAGCAGCGTGCCTGGCTGGCTGCGCAGATGGCGGCGGAACAGGCCCGTGCGTCGCGGGTGCCGCACATGTCGGTCTGGCGGGTGCTGCGCGACAAGCACGTGCTGATCATGGCGCTGGTGTATTCCGGCGCGGCGGGCGCCAGCTCGGGCCTGGCGATCTGGCAGCCGCAGATCATCAAGGCATACGGGCTGACAAATTTCGAGACCGGATTGGTCAATGCGGTGCCGTATGGGATCGCGGCCGTGCTGATGATCCTGTGGGGCCGGCAGTCCGATCGCACCGGGGAACGGGTGTGGCACAACGCCGTGCCGATCGCCGGGATTGTCGTTGGCCTGCTGGCGACGTTCCTGGTGTCGCAGCTTTGGCCGATGGTTGCGATGCTGACGGTGGTGCTGGTTGGGACCTATGCCTGCAAGGGACCGTTCTGGGCGCTGGCGACCGAGTTCCTTGCCGCACCGGTGGCGGCGGCGGGGATCGCGCAGATCAATGCGCTCGGCAACCTGTCCGGCTTCGGCGCCAACTATCTGATCGGCGCGATCAAGGATGCCACCGGCAGCTATCCGCTGTCGCTGATGCCGATCATGGCGTTGTCGGCGATCGGCGCGGTGGCGGTGGTGTGGATCGGCCATGGCCGGCACCGCGTCGCGGTCGCGGAATGAAAATGAAATTGGGGAGGGCGGCATGAAGATCGGTTTCATCGGACTGGGCATGATGGGCCGCGGCATGGCGGCCAACCTGCAAAAGGGCGGCCATGAGCTGGTGGTGCACGACCTGACGCGGCAGGCGGCGTCGCAGCATTTGCAGAACGGCGGGACCTGGGCGGAGAGCCCGCGGGCGGTGGCGGCGGCGTGCGACATCGTCTTCACCTCGTTGCCGACGCCGGCGGATGTGGAGGCGGTGGGCCTGGGCGAGAATGGATTGACCGCCGGGTTCCGCCAGGGCGCGGCGTGGTTCGATCTGTCCACCAATGCGGTTGACGTGGTGCGCCGGCTGCACGCGACGCTGGCCGAGCAGGGGATCGATTTCCTCGATGCGCCGGTCAGCGGCGGCCCGTCTGGGGCGAGCAGCGGACGGCTGGCGATCTGGGTCGGCGGCGACAAGGCGGTGTTCGACAAGTACCGTGCGGCGCTGGGCGCGATGGGCGACCAGGCGGCGTATATCGGCCCGATCGGTGCCGGAACGATTGCCAAGCTGACGCATAACTGCGCCGGCGCGGCGATCAACACGGTGCTGGCCGAGGTGTTCACCATGGGCGTGAAGGCGGGCGTTGAACCGCTCGCGCTGTGGGAGGCGATCCGCCAGGGCGCGACGGGGCGGCAGCGCACCTTCGACCGGCTGGGCGGGCAGTTCCTGCAGGGCCGCTACGAGCCGCCGGATTTCGCGTTGCGGCTGCTGCACAAGGATGTCTCGTTGGCGTTACAGCTTGGCCGCGAGGTCAGTGTGCCGATGCGGTTGTGCAACATGGCGTTGCAGGAAATGACCGAGGCGATGAACCGCGGTTGGGGCACGCGCGACAGCCGGTCTTTCATGCTGTTGCAACAGGAGCGCGCGGGCATCGCGCCATTGGCGGTGCCGGCGGAGCAGATCAAGGCGGTAGTGGAGAGGGGGTAACCCCTGGCGCGAGCCGATGACTCCGGCGACCAGGGGTGGAATTTCCGGTGCGTCCGTCGCGCTGCTGATAGCGGCGGCGCTGCTCTATCTGTTCATGCTGTGGAATGCCGCCGCCGCGCCGGACGTGGTCTACGCACTAATCAGCTTCACGTTGTTGTGGATCGTACTAGGTGTGTTGTTGCTCAACGCGGGCTTGCGGGGCGGGATGCGCGGCCGGGAGGTGTGGGCTGCGATATTGTTGCTCCCGCTGTCAGGGGCGGCCGCCGTGGTGGCGGTGTTCGAGCTATCGGCAGGCGCCGCCGGGCCGCGGTGGCCGATCGTCCCGCTGATCGTGCTGCCGCTGTTGCTGGGGTTCTACGCGGTTTGGGTGCAGCGGCCACGTTGGCGCGCAGGGTTGCCGGCGGCATTCACCAGTTCGGCCACGGGCGCGGCGATATGGGGTTTGGTGTTCGTCCTGTCGGCCGGCGTGCTCGGCTATGTGCCGGTGCATGATGCTCGGGTGGCGCGCCGGGCCGAGGCCGTGCAACGCGACGCGGCTGCGGCAGGGGAGGCCGAGGCGTCGGCCAGCCGGCAGGCGAACCTCGATCGGTATCAACGTCTGACCGACGCGTCGCCGCTGTGGGACTGGCAAGAGTTCATCGGCAAGGGCAACGCGCTCGAGGCACAGGCCGTGGCGCGGGTGCGTGTCCTGCCGCAACGCCAGGCGGACGCCGAGGCGATGTTGCGCGATGACAAGGATTTTCCGCTGTTGCATATCCGCCAGCTCGACCTGCATGCCACAGCCGCGTTTTGTGCGAGCGCCAGCGCATTTCTGACCAGCAATGCCACGGCGCATCGCGCCGGGAAGACCGATAAGGCATACTATCTGACGGCGGACAGATTCGATCCGTATCTTCCGGCCATGCAGATTCTGGTTGCGCAGCACTGCGACCTGGGGTCGGCGATCGCGGCGATCGAGGCCGCCGTGCGGACCTATCCCCCGGCGGCGCAACGGGATGATTTCCTGCGCTCGCTCGCGCATCTGCATCCTGACTGGCGGGCGTGCGCCGGCGCCGACGGCGCCACGCTTACGCAACGGATTGCGGGATGCACCGCGGTGATCGATGCTGGCAACGCAGGGGGCGATGACCTTGCGGTTGCCTGGTTCAATCGCGGTGCCGCGCATCTGGCGCAGGACCAGGGCGCTCAGGCCATCCAGGATTATACCGCCGCCATTCGCTCGAAGCCCGCCTATGCGGAGGCGTTCAATGGCAGGGGCAATGCCTATGACGACACCGGCGCGCACGAACAGGCGTTGCGCGACTACGATGAGGCCCTGCGCATCAACCCCGCGTTCGCCGTAGCGTTCAGCAACCGCGGCCTCGTGCACGATGCGCGTGGCGACCACGAGCTTGCCATCCGGGATTTCGACCAGGCATTGCGCCTCGACCCGCAGTATCATGGTGCATTGATGAACCGTGGGCGTGCGCGATATTTCGAGGGCGATTTCGTTGGCGCAACAGCGGATTTCGCGCACGCGTTAAGTTTGCGCCCGACCGATGCGTATGCCGTGCTGTGGCTTGAGTTGGCGCGCGACGGCGCCGGCCACGCGTCGCAGGCCGATCTGCGGCGCGATGCGGGGGCACTCGATCATCGCGAATGGCCTTGGGACGTGGTCAGGGTTTTCCTCGGCGAGCGGGACGGCGCGGCGGTGCAGGCCGCGGCGCGCGGCGTGGTGGATCATGATTGCGATGCCGATTACTATCTCGGGGCAAGAGCCGCACAGGAGCGGGACTTTGCCGCGGCGCGTGGGTTGCTGGAGCGCGCCGAGGCGGTCTGCCAGCCTAACTCGATCGAGTATGCCGCGGCGGGATTCGCGTTGGCCGGGATGCCGCGTTAGTTGATATCGTAGGGCGGAAGAGCGAAGCGTCATCCGCCGTTT
>Ga0326727_10003172_pt1 | contig 53403 bp, 40 predicted proteins | sample MB2enrmetagenome_FD_207643 | JGI IMG/M metagenome (GOLD analysis project Ga0326727, IMG submission 207643) | Lab enriched peat soil microbial communities from McLean, Ithaca, NY, United States - MB29MY | ecosystem: Environmental > Terrestrial > Soil > Wetlands > Peat | place: USA: New York...
CTTGTTATCATATCGCTTTGACCTTTTGCGCCCGACGGGCGGAGCCCCGGGCGCTTCTAAGATAATGTGGGGCCATCAAATTTCGCCTAACTCTTTGTAGATGAATTTGATGTATTGTTGAATAACTGGGTAATAGCTGAATTGATAAAAATCTTCATATTGTTACTCTTTTAGCGAGAATGCTTGGATATTTTAGATATTGCGGACATTTTAGCAGGTTCCCCTAAAGTATTTGGAATATTCTCTCGTTAAATAGCATGTAATGGCAATACTGAGGCAGTTATTACAGGCACGGTTGCGCGTAGGCTGCCGAAACAAGCTCTAAGCAGCAAGACGGCCGAATGTTTCCATAGTATAGCTTGCTTTCCATAGAATCTCAACAAAAAGATAGAGTCCGCTTCTTGTCTGCATTGGCTTCATCATACGCTCACACTCCATCGCTCTGATCATAGGGACTCTTGATCCTCAGTACGTCTTTTTTAGCGACATGGGTATATATCTGTGTAGTTTTCGCGTTTGCATGGCCTAAGAGAGCCTGTATATAGCGGATATCCGTACCATCTTCGAGCAGATGCGTAGCAAAGCTATGTCTCAGCGAATGGATGCTTGCGGCTTTCGTGATGCCTTGGGATTCCTTGGCTTTATTGAAGATTTCTTGAATTGATCGACTGCTGAGATGACTTCCGTTTTGCCCTTCGAAGAGCCAAGTCGTAGGCTTATACAAATCTATATATGCGTCTAAGAGCCTCTTTGTTCTATTCGCCAGGATAGTATAGCGATCTTTTCGGCCTTTGCCACTATGTACAAGGATGACGCCTCGATCCGAGTCGATATCACCCACGCGAAGGCATGCGACTTCGCTTACTCGGAGCCCGGCTGAATAGGCAAGGGCGAGTATGGCCCGATGTTTGAGGTTTCGGGGAGAGGAGACGATTCGCATGGCTTCTTCGCGTGACAGGACGCAGGGCAGACGTTTATCTGCACGAGGACGCCGCTCTATAGGAGCTTCACGGCCGAATACGCGCATATAGAGGAAACGCAGGGCGCTGATCGTCTGGTTGAGAGTCGATGCGGAGGAGTGAAGGTCGCGCTCGAGATAGGCAAGATAGCTTTTAGCGTCCTCTACCCCTGACTCTACGAGAGGTACTTTGATAAAGCGGGCATAGCGGTCGACGATGGCTAAATAGCGCTCTATTGTACGCTGAGAGTATTTCAAGGCGCAGAGGGAGTCCGTTAAATCGGAGGCGATATGCCCGGGCAAGCAAGAAGCCTCGCCCAAACCGGCGCTATGATCAGCCGCGGCGGAAGAAAGGATGAGCCAGGAGGAAAAGGCACGCCTGAACTCTCTGCCGCTCTCTGCGGGGAACTCCCAACGGAGGCCGAGCGGATTCCAGATGGCGCATGGCACCGAGTGCATGAGCCGCACGAAATCTGCCGAATAAGGCGCTAGCGCGGCGATCTGCCCGCCGCCCGCATCCAAGAGTACGACCTTCTTATCTGACGTCGCGGGCCTCCATACCAGCACTACGTGCATGGATAAGGCCCTCGATTGAAGATTGTTCCGGAAATTCAGGAATTGACGGTTTAATGGCGGCTGAAACTCGATAGGAGTGACACAAAGCTTGTGGTTGGGTTCGCGCCTTCCATCTGGCCACTGGGTTGGCCGTGTCGCCGAAGCTCGTGAAGTCCATGCGGGGGCTTTTGAACATGGCCATGACCTTGTTACCCATGAACTTATGGACGTCGAAGCTTTGCTTAGCGATAGAAGGCTACTGAAGCGTAACCGACGAAAGAATCGTCCGGCCGGAGATCGAGGCTCGTGGCGTACTTAAGCAGGCGCGCGCGGGAAGCTCCCCCGGACAGAGCGAAGGCAAGGGCCGCGGCTGCCGCTCCCGAGGAGCAGGCGGAGCGCTCAGCCTCACCGAGAGCGAGGGCTCGAGCCGAGTCCAGGGCGAGAAGTGCGTCGATAAAGCGCTTGTCGTTAGTGCCGCGGACCCAAGCCTCGGCGGCGCCTCCTCTTCCTTTGGGAGAGAAACCGTAGTTCGGGCCGTAGTGGGTGAGGTCGGATGAGCCTAGGCAGAGGGTCTTTCGGCCGAGGTCCCCAGCGGCGGCGTAGAGCGCCTCGCCGAGCTTGATGGACGATTCGTCGTTCGGGGCTCTGAGCCAGAGGACGCGTACCGAGGGCATAAGAACGGCAACGAGGGGAAGGAGAACCTCAACCGTGTTGTCCGGTTCCTCGTCGACGCCGAGTCCGACTCTTCGGCCATGGCCGGCTCTAGAGGGAGAGTTCTCGGCGGGACATGAACGAAGACGGTCGTCGAGCGCCTGCCGCAGCTCGAGATCGGCGGCGAGAGGGCCGAGTGGGGTGTCGAATTCAGACTCTGGCGCGGCGAGGGCTTGCGCGCCGGGAGGCAGATGACCGCCAAAGACAGCCAAGGTTGGCCTCGGGCCAGAGGGATCCTTTGCAGATCCGTCGGCGCCCGAGATGCTGTTCGCTAGTGCGGCGACCGATAAGGCGGCTATTCGGCCGGAAAAGGCCCATCCTGCGTGGGGAGCGATGGCCGCGAGCGCATCGCCGTCGGGGGATAGCCTTACGGACTTCCCTTTTTCTTCGACCCAGGAGAGGACGAGCTCGCGAAGGGATTCAGGCTCATCGGGATACCAGCCACGAGGCAGAGCCCTCCTGCGTATGGCCATTACCGCCTCCAGGCCGCTCGCATTACATGGTGGCGAAGCGGTTAAATACAGTATATAATTCTAGCCACATTATGAATAGAAAATTCGCAACGATTTTCGCTATCGTCTGCATTGCCGCCGCCCTCGGCGCACTGGGTTCCGTCGCCTATCGCGTTCTCGAAGCGGACAGGATGGGACGGGAAGCGGCCAAGGCCGATTTCGAGGGCCTGCGCTCGGTGCTCGCGTACGTGAAGAGCCAGGCCGACCTCTCGGACCCGAGCCTTCGGGCCCGCTTGGCCTCGCGATACGAGACGAGCTCCGGACTTCTGCTCGTCGACGTCTATGAGCAGGGATCGGCGGAGGTTTGGCGCATTCCCGCGGATTCGCCTTACCTCGCACGGGGCCGTGACGCGAAAGCCTCGCCGGAACCCATCTATCCACCCACTTCCACCTTACTTCTCTCGGCGCCGCTCAAAGGCGACAGCTCGGGGAAGCTTGCCGTGGACGCTCTCTACACGAGCCTGCCTCAGGCGGCCGTGTTCGAGGCCTTCAGAGACGCGCTGATCGGGCTCGGAGCCTTCTTAGCCATCGCGGTGCTCGTCTTGGCCGTCGCGTTCAGCCGCTCGGACAGGGCGGCGAAGAAGGAGACGGGCGCAGACGCGAAGGAAGGCGAGATATCTGCGGCAGCGGCCGAGCTCGCTGCCGCAGGGGCGCAGTATCAATTCGAGACGCTCAATCCCGGCGGCGAGAAAGATGAAGATTTCGATATCCCGATCATGGGCGGCGAAGCCATGACAGCGGGGCTGTCGATAAAGACGGCCCCTGAAGAACTCCCGGAGGAAGCGGCCCAGGACAAGCCCGAGGGCTTGTATTCGCCTGCCTCGGGCCTCGGCTGGGAATCCTATATGCGCGACAGGCTCGATGCCGAGCTCTCCCGCTCCGCCTCCTTCGAGCAAGATTTAAGTCTCGTCGTTTTCGCATATGACGGACTCTCCTCCGGGGACGCGGATTACGCGAAGATCAGCGCGACTATTAAGGAGCTTTTCAGTTTCCGGGACCTTGCCTTCGAGCGGGTGGACGGATTCGCGATCATCCTTCCGAATAGCGACTCCGTCCACGCGATGAGGATGGCGGAGGAGTTCAACAAGAAACTTGTGTATCTCGCCGCGGGGGACTATGCCGAACTCGGGCTTCTGCCGATGTACATGGGAATATCGTCGCGGGCGGGAAGGCTCGTCGACGCTCAGAGGCTTGTCGAGGAAGCCGAGGCCGCGCTCGAGCGGGCGCGCAACGAGAAGGATACTCATATCGTGGCATTCAAGCCCGATCCCGACAAGTATCGCCTCTATCTAGCGTCCAAGGGAGTCTGAGAGGGACGAAGGAACCGGCAGAAAGCGGGAGTTATGAAAAAAGAGGGGAAGAAATAGCGCACACGACTTATCGGAGACGATAGCGTCAGGCCATGCTCCCTTGCGTGTTTTCCACGCTCTGTCGTTCCGTCGCGGGGAGCAAAAAAACCTCAGTGCCTCCGAAGAAAGTCGGCACTGAGGTTTTTTTTCTCCCCGCGCCCATGTAGACTGACAATGGCATATGCGACGTTGCAGCGTTTCGGCTGTCTCGCGACAACAGCATCCTGGGGCAACCCGAAAGTCTTTCTTCAGTAACTCTTCCAGGTGATAAGGTGCATACTCCAAGGCCGCCCCTTCGGCCTCGCGGAGCATCAAAAGTCCCGGGCCTCCGAAGAAAGTCGGCCCAGTGGCTTTTTATGCTCCGCGAGACTTGACAGGCAGCATAGTTACTTCGTAGCGGCGAGATCGCGGGGGCTCTTCAGGATCGAACTCAGGCTGTAGCTCGACAGGAGAAAGGCGGGACCGTCCGCGATACGGGCATAGAATCGCGCATCGCTTCCGGCCGCGCCGCTCGCCTTGGAGCCGACTTCGAGGACCTTCGATTTGCCCGTGCCAAGCTCGAGGTCCACGCGGGCCAGGATCGGCGAAAAGGCGTCGGCAGGCGGGACCGAAACGTAGTCCTCGCCCTGCAGGCCCACGATCGTGCGCAGGAGCGCGGAGGCTGCCTCTGCGTCGAGGGCAGCGCCAGCATGGCTGGCATCGCCAACGGAGTTGGCGGCGCCAACTTTGTTGGCGAGCTTCCAGCCCTTGCCGTCGCGCCTGAGCTCGTAATCGAGCTTCGTATGGGCCTTAGCCTTCGCGTCGAGCGCGATATCGCTTTTCACCGAGAAGGACTGGACATCCGACTCCCGGAGATCGCCCATCACCTTGAGGTCGAGCCATCCAGAGCGGCCGCCCGTAAAATAGGAGGCTATGCCTGTCTCGGCGCTGTACGAAGCGTCGGAGCCAGAGCGGCGGATGTAGACTTCACTCCCCGTCGGTCCGTAGCCTCCGACGTAAAAATCGGCGAGAACCTTCCCCTTTGCGTCCTTAAGCGATGCCCGCTTGGCTTGGGCGTCGCCGAGCTCAAGATTGGCCCAGGATTCCCTGCTCCGGGCCACGGGGTGGAGCCTGGAGACGGCGGCCACGTCATCGAGAAAGCTCGACACACGACCGGCCTGGACTGGGAACTTCGCGCTTCCGTCGGAGAGGATCCAGGAGGAACCCGACTTCGCGAGCTCGATGGGCGCGCCACCGGGCTCTTGGATAGAGACAGCAGCCACGTCGGCGGCCTTTCCCGAGAGGAGGCGGCCGGACTCCGAGCGAGCCTGGGCGCGATCGGGAGAGAAGACGAGCCCCAAGGCCCATATGACGAGGAGGGCCGCGAAGGCGCTCGACAGTACGACGACCTTCTTTTCGTAGCGCATCACTTGCCTCCTTCCTGGCCGCCGATCTTGAGGAGCGCCTCTTCTTTAGAGCGCTTCTTGCGGCGCGCGCTTCGCGCTAAGCCGAAGACGATGACCGCGCCCGGCACGAGGATGATGTTGACGAGATACGACAGTGTGATGATGCCGAGGCGAGACTCGGGATCCTGCACCTTGGAGAGGCGGGTATCGCGGTTGCCGCGAGTCTTGAGGAGGACGAGCTCGTCTCCCGCGTAGAGCCAATCGGCTGCGGAGGCGACGAAGGTCGCATTGAAGGCCGAATCGGTGTAGTTCATGATGTCGTTCGCGAAATCGGAGGAGCCGATGACGAGAATCTTCGAGGCTTTCGGCGACGCAGGCAGCGCAGGAAGGACAGCCTGGCCCGCCTTAATCGGCGCTGCCTTGCCGGCGTAAGCGGGAGACAGTACGCCCGATAGCGAGACAACGAGGTTGTATTGGCCCGTCGTCGTTCCGGCTTCGGCGTCGTATTGCCCCTCCTCCTCGGGAGAAAGGGCGAAGCGGCTCTTCTGCAGCCAAGCCTTAGGCGTGGACTTCACGAGGACCGCAGAGGAGACGCCGTTTCGGCTTTCAAGCTCGAGGGGGCTGGGCCAGAAAAGGTCGAGCCCCTCGGCGCGCGAGGTCAGCGGATTCTTGGAGTCGCGGAACTCGGGCCTAGTCATGACCCAGTGCGGGTAGCGGACGTAGTTGATCGACTGGCCGCCCGTGGGGGACGACATCTGGAACCGGGCGGTGAGCATAGATCGGTCGAGAAGGAGGTCGCGGTCGACCTTGACGCCGTAGGACTCGAGAGCCCTGAGCATGGCGTCGTTCTGCAGGGGAGAAGCGGACAGGCCCTGACGGGTCTGGACGTCGACGCCCTTGACCGCGAAAAGGGCGTTGCCGCCAGAAGCGAGGTAGGAGTCGATGCGGTAGACATCGTAGTCATCGAGGCCCGAGTTGCCGATCACGAGGAGGACGGAGGTATCGGGAGGAATCGCATCGCCCGGCTTGACTTCCCTGGCCTCCCAACCGGATTTCTGAAAGGCTTGACCCAGGGTCTGGTAGTCGTTCTGCCAGCTCTTGTCGGAATCCCCGATCAGGATCGAGGCGACGTTCCGCTTATTAGAGACGGTCGACTTGATGGCCTTGACGAGGTCATACTCGAGGCTGCCCGTCGAGATGACGAAGGGCAGGACCTGACTGCGGTCGAGGTACTGGACCACGATGCCGGAGTAGACCATGGCGATGCGCTGCTCGCTCTTCTCGACCACCTGCATGCGCTGCGCCTGCAGGCCCAGGGATTCCACGACGCTCTCCTTCTTGCCTACCGCCGGGTCGACGACCTCGACGGCGATCTTTCCGCGAGAGACTCGGGCAATATCGCGCAGGGCCTTCTCGATGGCTTTGGGGCCCGGATGGCGGTCGGAGAGAGTCTTGGATACGTAGTACGTCAGGCGAACCTGCTCGGGTATTTCCTTATAAAGCTGCTTCGTGGCCTTTGAAAGGGTATTGGCCCCGTCGGCGCTCAAGTCGAGCTTGAAGGAGAAGCGGTCGGTCACGAGGACGGCAGCGACGATGACAGCTACCGAGAGGATCAGGATTACGAGGGAGCGGCGCTTCAGTGTTTTCATTTCCATGGCGGCTTAGCTCCACTTCCGGCGGTTGAGTCCCCAACTCGACAGGTAGAGGAAGAGGACTAAGGCCGAGACATAGTAGGCGAGATCGCGGCTGTCGATGACGCCGCGCGAGAAGGAATCGAAATGGTAGGACAGCGAGAGCCAGTTAATGAGAGAGGCGACGAGGCCTCCCGAGCCGAAGAAGCTCGAGACCCTGTCGACGAGGACCAAGGCGAGGAGAACGAGCACCGTCCCTAGGAAGGCGCTCACCTGGTTTTTGGCGAGGCTCGAGATCCACTCGCCGATGGCTATGGCCGCGGCCGCTTCGAGTAGGACGCCCGCGTACTGCGCGACGAGGACGCCCACGTCGAAGGAGCCGAGCATTGAGGCGCACAGCGGCACGGGAATGGTGAGGGCGACCGCGATAGCGGCGAGGGCGAGGGAGGAGAGAAACTTTCCTATGACGAGCTGGCCCTCGGTGAAGGGCAGCGTGAGGAGGAGCTCGTAGGTCCCCAGGCGCCGCTCCTCGGCCCACGAGCGCATCGTCAGGGCGGGGACGAGGAAGACGAGCACGAAGGGCATGATCGAAAAATAGCCCCGCAGGTCGGCCTGGCCGAGGCTGTAGAAGCCGCTGATGAAATAGAGGTATACCCCCGTGAAAAGGAGGTACCCGAGTATGACGACATAGGCCACGGGCGAGTTGAAGGCGCTCTTGAGCTCGCGCTTGGCCACGGCGAGGACGTTATTCATTTGCCATCACCTTCTTGGGACCCTTCCTGGGTAAGCTTAACGAATATCTCCTCGAGGGAGAGGCGGCGCCTCTCCAGCTCGAGGAGCTTGATGCCCTGTCCGACGGCCCAGTCGAAGACCGCTTCCCCCGCCTCGATTTTTTGAGGCGAGGCTTCGGGAGCGCCCGCGGAGGCAGGCGGCATGACAAGCTCTGCCGCGAAGACGCCAGCGCCCTCGGGGGCGAACGAGGCGACGCTGCGCAGATTAGGAATGCCCGAGAGGCGGGAGGAGTCGAAGGCCGAGGAAGAGCGGAACCGCAAACGTATGCGCTCCTCGCCCTTGAGCGTCTCGCCGATCTCCGCCGGGCTGCCCTGTGCGGCCACGCGGCCCTCGCTCAGGATGATGACGCGGCTGCAGATAGCCTCGACCTCCTGGAGGATATGGGTCGAGAGAATGACCGTTTTGCTCTTTCCCAGGGAGCGGATGAGCTCACGGATCTCTATGATCTGGTTGGGGTCGAGACCGGTCGTCGGCTCGTCGAGGATGAGGATGGGCGGGTCGTGGAGAATGGCCTGCGCCAGGCCCGTGCGCTGTTTGTAGCCCTTTGACAGCTCCTCGATGCGCTTTCGATAGACTCCCGAGAGACCGCAGGAGGAGACTGCGCGCTCTATAGCGGCCGCCCTCGCCGGAGCCTCGAGGCCGCGCGCGTCGGAGGCGAAGTCGAGGTACTCGCCGACGGTGAGGTCCGGGTACAGAGGCACCGACTCTGGCAGATAGCCCACGCGGCGCTTCACCGCAAGGGGATTCTCGGCCACATCGATACCGTCGATGAGAGCCTGGCCCGAGCTTGGAAAATGGTAACCTGTGAGGATTTTCATGATCGTCGTCTTGCCGGCACCGTTGGGGCCCAAGAGCCCGAGCACCGAGCCCGTTTCGGCGGTGAAGGACACGCCGTGGACGGCCTCGACGCCGCCGTAACTCTTCTTAAGTTCACGCAACTCTATCAAGTACTACCCCCTCTTTAGGAGATCGAAAAAAATAACAATCAAACAATAAAAAAGATACAGCCGGCGCCGGCCGCGCGCGATTTCCCACAGGTCTCCTAGAAATCGCGAAGTCAATCGCCGCAGGCGATTGACTAGTCCTCATACTCGATTGGCAGGCAGAGCCTGTCCCGCGAAAGTATGGCGCCGGGGAAGACTGCGCGCGCCTCGTCCAAGAGGAGCTTGAGGTCGCGCTCCGCGTAGCGGGGGCTGTAGTGGATAAGGGCCATCTTCTTGACCCCGCCCGCGTCCCTGGCGATGCGTCCGGCCTGGCCGGCGGTCATATGCTTTTTCTCGACCGCGCTCTGTTCAAGGGCATTCTCGAACATGCCCTCGCAGATGAGAAGGTCCGAGTTCGCGACTTCCTTGGATATTTCGGGGAAGTAGAGAGTATCGGTGACGTAGCTGAACTTCCTGCCCGATCGGGCCTCGCCCATGACCTGGGCGCTCTCCACGACCTTGCCGTCGCTCAGGGTGACGCTCTGCCCGCCTTGGAGAACGGACCAGAGGGGGCCGCGCGGCACGCCGAATTCTGTGGCCTTCTCGGGATGGAAGGCGCCAGGGCGGGGCTCCTCCTCGAGGGTGTAGCCGTAGCAAGTTTTCGTGTGTCGCAGGGGGAAGGCCCGCACCGTAAAGCCATCGCCCTGCCAGACCACGCCAGGCTCGGTGATCTCTTTTACGATGATCTCGTAGTTTATATACATGTCGAGAGTACGCCTGTTCGTCTCGATGTAGTCGGCAATTCCTCGAGGCCCGATGATGGTGAGGGGCTCGGCCCTATCGACCTGACTCGAAAGCATGAGTATGCCCGGCAGCCCGGTGACGTGGTCCGCATGCATATGGGAGACGAAGATCGTCGTGATCTTCTTCCAGCGGAGGTTGAGGCGGCGGATAGCGACTTGGGTCCCCTCGCCGCCGTCGAAAAGGAAGAGCTCCCCCTCGCGGCGAAGGAGCACGCTCGTAAGGCTGCGGTGAGGGAGGGGCATCATGCCGCCCGAACCGAGCACGAAGGCTTCTAAATTCATCGCGGGCGACTATATAGGAAAACGTCGCCCTCTTCAATGACTGGGAAATGCCGCATTGTCTTTTGCGAAAGAGCGAACGTAGAAATATTCGAGGATGGCGACCGGGGCAGAGAGGGCGATGAGGGCGCGGGCGGAGAGGCGGGGCGCCGCATCGGGCGAACCTAGCTGGTTCGCCAGGGCAGTGACAAGGACGAAGGCGAAGCCCGTGATGAGGCAGGCGACGAGACGGGCGAACCAGAAAAGCATCTCTCGGAATAGGTAGAGTTCCGAGGCGCTCACCTCGGCCTTGCGGCAGAGGCGCTCGATGAGGGCGAACTGCACATTCTCGCCGAGGAGGCTTTTGAGGGGTACGATGAGGGCGTCGAGGAGGGACTTGGCCGCGAGCCCTCCAGCCGTCGGCAGGATGGCGTAGACCGCGCGGGAGAAGAAATCAGCAAGCGAGCCAAGAAGCACGCCATGGAGCCTGGCGCCTTTGCGTCCCGCGAAGTATTTGCCTAAAGCAAGAAAGGAGAAACTCGAGAGGAGGGCTATCCCCGCGTTGAGCGCGCCTATCCTGAACTCGGTCTTGAGCACGCCGAAGGTCTGGATGCCTCCGGCCGTCGAGAGCAAGGTGCCGGCCACGCCGGTGAGGGCGAGGTAGTAACACCAGGAGCGAGCGGGAGCGAGCTTGAAGACTCCCATGACCGCGCGGAAGGAGAGAGGGCTTCGGCCTATCTCGAGCTTGGGCGAACCCAGGAGGGCGAGGAGCATCACCGAGCCTGTGAGGATGAATACCGGAACGTAGCCGACAGGCAAGCGGCCAGGGCCGGACTCGAGCCCCAGGGCGGGGCCGAGGTAGGTGATCGCCGCGCCGCCAAGCAGGGGCAGCACGACCGAGAGGGAGACGACGATCGATTGGAGCCTGAGCGCGAAGCTGTCGCGCCGGGCGTCCTTCACCGACCAGAGGAAGGCGCGATGCCTGGCCGACCAGTACAATCCCTCGGCCAGCCCACGCACGAGAAAGTAGCAGATCAGGGCGGGGATGCCGATCATGTAAGGGAAAAGGATTGCGGCGCCGAGGCTCAGGGCAGCCCAGAGCGAGAGCGAGGCGCGATAGACACGGGTCGCGCCGCCTTCGCGGACGAGGACCATGCCGAGGGCGAAGCCTCCGAAGAGCGTGGTGTAGTAGAAAGCGTAGACGAAGGCCACGAGGTCGATGCGCCCCGCGAGTCTGAAGGCCATCGGCATCTCGAAGGAGCCGGCAAGACAGGCGTAGGAAGCTTGGACGAGCGTGTAGTAAGCAGCGCGCCGGGACGGAGGGCCCGCGAGAGATTCCTTGAGCTCGAAAGCCCAGCGAAACAGTGTCATAGGCGTGGCCGACTATTAAATCCCAAAGCGGGACCCTTGTGAAGGAGGCTCGCCGCATGCGATCATAGAATAATGGAATCTTTCTCGAGCCTCGGCCTCGCCGAGAGCTTAGCGCAGGCGCTCGCCTCCTTCGGTTTCGCCATACCGACCCAAGTGCAGGCCGAAGCGATACCGGTGCTCCTCTCGCGCCGCGACGCGATCATCGAATCGGAGACCGGCACCGGCAAGACCTTCGCCTATCTCGCCCCCGCCTTCCAGCTCATCTCGACACTCGACCGGAAAAGATCGGGCGAGCCCGGAGCCCTCATAGCCGCTCCCACTCAAGAGCTTGCCGTGCAGATCGGCCGCGAGGCGGAGCGCCTCGCCAAGGCCGCGGACCTACCATTAAAGACCGTCGTCCTCCTGGGCGGCACTCCCCTGGATAAACAGAGCGTCAAGCTCAAAGCCAAGCCCGACATCGTCGTCGGCACCTTGGGCAGGCTTGCGGACCTCATCGCCCTCGGACGCCTGCACAGCTCGGCCTTCAAGATGATCGTACTCGACGAGGCGGACAGGCTCTTCGCGCCCGAGACGATAGAGCTCGCCGAGGCGCTCATAAAATGCGCGCCGTCGACCTGCATCCGCGTCCTCGTGTCCGCGACCATCCCCGAGAAGCAGAGGCGCAAGATGCGGCCGCTCCTCCGCGACGCCGCCGAGATCAGCCCCCTGGGCGACACCGTCCTCTCGGAGAGCATCGAGCATTGGTGTTTCTACTGCGACGGCCGAAAGAGGCTCGACTTCATGCGGCGCTTCGAGGCCGCAGTCCACCCCGAGCGCTGCCTCCTCTTCCTCACCATGGCCTCGCGCGTCGAGAAGGCGGCCCTCGCCCTCGACCACCTCGGCCTGCCCATAGCCGCCATCCACTCCGGCATGGACAAGGAAGACCGCCGCGTCGCCCTCGAGCAATTCACCAGGGGCGATATACGCTACCTCCTCACGAGCGACCTGGGCGCGCGCGGCCTGGACATCCCGGGCATCAGCCACGTGATCAGCCTCGACCTTCCCGAGGACGGAGAGGTGGTGTACACGCATCGCGCGGGCCGCACAGGAAGGGCCGGGGCGAAAGGCGTGAGCATCGTCCTCGCGGACGGTGTCGAGCTCAAGCGAGCTTCCAAGATAGCCACGAAGGGCGGCTTCGTTTTCCGCTGCAAGTTCCTCGAAGAGGGCCAGGTCCTCGAGCCCACGAGCGAGGAATTCTTCGCCCGCGCAGGAGCCGCGGAAGATATGCGCATGGCCGCCAAAGCCGCGAAGCTCGGCGAGGATGAGGAGCGCGGCTCCATCAAGCGGCGGCCGAGCCTCCGCTCAGGCGGACATTCCGACGGCCGCGAGGGCGCAGACGAACACCGACGCCCTCGCTATGCGGGCGACGATTCCCGCGCGAGCGATCGGCCGCGTTTTGCGAAGGGCCGGGAAGCGCGCGACACGCGGCGCGACGCGGGACAAGAGCGACGGCAAAACCCTCGTTCCTCGACTGCCAGCCAAGAGCCGCCGGAGGCGCCTCGCACCGCGCGAGCGCCTAAGGTGGCCCCTTGGCGCCCGGCGGCGGAGGGCGAGAAGCTCGAACGCTCCGGGCCGAGCACTCCTCAGCTTCGCAAGAAGGGGACTCTCAAACCTGAGGCTACGCGCGTAGAGAGACGAGACAGGCCGAGTGAACGAAAAAGCCCCTACCCCCGGAGAGATGATGCGCGGAGAGCGAGCCCCGATTCGAGGCAGGCGGGACCGAGCGCGCCTTTCTCAAAGGGTAAGCCTTTCACTAAACGCCCTCCCCGGCCATAAGGCCATGCCGTGGCTTCCATCTATCCGGAGCTTCGCCGGAGCCTAGGCGCCGGCGAAGCCTGCATCCCCGCCGTCGAACGCGACCTGGGCAACCCGGCCTGGGAAGAAGCGGGATCTCGCATACTCATACTCCGCCTCTCGAGCTTTGAAGACGTGGAGAGCTCGACCTCTCATCTCGTGCTCTTCGCGGAGTGCAGGAAGGCGCGAGAGGACGCCTATATCGACTTCGGCTTCTTCCCCGACAGGCGCGACCGCGCGGTCCTCGATTCGCACAACGCGCCCTATTATTACGGCATTGCCTCGGGGCGGAGCCCCCGGGACTTCGATCTCGTCCTCGTGTCGAACTCCTTCGCCCTCGAGCTGCCGAACCTCTCCTACCTCTTCTCGACGAGCGGCCTTCCCTCCCGAGCCTCGGCCAGAGAGTCGGCGGCAGGGGGAGGGGTCGAGCTCCCCATCATAATCCTCGGAGGCTCGAACGCCGCCTCCGCTGGGTCCCTTCTCTTCCCGGGAAGAGGGGAGGAGGAGGCGAGCGACTGCCTCGTCGACGCGATATTCTTCGGCGAGGGGGAGTTCGCGTTAGGTGATATGGCTTTGCTGGGTACATCGGGCGGACGCTCGAGGCGAGAGCGCCTCGAGGACCTGGGCAAGGTCGAAGGGCTCTGGGTCGCGCGCTCAGGTACCCCCGCGACGAGGCACTGCGTGAAACCCTTCCCGCCCGCACTCACCCTCTATCCAGTGCTCAACTCGAGCCTCTCCTCCACGGCCAAGCTGCAGATCAGCGCAGGCTGCCCCGGCTACTGCTCCTTTTGCCTCGAGGGCTGGGAGTCGCGGCCCTACCGCGAGCTGCCCATCGCCGAGATCGTAGCGGCGGCCCGCGAACTTAAGGCCCATAGCGGCGCGAGTGTCCTCGAAGTCTACAGCTACAACTTCAACACTCATGCCGCTATCTTCCGACTCATCTTCGAGCTCAATCGGGTCTTCCGCCGCGTCAACTTCATGAGCCAGAGGCTCGACATACTCGCCGCTTCGCCCGAGCTCGTAGAGGCCGAGCTCTGCGTGGACAAAAGATCCTTCACCCTCGGGATCGAAGGCATATCCGAGCGCATGCGCGCCTTCTATCGCAAGGGCCTCGTTATCGAGGACATCGAGCGCGCGGTCGAGCTCCTCAGCCGCCCATCGGTGCGGGAGCTCAAGCTCTTCTACATCCTCGCAGGCATCGAGGAAGAAGACGACATCGCCGAGTTTTCCTCCTTCGCGCAGGCCCTCGCCGAGCGCAAGAGGCGATTCGCCCCCGGCATGCGCGTCCTCGTGTCCGCCGGATACCTCGTCCGCCTCCCCTTCACGCCCCTCGAGTACGCGCCGCTCTGCCTGGACGGGGAAAGGCTCGAGGCCGTCTCACGCAAAATGGAAGGCGCCTGCGCGGCCGCGGGCATCGAGTTCCGCCTCGCCGCCAACTTCGAGAGCTACTACGTCGACCAGATCCTCGCCCTCGGCGGCGGCAAGCTCGGGGCCTGGATAGAGTCGGCAGCCACGAAAGGCATCATGTACGACGGCGAACTCTCGCGGGGAACGGGCAGCATGCTGGAGACCTTCGCCCTCGAAGAAGGCATCCTCGACCCCTCCTTCGCCGCCGAGAAGGGCAAGCTTTGGCGCCCTCCGCTTGCCTTCGCCGACGAGAACCACGAAATACTCTACAAGAACTACCTCCTCGCCTCGAGCTTCTCGCCCAAAGAAGGGCGACTTCCCGTCCCCGAATACCCTGGCGCCGAGGAGGGCCGCAAACTCGAACATCTCATGGAGGCGAAGCGACGCTTCCCTTCCGTCCTCGTTCGCCTGAGCTTTCCTCCGGAGCTCGCGCGCGCGACGCCTGAGTATCGCGCATCGTATCTCCAGCGGAAGATATTTGCATCCTGCCCGGAATCGGTCGCCTTTCTCTTCGACGCCGAAGAGGCTCTCTTCGCCAAGGGCGAGGCCCTCGAACTCTTCGCCCAGCGCTATTGGGGTCTCGCCTGCTATCGCCTGGTCGGAGCCGACGAAGCAAGGATAAAAAGAGCCGCGGAAAAGGCAGGCCTCGAAGTCCTCTCCGCCAAGCCGGATCCTCAGGCAATAGAGATCGAGCTTAAGCTCCCCTCCGCCTTCGCCCGAACGGCCGAGGAGGCCATCAAGGCTTATCTCGCCGAGGAGAGGGTCAGCTTCATCGAAACCAAGCGCGGCTCTTCTCGCGTACTCGAATGCTCAGGCAAAGATGTCAATAAAAGGAAAGTCTTTATCGAGGCCGAGATCCGCGGCCCGGCAAGCGACGAGGGAAACGAGTTCCTCGCGCGCCTCAAACTCGGGAACAAAGCGCGCGTCGAGCCGCTCCTGTCGCGCCTCAGCCCCGAAGCGCGGCGTTCGTCCTCGATCGAAATCATCGGCTTCTAATGACGCTAAAGATATCGCGAGCGGCCGATCATGCGTGCCTCGAATAGCGTTTCGATCTTGGCGAGCCCCGCGGGGTTGACAAGACCTTCGCTATTATAGGAGTAGGGATGGAGAGCGGAATCTCTATCCCGGGCTCAGGCCTCATACCGCGCCATGCTCGTCTCGGTCTCGAATACTTCCACCGCGTGGAGAGGAGAGTTGGGCAGCTTCTTAGCGATCGCCTTGTAGATGTACTCGGCTATGCGCTCGGCGCTCGGGTCGTTGTCGAACTCAAGGACGTCGTTCAAGAGCGAATGGTCGAGGCCTTCGAGCACAGAGCGGAGGGCGCCTTTGAGTTCGCCGAAGTCGAGGAGCATGCCGCCCTCCCCGAGCGACTCGCCCTTGGCCCAGACGCGGACTTTATAGTTGTGGCCGTGGAGGCGCTCGCACTTGCCTCGATACCGCGACAGGAAATGGGCGGCCGCAAAATCGGCCTCGACGCGAGTGTAATACATGGCTATAGATAAGCACGGCCTTGAGCCTCTCGTCATCCCCTTTCCGCTCTGTCGTGGCGGATGCTACTCTAGTGCCTATGTCTATGCCTCTACAGCGTATACTCCAAGGAGTCGAAGTCCTCGGCTTGCGCGCTCCACAGGGAGACGCGGGAATCGAAGGCCTCGCCTACGATTCCCGCGAGGTCAAGCCCGGATGGCTTTTCTTCGCGCTTCCGGGCATCCATGCGGACGGCCACCGCTTCATCCCTGCGGCCATAGCCTCCGGCGCGAAATGCGTCCTCCACTCGGAGGAGCTGCCTTCCTACGATCCTGCGATCGCCTACGTCCGCGTCGCCGATCCCCGCTTCTCGATGTCCCCGATTGCAGCTAACTTCTACGGCCGCCCATCGCGCGATCTCGCCATAGTCGGGGTCACCGGCACTGAGGGCAAGAGCACGACCGTCTATCTAATCTACCAGCTCCTTGGCCTAGCCGGCTTCCGCTCCGGTTTCTTCTCGACCGTCATGTCCGATTCCGGGCGGGGCGAAGAGCCCAATCCCGAGCATCAGACAACGCCCGAGGCCACATCCGTGCAACGCCTGCTGGCTTCGATGCGCGCCTCGGGCTATGGCTACGGCATCGTCGAGGCCTCCTCGCACGGCCTCTCGCCCAGGACCAACAGGTTAGGCGACGTCGATTTCGACGTCGGCGTCATGATGAACGTCACACGCGAGCACCTGGAGTTCCATGGAACCTGGGAGCAGTACCGCTATGACAAGGCGAACCTCTTCCGCGCGATAGGCCGAGGGGAGGAGGCCGAAGGCAAGCTCCTCTCGGGTTCTCGCGTTCCCCGTTTCGGAGTCGTGAACGGCGACGACCCTTCGGCCGAGTATTTCCGCCAGGCGACGAGCCATCACGTGCTCTCTTTCAGCGCGGCGGGAAATCCTGCCGCCGACCTAGTCGCCGACGACCTTTCGGTCGACGCCTCGGGCGAGTCCTTCGCCATCGTCGAGAGGCGCGGCGAAACCGTCATGCGGCATAGGGCGCGCATCGAGCTGCCGGGCGCCTTCAACGTCGGCAACGCCCTCGCGACCCTCCTCGTCGTCTCGGGTCTCACAGGTGTCTCGATAGGCGATCTTGTGCCCCTTCTGCCTCGCCTGAAACCCGTCCGCGGCCGCATGACCGCGATCGACAGGGGACAGAGCTTCGAGGTCATCGTCGATTACGCCCACACTCCGTCCTCGTTCCAAGGGCTCTTTCCGCCCCTGCGTGGGAGGATCAAGGGCAGGCTCATCTGTGTCTTTGGCTCGGCGGGCGAAAGGGACACGGAGAAGCGCCCGAGGCAAGGCAGGATCGCGGCCGACTGGTGCGACATCGTCATCCTCGCCGACGAAGATCCTCGGGGCGAGGAGAGCATGGCCCTCCTCGAGGAAATAGCCACGGGCTGTCCCGAGCTTCCTCGCGGCGAGCGGCTCTTCCTCATACCCGACCGCAAGGCCGCGATACGCAAAGCTTTCTCCCTCGCTAAGCCGGGCGATCTCGTCGCCCTCCTCGGCAAGGGCCACGAGAACTCCATCATCTACGCGTCGGGGCCTATTCCCTACGACGAGATAGGCGAGGCCGCCAAGGCTCTCGCAGAACTCGGATACGTCAACTAACGGAAGGTACAACATGAAACGTATAGCAATCATCTACGGCGGCCGCTCGGGCGAGCACGAAGTCTCACTCGTCTCGGCGGCGAGCATCCTGCGCAACCTCGACCCTAAGCGATTCGAGGCTGTTCTCGTCGGCGCGTCCAAGGAGGGGCCTTGGTACCTCCAGGACGAGGCCGCCGTCGCCGCGGCCCGCGCGGGGAAAGGCCCGCTCTCCGTCGCGAAGGGCGTCCGCGTCTTCGCGGCCCCGGGCGAGGGGCTCGTCGCGGAAACCTCAGGCGGCGGACTAAAGGCCCTGCCCGTGGACCTCGTCTTCCCCGTGCTGCACGGTACTTTCGGCGAAGACGGCACAGTCCAGGGTCTCCTCGAGATTGCCGGCCTGCCCTATGTTGGCGCGGGCGTCCTCGGCTCGGCCATCGGCATGGATAAGGAGAAGGCCAAGGAACTCTGGCTCGGCGCGGGCCTGCCCGTCGTCCCTTTCATCGCCGTGAGGATGAGCGCGTTAAATGACAGTGAAAGCATCGCGGCGCTTGGCCGCAAGGTCGGCGCACGCTTCCACTGGCCCTGCTTCGTAAAGCCCTCCTCGGCGGGCTCTTCAGTGGGGGCATCCAAGGTCGAATCGGCGGAAGGCCTGGAGAAGGCCCTCCGTTCAGCACTCGAGTGGGATGAGAAGGCCATGATTGAGCCCTTCGTCGTCGCCCGCGAGATCGAGTGCGCAGTCCTCGGTAACGAAGGCCCCGTCGCATTCGCCCCGGGGGAGGTGGCTCCCACCCACGAGTTCTACGATTATGACGCCAAGTACGTGGACCCGGACGGCGCGAGGCTCGAGGTGCCGGCGCGCATAACGGGCGAGCAGGCCGAGCGCGTCAAAGCCGTGGCGGTCGCCGCCTACCGCGCGTGCGAGCTCTCGGGCATGGCTCGCGTCGACTTCTTCATCGACAAGCGCACGGGCGAAGTCCTCCTCAACGAGGTGAACACCATCCCCGGCTTCACAGGCATCTCCATGTATCCGCGCATGTGCGAGGCGGGGGGAGTGCCCTACCCCGAGCTCATAAGCCGCCTCGCCGATTTCGCCTTAGAGCGCCACGCCACTCGCGCCAAGCTCAACTATATGAAGTGCGCTAGCCTCCTTCGATAGCCGTGCTATAATCCTGGGCGGAGGCAGAGCATGACATCACAGGACTATATCGAGCTCGACGAGAAGTACGGCGCGCACAACTATCATCCCCTCCCGGTAGTCATCTCCTGGGCCGAAGGCTGCAAGGTCCGCGATCCCGAAGGGAAGATCTATTTCGACTTCCTCTCGGCCTATTCGGCTGTCAATCAGGGGCACAGGCACCCGAAAATCATAGCCGCGGCCCGCGCTCAACTCGATAGCTGCACGCTCACAAGCCGAGCCTTCCACAACGACCGCACGGGGCTTTTTCTCAAGAAACTCTGCGACTACTCGGGCTACGAGATGGCCTTGCCCATGAACACGGGCGCGGAGGCAGTAGAGACCGCGCTCAAGGCGGCCCGCCGCTGGGGCGTCGAGGTCAAGGGAGTGCGCAACGGCGAGCAAGAGATCATCTGCGCCGAGGGGAATTTTCACGGCCGCACCCTCGCCGCAATATCCATGTCCATCGACCCCGATTCCCTGGTCAACTACGGGCCTTATGTCCCGGGCTTTGTCAAAGTCCCCTTCGGCGACGCAGCCGCCATCGAGCGCGCGATCAAGCCGAGCACCGTCGCCATCATCATCGAGCCCATCCAGGGCGAGGCGGGCGTCGTCGTCCCCCCAGAGGGTTACCTGAAGAGCGTTCGCGATATCTGCACGAAGCATAAGGCCCTCTTCATCGCCGACGAAGTTCAGACGGGCTTCTGCCGCACGGGCAGGAAATTCGCCTGGCAGCGCGAGGATGCCCGTCCCGACATCATGTGCCTGGGCAAAGCCCTCGGCGGCGGCATCATGCCGATTTCGGCCATCGTGGCGGACCACGGCGTCATGGACGTCTTCACGCCGGGGACGCACGGCTCGACCTTCGGCGGCAATCCCCTGGCGGCGGCGGTCGGCATAGCCTCCCTCGAGGTGCTCGAGGAGGAGGCTCTCGACGAGAGGGCCGAGAGCCTCGGCCAAGTCTTCCGCGCCGAGGTCGCCAAGGCGAAGTGTCCTAAGATGCGGACGGTACGCGGTCGGGGCTTGCTCAACGCGGTCGTCTTCGATGAGGGCTTCGAGGCCTGGGACGTATGCATCGCACTCCGCGACGCGGGGCTCCTCGCGAAGCAGACTCACGGTAACATCATCCGCTTCGCGCCTCCGCTCGTGATAAGCGAGTCGGAGCTCGGCGAGGCGATAGGTATTATCACGAGGACCTTCGAGGCGATATAAGCAATGCCCGAAACCGAGGCTCGCAAGCTCCTCGAGGCCGCCATAGCGGCTGGGGGGAAACGCGATTACCGCAAGGCGATCGACCGTCTCACCCTCCTCCTCTCCCAGACCGACTCTATGCCCGAGGCCTTCCTGTACCTTGGGCGTTCCTTCTACGCCTTAGGCGAGTATGGGCGGGCCATAGAGGCCTTCCGCCGATTCCTAGACTCCGGCGGCGACCAGGCGGCCGGCCTCTTCTTCCTCGGCCGTGCCTATCTCGCTTCTGGCCGCCCCGTCGAGGCATCGCGCTGCCTTAAAAAAAGCGCCGAGGCAGATCCCGACAAGGCCCCGACATGGGCCTTCCTCGGCGCGGCCATGCTTAAACGGCGCAAAACCAAGATCGCGGTCGATTGCCTCGAACGCGCCGTAAACCTCGCACCTCAGGACAAGCACATCTACCGCGGCTATCTCAACGCTCTTTATGGCCGAGGCGTGCGCCTCCTCGCCAAGGGCGATTCAGAGTCCGCCGGCAAGATCCTCGGCTTCGCGATCGACAACGGCCTGGACGGCGCCGCGATCAGGCTGTGGCGGGCCAAGGCCCTGCGCGAGGGAGGCCATATCCCCGAAGCCATCGCCGAATGCGAGGCCGCCCTCGAGCTCGAGCCCGACGACGCTTCGATACGCTGGGTTCGGGCGGGCCTTCTCCTCGCGGGAGGCAGGCAGGGCGAGGCCCTTGCCGAGTTCGACGCCATTCGAGCCGATCATCCCGAGCTGCCGGCCCTGCCGGCGGACGACGTCTCGCTCGCGCGATTGCGCGTCTCGGTCGCCTTCCGCGAGGGACGGTATAAAGAGGCGGTCACCGATTGTATGCCCCTGCTCAGGGCTAATCCCAAGGACGCGGCCCTCCGCTCCCTGGCGGCCGAGAGCCTGCGGGCGCTCGGCGAGCTCGAGCGCTCACGCGATCACTGGATGCGGGCCATCGAGGCAGCGCCCGAAGAAGGCGAGTTCCGGCTCGGCCTCGCCCTCGCCCTCTACGACCTGGGTGACTACGACGAGTCGCTCAAGGCCGCCGAACGGGCGCGCAAGCTCGGCGCTGAGAGCGGCGAAGTCGACTACTACTCCGCCCTCTGCCGCGCGCGGCTCGGGAAGGAGAGCGCCGCTCTCGTGCCCGTTCTCCAGAACCTCCTCCGCAGCAGGTCCCGAGCGGGCGACCCAAGGCTCATGTTCGCCCTCGGCGAGGCGCTCTACCGCTCGGGCAGGCCCGACCTCGCCCGGGGCTGGTTCGAGAAGGTCCTCGGCCTCGCGCCCGACCACGAGCTGTCGCTGCTTTACCGCATCTCGGTGGCAGAGTCCCTCGGCGACGATGTGGCTAGGAGCGAGGCCTATGCAGCCTACCTCGCGGCCTACCCTGACAACCAGAAGCTCCGGCGCGAGTACGTCGGCATCCTCGCCTCCTCGGGTTCCTGGGCGCTCGCGGCCGAGACAATCGAAGGGGGCCTCTCCTATGGCAAGCCCGACATCCGCACACGACACCTCCTCGCGGCTTCCTACCGCAAGGCCGGCCGCTACCGCGAGGGAGCAATCGCCTACCGCGACATGCTGCGCGAAGAGCCAGGTTCCGGAGAACTCCTCGTCGGGCTTGCCCACTGCCTCGAGCGCGACGGCAAAGCCGATTACGCCCTCGCCCTTCTCGAGAAGGCCCCGACGGCCGCCAAAATGGGAGCCGTGCCCTGGATGCTCCAGGCCGCGTTATACGCTCGAGCCGGCAAAAACGAGGCTACTATAGCCGCCCTACGATCGGCGCTCGAGCGCGATCGTAGCAACGAAAAGGCCTGGGCACAGCTCGTCGCGGTCTACCGCAAGCAAGGCCTCACCGAGATGGCTGCAAACTGCGAAGAAGAGGGCACAGCGGCGGTCAAGAAGGCCAAGGCCTCGACGAGGCATACCACCGAAGCGGCGGCCGCCTCGACGCGCAAGGTGCCGAAGGGCGAGAGCCGGCCAGCTGCGAAGAAAAACGACGTGGCCACAAAGAAAAGCGATGTGGTAGGCCTCGCCGACCTTGACGTCCGTTCCAGGCGTCGCAGCGGTTGACCTATCCTGGCATCCTGATATACTTATATGTACACACGGAGGATTTGCATGCCCGTAAAAGCCATGGACCTATTCGACGCTTATGCTAAAAATGCTCTTCCCAAAGAGCAGGGATATATCGTCACGTCCTTTTTCACCAACAACACGGTCTATTCACGCTACGAGATCGTCTCCTACGCCAACGTCAAATCCATCTACCCGAACGAGGAAGGCCTCACTTTCCAGACCGACGGCAAGAAGCTCTATGTCCTCATAGAGCCGCCTAATTACCCCAACAAAGGCATGGAGCCCTACGTCCGCTCTACTATAGAGAAAATACCCCTTCGCTTCTCCGAGCTCGATTCTCACACTTGCAAGAACCAGACGAAGATCTACTGGGCGAAGGATGCAGTCATATCCTACGGAACCTTCACCATCGCTCGGCCCGAGGGGATCAACTTCTCCTTCTGCTTCTACCAGCTGCCCGACGTCATCCAGTCTCTCCAGCTCTTCTTCGAGAAGACTTTCAACAAGGAAGCCTCGGTCCCCTTCTCTGACTCAAAAAAAGTCGCCGCGGCGGTCGCCGACAAGATCAAGACGAAGATGATCATGGACTATCAGGCGGAGTGATCAATCGGGATCTGCGAGCAGAGCTTCGGCGAAGGCTCGCCGAGCACAACGCCTTCAGAACGATGGATTTCCCCAATTGTACGCCGGGCCCGCAATAGCGGGCATGATATCCAATTCCACCCGGTCCGTGGATTCGCGAAACACCCGACGCATCGCACACCCTCAAAACGCGCTACTGCATCCAGGCCGTTCTACAACTCGCGGCAGCATATCGCGGGCTAGGTTAAACAGCCGAGGGACAGGCCGGCGCCGGTGTAGTATAATTGCCCGACATAAAGGAGAAAACTAATGGACAACTTCCCCAACGTGAAACTAGCCATCGTCGCGGTCAGCCGCGACTGTTTCCCCATCGCCCTGTCGCAGACGAGGAGGGGGAAGGTCGTTGAGGCCGCGAAGAAGCTAGGCCTTAATATCGTCGAAATCAAGGCGACCGTAGAAAACGAGAAGGACGCACTCAAGGCCCTGGATGAAGTAAAGGCTTCCGGCGCTAACGCCCTGTGCGTCTACCTCGGGAACTTCGGGCCGGAGGGCCCCGAGACAATCCTCGCTCAGAAATTCGGAGAGCCCGTCATGTTCGCGGCCGCCGCCGAGGAGTCGCAGAAGGACCTCATGAACGGCCGAGGCGACGCCTATTGCGGCATGCTCAACGCGAGCTACAACATCGGGCTCCGTAACCTCAAGGCCTACATCCCCGAGTACCCCGTCGGCACGCCCGATGAAGTCGCCGAGATGCTCCGCGACTTCGTCCCCGTGGCCCGGACGCTCATCGGCCTTTCAAAGCTCAAGATTTTCACCTTCGGCCCCAGGCCCTACGACTTCCTCGCCTGCAACGCGCCTATCAAAGCTCTCTTCGACCTGGGCGTCGAGGTCCAGGAAAACTCGGAGCTCGATCTCTACGAGCACTACAAAAAACTCGACGGCGACGGCCGCATAGCGGCCATCCAGAAAGACATGGAGAAGGAGCTCGGAAGCGGCAACAAGATGCCCGGCATCCTGCCGCGCCTCGCCCAGTACGAGCTGGCGCTCACGACCTGGATGGAGAGCAATCTCGGAGCCAGCGAGTACGGCATCTTCGCCAACAAGTGCTGGCCCGCCTTCCAGACCACCTTCAAGTTCGTGCCCTGCTACGTGAACAGCCGCCTCGCTTCGCGCGGAATCCCCGTCGCCTGCGAGACTGACATCTACGGAGCCCTCTCCGAGTACATAGCGAGCTGCGCGACCGAGAAGCCAGCCACCCTCCTGGACATCAACAACTCCGTGCCCTACGACATGATCGAGGCGAATAAGAAAATCGTAGTCGGCTACAAGCCGCACGATCTCTTCATGGGCTTCCACTGCGGCAACACGGCCGCCTCGTGCATGAAGGCGCCTGAGATGAAGTACCAGCTTATCATGAAGCGCTCACTCGAGCCGAACTCGGAGCCAGACATCACTCGCGGCACGCTCGAGGGCCAGATCAAGGCGGGCGAGATCACGCTCTTCAGGCTCCAGTCCTGGGCGGACACATCCTTGCGCGCCTACGTCGCGGAGGGGGAAGTGCTCGACATCGACCCAAAGTCCTTCGGCTCGATCGGCGTCTTCGCGATCCCCGAGATGGCGCGTTTCTACCGCCACGTTCTCGTCGGCAAGCGCTATCCGCACCATGCGGCGATCGCCTTCGCGCATACCGGCAAGGCACTCTTCGACGTTTTCAAGCTTTTAGGCGTAGAGGATGTTGCCTATAACCAACCTGCATCCCTGCCCTACGCGGGAGAGAATCCCTTCAAGAAATAAAGCGATCTGGGACGGCGACGCATGCCTGCCGCCTACGCACAGGATAGAAGGGAAACAACCTCCGTGGTTGCCTTTCGAATCCCTTGATCGATTTTTCTTCGCACTTTCGCGTTTTCCCCCGCCAACATAAAAAGGCCGCCCCAGTAAAGGGACGGCCTTCGCTTCAAACGATTACCCCGAAAGCCGAACTATGCCTTCTCTGCCGCGTGGCGCTTATCGATCTCCGCCTGAGCCACCGCCGTGATGGAAAGGGGCACCTGGTAGGGAGAGCATGACACGTAGTCGAGCCCGGCCGCCATGCAGAAGCGGATATTGTCCGGGTTGGCTCCGTGTTCGCCGCACAGGCCGCACACGAGGCCTGGCCTCGTGAGATGGCCGCGCTTCGTGGCCATCGCAACGAGGTCCTTCACAGGCTGGGCGAGGAGAGAGAAGGGGTTGCCCTGGATGAGGTCGTAGAGCGAGTAGTCGGGCATAAAAGAGTTGAAATCGTCGCGGCTGATGCCGAGGGTCGTCTGAGTGAGGTCGTTCGTCCCGAAGGAGAAAAACTCGCTGTAGCGGGCGATCTCTCCGGCGGAGAGGGCGGCGGCGGGCAGCTCGATCATCGTGCCGATCTTATAGGGCATGGCCTTGGCCCCCAGCTCCTCTCGGACTTCCTCGGCTATGTCGACCAAGCCCCTGTAGGTGCGTCCCTCGATCTTCTTGCCGTAGACGGTGAGCTTGAGCTCCGAAGCGTTCATGACCACGGGGATCATGACCTCGGGATGGACCTCCACGCCCTCCTTCTGGAGCTTGTAGGCGGCCTCGAAGATGGCCTTGACCTGCATCTCGTAGATTTCCGGGTAACTGACGGCGATGCGGCAGCCGCGGTGACCGAGCATCGGGTTGAACTCCTCGAGGGCGTCGATGCGGGCCTGGACTTCGCTCTTAGAAAGCTTCTTCGTGCCCTTGCGCGCGCCCAGGTAGGCGATGAGCGTGTCGAGCTCGCCTGAGTTATGGGGCAGGAACTCGTGAAGCGGCGCATCGAGGAGGCGTATCGTCACTTCCTTGCCGGCCATGACCTTGAAGAGGCCGTAGAAATCGTCGCGTTGCATGGGTTTCAGCTTTTCGAGAGCTTTGACCCGCTCATCCTTGGAGTCGGAGAGGATCATCTCGCGGATCACGTTGATGCGCTTCTCGTTGAAGAACATGTGCTCAGTGCGGCAAAGCCCGATGCCCTCGGCTCCGAAAAGAAGAGCCATCGTCGCGTCACGGGGACTGTCGGAGTTGGCGCGCACGTGGAAATGCGTCATCTGCTTCTTAGCCAGGGCGATGAAGTCGAGAAGGCCCGAGTCCTTGGGGTTCGGCTCGATGAGGTCGGCCTTGCCGAGCCAGATCTGGGGCTGGCCATAATAGGGGACGTTGATGGAGATGTAGTCGCCTTCCTCGAAGGCAAGCTCGGTTCCGATCGTCGCCTTCTTGCCGCGGATCTTCATCTCGGTCTTGACCATCGACACCTTGCCGTACTGGCGAGCGACGACCGAGGCGTGGGCGGAATAGCCGCCCTCGGCGGTGAGGACCCCGGTGGCGACTTCGATGGCCTTGACGTCCTCGGCGAAGGTCGAGGGCATGACGAGGATGAGCCTCTTATCCTCCCCCTTCTGCTGGGCCTCGCGATACGCATCGAGGAGGGCTTCGGTGCTGAAGAAGGCCCGGCCGATGGCCGCACCAGGCGCTCCGGTGATGCCGCCAGATACACCGGACAGCTTCTTAACGGAAGCGAGATCGACGATAGGGTGGAGAATCTCGTTGAGCCTTCCGGGGGCGATCGATTGGACTACGTATTCCTCGGTGACGACCTTGCGGGCGCAGAGGTCGAGGGCGAGGCGGAGGTCGGCCTGGGTGGACTTGACGACGACCTGGCGCTGCTCGATGAGCCAGAGTTTCTTGTTCTCGATCGTGAAACGGATCTGGCGGATCTCGAGGTGCTTGTCCTCGAGCTTGCGCGCGATCTTCTCGAGCTCCTTGAGGTAGTCGGGCGCGATCTTATTGATGTCCTTGCCGGTTCCGCCTATCTCGTTGAAGCGCTCCTGATAGAACTCTCCTTGGAGATTCTCGTCTCCGAGGACGACATCGCGAGTGTAGAAGGCGCCTGAAGCGGAGTCCTTACCGTAATTGCCGTAGACCATCGGCTGGACGAGGAGCGCTGTGTCTTCCGCGTCCTGCTCGTCGAGCTTTATGAGTCGCGACACACGCTTGAGGGCGATTTCGAGCTGTTTCTCGGCTCCGTCGAAGAAGCCTTCGGGCAGCGCGTCCGCATACTCGTCCATCAGCTCGGCGGCGCTCTGCGAGATTTTTTCGGACTTGAGGCACTTCGCGCAGCGATCGGAAGCGGCTTTAGCCTTCTCCTGATCCTCCGCCCGCCCCTCGAGCTCCGCAACTTTCTCCTCGACAGCGAGCATGCCACGGACGAGGAAAAGTACTTCGTGGGCCGCGAAGTTGTCACCGACCCAGGAGGCGAAGCCCGCCACCGTGTCGCGCGCGAGGCCGAAATCGTGGAGGGTCGGGTAATTGGAAACCGCGAGATTGGGGGACACGACGATCTTGAAGAGCAGGGGGTTCTTCGCGTTCCCGAGGCTCTTGCCGACTATGTCCTCGATCTTCTTAACGAAGGGGCTGATCGCGTCGGTGACCTTATAGTCGGCGAGAGAAGAGGCCGCATCCGAATCGATCACGAAGCCGGGCAGTATCGGCAGCGCAAGCTCGGCGAACTCGTTAGCCTGCCTTCCGCGCATGCCGAGCTTCTCGAGATCGACGCTCTTCTTGACATTTTCCTTCTGGCTGAAAAAATGAATGTTATCTTTCATGGCCTTCACCTTTCCTTTATAAGCTCGCGCTCTTTTTCAGAAAAGCGCCATGACGCTGTTGACGGGGCCCTTAAGAAAGGCCTCGAAGAGGTGGCTCGCTCCCTGCGAGAGATAGCGCTGCAATTTGGCGACATCGGAGATATCCTCGCCTGCTATGGCGAACTGGATCGTAGAGCCGTGCTTGACCTTGCCCCATTTAAACAGGGCGTTGATGTCGATGATGCGCTCCCCATCGTAGTAGACGAGGACCTGAAGGTCGGGATGTTTGGCGTTGTAGCTCGCTATAATGCGCTTCCACGCCTCGACGTTGCCGTTGTGGAAGAGCTCGTTCTGGACGACTACCGAATACAGTGGCGTCATTCGGGCGCCCGGCTTGACGGCCTGTGCCGCGGCGACCGCCGCCTTCGGGGGCTCGGGAACGGGGATCGGGGCAGGAACGGCCTCGGCTACGATGGCAGCGGCCTTGGAGGGCCGGCCGCGCTTGGTTGCAGCCTTAGGGGCTTTAGAGGTGGCCTTCGATTTTGCGACAGTCTTGGGCTTCTCAGGCGTTTCTTCCTTGGGGGCCTTATAGGCGCAATCGCCCTTGAGAAAATCGGGCTTCACCTTAGGTTTACGTCCCGAGAAGAGATCCACAACTGCGTCGCAAGCCTGGCTGAGGACTTTCTGGTCACCTTCCTTGTCGAAACGGCCCGCGTAGACGACGAGGAGTTCGGATCGATTGAGGCGGTCTATCTGCGCCAACCTACGGGCATTTTTGGGGTTCACGACGAGGGCGCCGAGATCGGGATGGTTATAGATAACGACGAGGTCGACTCCGTTCCAGTTGGAAGTCTCCTCGGCGATGGCAGCGATATCCGACTGGGTCGTCATGAGGTTGGCCGAAACCGAAGCGTACTTGTATTTCTGGCCGAGGACCATCGAGACGACGGGTTTGACGTCGTCCTTATCTAGGGCCTTCGCCTCGATTAGGTCATCCACGACGTCTGCGAAGTTTTCCTTATCCGCGACGCGATCGACGATCGCTACTACGGTCTTTATATGGCGAACGGAAGCGTTGAACCCCTCCCGCTCCGCCAAACCTTCAAATTGACTGACGAGGCTTTTCATAGATATGGACTCCTCCTAAGAACAAAGGGCCGCCCAACCGCTGTCGGCAGGACGGCCCCGTGTGATTAAATCTTCCGACTCGAGGTCGTCCGCGCGACGCGAGCGACCTCGAAGGCCTCCGAAGATACCGCGTGGATTCCCATCAGGATCAGAGCTGCCGGAGCCCGCCATCCTCGTTCTTGCTCGGCCTGCCCCTCTTGCCAGCGGGCCGGCCGGACGTATTCTTGCCGGAATCGACCACACCCTTAGGCTTAGGGCCACGTTTGCCAGGAGCTTTCACGCTCACTGGAGCGGGAGCGATGCTTTCCGCGATCGAGGGAGTAGAATCGGGGGTATTGAGCATCGCAAGGTAGTCGGCCCCCGCCGCAGCCGCGGCGGAGCCTTCCTCAGCCGCGACATCGGCTGGGGAGAAGGACTGGGCGATATCCTCGCGAACCGTGGAGCGGCGGCGAGAGAAGGAGGCGAAGGCCGCGTCCTGGAAGCCCTTGGACACGCCGTGGAGGAACTCGTTGAGGACGTTGGCCATGCCGTCCAGGGTCGCCTTCTTCCTCTTGATGGAGCAGATGTCCACGTCGAGGAGGAGACCAGGCTGGATATGGTAGGGGTTGATCATGTAGTCGAAGCGGTCGAATTCCTTTTTAAGGAAGGTGAGCCTCTCCTCCATGACACGGCGCTCGATCGGGTACTGATACGAGTACATGTTCTTGAGCTTGTCCTGCATAATGATGAGCCTGGACTTGACCTTGCCCTTCTCATATATGTAGGTGCGGTTCATTCTCTCGACATCGGTCTCCGCGGACTTGACGAAGGATATCTCGTCCCAGACCTTGGCAATGTCCTCGTAGATGGGTTCGCCGCTCTTGGCCTTGATCCTCGTGCGGATCTTGCGGCGGTATATCTTAGCGAGGTCGTCGAAGTCCGTGATGCGCTTCAAGAACTTGGTGTCCTCGTACTTGACCTCGAGAACGTCCCAGAGATGCTGGACCTCAGTCTCGAAGCTCTTGATCTGCACATCGTAGGCCTTGCGCTCCTCGATGAGCTGGGCGTTGTCGTAGTATTGGAGGCGGAGCATGTAGCGCTCGTCGGGCAGGTGGGCAGTATCGGTGTCCTCGTACTCGCGCAAGATGAGTTCACGGGCGTTCTTGAGGTTCTCGATGTACTGATAGCCCATCTTGGAAACGTCGAGGATCGAGGTTATCGAATTGACGGCGGTATTGTAGCCTCTGTTGCGGATGTTTTCGATATCGACGATCTTCTTCAAATTCTCGCGGATATTGAGCTGATCGAAGGTTGTTGGATCGATTTCGGCGCGGAGGTTGGAGATTCGGTCCATGAGCTCCTTGCCAATGATAGCGTAGCGCTTGGACTTCGGGTTGTCGACCTCGTCGTCGGTGAAGTCCCTGATCCTGTTCAACCTCTCGAAGATGATCTCGGAATCGGAGAGTTCCTCTTTGCCGGCATCCACGAGCCGGTCCTTAAGCTTCTCGATTTCCTTATCGATCTGGTCTATGAGGTGTTTGGAGATCAAGTCCTTTATGAGGTACTCGACCGTGACCTGATAGTGGAAGATCGGGGAGATGAGCTCGGAGTCGAGGATGTTGACCGAGAGCTTGACGTTCGTGACGGTCTTAGGTTTGTAGAGATCGTCCTTGAAGGAGCACTTGACGACCGAGTAGGCGTTTTCGCCGCGGATGAAGGCGCCGACGTCCGTCTTCTGGCGCAACAGCGAATTGGTCAGGTTTTCCAAATCGTTGACGCCGCGCTGGATATGGCCCTGCAAGTGGCCGAACATGTTGATCATCGACTTCTCGATCTCGCCGGTGTTGAACTTGTCCGCGCCGCCGATCTGGTCGAGGAGCTCGCTGATCTCCTTCGGGGTGTAGCGGGCCAGCGACTTCATCTCTTCTTTGTCTACGAAGTTGCGGACCTTTTTCACCATCTCGTCTTCGGTGGTGACCATGTAGCGGTTGAACATGTTCTGATAGTTCTGGTTGAAGTAGTTGTAGAGCTTCTCCTTCAACCCGCCCATGACGTCGATGCGATCGAGAACCTCTTTGGGAAGCCGAGCGTTTATGTGATGGAGGACTTTGTTGGTCTCCTCCTCGAGCAGCTGATTTACCTCGCGCTGCTGATCACGGCCCTCTTGAGCGAGGGAGTTACGGGATCCAACTGCCGAAGGCTTTTCGGGGTGGTAAACATTAGGACTTTTCGGCAAATCTATCGCGCCCATATGATCTCCTTTACGCGAATAAGGATTCTTGGGTTATAGTATCTGGGTAAGCAGTAAGTTGTAAAGTACGCTATATAAAAAAGTAGGCAAGTTATTCCCTTAATATAGTAGACTATTGCGAATTTAGTAATTTCGGCCGGGATTCGGGTCGAAGATTCGCGAAAAGGTGGCTATCGTGAATTTTACTAGACGTCTCGCCCTCATCGTAAGCCTCGCATTGATCGTATCGCAAGCACTCGCGGCTCAATCATCCTCAAAAATCTCTAGTCAGGCTGGAGGAAAGGAATTGAGGCCAGGCTCTCTCGATGTCATCCTCCTTCTTGATAAATCCCTCTCGATGGCCCCGTTCTTCGATGAGGTGAAGAATTACGCCGCAGGGAACGTCCTCGGCGAAATCCTCGTTCCGGGCGACAGGCTCATCGTAGAAACCGTCTATGGCAAGGTGGACCGTCTCATCACCGCCACGATCTCCTCGGAGGAGGACAAAGCAAAGGTCATACGGATCCTAGGCGCGGTTAAGGCAAACGGCAGATTCACCGACCTCGGAGCGGCCCTCGACACGGCGAAGCGCGACCTAGGTGAGCTTGGCCAGCCGGAGCGTCCTAAATACGTCCTTCTCATCACCGACGAAAGGCAGGAGGCGCCCCCGAGCAGTCCCTATCAAACTACCGATTACAAGCTCAAGCACCCTTCCCTCGCCTATATCAAGAAGGTCGACCTCGGCAAATTCCGGGCGATCACCGTAGGGCTTCAGGTCGCGGCTAAGGTCGATGCGGCCACTCCCGGCGTCATGCAGCTGCTCATGGATCCGCCCGTTAGGGATCTCGGGTCGATCGGCGCGGCAGTGGGGACGGGAAACGGGGGCAAAACCGTCGCAGGGGGGGAAAAAACGGAGACGAATCGAAACCTACCCGCCTGGCTCCTTTACGGTGCGGGGGCCCTTCTCCTCATCGCGCTTGTAGGCGTAGTGCTTCTTCTACTATTATCAAAGAGGGGAAAAAAGAGCGAAGGAAAGCAAACGGAGTGAGAAAGGCGGGCTAACGATGACTCTCGACGGCATAACTGAGTACTTACGAGAGCACGACGATTACGTCCTCCTCTCTCACGACGGTCCCGACGCTGATGGTCTGGGCGCAGCCTATTGCCTCGCCCTGGCCCTATCTGCAATCGGCAAGTCGACTTTCATCGCCGTCTCTGGCCAGATCCCGCCTAAGTTCCGCTTCATCGACCGGCGGAACCTAGTTCATAACCTTTCCGACGCTAGCCTCGCTTCGGGGAATCAGGCAGGAGAGCTGCCCTTCCCCGTTTCGAGCGCCACACCCATAGTCATCGATACCCACGATGCAGCCTACCTCGGCGCGAGTTCAGCCACTCTCATTGGCCAAGCCGGATTTGCGCTCTTCATCGACCATCATGAGCAAAAACACGCGCCAGGCGTCCTCGAGTTCATCGATGCGAGCGCCTCGTCGAGCTGCGAGCTCGTCTACCTCATCGTCCGCCGCCTCGGCGTAGAGTTATCCTTGGACGCAGCGGAGGCTCTCTACGCGGGCATAGTCTACGACACAGGTTCCTTCTCCTACCCCAAAACCAGCGATCGCACCTTCAGCTGCGCCCTCGACCTCGTGCGTCTCGGCGTAGTCCCCTATCATATCCACAAGATCATGCACGAATCCTCCTCGAGCGGCTCGCTTCTCTTGCAGAAGGCTGCCATCTCGAGTCTCGAACTCGCGGGAGAGGATCGAGTCGCCGTCCTCAAGCTCCTCAAGGAGGATTTCGTGGCCTCGGGCGCATCCTACGAAGATGCCGAGGACCTCGTCAACATTCCCCTCCAGGACAAAAAGATCGAAGTCTCCATCCTTTTCAAAGAGAGTATCGAGGGCCGCCTCCGCTGCTCGCTGCGTTCAAAGGGAGAGGTGAACGTGGCGAGCATAGCCCAAGCCTTCGGGGGCGGCGGGCACAAGACCGCCGCGGGCTTCACCTGCGACTCTCCCCTTGCGCTGGCCAAGGATGCCGTGCTACAAAACATAACCCAGGCGATGAGTTTGAATTGAGGCGAAAGGGCCTATGCAGCGCCGATGAAAAGATTCGTTCAAGCGATATTCCTACTCGCGAGCGCCTTGGCACTCGGTTTCGCGCTCTACTTTATAATCGAAGGGCGCTCGGGAGCAACTGAGGCCGCCCGTCCTGTCGCGACTCGGCAAGTCCAGCCCGAATCGCGCTCGGCTTCGAGCCAAGGCGGCGCCGTCTCGATCGAACCGCAACCCAACATCACTCATATCCCAGCCCTGCCGAACGAGGTCATACTCAGCGTCTCCTCATTCAACATCGATCAAGACCAAAGCGAGGAACAGATCCTCACCGTCCGAAAGACCGACAATACGGACGGCAAGCTTTCCATAGTGGTGGCCGACTACAATGAACAGAAAAAGATATGGTTCCGCTCATGGGAGGCCGAGACTCTCGCCACTAAGCTCACGACTTTCTCGATCCAAGCCAAGGACCTCGTCGGCGACCATAATCCCTGCATCGTCTGCACGGGCATGAACGACTCAGGCGAACAAACCATCACGGTATTCCGCAGAGCCTCGCTTCAGTCATCATATGCTCAGATGCTCGCACTCTCCGCCGACTCCATCCAGATCGGCGAGGCCGAGCGGCCAGAGGCCTACCAGACAGGGCAGGCGCCAGGCGAGAGCTGGCCCATCTATATCTATACTAACGACAAGGAATCGAATAACATCCTTGACCAGGTCAAGGATCGCTACGCGTGGGACGGCCACAAGGCGCAATACCTCAAGACGGGAAGCGAGCGCATCCCTGGGGCGCAGGTTGAACGGGCGACTGTTTCCAAGATCCTCACCGGCTCGGAGAAGGACTTCGAATCCTTCCTCCAGGGCATCTGGTACGAATCGGACAAGTCGCCGAACGATACAAACGCCAGGCTTATCCTTTTCGACAGGGACTCGGGCGCCATCTCCTTCTACCGCTCGAAGTCGCAGGAGGTTTTTCGCTGGACCGAGTCGCACTCGACGCGCTACGGACTCTACGTCCGCAGCCAGAACGAGTCGGTCGAGGATCTCGTGCGCCTCATGGAGATAGAGCTCACCGGCTCCGACCTTGTATCCATACGCGTCTCCGAGGATTCGCAGCTAAAGGCGGACCCCGACGACCGGTGGGACGGCACCTATCGCAAATTGCCGCGAGACATCGCAGCCTCCTTGCCCGGGGTCGGGGCGGCGGACGACGGCAAACAGGGTGGAAGCCCGGATGCCGCGGCAAAAGGGCTGACCTCCCCCGCCCTCAAGCTCGAGGGCCCTTATCGCGCGCCGGGCGGCATAGAAATTAACTTCGCCGCGCCGCGCTACAGCATGCGCTCGGCTAGCGCTCCCACGGAGTCCGGTGGATTCGAGCTCTTCGTCCTCGGGGACGACACCGTCCTCGACCTCATAGCGATGCGCTCCGACGGTTCGCCCTCGACGCGCAAGACGTATAAGGTGAGCTACAGCGAGACTCGCTCGGGCAGGGATCTTGTCCGAAGCCTCGTACTTTCACCAGCCAAAGCGGCCATCGATGGGCTGGAGATACTCCACGAGGACGACCTGACTCTCGAGCAGCGGGTCAAAGGCTAGCTATTCGATCGTGTAGGCTTCGTAGCCCGCATCTTTCAGCTTCTGTATCGTCTTAGCTAAATCCGCCCCGGATTCCACCGTCACTATCCAGCGTTTCACTTCTCCTCCGGATTTGTCGGGCCGCAGCCGTTCTTCGACGGCCGCGGCGAATCCCTTGGACGCGAGCTCGTCTTTGAGCGCTTCCGCATTCTCCCCGACCGAGAAATAGCCGAGCTGCAGCCGCTTGCCTGGGGCCGCTTTGCCTGCCGCAACGGCGGTCTTCTCTATCAGGGCGGCGGATTGGCCAGCGGGCGACTCACCTTCACCGACGCGCTTGGCCGGCTTGGAATCGCCGGAGGCCTCACGACTGCTGGCTGCGCCGCTGGAGATATCCGCTCCGAGGCCGCCGAGGTACCAATGCGGCAGGGGAGGCGCCGTGGCCGCGCCGGTCGCAATGAGCGCTTCGGGGCTGCCGGGAAAATCCGAAGCGAGAGAAGAGGCGATGGCCGCCTTCCCCGCGCTATCGCCTGCGATGAGCCAGAGGATGAAGCGAGCCTCGCAGCGATCATCGCGATCGGCCAGCCGTGCGTCATCATGCGAAGAGCCGCCCGTCGCAGGCGCCGCGACGCTCGCGGCCACGGCTCGCGCATCGGCAGTTCTCCCTTGGGCGACGAGAGCCCAGGCGCTGACGAGGCGGGCCTCGTCAGCCAAAAAGGGCTCGGGCGAACCTATGAGGACATCGGCGGATACAGCGGAAGCCCGTTCAGGATCTCCTGCGGCGAGGGAGCAACGGGCGGAACGCAACAGCAGTCGCTCGTCTTTACCTCCCTTCGCGAGGGAGGAAGCCTCCGCGTAGCGCGAAGCCGCGTCGGCGAAAAGGCCGAGAAGAAGGGAAAGATCGCCCGACTCGACGAGAAAAGGATAGCGTTCGGCCTGGGGTAGTGCCGGGATGGACTCGGATAGAAGAAGGAGGGCATCGGAAGGCTCGAGAGAGGAGGAAAAAGCCGAGAGGAGGGCGCGGTAGTCGGCGCCGCCTGCGGTGATGCCGGCAGCCTTGGCCAGCCGTGCACGGGCCTCCTTGAGATCGGTTATAGCCCCTATCGCCGTCTGGTCCTTAGCATCCTTTGATGCACCCTTCGCCACTGAGGCTGCGTCGGAAGGCTCGGAATAAACAGAGAGACAGAACAGAAGAGAGAGAGCTGCGAGCAGAGTCCTTGGTCGGAGCTCACGCCTTCTCATTCCACTATCTCCTCGGCCTTGAAGGTATTGCCCGCGAGGCTAGTAAGACGCACTTTTGCGAAACTGCCTACGCGCGAGGAAGGCGCTGGGAAGACGACCATCTCGTCGCGCTGGGTGCGCCCGAGAACTTCGCTCGCGCGGCGCTTCGAGACCGACTCGATGAGTACCTCGTCCACCTGCCCCACGCGATCCCGCATAAGGGCCCGCGCGATTTCCTTCTGCAGCACTATGACGCGCTCGAGCCTGTCGCGTTTGACCTTGTCGGCGACGCGGCCTTCCATCGTCGCGGCGGGCGTGCCTTCGCGTGGATTGAAGTGGTACATATAAGAATATGTATAACCCACCTTCCGCATGAGATCGAGGGTGAGCTCGAGGTCGGCCTCGGTCTCGCCCGGAAAGCCCACGAGGATGTCCGAGGAGAGCGAGAGTCCGGGGATTGCCGCCTTCATGCGATCCACGAGGCTCAAGTAATCCTCGCGGCTGTAGCGGCGATTCATCGCCTTGAGAACCCCGTTTGAGCCGGACTGTACGCAGAGATGGACATGCTTGCAGTAAAACGGATCATCCGCGAGCACGGCTATGACCTCGTCGGAAAGATCCTTAGGATGGCTCGAGAGGAAGCGGATCCAACGCACCCCTCCCCTGCCCCGTTCGCGCAGTTTGGACGATATCAGCCTGAGAAGTCCGGGAAAGTCGAGCGCATTCGCGTCTAGAGGATCGGCGTCGGTAGCGGCATCGCCGTTACCGACGGCTCCCTTCCAGCGATATGAATTGACATTCTGACCAAGGAGAGTTATCTCGCGAACGCCCGAATCTTCGAGACTGGCTATCTCTTCGAGCACGGCGCTCGGCGCGCGCGAGATCTCGCGGCCCCGGATATAGGGCACTATGCAATAGGCACAGAAGTTGTCACAGCCGTGCATGATGGGCACAAAAGAGCGAAAGGAACCCGGCTCGTAGTAGGAACGGGCGAAGATGAAGGCGGGGCTCTCCTCGAGATCCTCGAGTTTGCGGCCCTGCTCGACCGCGTCCAGCACGAGGCCGAAGGCCTGCTTCTGGAAGGTACCGACGACGTAGTCGACTCCGGGCTGGCGTTCCTTGATGGCGTGTTTCATGCGCTCGGCCATGCAGCCGGTCACCACGAGGCAGAGCCTCTTTTGGCCGGTGGCCGCACGCTCTCTCTTAGAAGCCGCATGAAGATCGATACGGCCCCAGGCGCGATTCTCGGCCGTCTGCCTGACCGAACAGGTGTTGATGAGGACGAGGTCGGCAGTAGCAGCATCCTCGGTCGCCGACCAGCCGCGCTCGCGAAAAATCGACTCAAGGGCGGCTGACTCCGCTTTATTCATCTGACAGCCGTAGGTTTCGAGAAGGTACTGCATCAGGTGCGAGGCTTTAGGCGGCGGTTTTAAGCGCGGCTTTTCAGGCCCTTCACAAATTTGAAAATATTCCAGCCGCCGATGCCCAGAAGAGCCACGGCGCCGGCGCCGATGACGAAGGACGAAAAACCAGCTATGGCACCCAGTATTGGGATCGACTTAAGCACGGTCGAGAGCCCCGCGGCCCCGGCGATGAGCGCGACCCCGCCAGCAACCTTATCAGTCTTGGACTTACTGAAAAGCGCCGACAGCCCGACGACAACGAGGCCGCCGCTTATGATTCCCCCGATGAGGGGCAAATGAAGCAGAGAATTCACGACAAGCAGGCCTACACCGCCTGCGGCGGACATAACGCCCCTCGTTCCACGCTGGCGAAGCTCGGTCGAATCGACGGGATAGAGATCGCTCATGTAAACCTCCCTCCGCCGCCTCGGGATCGCTCAAGCCCACCCCATGAGGGCGAGGGAAGAGTCGATACGCCCCGAGCGCGAATCACCTATTGATAATACGGAAATTGTCCCCGATGGTAAAGCGCGCTAGCGGGGAAAGACGGCTGGACGAAAAGCCGACACGGAGATAGCGGAGTTATCGGAATTCCCCCCTCTATTCATCCTAATTTCCTATTCTCTTCTTCCTCCGTGTCCTCTTCTCGACTAATGCCTGAAGCACCGTTGCCCAGTAAATTTCATCGCGGCATGGTAGTCATTGCAGGCCTCTATCGACTCGAAGTCGCGCATCGCGCCTCCTGGTTGGACTACGGCGGTCACGCCTTCGCGAAGCCCAACCTCGATGCCGTCCCGGAAGGGGAAGAAAGCGTCAGAGACCATGACCGAGCCAGGGAGGCCGGCGTGGCAGGCGGCGACTTCCTCTCGAACGGCAGCCTTGGCGGCCGCGTCCTTCGACTCGTTCCAGGCTACCCCTAAGCGTTCCCAGAGGAGGCGGTCCTCAAGCTTGCGGTAGGCCTTGTCGCGGGCGATCTCGGCTACACCTACCCGGTCCTGCTCGCCCGTGCCCACGCCCACCGTGACGCCGTCCTTCACATAGATGACGGAGTTGCTCGTTATGCCCGTCTCGACCGACCAGCCAAAGAGCATGTCTTCCCATTCGGAATCGGTCGGCTCGCGCTCGACTTTATAGGCCTTACCCTCTTTCGTGCACTCGGCTGGAAGAAAGTCCTCTTTGGACGCGATACGCGACACGAAGGAACTCTGAACCACGAGAGAGCCGTCGAGGAGGGCCTTGAAATCGAGGACGCGCTTCAGGGCCCAGCTCTCGAGCCTCTCCATGGCAGGGATGCGCATGATGCGAAGGTTCTTGCGGGAGGCGAGGAGCTCGAGCGCGCCAGGGGCGTAATCAGGGGCCGCCACCACCTCGCAGTACGAAGACGAAATTTCCTTGGCCGTCTCGAGATCAAGCGTCCTATTGAGCACGACCGAGCCCCCGAAGGCCGCTACGCGGTCGGCCATATAAGCCTTGTGGTAGGCTTCGACTGCGCTCGAGGCCCAGGCGAGGCCCGAAGGATTATTGTGCTTCATGATAGCGCAGGCGGGTTTTTTCGAAAGATAGCGGAGGAGATTCAAGGCCGAGTCCACGTCGGTGAGGTTCGTCTTGCCCGGGTGCTTGCCGAACTGGAGGAGCTCGGCCGCCGACACGAGTCCCTCGCCGGGCTCCACTAAAAGGGCCCCGGACAGCTCGAGGTTCCCGCCCACGGGCTTATAGAGGGCGGCGGCCTGATCGGGATTCTCGCCGTAGCGCAGCCCCTTGCGCTCGCCCTCGACCTCGTACAGGACCTTATCGTAGACAAGGCTCTGGCGCTTTCCCTCCCCGCCGATGAAGGATATTTCCATTCGCGGGGGGAAGGGGTCGTCGATGATAGTCTTGTAGGCATCCGACAGCTTCTTGGCCATAGGCTTTAGCTCCTCGACAAAATATTTACTTGCACAGTACACCGGCAAATCAGTATTATTCAATAAATTATTCCGGGAGAATCCACGAAGAATGAAAATTGCAGCCCTTATTCCAGTATATTCCGAACCAAAAGCCCTCGTTTCTATATGCGAAAGGTTGGCTGCGGATTCGTTTCCAGATAAAGAAATAATCGTCGTCGTCGACGGCGACACGACTCCTTCGATAATTAGGGCCCTCAATCGCATAGAAGGCATTCCCGGTCTTCGTGTCATCTCGGGCCAGGGTCATCTAGGCAAAGCGGAAGCCCTTAATCGCGCATCGGCCTTGATTAAAGCCGATGCCTTCCTTTTTTTGGACAACGATGTTTTCCTGTCGGACGCGCCGGGCTTCCTCGATGTCCTCGACGCTGAACTCGAGAGGAGAGACATCGTTGAATTGCCCAAGGTCGGCATCGGGAAAGGCTTTCTCGCCCAGATGATGAAGATCGAGTTCCTCTCGAACCTCCGTGCCGCTGAGGCGATGGCGAACAATCTCGGCGCCAACCCCTCGATGAACGGAGCAGCCTTCGCGATCCGCAAAGAACTCTTCATGAACCTGCATGGATTCGCCCAGACGATCGACGAGGATATGGATCTTGCTGGCCGAGCTTTCCTCGCAGGGGCGAGCTTCGGCTTTCCCAGCGGCCTCGTGGTGGGCAACGCGGTGGCGGGGAGCCCCTCCGAGTGGGCTAAACAGCGGAAGAGATGGATGACCAACAACGCGCTCTGGAACGTCCACTATCTATGGCCCTGCCTAAGAAGCTCGCCCGCGGCCGCCGAGGCCATGCTCGCCTCGGCCCTGCGCTTCACTCTCCCCTGGCTCGCGATGGTGGCGGGAGCCCTTCCCGCAGTCTTAATCGCCCGGCTCCTCAACGCGAACTCGTTCTGGATGCTGCTCTCAGCCCTCCTGGGCGCCGGGGGCGCCGGGTCGATCGCCGTTGCACCCTATGAGCGCTGCGCTCGCAGGTACGGCGCCCAGCTTGACCTCAGTGCTTTCGTCGTCTACTGCCTCTTCTATATGCCTATCGTCTTTATCGCCAACATAGGTGTCGGCCTCGCCGTGCTCGTCGGTTCGCAGCCCAAGCTCGACTGGAAACTCGCTCACAAGGCCGAGCACGCCAGGGCCGAAGCAAGGCAAGGCACGGCGGCCGCGGCATTCTTCGGGAGGATATCCTCGGCCTGGCTTCCGCCCCCGAAAAGCGTCATGCTCGACTTGGCCTATGCCCGCTACCGCGCCCATGAGAACGCCCAGCGCCTCCGCTAGCTATACCCCGTAAGCGGAGGCGAGCTCCCAGGGGTCGAGTTCGGCCAGCTTTTGCGAAACCAGCTCGTCGAAGCGCGATGTAAGGGAAAAAGCCTCCGAGGCGAGGCGGCGGCGAGTAGCGAGGCTCGTCGCCCCCCCTGTGGCCCTGATCTCCGCAAGGACCGCAGCATACTGATCGGGGCTCGAAACAGAAGCGACACGGAGATAGTTCTTCGCCGCCGCTCTGATCATGCAGGGGCCGCCTATATCGATGCGCTGCCTGAGATCCTCGGGCGCGCTCTTCTTGTCGAAAGCGACCTCGGCAAAAGGATAGAGGTTGGCGATGACCATGTCGAAGGCAACCGCTCCCGAGCGATCAAGATCGGCCTCATGGGCGGCGTCGCCCTTTTCCGCCAATAAGCCCAAATAGATCTTCCAGTCGAGAGTTTTCACGAGACCGCCCTTCATCTCGGGCTGTCCCGTATAGTCACTCACCTTGACAAGCGCCGGGCCTGAAACGGCGGGGAGCCCTGCAAAAGCCTCCTTGAGCGCGTCGTATGTCCCGCCCGTCGAATAGAAGCGCAGGCCGCTAGCTACGCTGATGATGCCCCGGACAAATTCCGCGAGGCCCGACTTGTCGTAGGTCGAGACGAGTACATTGCGGACCGGAACAAGATCGTCAGCCTTCTTCACCGAGTTAAAGGCCATTACTCCCCCTTCGACGTCACATAGGCATAGGCCGAGTGGTTGTGGATGCTTTCGAAGTTCTCGGCCTCGACCGAGAAACTCGGGAATTTTCCCAGGGCGGCGACCTTGCGGTAGACCTCGCGCACGACGTCCTCGACGAAGCGCGGGTTGTCGAAGGCGGCTTCCGTGATGAGCTTCTCGTCTTCGCGCTTCAAGAGCGTGTAAACCCCGCTCGAGGCCGATTCCTCGACCAGGGCGACGAGGTCTTCTATCCAGAAGAAGGGCCCGAGCTCGACGGTGAGGGTGACGATGCCCCGCTGGTTATGCGCTCCGTAGTCCGATATGGCCTTGGAGCAGGGGCACACGGTCTGCACGGGCACGGAGACCGCAACCTCGTATTCGCTCCCGCCCCCCCAGACCTTGCCCATATAGGCGCACTCGTAGGACATCATCGCCGACTGCCCGGACACCGGGGCCTTCTTCTCGATGAAGTAGGGAAAATGAAGGTCTGCATAGGCGGTCGCGGCCTCGAGATTGAGCCGGATCTCCTCGAGCATGGCGAGGAAGCGCGGCATCGAGAGGTCGCTTCGGTAGGACTCGAAGACCTCGACGAAGCGGCTCATGTGCGTCCCCTTGAAATCATGGGGCAGGTCGGCGAAGAGGTTGACCATGGCGGTCGTGTGCTGCTTGCCCAAGGCGCGGTCGAGGAGAGTTATGGGATAGCGCAGGCCTTTGATCCCCACCTTCTGAATTGGGATCCTTCGTTCGTCCGGCATAGCCTGCACGTCGATCATGCTAGAGCCCTGTGGCCGCAAGGCCGGCAGCCTTCTCGGCCGCGAGTACGGTGTTGGAAAGGAGCATAGTCACGGTCATGGGGCCCACTCCGCCGGGCACGGGCGTTATCCAGCCGGCGACTTTAGACGCGGCCTCGTAGTCCACGTCGCCTTTGAGGCGGTAGCCGCGCTTGGCGAGCGGGTCCTCGACGCGGGTCACGCCGACGTCGATAACGCAGGCCCCGTTTTTTATCATGTCGCCCTTGATGAGGCCGGGCGAGCCCACGCAGGAGACGAGGATGTCCGCTGCTCGGCAGCGCTCGGCCAAGTCGAGCGTGCCGGTATGGCAAATCGTGACCGTCGCGTTGGACGATCTACGGACGAGGAGGTTCGCCAAAGGCTTGCCCACGAGATTTGAGCGGCCGACCACGACCGCGCTGGCTCCTTGCGTCGCGACGCCCGAGCGCGCGAGAAGTTCGAGGACGCCCGCGGGCGTGCAAGGGACGAATCCCGGCTCGCCCAGGACGAGGCGGCCGACGTTGGCGGCAGTGAGGCCGTCCATGTCTTTATCGGGATCGATGGCGTCGATGACAGTGCGCTCGTCGAGATGCTTGGGCATGGGAATCTGAACGAGTATGCCGTGGACCGCAGGGTCAGCGTTGAGCTTCTTGATAAGATAGATGAGCTCTTTCTCGCTGGTATCCGCGCTTAGGTGTCGCCCGAGGCTCGCTATTCCCAGCTCGGCGCAGGATTTCTCCTTGCCGGTGACGTAGGATACCGAGGCTGGGTCCTCGCCGACGAGGATGACCGCAAGGCCGGGGACAATGCCGATTCTCTTCAGCTCCGCCACCCGGGCTGCGAGCTCGCGCCGGATCTCCGCAGAAACCGCCTTGCCATCGATGATGCGCGCCGCCATAAGCACCCCCTTCGTGGTCCCCGACTATAGCCTCCCGAGGTATGGCATGACAAGAATTGTACACAATTCTTGAGTCCCTCTAAAAAGTCTGGGGAATGTGAAGCATATCCGCCTTGCGCGTCCACTGCTTTTCTCATAGTATTTAACCGGTTTATCCGCAAGGAGCTATCAAATGGACATAAGCCCGACTAATCTCCGCTCAACCTCTATCTATCAGATATTCCCCCGCAACTATACCGAGGAAGGCACGCTTCAGGCCGCTGCGAAAAAATTGGCCGAAGTGAAGGAGTTGGGCTTCGACTACGTCTACCTCACCCCTGTCCATCCGATAGGGAAACTGAGGCGCAAGGGAAGCCTGGGCAGTCCCTACGCGATAGCCGATTACCGCTCGGTCGATAGCCTCCTCGGAGGCGAAGAGGGACTGCGCATATTTATAGATGAAGCGCACGCTCTCGGCCTCGAAGTCATCATGGACGTCGTCTACAACCATACCTCGCCCGACTCGGTCCTTGCGCAGGAGCATCCCGAATGGTTCTGGAAGGGGCCTGACGGAAAGCCGGGCCCTCGGATAGCCGACTGGTCCGACGTGGCCGACCTCGATTACTCGAAGAAGCCGCTCTGGGACTACCAGATCGAAAGCCTCGAGAAGTGGGCGCGTTTCGGGGCCGACGGCTTCCGCTGCGATGTGGCAAGTCTCGTACCCGTAGCCTTCTGGATCGAGGCGAGGCGCCGCCTAGCGCTCATCAAGCCCATGTTGTGGCTGGCCGAGAGCGTGCATAGGGACTTCGTCACTTCTTGCCGCAGGAATGGTCTCTACGCGGCCTCAGATCCCGAACTCCACGCTGCCTTCGACCTTAGCTACGATTACGACGGCCGTCAGGAGCTCGAGGAGGCATGGAGGGGCGAGAAGTCCCTGGGCTACTATCTCATGCATCTTGAAGTGCAGGAAGCGCTTTACCCGGCGAACGCGGTCAAACTTCGCTTCCTCGAAAACCACGACCAAGGCAGGGCGGCCGCCCGTTTCGGCCGGGCAGAGAGGCTCCGGAGCTGGACGCTTTTCGCCATGCTTCTTCCGGGAGCTTTCATGGCCTACATGGGCGAGGAGGTAGCTATGGAAAGGCATATCGGCCTCTTCGACAAGGCAAGCATGAAGGCCGAGGAGGGTGATCCCTCGTTCAAGAGCTTTTTCGCGAAAGCCTTAGCGATCACGACGAACATCAAGAAGGAAACGCTCTTTTCCGACGCCAGCCTCCTGGCAGAGGGGGTCGTCCTGATCAAACGCAGCGGGCCCGGAGCGAGCTATACGGCCGTTTTAAACCTAGACGGCCGCACAGGCTGGGTGGAGCTGCCGTTTGGGACAGATCTCGCGGGAGAGTCAATTTTCGGGCAAAAAGCCAAGCTGGGCTCGGACGGCCGCAGGCTAGAGCTCGGCCTGGAGAGCTTCATCGTTCGGCATTCATAAGCTTGTCGAAGTAGGCGCGATACGATCGCGCGCCTTCCTCGAGGGTCTCGGGCTCGAGGATGAGGCCCGCGGTGAAGAACGCCTCCCTCTCCATGTCGAAAAAATAGCCTGGATATGAAAAGAGCGAGGCCTCCCGCACGAGGCCCAAGGCGAGTTCTTCCTCGGGCAGGAGACGGGGCGATTCGATGATCGCGGTCCAGCCGCCTTCGCAGGTCAGCACTCGGTGCGGGGAATCGGGCCCTTCGAGGATAGAGCGCAGGCGACCGAGGTTCGAGCGAAGCCGCGCACTCAAAGCTTCCGCAAAGCGCGGGGCAGACTCGAGCAGGAGCGGCAGGGCGTTCATGATAGGCGTGCCGGCCGACAGATAGGTGTCGGCTATGATCTCGAGCCTGCCCTCCGCCTCCGCAAGCTCCGAGCCTGGGCCCGACGCGGCTATCCAGCCGAGCTTCATTTGAGGCGCGCCCAGGCGCTTGGACAGGCCGTCGAGGACAAAGGTCAGGACCCCGCTCTCGCCGACGAAGGAAGCTCGTTCGCCTGATTCCGGGCGAGTCTCGACGGGAAAACCGAAAAAGACCTCGTCCGAGATGACAGCGCAGCCGTACCGGGCGCAGAGCTCGACAATGGCCTTCCGTTCGGCCATCCGGACGTAGGAGCCTGTAGGGTTATTTGGATTGATAAGGACGATAGCCTTGGCCCTGCCGGCCTCGAGAGCGGCGCGCAGAGAGTCGAGATCGATCCTCCAGCCCGAAGGATGTACGTACTCGAGCCTATAGGGCCTAGGCTCCACGGATTCGAGGCCTGCCAGGTAATCGAAGAGCGGATAGCCAGGCTTGGGCACGAGGACCGCGTCTTCCGGGTCGCAAAGGAGCTTGAAGAGCCAGCCGTAGGCCTCCGAGGTCGAGGCGCAGAGAAAGAGCTCGCGCGGCAAAACCGAGAGGCCGCACGAGCCATAATCGGCTGCGAGAGCTTCCCTCGAACGGGCGAGGCCGCGCGGATCGGGCGTGTAGCGAAGATTCGCGCTATCGAGGAAGGAGTCTAGGCCGAGTGCCGACAGGCCGACGCGAGTCGGGTTACTCTCGGAAAACTCGATGAGGCCGGGGCCTCGGGCCTGGGCTTTGGTGCGAGCGCGAGCGAGCTCGTTATCAGGAGCTGGCCAGCTTAAGCGGGACGAAAAGTTTGGACGCACGCGGCCACTATAGAGGCCAGCGGCCGACGGCTCAAGGGCCCGGAGGAGAAAGCACTCGCCCAGGTTCATTGAAGCTTGATTTTTCCATTCAGAAATATTACTAATTGATCATTCAGTTATTTATCTGGAGCACAGTATGGCACGAGTTCGAGAAGAGGGCATAGAGGAAAAGATCCTCGATGCCGCCTTCAAGGTCTTCGGGGAACGGGGCTTCGCCGACGCGACTACCCGAGAGATCGCCGATGCCGTCGGCCTGTCCTCGGCCTCGCTCTATACTTATTTCCCAAACAAGGAAGCTCTGTTCCGCGCCGCGGTCCAGCGATCCTGGGCAAGCTTCCAGAACGAGCTCCAGGACATAGCCGCCCTCAATCTCGGCCGCAAGGCCCGATCCGAGCTTCTGCTCGAGCGCGGCTTCGACGCTTTGCTTAAGGCCTTCCCTCTGATAAAGGGCATCTTCCTGGAGGCATGCAGGCTCGACCTGATCGAGGACAACCTCGACCAAGTCTGCTCCTCGATAGCTGATATATTGGCGCCGGACGAGGAGGGGAAGAGGACTGAAAGCTGGGGAAAAGACCGACAAAAGCGTCATCTGATGCTCAGGGTGATCGTCCTCGGGGCCCTCGCCTCGGCCTCGCTCGCTACACAGACGACGTCAGAGGAGATCACGGCGAGGCTCCGCGAGACCATGAGCGCCCTCATCGCCAAAACGAGCGGTTACGATGAGTCCGCCGAGCGAAGGAAGCGGATGTGATCGGTCGAAGAGTTCATTGGGCCGCGATAGTTGCCATCGCGGTGCTGCCGATCGCGGCACAGTCTCAGCCGCAAGGACCCGAACTCAGCGTCGAGCGAGCCATGGCCCTCGCGGCCTCCGGCTCAGCGGCGGTCGTGGCGAAGAATGCCGCCGCGTTCGCGGCCGCCAAGGCCGCCGACGCAGCGAAGGCCCGCCTCCTCCCAAGTTTGACGGGCAGCCTTTCGGGGGCCTACCTGCCCGTCAACCAGCAAGTGGGCATCACGGTACCGGCGGGCGAGTTCGGGACGCTGCCGCTTTGGGTTCCGGCATCCACTAGCCCCGGGACCTACTATTCAGGTCCCTTCACCAAATACTCGGTCGAGTTGCCCGATAGGGACCTGACGATCATGCCGAACTCCTTCAATGAGTACTTTAAAGGCAATCTCACCTTCGCCCAACCGATCTTCGCCTGGGGCAAGATCCGCGACAGCATTGAGCTGGCTTTAGAGGAGGCGAGGAAGGAAGGGGTCGACGCCCGAGGCGCCTCCCTCGACGCGGCCAGGCAGGCGAACGCAGCCTATTTCTCCGCGGTCCTCGCGCAGAGGAGCCAGGTTATCCTCGCACAGTTCGTAGGCTACGCGGATCAGATCGTCGCCGACCGGTCGGCCGCGCTGGGCGAAGGGCTCGCGACAAAGGCCGAGCTGCTTTCCGCGAAGGCCGACCGCGCCGATCTCGCCTCGAAGCTCGTGGAGGCCCATGAGGCCGAGGCGAGCTCGCGGGAGGCCCTCGCGCTCCTTTCGGGAGACGAAGCCGAATCGGCGACCCTCAGCTCGGACTTTCGCGACGCGCTTCCGCCCATCGCCGAAGAGAAGCTCAAGGACGCCACAGCGACAAGCTCGACCCCCTTCGCTCAGGCGAGTTCCAGCCTCGCTCAGGCTGAACGCAAGCTGGCGTTCTCGAAGGACTCGACCATCCTCAAGCCCGATCTCAACTTCTTCGCGAGCCTCGACACTACGGGCACGAGCATCCCCTACGCCACGGACTCTTGGACCGACGACTGGTCGCTCAGCCTGAGCCTCGGCCTCGACGTGAAGGTGGACTTATTCGACGGTGGCGCCTCCGCGGCCGGCGTCGCAGAGGCGAAGGCAGGAGTCGACGCGGCCCGCTCGGCCCTGCTCGCTGCGGGCAAGGCGGCACGGCTCGAGGCCAGGCGCGCCATAGATGCGGCAAGGCGGGCCCAAGCAGCCCTCGAAGCGGCGCAAGCCCGTCTGGACTACGCCGCTGAGGCGCTGCGCGCCGCAGAGTCTTCGGCGGCCGAGCAGGTCGCATCCCGCTCCGAGCTCCTGAGCGCGAAGATGCGCAATGCCAGCGCCGCCCTCGATCTGCTTGAGGCGCGTTATACGCTCGAAGAGGCGATCGCCGACATCGACCGCATAGGCGGCTGGGTTGCAGGCCAGACTGCGACCCCGGAGGCGGTCCGATGAGCATCACCGAGCTATCGGTCAAGCGCCCGACCGCCCTCGTCGCGATCTTCGCCCTCCTCGTCGGCCTCGGCGCCATGGGCTACTTCAGCCTCGGCGCGGATCTCTTCCCCTCGGCGAACACGCCCGTGATCAGCGTCTCCTCGGTCTACCCGGGCTCGGGCTCGAAGGAAATAGAGAGCTCCCTAGTGAAGCCCATAGAGGACGCGGTATCCGGACTGCCTGGGCTCAAGACCATCAAGTCGACCTCGGGCGAAGGCTACGGCCTGGTCCTCATGCAGTTCAACATGGACACCGACGGCGAGGTCGCGGTCATGGACGTGCAGAAGGCGGTGGACGGCATAGCGGGGAAGCTGCCCTCGGACGCCACCCGCCCGACGGTCCGCAAGTACGACATGGGAGCACGGCCCATCTTGAACCTCACCCTCTCCGGCCCCTTCTCCTACGAGGAGCTCAAGGCGAGGGCGGACGATCTGCAGATAGCCATCGAGAACGTGAGCGGCGTCGGGCAAGTGAGCCTCGTCGGGGCGCCTAAGCGAGAGCTCTTCGTCTCCGCCGATATGGACGAGCTCGAGTCCTACGGCCTGGGGATCGAGACGCTCCAGACCATGCTGAAGGCGAGCAACCTCGACGTGCCGGCCGGAATCGTCAGGCAGGGAGGAGTGCAGCGGACCGTCCGCTTCTCGGGACAGTTCGCATCGGTCGAGGAGGCGCGCGGCCTTCTCCTGCCCCTGCCCGGTGGAGGCACGATCCCTCTGGGGCAAGTAGCCACAATCGAGCTCGGGTATCCCGAGGACTCAGGCAAAGTCCGCACGGACCGTAAAACCGCCATTGGCCTGCTCGTGGTGAAGACGAGCGACTCGAACGTCGTCGCCACGACGAGAAAAATCAACAAGGCGCTCGACGTCCACCGCAAGCTTCTGCCCGAAGGCATGAAGATAGCAGTGGCCTCGGACGAGACCACCTTCATCCAATCCTCGCTCGACGAGACGATGCGCGACCTCCTCCTGGGCATTCTCACGACCGCGATCGTGCTCATGCTCTTCCTCAGGGAGTGGAGATCCTCGCTCATCGTGCTCGTGGCGATCCCGACTTCCCTCGTCTCGACCTTCTTCATGATGTACGTCATGCGCTTCACGCTGAACATAGTCTCGACCATGGCCCTCGCGCTCTGCATCGGCATACTGGTGGACGACTCCATCGTCGTCCTCGAGAACATCCACCGCCACCAGAGCCTCGGAGAGGACCCGAAGACGGCCGCCATAAACGGCCGCGGCGAGATAGGCATGGCGGCCATCGCGATCACGCTCTGCGACGTCGTCGTCTTCGCCCCCGTCGCCTTCCTCTCCGACCTCGTGGGGCAGTTCTTCAAGCAGTTCGGCCTCACGGTAGTCTTCGCCACCCTCTTCTCGCTCTTCGTCTCCTTCACGCTCACTCCGGCTCTCGCCGCGCGGCTACCAGCCACGAAGGGCGCGCAGGAAGGCTCGGCAGAAGCCAAGCCGGCGCGGCCCTCGTTCTTCGACACGAAGGTTAAGGGAGCCTACCGACGCGCCCTCGCCTGGAGTCTCTCGCACCGCGGCATCGTAATCGCTTCGGTCGCCGCCCTCTTTGCGCTCAGCATCGCCCTCATCCCGCTCAAGGCCATATCTACGGAATTCCTCCCACCCTTCGATCAAAGCAAGCTTATCGTCGACCTCTCGCTCGACTCGGGCTCGGGGATAGAGGACTGCGACCTCGCGGTGAAGAAGGTCGAGGATAAACTTTTCTCGATGCCGGAGGTCGAGCAGGTGATGAGCCAGATCGGCACGGACTCAGGGCCCAACTATGCCGAGCTGACGGTCAAGCTCAAGGACAAGTCCAAACGCCGCGCGAGCGAGTCGGAAGTGGCCCGCGAGCTCCGTGACTGGGGCCAGACACTCGCAGGCGTCTCATTTTCGGTAACCGAGCCTTCGATCGTCTCCCAGACCTCCATCGAGGGGAAGAAGCCCTTCATCGTCACCGTGAGCGGCCCGGACCGCGAGGTTCTGGCCAAGCTCGCGGACAGGCTCGAGACAGTCGTGAAGGCCACGCCGGGCGCGGTGGATGTCGAGAATTCGATGAGTTCGCGCAAGACCGAGTTCACGGTCGCGATCGACAGGCTGGCCATGAGCCAGTACGGGCTTTCCCCTGCCGATGTAGCTTCCACTCTCCGCGCCGCCCTGGCGGGCTCGGACGCGGGCGTACTCAGGATAGCCGGCGACGAGTTCGACATAGTCCTGCGCTTCGATCCCGCGCGCCTACGCTCGCCACGCGACCTTTCGGCCATCAAAGTTCAGTCACGCTCAGGGCAGCTAGTTCCCTTAGGTGTCGTGGCGAGCATCGGCCGCAGCGACGCCGCCACGGTCCTCTCCCGCGACGACCGCTCGGACACCGCGACTGTGATGGCGAACCTCGAAGGGAGAGCCCTCGGCGCGGTCACCTCGGACGTCCACAAGAAGCTCGAGTCCGACCCGCCGCCCAGACTCTACGCCTACCACTTCAAGGGCGACACGCAGATGATGTCCGACTCCTTCGCCTCCCTGGGCTGGGCCCTCGCCGCCTCGATAGCACTTGTCTATCTCATCCTCCTCGTGCTCTACGACTCCTTCCTGACGCCGGCGATCCGCATGCTCTCCCTGCCTGCAGGCATCATAGGCGGCCTGGCCGCGCTCGCTCTGACGGGCAAGGCGATCAACATAGTCTCGTTCATCGGCATCATCATGCTCGATGGACTCGCGTCAAAAAATGGGACGCTGCTCATCGACTACACCAATACGCTCATCAAGCGAGGCCTACCCATCCGGGAAGCCGTCGCCCAGTCCGGAGAGACAAGGCTCAGGCCGATAGTCATGACCTCGAGCACCATGATCGTCGGCATGCTCCCCATGGCCCTGGCCACGGGATCGAGCTCGGAAATGAAGTCGAGCATGGCGATTCTCATCATCGGGGGCTTAATCACCTCGACCATCATCTCGCCCATTCTCCTGCCCGTCGTCTATACGCTGATCGACGAGGCGAGGGCAAAACGCCGCGCAAAGCGCGACGGGCGCGCGACATCGGAGGAACGGCAATGACGCATGAAGCAAGCGGAAGTTCCCGCGCGAGACGCGCAGGGCCCGACAAAAAAAAGGCCGCATACCTCGCGGTCCTCGCGGCGGGTACTTGCCTCTTCGCGGCCGCCTGCGCGCGGGGCCCGAGCCAGGCGGCCAAAAGCCCGCGAGCCGTCGTTGTCGCCGAGGTGACGAGCCGCGACTTCCGCGTCTCGGAGGACCAATCGGCGAGGATATTCCCTTCGATCGAAGTCAATTTGACCCCGAAGGTCGCAGGCCGCGTGTCCTCGATCCAAGTCGAGGTCGGTTCTCGCGTCGCCAAGGGGGAGCGTCTTGCAATGCTCGAGTCGGGCGACTACGACGCGCAATACCGCCAGGCCCGCGCCGCGCTCGAGGGAGCCAAGGCCAATCTCGCACGGACGAGCGACTCCGGCCAGGAACAGCAGGTGAACGGGGCGCGCTCGGCTGCCGACCAGGCTCAGGTGGCCTACGACGACGCGAAGTCGCTTTACGAAAAGACCAAGCGCCTCTTCGACTCGGGCGCCGTCGCGAAACAACAGCTAGACGACATAGACGCGCGCTACAAGGGCGCGAGCATCCAGCTCGAAGCCGCGAAGCGCGAGCTTTCCCTTGTGACGGACAAGGCGGGGAGCCAGGCGAGCGACATAGTCACCGGGCAGGTCGACGCCGCCTCAGCGCAGCTCGATTTCGCCAAGAGCCAGCTCGACGCGACGGTCATCCGTTCGCCCATCGCTGGGCTGGTATCGTACCGCGGCATCGAGGCCGGGGAGATCGTGGGGGGCTCGACCCTCGCATTCGTAGTGATCGACGATTCGAGCGTGCTGGCGGAGGCGGGACTTTCGGAGCGCCAAATCGACCGCGTCACTCGCGGCATGGCAGTCCAGGTCTTGATACCCGCCCTCGGCCAAGCTCCCTTCGAGGGTAGGGTCGACTCGGTCAGCCCGGCGCCCGATCCGCGAGGCCAGCTCTACTCGGTGCGAGTGCGCATCCCCAACGAGAATGGCTCGATCAAGGGAGGCATGATCGCCAAGCTCAAGCTTCCCCTTGAGGCAAGGCCTGATGCCGTAGTCGCGCCGGAGAAGGCCCTTTTTTCGGAGAGCGGCAGCGACTACGCCTTCGTCGCCGCGAAGAAACCCGATGGTTCCTACAAGGCCGAAAAGCGAGAGCTGCGCCTGGGCGAGAGCGACGGCGAGAGCGTCGAGATCCTCGAAGGACTTTCGCCCGGCGAGCTCGTCGTCGTCTCGGGCAAGGAGCTCATCGCGGACGGAGACGCGCTGGGCCCATCGCGGCAGTAGGCTTCTAGCTTAGGATCGTCAAGACGGCGAGCGCGACGAATACCGCCGCGAGGCCGAGTTTGACGGCGCCCATGCGCTTTTGGAAGATCGTCGCTATCCTCTTCGAGCCGACGCCGAGATAGCTCGCTATGAATACCACGACGAGGGGGGCTATGAACGCGAGGTTGTACAGCACGAGGAGACCGATCGCGTCGCTTCTCCCCTTCTGCCTGGCCAGGTAGGCGAGGGTCGGCAGGTAGACCTGAGCGGTGCAGGCGAACTCGAAGATCGAGACTACGAAGCCCAAGCCGAGAGAGGAGAAAGCGAGGGCCGTGGTCTTGGCTCGGTTTCGAATCGAAGCGTGGATCTTGAGCTTGAGCGAGTTCGGAAGCTGGAGGAGTATCTCCGAGGCTTTTCCCGAACGTATCTTGAAGTAGTCGTAGACGCTCAAGATCGCGAAGACCACGAGGACGGCGAACAAGAGCCATCGCAGGATGAGCGAGACAATCGCGACGGCGCTGGCCGCGCGCAGGGCCGCGAAGAGACCTAAGCCCACGCCCAAGTAAGTCAGGAAAACGCTGAGCGTGAAGAGGGCGCCTATGACGAGCACTTCCGTCCTGCCCCTGCCCGCGAGGGCGAGGGAGGCGAGGAGAAAGATTAGGGTCGTGAAGGCGCAGGGATTGACTCCGTCGACGAGGCCGGCGATGAGGACAGGCACTACGGCGAGCGATGCGCCCTTTTCCTCCGAACCGTTCCCCGGCTGAGGAGTTGGAGGGACGTCGGCGGCGTCTCGGCTCACCATGAGAAGGCCGGGAAGTCTCGACTCGATCTCCGCATCCCCCTGCAATAAGACATTGCCGATCCTGAGCGCGGGTATCGCCGTGACGCTCGTGCCCAGTTCCTTGGCCGCCTGGGCAAATTCCTCGTATACCTTAGGGTCGAGCAGATCGCGCCGCACGAGATGGGCATTCACCCCATAGTTGACCTCGAGTTGGGGCAGTTCCTTCGCTATGAAATTCTCGCAGGAGCGGCAGCCGGGCGTGTAATAATAACGCAGCTCAAGGCCCGAATGATCCCGTGCATCGACGCCGCCTGCGGGCGCAGGCGTAGAGGGGTGCTCGGCGCGCACCACACCGCCAAGAAGATAATAAAGAGGCTTACCCTGGCCGGGTTCGGTCTTGGCGATGAATCCCCGAGTCGTTTTACCCTCGTCGTCCTTCGAGTCGTAGGCAATGTCGAAGGAAGCTGAAGAGCCCGCTTCAATTCGCCGAGAAGCGGGCGTCACGGAAAGGCAGGTACAAGTCGGGATGAGCGTGACATTCTCCGCGCGCTTTCCCCGGTTGGCGACGACGAGGCTTTCGCGCGCTATATCGCCCTTCGTGATCATGCCGAACTTCCACTGGGGAGGGGAAAACTCGAGCGAGCTTTCCATCGCAGCCGAGCTTTGGGCATAGAGGCATGAAGCCATAAGCGCCAAAAGGCCGAATGCAAGTTTTTTACGGTTTTTCACTTCATCAGCTTACAAATTTTTCTACTGTTATGTATAGATATGCTCAATTCTGTGCTGTGTTGTCTTGACAGGACATCCTATCGATGGTAATTCGGTGCAATGCTACGTAGATATATCACGAGCGGGGTCATGATACCCATTCTGCTCTGCCTCCAGATCGTGCCCCTGGTAGTCTTTCCGGCCAGCTCCTATTCGCTGGCGACACAGGAATGGTGGTTGCCCCTTTTCCTCAGCATCCTGACGATCATCGGTCTGGTTCAGGTTCTGCTGC
>Ga0326727_10003173_pt1 | contig 53396 bp, 45 predicted proteins | sample MB2enrmetagenome_FD_207643 | JGI IMG/M metagenome (GOLD analysis project Ga0326727, IMG submission 207643) | Lab enriched peat soil microbial communities from McLean, Ithaca, NY, United States - MB29MY | ecosystem: Environmental > Terrestrial > Soil > Wetlands > Peat | place: USA: New York...
CTGCCTCCGGAGACACTGCTGGGACTGCACGAGAGGCTAGTAGCGAAGATCACCATTGAGGCAAGCGCATGACAGACTCCCCCAAACCCCCTCACTCAAGAAAGGGAAATAATATCTGGACTCTACAAGTTCCCATGGGAACCGGAACGTGCAAATAACCCTGGGTTGTTCGGGGGGACATGGCCATGGTCCGAGGGGGGTTCAATAGGTCGAGCTTGACGAAGAATGCACTGGTACTGATCATTCTGCTAGCCTTCATGGTGCCGGCTCTGCCCACGCTTGGTTCCAACCCCGCCATGGCGCAAGCTACTCATGGCGCGAAGACAACAACACTGGTGGCCACTACCCCTATTCCGTCTTCTGCAATGATCCACTCGGCCGAGGTGGAAAGGAGCTTCTCAACACTTCTCGGTGTTCAAGGGATGGACGGGCCAGCGACACCTTATTCGCCTGCTGCTGAAACGACACCAGCGCATCCCCTGTCGGGAGTGCTGCATGTGGCGGACACACTGGATCTTTGCAACAACTCGCTTGTCCCCGGGAATTTCATGGCGGACAACTGCGATGGCGTTGATCCATATGCCCTATCGTACGATAGTGGGAATGGAGAAGTGTATGTCGCGGACTATAGCTCTGGCCACGTTAGTGCGATATCAGATTCCACCAACAACGTTGTTGCGTCGGTACCAGTGGTTTCCTATCCCCTCGGCATGGCCTATGACAGCGGAAAGGGCGAGATATTTGTCGCGAGCACGGACTGCGTGTTCATATGCAACGGGAACAGCAATGTGAGCGCGATCTCGGATTTGACGAACACTGTGGCGGCGACGATACAGGTGGGAAAATGGGCCAATGGCGTTGCCTATGACAGTGGCAAGGGCGAGGTTTTCGTCACCAACTTTTACTCGACCACAGTGAGTGTCATTGACGACAGCAATAACCACGTGGTCGCGAACATCACTGTAGGAGAATATGCCAGGGGCATCGCTTATGACAGTGGCATGAGCGAGGTCTTTGTCGTCAACCAGGACTCCAACACCGTGACCATAATTTCTGATACGACGAACGGCGTGGTGACTACCGTCCCAGTTGGGACCACGCCCGAGGCGGTGGCGTATGATAGCGGCAAGGGAGAGGTGTTCGTTGCGAACACACTCTCGAATAACGTAAGTGTGATCTCTGACACGACAAACAAGGTTGTGGCCAATATCCCTGTGAGCTCGGAGCCTCAGGGACTTGCATATGACAACGGCAAGGGAGAAGTGTTGGTTGTGAACGACGGTTCCAACAATGTGAGCGCGATCAACGACACTACTGGCAAGGTGGTGGCGACTATACCAACGGGTTCCAGTCCTGTGGGCGCGGCCTATGACAGTGGGATGAACGAGGTGTTTGTCGCGAACGAGCTTTCGGGCAATGTAAGTGCCATCAACGATGCCACGGACACGGTAACGGCGACGATAATGGTGGGTACCGGCCCAGTGGGTATGGCATATGACCCCGGGGACAATGATGTACTTGTTGCGAACGATGATTCGGACAATGTGAGTGTCATCAGCGATGCTATCGACAGGGTTACGGCAACAGTGCCGGTGGGTCCTGCCCCAGCGGCCCTAACGTATGACAGCGGGAAGGGAGAGGTGTTTGTCACGAACTCTTACTGCAATTTCATTTGTGTTGGGGGTGGCGGTGCCTGCATGCCCTCGTATGGCAGTGTCAGCGTGATTGATGTCAGTACGAAGAGTGTTGTAAAGACAATACGAGTAGGTTGCAACCCTCAAGGTGTGGCGTTTGACAGCGGGATGGGCGAGGTACTTGTTGCCAACACGCTCTCGAATAATGTAAGTGTCATTAACGATACGACCGACAAGGTGGTAGCGACCGTTGCGACCGGTCTCTTCTCCGAAGCTGTAGCGTACGACAGCGGGAAGGGCGAGATCTTCGTCGCCAATCCTGGTTCGGACAACGTGAGCGTGATATCCGACACGACAGACAAGGTGGTCGCCTCGGTCCGCGTAGGCACCTATCCCACCAGCGTGACATATGACAGTGCGTTTGGTGAAGTGTTCGTTGCGAACGCAGACTCGAACAACGTGAGCGTCATCAGTGACGGGACTAACACTGTTGCCGCGAGCATCGCTGTGGGAACCTATCCCGCTTGCGTAGCCTACGATGGCGGGACGGGAGAGATCTTCGTTGCCAACCGAGGATCGGGCAACGTGAGCGTGATATCCGGCTCCAGCAACACGGTCACCTCGACTCTGGTCGTCGGGTACTACCCAGCAGGAATTGCCGTTGATGAGTCAAATGGGCTGGTCTACGTGAGCAATTTTGACCAGGGAACCATCTCCATGATATCCATGGGACCTCCACCGCCCACCTTTACCGTGACATTCACAGAGAGCGGATTGCCTTTGGGCACTTCGTGGTCGGTGACCCTTGGGGGAGTCCAGAACACGTCGCTCACCAACTCCATGACGTTCGCCAAGCCGAACGGGACATATCCATGGGTTGTCGCCGCGCTTTCAGGCTACCAGGCCAACACCACCTATGGCAACATCACTGTGAACGGAGCGAATGTCTCAGTGTTGATCTCGTGGTCTCCGACCTACTTGGTCACGTTCACAGAGAGCGGTCTCCCATCGGGAACAAGCTGGTCGGTCACGTTGAATGGGTCACTGCGGAGTTCCACCACTAGCTCCATCATCTTCTCCGAGCCGAACGGAACATATGCCTGGACACTCACTGCGATCTCCGGCTACCACGCCAACATCTACTTCGGCAACATCACTGTGAGTGGAACGGGCTCCACTGTGCCTATCTCGTGGTCTCAGGTGACCTATTCGGTGTCGTTCACGGAAATCGGGCTCCCACCCGGCACCGAATGGTGGGTCAACGTCACTGGAGGCCCATCGAACTCCTCGACCACCACAACTCTCTCCTTGAACGAGCCGAACGGGACGTACCACTATTCGCTCGCCTCGGTGAACAAGGAGTTTGCATCCCAGGGCGGTTCCTTCACGGTCAGCGGGGCGACACTTTCGAAGACCGTGACATTCAGCCTTGTGATGTATACCGTGAAATTCACTGAGACCGGTCTCCCGACGGGGACGAACTGGACCGTGTCGATCGGGGGAACGCCACGCTACTCGACAGGGAGCACGATCATGTTCGTCGAGGCGAATGGGACGTACCTCTACTCTGTGATGCCGGTCGCGAACTTCACCACCACCTATAATGGCCAGGTGATCGTGAACGGGAACAACCCGTCAGTGGAAGTGGTGTTCGTGCCTTTTACATATGCGGTCACGTTCACCGAGATCGGCCTTCCGTTGGGCACGGAGTGGTATCTCAACATCACGGGGCAATCCCCGATCACTTCCGTCACCACGACTGCGAGCATCAATCTTGCAAATGGAACGTACCCGTCTACCATCGAGTCCTCTAACAAGTTGTATAGACCGGTCCTTCACAGTTTCAACTTCACTGTGACGGGTGGCACACTCAACCGAACGGTCTTCTTCAATCCGCAGGTCTATCTTGTCTCGTTCACAGAGACTGGCCTCCCGTCGGGCGTGGAGTGGTATCTCAATATCACCGGGCAAACACCAGTGACCTCAGTGACAACAATCGCAACCACTATCCTTTCCAACGGGTCATACTCGTACACCATTGCGACCGCCGACAAGCAATACGCACCGTCCTTGGCCAGTTCCGGCTTCTCGGTAGCAGGCCTTGATGTCTCCGAGCCCGTCACATTCCTGATGCAGGCCTATACGGTCACATTCACTGAGAATGGCCTCCCATTGGGAACGAACCTGACTGTGACACTGGATGGGGTGATGAAGAGCAATGCAGCCGGCGTCGTCCCATTCATGGAACCGAACGGGACCTATTCGTTCACTGTTGGAAACGTAAGCGGATATGCTAGCAACCTGACTTCAGGGAAGGTGACCGTGAGAGGGGAAGCGGTGACGGAAGCGCTTTCCTTTGTCCGTATCATACACGAACAGTACGTGGTGCGGTTTACCGAGGTCGGACTACCCTCGGGATCCTCCTGGTCGGTCACATTGAATGGAGTCGACCATGTTTCGACTAACGGCACGGTCTCCTTCAATGAGGTGAACGGAACATATGCATTCATCGTTGGAGCCGTCAACGGATATTCCGCGAGCCCTGGTTCCGGGGCGATAACTGTAGCCGGAGCGATCGTGTCAAGAGTGATCACATTCACTCCAAGCCCAATGGGACGGTATATCGTGGAGTTCAATGAGAGTGGTCTTCCCTTGGGAACGAATTGGTCGGTAACGCTGAATGGTGCGCAGCAATACACGACAGGCACTACCATCACGTTCACGGAGACCAACCGCACATACTCATACACGGTGGGCCAGGTGGGGGGCTACACGGCGTCCCCATCTTCAGGGGACGTGACAGTGAACGGGAATACTGTGACGGTCAGCATATCCTTCAGTCCAACCTCCTCTACTTCCACAGGTTTCCTCGGGTTGCCGGGCGACCTCGGCTACGTAGTGATTGGTGTCATTGCAGCTGTGGTGGTGGTCATGGTAGTGTTGCTCCTGATGCGCAGGAAGCCAGAGCCAAGTGGAGAATCCAAGGCTGAGGAGAAGTCCGACGATTCCACTACTCCTGAAGCCAAGGGCGATTCGCCGCCAAAGGCAGAGCCTTGATCCACCGCCTCGCTTGATGTTCCCAGGTTCGAGAAGAGCAGGAACGTGCAGGTAACCCGGTGAATGGATCGGGCTAGCCCAAAGGAGCGACCAGGTTGCCTCGGCTGATCAGCTGGGCCTTTCCCTCGATCGTCACTCGCCCGGGTTTGTCCAGGTTCAACCTGAGCTCTCCTCCCCGCTTCGATGCCTGGAACGCGAAGAGCTCGGACTTACCTAGACGGCTGGCCCAGTAGGGGGCAAGAAGAGTGTGAGAAGACCCGGTGACCGGGTCCTCGTCCACCCCGACCCCTGGAGCGAAGTAGCGTGAAATGAAATCATAAGGGGGTTGACCTGCGGCGGTAACGATCACACCGTGGACCTTTCCGGATACCGTGCTCCGTTCGAGAGCACGGAAGTCGGGAGCCAGCTGTTCCACCTCCCGGGAGCCGGGAAGCAGAAGAAGCAGATTCGCAGAGCGCGGGCCGGTCGCGATCTCTTCTACCGAAGGGTTGCCAAGCGCTGATATCAGTGGTTCAGAGGCGGAGGCAGGGGCAGGCTCCTCCGCAGGGAAGTCGAGCGCGATACCGTGCTGTCCCCTGCGCGCAAGAAGCTCCCCGGTCATCGTCCGGAACCTAATCACGTCTGCAGAGAGCCCGACCTCGTCAAAGAGTACCTTCGCACTTGCCAGCGTTGCGTGACCGCACAGAGGCACCTCAATTCTCGGTGTGAACCAGCGAAGCGAATACTCAGCGGGACCGGATTGCGGGAGAAGGAAAGCCGTCTCCGAGAGGTTCATCTCCCGGGCGATGAGCTGGAGGGTCGCGTCCGGAAGGGTTCCTTCGAGCAGGCATACAGCTGCGGGGTTGCCACGGAACGGTTCGGAGGTGAACGCATCTACTATGAACAGCGGGAGCCCGGTTCCCATGATCATCTCGAAGCATTGAACTCGTAGATAAGTTTGCCCTCGCCACTAAAGTTGTTTCGCACTCGATCCAGATGGCGCGACCCTGCACGCCGTCTATAAGAAGACCACCACTACGACTATGAGTATCAAGATCGCAACTACCATTATCTTCGTCCAGCCGAGGAGGCTGGCCGTATTCTGTTCGATCCGTCGGAGGGCCTCGGAATCGCTTGACGGAGGGAGCGGTGCGGTGCTAGACCCTGAAAACAAGCTTGACATATGTAGCCAACAGGCAACCCATTTGATAAAAGGTATTCGGGCGAAATTGCCTCACGGGGCTACCCTCTTGACCCTGTGAACGAACTCCATCTTCTCCCATCACAATTCGACAAGATGTGGAACTGCGACATTGTCCACTACGGCCGCGGCTAACAAGGCAATAATATAGCCTATGTGAGTATCAAGGAACCGTGGAGATTCGACACGGCTCTTTGGCAGTGCACGGTCCAACTCACAGCATTACCCTTTGCCTACGGCATGTTGATAGCCTTGTGTCGCCTACGTGCCCATCGTCCGGAGAGGCCCCATGAACGCAGGGGAAGGAAGAATTAAATACAAACCAGTGGTTAATTTGACTGGGCGTTCTAAGGAAATGGAGGATGCAGCGCGGTATGTCCCGCTTGATTATAGCCGGTACGATTTCAAAGACCCCGAAACGTACGACGAGAGGACGGCACGCGGTCTTTCTCGGGCTATCGTAAGGCAGATCTCCAAGATCAAGAACGAACCCTCCTGGATGCTTGAGTTCCGTCTCAGGGCCTACGAGCACTTCTTAGAACGCCCCATGCCCGACTGGGGCCCGGATCTGTCCGACCTGGACTTCGATAGCTACACCTACTATGCGAACCCGATGGCAGGGGCTCCCAAGAGGAAATGGGAAGACCTTCCTGCTGACGTGAAGAAAACGTTCGACCGCCTGGGAATCCCCAAAGCGGAGCAGGAGTTCTTTGGAGGGGTTGGCGCACAGTACGACAGCGGTACGGTATACCACAAGCTGAGGGATGACCTGACGAAGAAGGGTGTCATCTTCTGCGACACTGACACGGCGCTGAAGGAGTACCCCGACATCCTCCGCAAGTATTTCGCCAAGGTGGTCCCTTACACGGACAACAAGTTCGCTGCGCTCAACAGCGCGGTCTGGTCTGGCGGTAGCTTCGTCTACGTCCCCCCTGGGGTGGACGTAGGCATTCCGCTGCAGGCCTACTTCAGGATCAACGCGAAGCTGGTCGGCCAGTTCGAGCGCACGCTAATAATAGCGGACAAAGGGTCCAAGGTCCACTACATAGAAGGCTGCCTTCCAAGCAACGAGGAGGTTCTGACGGGCGACGAGCTGGTCCCCATCCAGAGCATATCCGAGGGCCAGACCGTGCTCAACAGCAACGGTGAGGAAACCACGGTCCAGAAGACCATGGTAAGGCCGTTCGATGGCGATCTCATCAACATCACTCCAGTGTCCGTGGGAAACGCGTTCCAGCTGACGCCGGAACATCCAGTTCTCTGCATTCCCAGGGACAAGGTTCGAATCTGTGTGCGGAAGAACCGGAAGTTGAACGATGTGCGCAACGAGAAGCTGCTCTCTGCGGGCCCTGAGTTCGTGGAGGCGGGGAAGCTCAAGGAAGGCGATTTCCTCCTCTATCCGATCAACAGAGTGGTCAGGGACGTGCCAGCTATTGGAGAGGCTACCCTGCGCCTTCTGGGGTACTATCTCTCGGAAGGATGTGCGCAGGTCATCAACGGCTGTGAGGCGGTGACATTCACGTTCAACATCAACGAGAGCGATCTTGTCTCCGACCTGAGCCGGGCAATACATGAATTGACCGGCAAGAACCCATGGGTCAACAAGCAGCCAAGGGTGCATGCTGTCAGCGTTGGTGTGTACTCAAAGGAGCTCTACGCCCTCTGCATCAAGCATTGCGGCAAGCTTGCCCACGCAAAGTGCCTCAGCAGCGAGATCATGACCCTGCCTCCGGCCAAGCAGAGGTTGTTGCTCGAAACATACTATAAGGGCGATGGCAACGTATACCTGAGGGGTGGAGAGGTTCACCGTGCGAGCACGGTATCCCGCCAGCTCGCATTCCAGGTCCAGGAGCTGCTGGCCAGGCAGGGGACCTATGCGACCATAAACGTGAGGGAACCGTTCAAGGAGATGATGAAGGATGGCCGGACCATCTCCCACTGGAAACAGTACAACATCTACTGTCAGGTTGGCAAGAAAGCCTACCCGGTCAAGAGATCGGGCGATAGTTTCTTGGTCCCAGTGAGGAGGATCACGAGGACTCGCTACAAGGGAAATGTCTACAACTTCCATGTGGTGAACGATCCGAACACATATCTCGTGAAGGGGTTCGCCGTGCACAACTGCACAGCGCCGATCTATTCAGAAGATTCGCTTCACGCGGCTGTCGTGGAGGTCATTGCCGAGCCGGATGCGAAGGTGCGCTACACCACCATCCAGAACTGGTCCAAGAACGTCTACAATCTGGTCACCAAGCGGGCCGTTGCGTACGATAACGCGCTCGTGGAGTGGGTGGATGGGAACATGGGCAGCAAGGTCACGATGAAGTATCCGTCGGTGTACCTGAGGGGCCGCGGGGCCAGGGCCGATGTCCTCTCTGTCGCATTCGCGAGCGAGGGCCAGATAATCGACTCGGGAGCGAAGGCGGTCCACACCGCCCCTGACACATCCTCCAAGATCGTCTCCAAATCCATAGCCATCAGGGGTGGGCGAACCTCGTACCGGGGCCTGCTCCACGTTGCCCAGGGAGCTACAGGCGTCAAGTCTGCGATACGCTGTGATGCGCTGCTTCCTGATGCGAAGAGCCGGTCCGACACCTACCCGTACAACGAGATACACGAGGAGGATGCGACTGTGACCCACGAGGCGGTGGTCGGCAAGATAGGGGAGGAGGAGATCTTCTACCTGATGAGCCGTGGACTCAAGGAAACTGATGCCATCCATCTCATCCTGATGGGTTTCCTGGCCGAGTTCGCGAAGGAGCTTCCGATGGACTATGCACTTGAGCTGAATCGGCTAATCCAGATGGAGATGAGCGGGGCCGTGGGCTAGGGCGCCCGTAAAGCAGGTTTGATATATCCCCGGTGCTTGGCATGGCCAAGCAAAGAAGGCAGGAGTCGCGACAAGGTTGGTTTCGCCGGAGAGATTTCGGGTGTTTTCATACATCTTACCTCTGAGCGCCGGTCAATCTTTCGCCTCGACAGCCAAAAGCAACCAAAAGAGGAAAGAATATGCCAGAAGAGAAACCCCTGACGAAGATAAAAGACCTGACGCCGAGCTCGAAGCAAGTGAACATTTTGGCGAAGGTAGTGAACGTGGGCGAGCCCAAGGAAGTCATGGGACGCTACGGGGAGTCGAAGAAGGTGGCCGAGGCCGTTGTCGGTGACGACAGCGCCGTGGTGACCCTTTCGCTCTGGAACGAGCAGATTGGCAAGATAGCCAAGGATGAGATCATACTCGTCGACAACGGTTACGTGAGCTTGGTGCGCGGACACATGCGCCTGAACGTTGGCCGTTATGGCAACCTTAACAAGAGCGATCAAGCGATCGCCTCAGTGAACACCAGTGTTGACATGAGCGCCCAGGAATTCCCATCCGAGCGCAGGTATGGCGGCGGTGGTGGCGGCTACGGCCGGGGAGGCGATGACCGAGGGGACCGCGACAGGCCCCGAAGGTTCTAAACAGAGGGGCTCCCGCCCCTCACCCCACCCTACACACGAGGAATCAAGTGCCAGAATCCCATCAGCGCCCTGAAGTCCATCTTTACCTGAAGAGCCGTACGGTTTCGACAGCGGTATACCACCCTGAGACAAAGAAGGTCGAATCAGGGGGGGTGTCATCGGACGGCATCATAGTCGGTTCTCCATTCCGGGTAGCCAATTATCCGGCTTCCGAGGAAGGACAAAACACCGACACGGCGTACATGCTCCCGGACGAGCAGCAGAGAGCGTTGTTCCTTGTCGAGGAACTCGCCGCAAAGCGGGGTTATGTTCTCAAGGTCGTTGACGTGGCAAAGACCCACCTCATATCCCAGGTTCCGGACCCAAACATGAAAGGGGCTGAACTGTTCCCGGTCCTGGTCGTGCCATTCTCAGGGCACCGCCTGGAAGGACCTGACGCGTTCACTGAGGAGAAGGTCTGCTCCGTGCTACCGGCCGAGCTGGAGACGGTGCGTGCCTTCAGCTACATCAAGGTCAGGGCCTCTGAGATAGACAGGGTCCAGAGCGCGCTCTTGAACTTCGATGAGGTCAAGGAGACGCATCTGATCACCGGGGACTGGGACATGCTTGCGATTCTCGAGTTCCAGACCACTGGGGGACGCAACAAGAAGCGCGTGCTCGATTTCATAGTCGAGAAGGTCTCGAATCTACCAGGCGTGGAGGACACTTCCACGGTGGTACCCGAGCTCTCGATGACGAAGTTCCCTCTCTGAAAGGCTACCGACGCCATTCGGTCGCCGAAGGTCAGGCAAGCTTGATATAGCCACTGAGTGTAAGAGGACGTAAGCAGGTAAGGCTAGGAAGCGACAAGGTTGGTTTCGCCCGAGAGTTGTCAGGTGTTTTTCTACATCTCCCCTCTTAGTCGGTGTCGACCGTCTTTCTTCCCGGTCTTATAGCTACCAAAAGAGGAAAGAATATGCCAGAAGAGAAAGCCTTGACGAAGATAAAGGACCTGACGCCGAACTCGAAACAAGTGAACATTTTGGCGAAGGTAGTGAACGTGGGCGAGCCCAAGGAAGTCATGGGACGCTATGGAGAGTCGAAGAAGGTGGCCGAGGCCGTTGTCGGTGACGACAGCGCCGTGGTGACCCTTTCACTCTGGAACGAGCAGATAGGCAAGATAGCCAAAGATGAGACAATACTCGTCGACAACGGCTATGTGAGCCTGGTGCGCGGACACATGCGCCTGAACGTTGGACGTTATGGGAACATGAACAAGGGCGAACAGCAGATCGAGCAGGTCAACACCAGTGTTGACATGAGCGCTCAGGAATTCATGTCCGAACGCAGGAACTTCGGCGGCGGTGGCGGAGGCGGCGGCGGCTACGGCCGGAGAGACGACCGAGGCGGGGACCGGGACAGGCCCCGAAGGTTCTGAACAGAGGGCTTTATGCCCTCTCGAGCCATCCACGAATTGAGGTGAAAAATGCCAGGAAACAACCCGCATGAGGTAGTCCTTTACATCAAGAGCCGCAAGGTAGTGACCGCATTCCACCACGCGAATGAGTCACAGGTCCGATCAAGGCCTGCTGAGGCCTCTGCCGGAGGCCCTATCTCGTCCTCGGACAATGCTCCTCAGGACGCGAACGATGTGGAAGTAGGATTCATGCTTCCGGACGAACAGTCCAAGGTCCTGACCATGGTCGAGGAGATCACGGCCAGGCGAGGCTACAATCTGAAGGTTGTTGACGTGGGGAAGACCAACCCCATCACCCAATTCGTGGAAACCCGTTTAAGGGGCGTGGAGAACTTCCCAGTTCTGGAAGTGGTCCACTCCCATCGCCGCCTTGAAGGGCCTGAATCCTTCAACGAGGACCGGCTTTGTGCCGTCATGCCGACCGAGCTCAAGCTGGTCAGGGTATTCAGCTACCTCAAGGTGAAGACTCCCGAGATCGACAATGTCCAGAAGAAGCTCCTGAACTACGACGAGGTAAAGGAGACCCACCTGGTCACTGGCGATTGGGACGTGCTGGCTATCCTCGAGTTCCCTACCTCTGATGCAGGCTCCAAGAGACAGGTACTCGACTTTATCATCGAGAAGATGGCGAAGATCCCAGGCGTGGAGGACACCTCCACACTGGTACCTGACTTTTCGATGACCAAGTTCCCCCTTTGAGGGAAGGATCCGGGCGCAACAGCGGTCGAGAGCCCGATCTATGGGCTTTCAAGGTAGGCTACTACTCGGACGGTTTCCTGGGGTACGCCAAGCAACCGGGCAAGCCCACCGTGGAGGGGCTTCTCGAGGAAGCGCTCCTCCGTAGAAAGGTCATAAGGCGAGGTGACCGGATACTGGTCGCCAGCCGCACGGACCGTGGCGTTCACGCGATCGGCAATGTGATCGCCTTCCAGACCCCGCTTGATGGGCGAATAGCCGCGAGGATACTCGATTCGATAGACGGACGGTTCTTCTGTTTCGGTTTCGCTCGTGCCCCTCCTGATTTCCTCCCCAGACGGGCCGAAGAGAGGTGGTACCGCTACATGATGCCAGGAAAGGGCCATGATATCAAGCAATGGAGCGCGTGGGCAATGGAATTCGAGGGAACCCATGACTTCACTTCCTTCTCCCGGAAGGATTCTCCACCGAAGGAGACCAGACGCACGGTCACTTCTGTGCGAATTTCGCAGAGCGGGCCGGACTTCCTGCTGGACATAGTGGCGCCATCATTCCTGTGGGGCCAGGTCAGGAAGATAGTGGCGGCGCTCATGGAGCTGGAGGCTGGGCGGATGACCGTATCCGACCTCTCCGATGCCCTGTCGGGCAAGAGGCGGCTCACCCTCCCTCTTGCACCCCCTGAACGGCTTGTCCTCATGGATGTCACTTATCCCTTCGCTTTCATCCCCACCGACCCGAACGTACCGCGCCGTCGCGAGTTCCTTGAGAGCGCTGTAGAAGGCCTCAAGCTCCGGATCACGCTACTTGACTGGTTCAAGGAACGGCCAGAGAGGGCACATGATGGTCTTCCGCGCCAAACGGTCGAATCCCCGAGACAGGCCGGCGAAACCAGACACCTTCAATGAGCCTTTCGTTCCTGGCTCAAGTCTAATGTCCCAGCACTGACAATCACGGTGTGGCCCGTGCTTCGAGTACAAACAAACTATTCTCGTTCGGGCTTCGTAAAAATGTTGCCAGAGGGAAAGCTATTCAGCCTCCCCTCTGTTCCGGCTACCTATTGCTCTGACCTTAGGAGAGGGACGTTCAGTCCTTCTTCCTCTCCTCGAGTGCCTTCAGGAGCTTGGATATTCCGACTAGGAAGAGACCGACACCAATGAGTATGAACCCGATCTCACTCCAACCGAAGTAGTTGGGGTAGGGATAGGCTTCGGTGTTCGTGCCGACGGATACGCTTCCATACTGGCCCGCTGCAATACCCGCTAGCAAGAATCCGACACCGGCAAGGAGCCATCCTATCATTCCCATCATGTGACCGATGAACCCAAGTTTGATGGGCTTCGGCGGGACGTAGGGGGCTTGCTGCTGGGGAGGAGGTTGCTGCTGTGGTGGTTGGTATTGCGGCTGCTGAGGCTGTGGTGCTGGTTGCGCATACGGCGATGGTGCATACGTCGGCTGTGGTTGATACGGCGAATACGGCGGTTGATTCTGTGGCATTGGGGGTGGTGCACTCATGCCCGGCAATAAACATTGGAATACTTAAATGGCACTCATTACGGCCTGACTGGCCGTACGAGCATGGCTCCCCGGGCGTCTCGGCTCCAGCAAAGCATTCTCCACAAGTTGCTTGGATGGCCCCAGGGGGCGCCCAAACCGTGTTCACAGGAGCGGGCTATTGTACGTTACCAGTCCGCTGGCTCCTTCGGAATAGTCGGAAGAGCACTCAAAGAAATAGGACCCGCCGTTCGCGGCATAATGGTAGCTCCCTGATGTGCCTGTAAGCGTGTAGAGGGGTGCAAGGCCATAGAGATAAGCTCCCGAGTAGATCTCGAAAGTGATCGAGTACGAGCCTCCGGTCACATCCCAGTTGACCGTGACCTGCGCGTTGCCGGGAGGGGTGAACGTTGAGGATGCGGAGCCATTGCATGTTATCGAGAACGGGACGCTTGCCGTGCTGAGCGGGACCACGGCGAGAATGATGACCAGGACAACGACCACTATGATTATGACGATCACGGCGACCAGCGCACCTCTCGAGTGGTGATGTTGCTGCCACGGTTGCGGTCCATATGGCCCCGGCTGGTAACCAGGCTGCCCGTATGGAGGAACTGATCCATAGCCCGCAACGCCTCCAGGGCCGGGGGGTGGCGCCCCATAGGTGCTGGGGAAAACCAAGGGTGGTGGAGGAGACTGCGGCGCACCGTACGTTGCTGCCTGCGAATCGAGTGGCCTGTGGCACCCTATGCAGAATCGATAGTCAGCGGCATTGGGGGTCCCGCAGGATGGACATGGTCGGTCAGAAATCGCCATCTTCTCACCCTTTCAGCTCTTGATCATGTCTATCTGGGATACCCGTAGGACGGGGGTGGACCGAAAGCCTGAGCGGTATAGAGGGGGGGCAGTCTGATCGCGACTATGAGCAGGAAGATCCCAGGGATGATACCGAATATTATTCCCACGATGGACCAGAGGAACATCTGGTCGTGGGCCATCTGGTAGTACCTCTGCTGGACCATTGATGCCCACTCAGCTGCCTTGATGTATATCACTCCGGAAACCAACATCCACGCAACGCCGTAGACTATCAGTGCGATCCAGCCTGCGTAGTAACCGGGGGGAAGAGCGCAGCCACTGCCAAAGTAGCCACAGTTCCCGTAGTAGCCGTAGTAGTAATCGTATGGGAAAGCGATGTAGTAGATCGCCAGAAGGATAGGAACTATCCCTATCAATACCCACACGAGCGAAAGGGTCCTCACGAGCCTGAGCTGGTCGGCTATGTGCCATGCGGTCTGCGCCTCCGTACTGTAAGCGCCCACAGGAGGGGGGACACCTGGCTGGCCATATCCCGGTGGGGGTGGGACATAGGGGGGTGCATTCGTTGGTGCGCCTTGTGGAGGAGGGGAGTATGATGGCGCGCTGGCCGTTGCGGCTGGTGCAGCGGCGGCTGGCGCAGGAGGTGCCGCGGGGAGAGGTTGCCGACAGGACATGCAGAAATTGTAACTTGAATCGTTGTTGGTTCCACACCGAGGACAGAACTTTGTCGCTACCCCAGCAGCCACGAACGCAGGAGAGCGGTTGCAAGTGATAAATCTACCGGTTCAACCTCGGAAGGTGTATGCATTATCACGCGACAGTCCGCAGGGGATCTCTCTGGATATGGAGCACCATGTGTCGTGACAGAGCCCTTCCCGATCAATCATCTTGGGAGCGCCCGAGAGTCAAACGTACTGCGAACAATGGAAGCAGTAATATCGCCCGTACTGGGTCACGAACTGTGTTGATTGCCCACAGGTCTTGCAAACGGGGGCGGCTCCCCCGGAAGGGGTTGGAGCTGCCTGGGGGGCTGCATAGGTTGCAGGGGTTGCGCTCGCAGTCGCGGGCGGGGTCTGACCCCAGGATGATTGTGCGGGGGCCATGGGAGTGCCACTGGATGCTTGGGCACCGTACGGATCTCTACGAGCGATGATGAAAAGGAACAACCCTACGGCGATAAGGACCACCCCGATTATGTCCAAGAAGTATCCCGCCCCCGCTCCCCAAGTACAGCTGCTGGCACCAGAAACCGGTGGGCATGTGTTCCCGGAAAATGCATTGCAGGGGGAGGCGTAAGACGGGCATGATCCTTCGTCGTTGGTATAGGCTCCAGGCTGGGCTAATGCTACCCACACAGGGGCGACGACCGCGATCACTATGACCGTGATCACGAGGAAGAAAGTCACGATGAACTGCCATCGACCGAATGTGGCGAAGGTCCAAATGAGACCGCAGATGGCCCCGAGGAGTGCGACAACACCAGCAACAATCAGGAGCACTTCGACTCCGCTATAGATATTGCCGATGTTGGTCAGATGCTGGGACGTGTAGGAAACTGTCTCTGAAGAATACAGACAAACGGTACCGGCGCACTGCATGTTGAAATTGGTGCCAGGATAGAAGTTCTCGGTGCCGGTCTCCGCGATTCCTTCGGCGCTGTAGGTGCTGGTCCCGGACCACCAGGGGACTGCGATAGATACGAAGAACAGGATCGCACCGACTATCACGAGGCATGATGCGATCATCCTCTTGACGTTCATGGGCCTGCGGGAATGCGAAGGTTGAGCCGGCATGGTCGGTGTTGCCGGCTGGGCTGCGTATCCGGGGTAGGTCTGGGGAGCCGGAGCAACTTGCGGAGGAGACGATGCGGGGAGAGGTTGGTGGCAGGCTGCGCAGTATGAGTAACTCGGGTCGTTATTGGTTCCGCACCGGGGACAAAACTTTTGGGATGATCCAGTTGCCATCGGCCGCGAGATGGCAAGTGTCCATAATAAGCCTACCGATTCGGCCATCGAGGGGTGCGCTTCCATTCTGCAGCTGCCCGCGATGGGCGGGTAGGCGGTGACGGTGTACCGACCGATGGTCGCGCGGTCAAGCGCATCGGATTTCCCATGATTTGGCCTATCTCCTTCGAGCCGCGAAGCTCATACTAGTTTCTAAATAGTCCGCTCATATGCCTTTGCCTAGGTTTATAACGATATGGCAGCGCAGAGTCAGCCGACAGGTCAGCGTCCCTACGGACAACCACAATACGCGGCACAACCATATGGATCTCCGCAACCAGGCCCAGCATACGGGTCTCAACAACCAGGCCCAGCATATGGAGGAGTTCCTACTTCCTCTCCATCCAGCCCCGACATGGATGGTGTCGGTACCCTTAAGGTTGGTTCCATCATGGGTGTTATCAACCAAGCACTGTTTTGGGGGGGGCTTCTCCTTTTCATTCTTGTTTTCGAAGCCCTCACTTCGGCCACAACAACTGGCACCTCCGTAGTCTACCCTGGCTGGATCACGGTAAACACCATCTACATCATGCTAGGGATGATCCTTGGCGGTGCTGCCATATCCATCATCTGCTACATCTTCTTCTTCCTCGGATTCCGAAAGGTAAAGCAAGTTGCGCCGGAATTTGGCTCGGTGGTCATACTGATGATCATAGGCCTTATCGGTTTCATCATGATTGTCGGAGGATTTGGATTGATTATCGGTACTCTTGTAAACGCAATAGCCAACGCAAGCTCTTCGACTACAGTCTCACTCGGAGCACTTCTAGCTGGAGTTGCACTGATCGGCTTTGGCGGACTCTTGAGCTTCATTGGAGCCATTGGAATGTGCCTCGGCAACTGGCGCGCAGGCAAGAGGTATGACGAGAGCATGACAAAGATTGGTGGAATCCTAGTGATACTTCCGTTCGTGTCAATCATCGGGTACGTGCTGTGCCTGGTCGGTTACAGCGCGGCCGGAAAGAAGCTCGCCCAAGGCTGGCAGCCCGCATCTCCTTACATGGCACCTGCAATGATGGCCCAGGGTGGATATCCCCCCATGGCTGGCCAGCCCCAGCCGGGCTACTATCAGGGTGCCCCTGCGGCAGGCTACGGGCAGCCTTCTCCAGCCTACTCGCAACCCGCTCAAACCTACGCGCAGCCCACTCAGACATACGCGGCCTCCCCCGCACCAGCTTCTCCCACACCTTCCGGTGCTCCGCTCTGTCAGATGTGTGGAAAGCCCACCACGTTCGTGCCCCAGTACAACAGGTACTACTGCTACAGTTGCAAACAGTACGCCTGAGTGGCTGAACCTCTCTAGTCCCCCAGGGAAACCTGGGGGAGTGGGGGGGAGAACAGCCAGTATAGTGCGCCTGCCCGAGCGCTGCGCGATCGTAGTACCCTACTGAACGGAGTTCGTGCTGCCGCAGTGAAAGGCCGTGCTTCAGAACAATAACTGTTTGCAATTCAGGCAGGAAGCGTAACCGGGAGGGTTCACGTATCCACAGGCCGTACACCTGTAACCTTGTGGCTGGACCTGGGGTACCGGGTAGGGTGTGACTGGGGCTTGCACCGAGTATGGAGCTGGGGCGGGTTGCGGGTAGGGTTGTGGATACGGTTGGGCATAGGGTTGCGGATAAGGGGCAACTGGTGGTGCTGCTCCACCGTAGTTGCCTCCCTGATCCGGGTAGTAGGGAGCCAGGGGCTGACCTTCGTAGCCAGCTGGGTTGCCCATGGCTCTGGGCTGTGAGGATGCCTTGAGCTTCCTGACATAGAGCATGAGCACGATTGCTCCTACGATCAATACCACACTTGCCACAACAGCAAGGTACCAACCAATTCCTGGGCCATAGGTCATGGATATTCCGGACACGGTGTCTGAGCCGGAGAAGCTCGACGCCGGGCCCTGACAGTTGCTGCCGCAGTTCGTGTCCGCCGCCACCGCTCCGGGCAGTCCGATCAAGAGGGCTAATGGTGCGGCGAGGGCCAATAGCCCCGCAACAATCGCCAAGATGAATGGAAGCATGAGCGGCTTGCTGTCCGATTTACGCCTGGTGAATGTGGTCACAGCAGCGAGCACTGACACTGCGAGCCCGGCAATGACCAGTCCGAGGGCAGTATCGTAGAGATCCACGGTGTGCGTGGAGTTCCCGCTACCGCACGTGGTGGCCGAGGTCGAATAACTGCCAGTGCTGTTATTCATGGTGAAACTGGTCGTGGTGCAATAGAACAGGTTGGTGTTGAGGCTTCCATTGTAAGAATCACCTCTTGTCGCATATGATTCGCTGATGCTGTACCAGCCAAATCCGATGGTGGTGCCCAAGAGGACTACCCCTACGACCAGTACGATGAACGGAGCTATCCACCCATTCTTCTTTGGGGGTTGCGGAGGTGCCGCTGGCGGGGGGTTTACGTACGGCGCAGGTTGTGCATATGGTGGTCCGTAACCAGGAGACTGGTACGTCTGCGGGTATCCCTGTGCAGGGGGCGTGGCGTAATTCTGCTGCGGTTGGCCATATCCCTGGGGTTGGTACGTCGGCTGTTGCCAGTTGGCTTCTGGCGCTTGCTGGGCCGACATGTGAGTGTTTGAGAAGCATGGCTGCACACATAAGTGTTCCCGAGGGCCACACTATCTGTGAAGTTCGGGACCGCTCGCTTCGCGATCTGAGGCAATTCGATGACTACGCGACGCGCTTGGTTTGTACGCGCAGGTGCAGGAGCTGTATGATCTCCTTGGGCACCTTGAGATCGCCCAGCCTTTCCAGGGTGACCTCCCTGCTGGTAATGGCCTTGGCCAAGACATCGACCACGGTCAATCGCTGCTGGTGGTCTGGGGAACGGCAGATGGGGCAGAGGGTAAAGTCGGGTGGCACCTCGTGACCCTGTATGGCAAGAAGTTCTCTCAGGTTCCTCTCAAGAGCCGGGTCCGCCCCGAACGCGCCAATGCACGATGGGCAAAGGCGCACGATTGATTCATTCCTCAACAGCCTTTGGCACCGCGGGCAACCTTCCCATCCGCTAACCCTGTATGGTGCGGTCAGGGGCGACCCACAGAATCCGCAGCTATCCTTCTCGTCGGTCTTGCGAACCTCGAATATGCTGATGTGCAACCTGTTGGCTGCGACCCGGAAGTTGTCCGGGATGGAATAGCAAGCAATGCCCGTCTGAGTCACGACCCCTTCGTGGTCTAGGGCGTGGTCCATGGCGGCCGCGGCGAGCTTGAGGAAGGTCTGGCGCGAGACTGTCGGAACGGCCACGATCACCCAGACTCTCTCGCCAGAACGGTACGCGAGTGTCGATGAGTCGCTCGTATCTGCCTCGGGATGGACCTCTCCGACAGCAGAGCCGTCGCCCAAGACCCCGGAAACCATCAGGGCGTGATAAATCTCCTGAGCTGCCCGGTTCACGGCCGTAGGTGACACGGTGCGGGGTCATAAACTTAACTTTGCAGTCACTTGAGCTCAGTTCTGGCCACCAAGATGGAGAACAGCGCGCATTTATATTCGATATTTCTCGCAAGGTGAGGTGAACGAACCTTGAAGCGTGACGTGCTCTCGATGGTGGACCTGGCGCCCGATCTGATGAACCTTATTGCCCGTTCCTCGGCCCTGAAGGCGATGCGGCGGGAAAGGAAGGCATACCGCCCCTTCGAGGGAAGATACCTTGCTATGATATTCGAGAAGCCCTCCACCCGAACTCGCAGTTCCTTCGAGATAGCTATGAACGATCTCGGTGGCCACGCGGTCTACCTCTCGCCAAAGGAAATGCAGCTTGGCAGGGGAGAGACGGTCGCGGACACGGCGCGGGTCCTGTCCAGGTACTATGATGCGATCATGTACCGAGCCTACAGGCACACGGACATGACCGAACTCGCCAAGTGGGCGTCCATACCGGTCATCAACGGCCTTGACGATGCGGAACATCCATGCCAGGTGACTGCCGACCTTCTCACCCTCTGGGAGAGATGGAATGGAGGGTTCAAGGGCCGCCAGCTGGCCTATGTGGGAGATGGGAACAACGTTCTGGCCTCCCTCCTGCTGGGTGCCGCCATCGTAGGATTGGACTTCAAAGCCGCCATTCCACAAGACTACCTGCCAAGTCCCAAGGTCGTCTCAAAGGCCCAGGAAATATCCAAGAAGAGTGGCGCGAAGATCTCGATAGTCACCGAACCGGAGGAGGCAGCGCGCGGCTCGGACGCGATCTACACCGACGTATGGGTCTCCATGGGTGACGAGGCCCAGGAGGAGAAGCGCAAGGCCGACTTCCGTGGGTACCAGATTAGCTCACAGCTTCTCAAGATTGCAAGACCAGGTGCATTCGCCATGCACGACCTGCCAGCCCACAGGGGCCTGGAGATCACCGATGAAGTGATGGACGGAGAGGCTCAGGCCATATGGGACCAGGCGGAGAACCGCCTGCATGCCCAGAAGGCTATACTTGAGCTCGTTCTCGGCGGAAGTTCCCAAGGCGCTCCAGAACGCCGCCAACCAGGAAAGGGAAAAGGGCGGTGACGTCGCCCTCAACCGTGACCTCCTTCGCGCCAGGCTTGACCTTGCCCCAGCTCACGGCCTCCCTGAGACGCGCTCCTGACAGGGAGCCATCCCATTCCACTGCAGTGGTGAGGTAGATGGCACTGTCGAGACCACCCCGGAACTGGTTCCACCATATGGTGTGGTGCTTCGATATGCCTCCACCGAGGATAACCGCGTGCGTGCGGCGCGCCGTGAAAACGACGTCTGCCAGGGCCTGCTCGTCCCCGAAAAGGTCCACCACCAGGTCCCGGTGGTCCTGCCAGAAGAGCCATAGCTGACTCCCGACCGCTCCATCGGTGATGCCCGGGACGAAGACCGGGGTATGCGTCTCGTAGGCGGCCCTCATTATGGACCCGCGTCCCTTCGTGGGCCCCATGTCCTCTCCTATTGCCCAGACGAGGTCCCTGGTGGAGAGGCGTCGAACGCCCTTCTTCCACAGCTTCCCCATGATCCTCTGCATCTCGCGCTCGATGATCCCCCCGTAGTTGGCCTGTGGAATCACCACGTTTCCGAGGCGGTAGATGTGCTTGGCCGCGAGCTTCCTGTCGTCCAGGAGCCAGTCCCCCTCGAAGTAGTTCTTTGAAGCGCGGGCGAGATCGTGGTCCAGCATCCCGCAAGTGGTAATGACGACGTCAACCAGCTTTCTCTTCACGAGTTCGTAGATGAGGCCCCTGGTCCCCGTGGCTATTATGCAGGCGGGGAAGGACAGGAACACCGTTGCCCCCTTGTCCCGCCACATACCCTCAAGGATGTCCGCGGCCTTTGCGAGCCCGCGGGCGCTGAATCCTCCAGCCTTGTCGTATGCGGAAAGGAGGTTCCCAGGTGTAGATAGGTCGTCTCTCGTGATATCGCGAACTGGACGGCGGGACACGGGCCAGACATGGCCACCGACCCTTTAAGAGTGCCTAGGCGTGTTACCAACGCCGTGACTCTCTGGCTGTTGGCATTGGCAGGGGCAGTCTGGGCTCTCCTTCCTGCCTTCGTCGCCAATGCCCTTGCACCTCTGTCACTGGGAAAGGGTCCAAAGATGGACTTCGGCCGCACCTGGAAGAAGGACGGGCGAAGGGTGCTGGGGTCCTCGAAGACCTGGATCGGTTTCTTCATCGGGGGTTTCCTTGGCATGGTTGTCGGAATTTTTGAGGCCTATCTCTACCTGGCTGCCCCGCCCTCCCTGCAGCTGATACCCTCCTTTGGCGCTACCCTTATCCTGGCCATCCCGCCTGTCGCTCTCCTGAGTTTCGGGGCCCTCACGGGGGATGCCTTAGGTTCCTTCATCAAGAGAAGGCTCGGCGTCCCCAGCGGGGGGAGGTCTCCCCTCCTGGATCAGCTGCCCTTCGTCGTGGTACCGATGGTGCTCATCGGTGTCACCTATCCCTCGCTCTTCCTCGCCGCCTTCTGGCCTGGCATCATATTGGGACCGTTGGTCATCGCGTGGGCGCTTCTCCTGACCCTCTTCCTGCACACCAGTTTCAACTGGGTCGGGTATTTCTTAAGGGTGAAGAAGGTCCCCTGGTAATCTCCCCCCTTCCCAGGGTGGCCCGTGCTAGATTGTCTGGTCTCGATCCTTCCAAACGAATTCCTGGATGCAAACCATATATATGGATATACATATGTATATATTCCATGCCATCAAAAACGCTCATGGTCAGAAAAGCGGTCTACGATCAGCTAGCCAAGGAGAAGCACCAGGGGGAAAGCTACTCCAGGCTGATGGAACGGCTGCTCTCCAGACGCCGTGGGCTGAAGTCCTGCTTCGGGCTGTGGGGAACAAGGTCACAGGGCAAGTCCGCGTCCGGGAGGAAGGGTGCATGAGGTGCCTGGATACACCTCTCCTCGAGGATCTGCTCCTGGGCAGGGCGAGGGCAAAGAAGTGGCTTGACAAGGCGGATGCCTGGGGAGGGGAGATAGCGGCCGCCGAGGCGAGCATGGTCGAGTTAGCGCTCATCGCAAAGGAGATGGGAAGGGGGACGGATCGGCGTCTATCTGCCCTGGATGCTCTTCGTCGTGAACTCACGGTCCTGCCCCTTGACGCCGAGTCTACACGCGCGGCCATCGCCCTTGCAAAGAAGAGCAAGGAAGACCTCTCTCCCATTCCGCTCCTCGTTGCTGGCTCTGCGATCGCCCATGGTGCCGTCTACCTGCTCACCGACCACAAGCGCCCCTTTCCGAGGGACCTTTCACCGGTCAAACTGGTTCGTATCTAGGCGCACATTATTTAGTAACGCATATCACGTTACAGCCATTCTAAAGGAATGGCTAAGTGTTTAAAAACACCCTAAGCCGTATAACTCTTGTTATACGGCGTCGAAGGGGCACTGGAAAAGGGGGGGGTTCTACCACCGTGAAAACGCCCTCCGGAGGGGGGTTTTCCCCCAAACCCGGTTTTCATCTGGAAGCCCACTATGGGACCGGTCGCCACGGTGATGGAATGGCGGAAACGGCCCTTCCGGCCCGTTTCGCCCCCTAACCCCCTATCATGGCCCCCCCTGGGGTCAGAAATGCGGGGCTTGGCGGGCTTTGTCCAACCTTTGCCTCAATAGCCATGGCAGGGAAGATCTTCCACGGCGTAGCCCACGGAGACGCGCCAATGGCCCGACACCGAGACGCCGCCGCAGCGCCATGTCATATGCCGGCCACCCCTTTCACTTGTCAGGTAGATGTCTTCCATCACAGGTGAGACCCTCCTCCTCATTGTCGATGCCATCAGCGCCTCGGGCCTGGTGGGGCTGCTCTCCTTCTTTGGCCTCATGGTCGGAGAGAGCTTTGGGCTTCCCCTTCCCAGCGAGGTCATCCTTCCGGTGGCGGGATTCATCGTAGCCACCGGTGGCGACCCCTACTTCACCTGGCCCACTACCCTCCTCGCCGCTCTTGCAGGATCCCTTCTCGGGGCGATCATGGGCTACGAGCTCGGGAGGCGGTATGGCCTTTCCTTCACTAAGCGGTTAGGTATGGGGAACCTAGATAGGGTGAACTCGCTCTTCGAACGCCGAGGCCCGGTCACCGTCCTGCTCGCCCGCGCGCTCCCCGTAACCCATGCTTACATCGCCTACCCCGCAGGGACGTTGAAGATGCCCCGCGCCCCCTTCTCCATCTATGCCCTGGTTGGATCGGTCCCGTTCATTGCTGCCCTCCTTGGCGCGGGGTACCTCCTAGGCAAGGACTGGACGGCTATCGACCCTTATTTCTCCCTCGTAGACTACGCCGTGGTTGCAGGGCTGGTCGTTCTGCTCGCCGCATATCTCCTTCGTAGGCACCATCCCCGGCAGGGCTCCAACCCTTAGGCTTGTCACCCTGAATTCCCACTAGTTTGGACCAGCCACTTTGGTCCCCATTTCTAGTGTCTTTTCTGCCCTTGAGCCACGATTTGTGTATATGTATATACATATGTATATCTTGCACGAAAGGTCAGTCAGAGCCCCAGAAAAGTGAACAAAATAATCTATGATCCCCGCTCAGGCCAGAGTGTCGGGAGGGGGATTTGAACCCCCGGCCCCGGGATCTCCCAGGGAGAGTCCCCTCAAGGGGGCTCCCCCGTATGAGTCCCGTGCTCTACCAGTCTGAGCCACCCCGACGTTCCGGTCGCTTACGAGGCAGTAGGCTCTGGAGGTGCAGGCTCGGCAGGGGGAAGAGGTGGCTCGCCTTGGACGGCGACTGGGGCAGGAGCCTCTGGGATCTCCCCTTCCACATCGCTCGCGCGAATGTCTATCTTCTTCAAGGGGTAAAGCTGGCGCAACCCGTTGGTCACTGCCTTGGCTACCTCCCCGTTAAGCATATCCCGTACCATCTCCGCTCCCGTCCTCTTGGCAGCCTCTTCCTCCGTGAGCTGCTTCAGTTTCTGGCGGAGAAGCGCCCGAAGGCGTGTCTGGAGGTGGTGTTCGCTCACGGCCACGTGCTTGACCGTCATGACGACCCCGTCCTTCGTGGTGATCTTGAATGAGATATCTATCTTGGACCGCTTCCTTCGGGCAAGACGTCGGATATAATCGCTGGTGAGCTCGTGGCCCACGAAGCGCGTCAACGCGACCTTGTCATCCCCGACACTGCTGATTCGGAACCTGAGCTTGATGTGCGAGGTGGAGGGATCTCCCGTCCCCGAGAGCTCGTTCATGGCTACCTCGAGGACACGCCCTATCAAGTTTTCCGGCTCTATCGCTGGGGTTTCGCCCAGCTCTACGCCCTGGAACATCGGGGGGGCCCTGACCTTGTACCAGACCTTGGACCTCCACTTGTCCTTGACTGCCCGCCCGCGTGGCGACTTCTTCTCCGAGCCTTCTTTCTCCTTGGGCATTGTGTTCGGCGTCCGAGTCCCTAAACATAGATAAGTGTTTTCAAGGGGGGGTTTGGCCCCTCCCGCCCGGATTCTTCCAATCTCTCGAGCAACCTTCAGTTTGGATGGGGCGGTTCATTCATGCCAGAGCTTGCGAAGGGTTGGCTGCAGGACAAAGAGGAGCTCTGAGTCTCCAGCGGAGAGCCGTAAGTCCGCGGCCTCCTCCATGAACGGAGTATGCAACCGAAACCCGGTAAGACCGATCCTGGTCGCCAGAGACCGGTTCTCCCAACGGGGCGCCCCGGCCTTCAATAGGTCGGCGACCTCAGGTCGCATCGTCCCCTCACGGTGGGAGGGTATGGATGGAAGCGGGTGGCGAAGGACCTCACGACACTCAACATGTACCCCGAGGACCTTCCATCGCTCTTCTGGCCCTATGATCTTGCCAGAACCGAGCCAAAGGGGAGGATCGGGGCCTTCATACAGAATCAACACCGGCTGACCCGGCTCCTTGCCCACGGACCGCGCACTCTCCCACAGATGCTGGACGCCGGGGTGGAGGATTGTTCGCAGGTCATCCTCCTGGTCTGCACAGAACACCCAGCCGTTCAAGGGATCTGGAGACACCGGTCGACCTCTTGCACTTCACGGCATTTCGCTTAATTATGATTCCTCAATCATTCATTTTCAGGCCCTTTAGGCCAGGTTTTTCACCAGACCGGTCCGGAGGTCTTCCTACCTGGTAAGCGTGAGATAATATGGCTCGAGGAGTTATGTGGGGGAGCTACCGGGCCAACGTGCCATGTCTGAAATACAAAGTCGGTCGAGCCTAAGGCTAATTCTCGCACTCTGCGGAGTCGCCGCGCCCATAGTTTTCACGATCTTCGTAGTAGCCGAGTCTATGCTCCGACCAGGCTACAGTCAGATCTCAAACTACGTGAGCGATCTGGGGGTCGGCTCGAACGCCATCTTGCAGAGCGTGAACTTCTGGATAACTGGGATTCTCACTGTTGCTTCCGCGATAGGTCTCCGCCTCGGGCTTAGCGGAGATGGATGGGCACCCCGCGCCGGCCCCGGCCTGGTAGGAATAGGGGGGATTGGGCTGATCCTTGCCGGGTTCTTCCCGGACGCACCGGATCCCTATCCCGGTGATGTCCATCTATTTGCGGCTTTCCTCTTCTTCTTGGGCGTCATTCTGGCCATATTCGTAACCAGGAGCGTCCAGGATGCGAATCCCAACTGGAGTGGTTACGGGAAAGTGTCCCTGATGTTCGGTCTCGCCGCGGTGGTGGCGGCCCTCCTCTTTGTTGCAATGCCAACGTCCTACGTGGGGCTCTTCGAACGGGTTCTCATTGTCCCACTCTTCCTTTGGATCGGCATTATGTCCTGGAAGCAGTTCACTCTCTTTTCCTCACCTGCCGATCCATCCTAACAACGATGTACTAGTCCTTCGCTGCCAAGGAGGCAGCCCTGCGACTCGAGACCATGTCTATGACCCCTCCCAAGGCCACGGTGATCGCTGCGGCCACCATTAGAGTCAGCCCGAATGCTGCATTGAGTTCTATTACGTTCAGGGTTGGCGAAAGTATCATTCCGGAACTGGACACGGCATGGCCGATAGTAGTTGAGTACTGCCAAACTCCGAATAGGACAGTTAGGGTCGCGCTTGCAAATGGCACTGTTCGCGAGAACGGACGGATTGTTCCCAGGCTCGAGAGGCCGGTTGGAATTGGGAGCGCGATTCCCAGAAACACAGAGAAGGACTCTGACAATGCCGGGCATGAAACCCCGGAGGTGCAATTGGGGGATGCACTGAGATCGAATAAAGGAGGAACCATGAGAGTGACATATGCCATCAGGAGTACGCCTGCGACCGCAACAACGAGGTGCAGCCGCTGAAGCCTCTTCGTTTGATCGACCGCTCTCGCATATCCTTTGGAACCCTCTGGAGGCAGGTTCTGGGCGACTCGCCCATGCCAGTAGACGACAAGCAGAATTGAGACCGGAGCCCAGAAAACGACACCCCAAAGGACACCAAGTGTCAACCCCAGGATTGCTGCCGCACCGCTCGTTGCCAGAGACTCTACTGCAAAGACGGCGAGTTTCGGGGAGGTGGCCTCACTTCTGGTCGTAATCGTTGCGGACCCGACTGCTCCGTGCCAGAAGACAATAATGATTGCCATTACAAGTACCCAGAGCAATATTGCCCAAACAGGACCGAACACGATCCAAATGCCCAATGCCACGAAGGTGGTCAACAGGGCCTCGACGGCAATCAGCGAAGTTCTATCCACAGTCCCCCTCAAAATGATTACGCTTCACAGGATGTTTCCTCACAGAGGGTGGGAGATTGCCTGGCACAGCTCCCTTCATTCGTCCCCTTCACATAAATTCGTCAGGCCCCGGAGGGGGCGGCGAAAGCCCTTCGGATGGAGAGGGTTGGCGGGTCTGAATCCTCCCCCTGCGCAACAAGACCAGGATGATGGTTATCGCCACCACCACAGCAACTACTATCGCCGCAATGACCTCTGGCAAGATGGAGGGACCAAGTGCGCAACAACCGGGAGGTGGGGGGGCAGAAATCGTGATGGTTATGATGGTCGACCCTTCGAGGGTCTTTCCGTCGATAGTGACGTTCACGAATAGCGTTACCTGTCCTGCTCTTGGACCCGCAAGGAACGTGACCGGGGATCCTATGGACGCATTCAATTCTCCGAGGTGATTGGTCAGCGACCAGGAGATTGGAGCCCCGGGGGGGCAGGCTCCATCCGTGCAGATCGGCACGGTAGTGATGGCGACCGAGCTGTTGACGAGTACCGTAGCGGAATATGGCCCTACATCGAGAGATGAGAGCCACGGGTTGCTCACGGCGGCAAGAGTCAGCGATGGGGAACCTGACAGTCCAGTCTTGCTCACGTTGGTGAATCCCAATGAAAGGAAGTAGAACGCCTCAGTCGTCCCCGCAGAGGCGGTCACCATGATGCCAGGTGGCCCGGCGTGGCCTTGGGTGCACTGGTCGTCCGTCCATTGGCCGGTGGTATTCAGGGAGTACGACCACGTCTGGGGAACTTGGTTCGTTCCACTCCAGCCATTGTACGGAACATGTATGCCCCCTCCGGCCGAGTCGCACGCGATGGTGGATTCTGGGTTGCGACTGGCATTGTTCGGCATGCTGCCAGCCCCAACGCTCGGTAGCCACACGGCCCCGTTGGAGTTGAGCGCGCCTGCGTAGCCCTCGGGCAAGCCTCCCTGCAAGGTGGCAAGTATCCAATTGGCCCCTGATCCTAGCGTGGACGCAGACGCATTCACGTACACCTGGAAATCATTGACTCCGGCTGGGACCTTGCATACGAGGGCGACAGCGTCCACCACGTAGGCGTAGGTTGCTCCTCCGACACCGTTGAGATTGATTGTGACGGTGGCGCTCTCCAGGCCCGCCAGCGAGGCGTATGTGCTAAGACCAGGATAGGAATTGTTCACAACGTACCAGGCACACTCCGTTCCATTGCTTCCAGGACCGGAGGAAGTAACGTCATTCAGCCCCCTTGCAGAGGGAAATGGATGTGTCGAGAGAGCCGCTTCCGACCCGGCAGCACGTGGAATCGAGGGGGACGCAAGGATCAGCAGGACGCTCAACACCAGCGCTATCTTCAGCAAACCCTGTACACCCTATTTCCCCAATCGACTCCGGGGTATTTCCAAGTGCCGGTCTCCTTGCCGGGTTCCGCCCCCCACCATTCGTCCCCTTCACATAAATATTCGTCAGGTCCCGGGTGGGGGCCGCGAGAGCCCTTGGGAGGGCGGCGGCCACCTGTATGGGCCGATCAGTTCTCGCCCCATGTGAGGGGCGCTTCCCGCTATCAGAAGGTGCAAGCTACTGTTGTTGGACCATTAATGTAGACTCCTGAGTTGCAATTTCCTCCACTGATTCCAAAAGTATCACCACTTCCAGCCAGGGTGGTGGAGATGACCGTTAGACCATAATCATTCTGGACAACTACCGGCAGAGTGAACCCGCCTGCGGCCACCCACTTCCACGTGCCTGAGACGTTAGAGTACCCAGCCAGCGGTGCGGTGCCACCCGCGTTCCAGAGTATTGCCACCCAACCGGTTATCAGACCTCCAGCAACGTTCATGAGCTTCACTCCAAACATGCCGGTCGTGACTCCGCCTGACGCGTTGAGAGTGAAGTTGAGGGTTGCACACGCTGTGCAGGGGAAGGATGTGGCCAACCCCCATCCATTCGGAACGGTGCTGGTCCTGGTGCCGTACTCTAGCTCGGTGTAGTTCAACTGGGGTGCTTGAGTATTGGAATGAGATGGATAATTGATGATGGCATAGATGCTCGCCGCGACCACTACTGCTCCGACTACAATTGTGACTGCAACGAGCTTCTTCCTGTGGCTCAGTTGGGGCATAATAATACTATATGTGGCTTGGGGGTAATGAATCTAAGGGCGGCCCCTCCACATAAATTCGTCAGGTCCCGGGTGGGGGCCGCGAGGGAGTTACTGTCGAGACCGAACCGGATGCGGCCGTCGACCCCATGTTCCCCCACGCGACGTAGGCATCGGCGTAATATTGATTGTCACCGCATCCGCAGGCCCTCTGGTATGGCCCGGCGTATGCGACCGTGAGCGTCTCGCCGGGAGGGTTCACATTGGCATACGTCGGAACACAACCATTGCCCACGAGGGTCGTGCTGTTTGTCCAATTCCTTCCCCACGCCACGGTTAGCTTCTCTAGAGAGGATGGAGGGTTGCTTCCCGAGGAACGAAACTGGAATTCCAGAGAAACATTGTGGAAAATGTAGAGCGTCGAAGGTGCACCGTCGACCGAGGAATTGTCCAACGTGGCGTTCACCGTCGACCAGTTCCCCGGAGAAGGAAACGGGGCGCAGGTAATCTGCCCGTGTGGAAACACTTTGAAGGGAGATCCCGGAAGCACGAACACTCCGACGAGCATTAGTACCGCGACCAAGCCTACCACGTAGACAAGGGGCCATACGCGTCCCTTTGCAGGCGGCCGCTTTGGCAACGAACCTGTCCATCCTGGGCCGGAGGTAAATTGTGGTGAGGCGACCACCCTGATGGGACACCCTTGCGAGGAGATATACCTGCGCCCCGACCCTTGTCTAGGGGTTCGTCAGGTCTCGGGCGGGGGCGGCCCTTCTCGTTTGACGGGGGGACGGGGGGTGACTTGGGAGGAACCGGCTACACTTCGCCAGGGGATTCCTTCACTGATGAGAACGGTTCGCTTATCCCGATAGAACGCTATATTTCCGCATCCTTCCCGATGCCCTTCGCCTTTGCCCTGTCATAGACCAGTTTCGCTGCGGCCACATCTTGGATCGCCAGCCCGTTGGACTTAAAGATCGTAATCTGCTTTCCGCCCGTCCTGCCGGGTTTCTTCCCAGTGACAATGTCGCCAAGCTCGGCGTGGATGTGCTCCGCTGTTATCGCGCCTTCCTTGATTGGCATCATGATGTCACCCGCCTCGTTCAGGCACGCCTCGCGGGAATCCGCAATGAGCAAGGAACGTTTTATGATGGCCGTGTCCAGTTCACGCGCGCCCGGAGAGTGGCTGCCGATTCCATTTATGTGCGTCCCCTCCTTCACTCTTGTGCCATCGAAGATCGGCGATACGGATGATGTTGCGGTGCATATGATGTCCGCTGCGAGGAGCGCTTCTGGTTTTTCAGCGGCTTCAACCGGAATATTCAGCTTCTTACTCATTTCAGTTGCGAACCTGGCAGCTGCCCCTGGCATCACATCGTAAACGACGGCCTTCGAAATCTTCCGCGCCTCGCAAACGCCCCAAAGCTGCATCTGCGCCTGGACCCCTGCGCCGAATATCGCGGCGATCTGTCCGTCGTCCTTCCTCGCAAGGTATTTCGTTGCAAGACCGCTCACGGCACCGGTGCGGACCGCGGTCAGGTACCCTCCGTCCATTACGCATATGACCTCCCCGGTCTCGGGATTCTGCAGGAGCACCTTGCCTATTGTGGTCGGCAGGTTGTGCTTCTTTGGATTGTCTTTGTAGACAGTGACGACCTTGCACGCCAGCGCGTTCATCTTCTTCAGATACGCGGGCATGTAAAGTGAGACCCCACCTGGGGGGTTCATACCGATTCTTAGCGGTAGAACTGCTGTACCATTCGCCATTTCTGAGAAGGCATTCTCCATAGCGCCTATGCAGTCTTTCATCCCGAGGACTGATACTACATCGTTCCGAGTAAGCAATAGGACCATTTTCAAGCACCAGGCTTGCATAACATTTGACGATATTTAACGGATAGTGGCGCGAACACGCCCCCCACCATTCGGCCCCGCCACATGGATGAGTCAGGTCCCGGAGGGGGCGGCCATTTCATTTGGGGGGCGGGACGCGGGGTGCCCTGGGAGGAACAGGTTTCACTTCCTCTGGGGGTTGCTCCGTGGATGAGATGTTTGACTCGGTCGCCCCTCCCGCTTCCTCGAGATGAACCATGAACAGTATCGAAACTACTGCCAGCACAGTGACCAGCATTCCGACAAGCACGGGTACGGACGCTTCTCCCACCGAGATGACGCTCACGCTGTTCGAAACCTCGTTGGTGACGAAGACTTCACCCTCGCCACTGTCATAGGTCACGCCAAACGCCCCATTCTCGTTTCCCAACGGGATGGTCCCGACCACACTTCTTGTCCCAACATCGATAATGCTCACGCTGCCACGCGTGCAACTCGCGTCTGTGCATGCGTTCGCAGCGAACAGCTCACCCTGTTCACTGTCATAGGCGATACCAAAGAAAAGGGCGCTAAGGGTGGAGCCTAACGAAATATTCGCTACCACGGTGTTCGTGGTGTCGGAAATCACGCTTGCGGACCATTGCCCACAGGAACCTGCTGTGCAGTTCGTCACGTCCACAACGAAATCCTCACCTTTCGCACTGTCGAAAGCTTCGAGATGGGGCGTAGCCCCCACCGGTATCGTCGCCACCACTCTGTCCGAGGTGTCAGAGATCGCGATAACGCTCTCTGACCCTGGAATTACGACGAACACCTCTCCCTTCCCACTATCATATGCCACATCACTTGGACCCGGTCCCACTGGGATGGTTCCAACCAAACTGTTTGTCCTGTCACTGATTATGCCGACAAAGCTACTGGTGTAGGGAAGACTTGTATTCTGTACCGAAACAAAGACCTCGCCCTTACCACTATCATAAGCAAGGCCCCAGGGGTAGTTTCCTACTGGAATTGTCGCCACTACCTTGTCCGTCCTGTCATTGATCACACTCACATTATACGAAAAAAAGTCCGCTACGAAGATCTCACCCTTACCGCTGTCATAGGCGACACCACGGGGTTGTTCTCCCACAGGGATGGTTGCAACCACCTTGTTGGTGCTGTCACTGATGACGCTTACGCTGCCATTCACGTCCACGCCACCATGAATGCAACTAGCGTTGCCTCCGCAACCATTCGAAACGAACACCTCTCCTCTACCGCTGTCATACGCCGACTCAACGGGATCGAAGCCCACCGAAACTGTAGCCACGTCGTAGTTGGTCGACATGGTCACTAGTGCCGAGACAACGACTGCCGTCATGGTCGACATGACTGCGACAATGGCCCATATTCGGTGCATCTTGGGCACGGACCAGACAATTCGTCCCCTTCACATAAATTCGTCAGGTCCCGGGTGGGGGCCGCGAGACAACCTGAGCTTCGGGGGGTGGCTGGTTGGGAGGTGGTAGGTGAGGGGGCTTAGGAGAGTCAGGTCTGAGCTCGTTAGGCTCACCCTTAGCTGGGGTTGGTGATGGCCTTGCGCCACCCTTCTTCATTCTCTTGTGAAGTAAGACGATCATGATCGCCACCACTGCCACCACGACCAAGACAGTAACATACAGTACTGTTCCAGAGAAGAGGGACACTGGATTGCTCGACCCACCCGGCGAGATGATGGATATGGTACCCTGGCCCATGTTGCTGACGTAAGTGTTCCCATTATCAGAATTGTATGTAATTCCATAAGGATTCTCGCCTACAGGGACTGTGGCGACCATTGTGTTATTGGCGTCAGAAATCACACTAACATCGTTGGAATCTTCGTCTACAACAAACACCTCTCCTTGAGCGCCATCATAAACAGCCGCCAGAGGGTTCAAACCCACCTGTACCGAAGCTACTATCTTATCGGAAACATCCGAGATGATGCTCACATTGTTCGTCCCCCCCGTTACGAACAACTCCCCTTTCCCACTGTCATACGCAGCTCCACCCGGATTGTATCCTGTAGGGATGGTGGCCACCACGGTATTTGTTACATCTGAAATCACGCTCACGTCTTGAGAAATTTCATTGGAGTTGGCAACGAAAATCTCACCTTTACCACTGTCATATGCCACACCTATTGGACTCGTACCCACTGGGACTGTAGCTACCACTGCGTTTGTCGCATCCGAGATCACGCTAACGTTGTTCGAGCCCTGGTTGGCAACGAAGACCTCGCTTTTCGCATTGTCGTACGCAATCCCGTCAGGGTCCATTCCCACCGGGATACTTGCTACCGCTGTGTTCGTAGTGTCTGAGATTACGCTCACATCGTTCAGGTCAGGTTCAGCTGCAAAGACTTCTCCCTCTCCACTATCATATGCCACGGCGGCTGGATAGCCCTTCACCGAGACCGTACTCACAACGGTGTCGGACACTCCCGAGACTACACTCACAGTCTGGGACATGCTACCGGTAACGACGGTTTCGTCCTTGTCGCTATCATAAGCTACGGAGAAGGGATTGCACCCAACTGTGGCAGTGGCAACAATCTTGCTGGTCTCATCTGCTATTATGCTCACATTGTTAGACCCGAAGTTAGCAACGAAGACCTCGTCTTTCACACTATCATACGCCATACCATCGGGCCAAGATCCTACTATGACCGTGGCCACCACTGTGTTGGATGTGTCCGAGATGATGCTCACGTTGTCAATTGACCCCCCCGTGACAAATACCTCTCCCATCTCGCTGTCATATGCCATCCCCGCAGAACTCGTGGCCACGGGAACCGTGGCCACCACTGTGTTATTCGTGTCTGAAATCACGCTCACGGTTCTCGAATACTGGTTGGCGAAAAATACCTCGCCCCTACCACTGTCATAAGTCACTTCCATGGAACCAGTGCCCACATGAACTGTAGCAATCACCGCATTTGTCGCCTCAGATATTATGCTCACGTTGCCTGACCCCCAACTGACAAACACTTCTCCCTTTCCGCTGTCATATGCTACCCCCACTGGATTCGTGCCCACGTGTATCGTGACAATCAAAGTGTTTGTCGCATCCGAGATTACGCTCACCGTATTGCCATACCCATAATCATTGTCGCTCACAAAAATTTCACCCTTGACGCTATCATATGCCACTCCGGAAGGTGCGCTGTTCTCGATTGGAATATTGGCAACAACAGTGTCTGTCGTGTCCGAAATCACGCTCACATTATTCGAGCCTCTGTTTGCAACGAAGACTTCACCCTTGCCACTGTCGTAGGTTAGGGCACCAGGATCACCTCCGACTGCTGCCGTAGCGACAACTCTGTTGGTTGCATCCGAGATTATGCTCACGGTGTTTGAACCCCAATCAGTTACAAATATCTCACCCTTGCCACTGTCATACGCCACGCCGTATGGCTCGATTCCATTGCGAGCAAGGAAGTTCCCGGGGAGCAATGTATTGTTGGAAAGAACAAGCGTGCTGGCTACGTACGGCCCACCCGTTGTTGATGCGAGTTGACCTATGCCCTTACTCGTGGACTTGACTTGGGCGTGTCCCGTCATCCTTCCCAGGCCCGAATGATCTATTGAGAACGATTCTCCGCTCATCCCGCTGGCCACCATCACACCAACAATGGCCAAGACGGTGACAATGACCCATGTCCGTCGTTTCCTTGTCGGTGGCTTGGGGTCAGTGGTCACATCTCCCACCATTCGTCCCCTCCAAATAAATTCGTCAGGTCCCGGTGGGGTGTAGTATCCTATCCCATAACAGGTGGGGAGTATGTCAGCTCAGGCGTGGGCCGGAACGTGGTGCTTCGCAGAGATTTGTGAGCCTTGTACCTGCTTCAGGCCGGCCCCAAAAAGACCCTTGGCCTTGGCCACTTTCTCCAACAGTGTTGCTGTTTCCGGTGGCACCAGGGTCTCCCCGCACCTTGAGCAGACCCAGAAGAGGTAGTTGCCAAGGAACTCAGTCCTCAACGTGAAGGCCTGTATTTCCTCCACGAAGGTGCCCCCGCACTCGGGGCAAGTCTTCCCCACCAGCGAGTCCCGATTCTTCTTTGCTGCCATCATTCCCTGAAGGCCGTGATTACCTTTATAGTACACTGCCCGACCTGAATCTTGATATGCCATTTGTTGTAAACGCAGTCATGCTCGTTCCCTCCCGCGCTTTTCCACTTGCCTTCCCTGATCATTTCCTCAAGGTCTGATTTCGAAAGTCCGCGCAACAGGAAGCGTGCTTCTGCGTGCTTGGTTGGTGCAACAGTGCATTCTTGCTGTGGATTCACCATTCTGGCCTATCCCCTCAGTAAGGAGGGGGATAGGCCCCTTCCATCTAAGCCTTCGCGTAACTATCTTTTCCGCCGTGTGGCCCAGAACTCACTCGGCCACGTCCCACCATTCGTCCCCTTCACATAAATTCGTCAGGTCCTACCTTCAGAGCGTGACCGGGTCACTCTCCACTGATCCACCGTTCGTTCCAATCGCTCGCAAGGTGTTACCCTGCCCAGATATAGTGGTGGTCGAGATGATCATCAGACCTGTGTCCTGAAGCCCATAGATCGGTAAGGTATGCCCTGCGGCTGCTGTCCATGCCCCCGTGGCACCGGAGTACGCGGCTAGAGGTTCACTGCCCTCTGGGAGCCAGAGTATAGCCACCCAAGCGGTAGATATCGGATTCCCATCTTTCGAGAGAATCTTCAGTCCAACCTTGTCAGTACCTAGGCCGCTTGTGGCACTCACGGTGAAGTTGATGGTTTGGCAAGCCGTGCAAGGGAGCGGAGAGGTCAACCCCCACGCGAGTGGGACATCAGTGGTCCTGGAGCCATTCCCAGCAGCATAAGAGATCCAGAAGGTGGGAGGAGCGGGTCCGGTCTGCCCATCATTACTGGGCTGCGAGTAGATGTAGAAGAAAATGGCCACGATGCAAACGGCGACCACAATAAGAGTCGCAATCCAGATGGTAATGATATGGCCTGAGTTCCTATTCTTCGAAGGAGGCGTCTGGGCAGGTGGGTTTCCAGCCATCACTCGGGCTATGGTGGCAGTGGGAAATAAATGTGCGCGAGGGGGTAATTGGTCACCTTTCTGGCGCTCAGTTTCCGTCTGACTGAGGTACCGCAAGTACTATTACGTCGTTTGCCTCTCCCTCGTGCCCGAGGCAAACGTGTACGCTCGGGACGCGATCGAACTCTTCGCCCAGGAAGAGGAGAACGAGTCCATCACGCTCGATCCCGAGGAACGCAAGGCCATTCGCAATCGGCTTATCCAGGCCGACAAGATGGAAAAGGAACTGCGCGAGACCCGCGAGAAGCTCCGTCGTGCGCAAGAGGAACTCAAGCGTCTGAAGGCCTCCGCGCCCTTTCTCGCGGCGAGTGATCTCACCGCGGAGGCTGGAGGCGTTCCCTCCAGCCGCGTTTTCTACCGCCGTCCCGTGAGACCTCGCGAACCGAACGAGGCAGGTGGTCAACCGGGTCACACCGGGGTTTCGCGAGAGCGTCTCGTTCCCAACACGCCTCCGCTCCGGCTCTCCCTCGACAAGTGCACGACGTGCGGCGCGGAGCTCGGTGAACCCGCCGACTGGCGGCACCGGACCATCACCGACCTACCACCGCCAGAGCCCGTAATCTTCGAGGTAGATATCCCGCGCTATCACTGTCCCGGCTGTCACACACGGGTAGAGCCGCCAGATCCCTTTCCTCCCAATCGCCCGTTCGGATTCGTGCTGATGGCCCGGGTGGTGCATTTGCGAATGTTCGGGCTCAGTGTCGCCAAGGTGGTGGACTGCATGCGCGAGGCGCACGGCGTCCACTTGAGCACCGCCTCGGTGCTCAGCATCGAGCGGTGGACCGCCGAGGCGCTGGGTCCACTCTACGAGGGACTCAAGGCTCAAGTCTGCGAGGTTCCCGTGGTGCACGGGGACGAGACCTCCTTCCGCATCGGAGGGGAGAACGGTTGGATGTGGGTCTTCGTGCACCTGACCGCGGTGGTCTACCGTATCGCCCCCTCGCGGGGACAGGACGTGGTCCTAGAGATGCTCGGAGGGTTCGAGGGAACCCTCGTGCGCGATGGCTGGAAGCCCTACGATGCGATTGAGGGTGCAAAACACCAACTCGACCTTCTGCACGTGAATCGTTGGCTGGAGAGGGCGGAAGTGCTCCACCGAGTGGAACCCCGACCTCTGCTCACGGAGATGCCCGCGAAGATGATGAGCGCGGGCAGACCTCCAGAGGAGTTCATCGAGTTCGCGGATGGTGTGCGTCAGATCCTGCGCGACGCGGTGGGGTGGTCGCAGAGGCATCCCCTCGCGGCGGGACGCCTGCGCTTGCGCGTGAAGGAGCAGGCGGAGGCGATGACGCTCCAGCACCTGAACCGGGAACGGAGGGACGAGGACGCCATTCGCATCGCGAACGAGTTGCGTGATCGCGTGGGGATGCTCTTCACGTTCCTGGTAGAACCAGGAGTTCCCTGGCACAACAATAGTGCGGAGTCGCAAGTGAGACAGGGCGTGCTGTTCAGAAAAGTGAGCGGAGGACGGAGGTCGTGGGGAGGCGCGTGGGTGCTGGAGCGACTGCTCACGGTCTACCGAACGTGCAAGAAGCGAGAGCTGGACTTCCTCAACGTGGTGAAAGACGCGCTGAGAGGGAACGGCTACCCGCTGTTCGGAACTCCGTCAGTCGGGCCACAAAGCTAAACAATTACTGCCTCGGCACTATCCAGCCCATTCCATTGACTTAAGGCTTTCTTTACGATCAAATCGACAAGCACATCGGGATCGTCACTCCACCCATCAAGGAGCTTGGAGTGGCAGCCTCTTGCCGCATGATTCGCATACTTTCAGGTCACTGGGGTTCCAGACGCCGCAACTCGAGCATTGCAAGAGCTTGATACGTTCTCTTGGGGCCACCTCTTCCTCCTGACCAGCGTTCCTCCTTCCGCGGGCCGATTCGGATCGCAGCAGATCGTTCATCATCGGCATTCTCTTCTTCTCCTGGAGGCGTTTGAAGATGGCTATTCGTATCTCGTTCTGCACCCTGTCCGACTTGACCCCCAGGATCCTGAAGCGTTGACGGAGAAGCGCCAGTTCCTTCCCTTTGACCTGCACATCCACAATGTCATCCAGCCTGAAACAAAGACCCGGAACGACCCTGACCGGTGCGAAAGGTGCCTTGTTCACGAATATCAGCCGGCGGGAAGTGAGGATCATGTATCCTTGATAGTCGAACATCGGGCCGTGAAAGATCTGGTTCGGACTCGGGTTGGCCAGATGCACGGCACTCCACCCATCAAGAACTTCCTCTCGCGGCTCCAGCTCAACGGCTGCGTTGACCACTTCCGTGAGATTGTTCATACCCGATTGTATGGGGCAACGCTTGCAAGCTTCATATCAATGACGAGGGGGCGTCTCTCTCCTTGTCCGCTCATCAGGCATCGTGGAAAGATTTAAGGCTCGGAAGGAGGGTCCTGTATTGTGGCTAGCGTGGATCTGAGTCTCCCCTCTCCTTCTACCGTCCCTTTCATCGGCCGGGAAAAGGAGCGCGCAGCCCTGACCAAGGCCCTTGCCAATGCTAGAGCAGGCAAGGGGCAGGCCTGGCTGATCGAGGGGGCGGCAGGCATCGGCAAGACCCGCCTCGTTCGATGGCTGGAGCAGGAGGCGCTGAAGAGCGGGTTTCGCGTCCTCTGGGGATATTGTCAGAAGGAATCAACTGCACGTTTCTTCCCGTTCCAGGAGATCTTCGGTCGCTCAATCCCAAGTGCCCCTGCTCCCGCCATGCCGGCACCTAGCAGGACAGATGCCGCTCTCCCCGTCCTGACCATCTTTGAGGATGAACAGCCTCTTCGATTATTGGAACGGGCAGCTGATCTCTCGATCTCACATCCCTGCCTGGTCGTCTCTCAGGAGCAACCATCCCAACTGCGCGGGCAACTTCCATACCTCGCTCCTGATGCGCGCGTACTTCAGCTAGCCAAGGGTGGCGAGAGCGATGATTGTCTTCCAGCGGGGCATGTGAACGTCATCAGAGACCGACTTTCACAGCACCTGAAGTCGAGCCCGGGGGCGATCGTGGCGCTGACCAACCTCGATTACCTTGTCAGCCAGAACGGGTTCGAGCCTGTCCTGAGTCTGGTGCAGTCCCTGCGGGAGGAGGCGGAGCGGACCAAGGCCCACGTGCTCTTCTCAGTGAACCCGGCCACACTTGGGAAGGGTGAAATGGCGCTGCTGAAGGGTGAAGGTGAGTTTATCCAGCAGGAGAACACGGCACCCTCCGAGTCTGACCCTCCAGCGATGACCATGTTGCGGTACCTGGAGACCCTGGAGCGGGATGCTCCGCGCCAGCCCCGTCTGCTCGTCATCGACGATGTCCAGTGGGCAGACCCGGACTCGCTGCGCACTCTCCAATTCCTGGCTCGTAACATCCGTAATCTCCCCGTCCTGCTCGTGGGCACGATGCGGGCGGGAGAGTGGCGCACGCCAGAAGAAAGGATGGAGCAGGTTGTGGACGATATTCTTGGAAAGACGGACGAGGAGGGGTCGCTCTTCCGTCTAACTCTTCACGGTCTTGGCGATGACGAATCACAAGACCTCGCCGAGCGTATGGTCGGGCTGCCCTTGCAAAAGGGGGAGGGAGCTGCAGAGAGTCCTCTCCTCGATATCTTCCGAAGGGCACAGGGAAATCCGTTCTTCGTTCAGGAGACGATGCGTCAGCTAGTCCAGGAGGGATTGCTGCGCCGAGAGGGGGACTATGCGGTCCTGGTCCATCCCTCGACCGAATCTGGGACGGCGACCAGCGAGGCTCTTCCCATCCCTCCCACGCTTCGGCGCCTGATCGCCCTTCGACTTTCCATGCTCACCAAGGAAGAGATGGACCTGGTCCGGTGGGCCTCGGTGGCAGGTAGCAAGTTCGGAGTGCCTCCCCTGGCATATGCGCTCCATCGCCCAGAAGGAGATGTCTCAACATTCCTCCGCAGGCTGGAGCGAAACCTCCACATTCTGGAGTCACAGCCGGGAGGGGAACTCTGGTCATTCACAAATCCCCTAGTGAGGGAAGTCACACTGGCCGAGACCGACCGCGAGGAGCGGAGACAGAAGGCGCTCATCCTGGCGGACTGGTGGGCCGAGCACAGGGGGGACGATGTCGAAACTGCGGCAAGGCTTTACCACGACGCCATGGAGCCTGGGCGAGGGCTCCCATGGGTACGGAAGGCGGTGGACCTCGCCATCTCTCAACATGCACCGGAAACTGTGGAACGCTATCATGGCTGGTTGCAGGACCTCCTTCAATTGGCGGGGGTTGATCCAGAGAGTCGCTTGCAGGAGGGAATGTCCATCTGCGAAAGGCATCTGCTCGAATTGGGAGGGGGTTCGGCCTTGTCCCACATGCTGGAGTTCCTGGCGAACCTACCTGTTGCTCCAGAGCAACGTCTGCCAGCGCGCATACTGATCGCCTACACTACTTCGAACGTGGACGCCCGCGGGGTTCGAGCTCAGATGGATGCTGTGAACCTGGAGGTATCCCGCAAGCATGGGAAACTTCCCCTCAAGTGGGAGGTGATGAGAACACTAGTGAATTCCAATCTGCTGCACAGGCAGGGGAAAACAAGGGCTGCGTTAGAGGAATTCAGACGGTTGTCCACGGTGGCCGGGGGTGTGCAGGAACCCTGGATCAGAGGACGTGTTGTCTACGACAGGGGGTGGTGCTGTGCGAACGTCGGCCTTGTAGACGAGGCGAAGATTGCTCTCGAAGAATTGCATGGCATGGCCAAGACATCCCACCAGACACTGTTGGAGAGCTTTGCCTTCAGTTTGGATTCCGAAATAGCTCAAGTGGAGGGGGACCTTCGACGGACCGAGAAGAGCGAAGAACTGTCCCTCACATCCAGTCGACAACGAGGTGACGTGCGCAATATTTCCATCGCGCTGTCCAACCTGGTCGTGTCCGCAGCATTGCGAGGCGATGCCGATGCCGCGAGGACCTACTTCTCGGAGAGTGCCAAGATATGTGGCCAGTTCGGCTTGAAGGACATGGTGGACTACCTGTTCCTGGTAGAGGGTTATATTCAGTGGAGCGAGCAGCGGTGGGCCGAGCTCGTCGGGAACCTCACGGAGCTGTTCTCTAGGCCGGTGGAGGACATGGTTGGGAGAGCATTTGCTCACTCGTTCCTTGCGGAGGCCTATGTCGAAATAAGTGACCTTCCCTCCGCTCGAGCGTGCCTTGCCAAGACCGATGAGCATAGGGAGGAGCTAGACCCAGGAGAGCTGGCCAATGTGCTGCGCGTCAAGGCTCGCTTGGAAGACATGGCGGGCAATCACGAAACCGCTCGAAAAACCCTCGCAGATGCGTTGCGCTTCCTGGAAGAACATCCAAACATGTACTGGGGAGCTTGGGTCAACGCTGAGATGGCCCGCTGGGAAGCCAAACACGGCGATCCTGCCCGGGCATTGTCTTTCGGTTCCAAGGCCGAGTCCCTCTTCGAAAAGACCGGGGTCCTTCCTGCCGGCAGGCCGAGGTGGTTACGGGATCTTCCTCCTCCGATCAGGAGGACATGATTTGAAGCCCACCCGTGAGACATGTGAGCGAAGTCCAATCCCACCGGATATTGGCGCGCCCCTGGGAAAATCCGGAGCCTAGCGGGTGGCATAATGCATGGATTTAAGGGCTGGGACGTTGCTTTGTATAGAGGGGAGGTGAGCGGTTTCCTTGATAGACAACGCTGAGACTGCTGCCTCCACGACCATTTCCAGCCCTTACGCAGGGCTTGGGGAGTCGGAGAAGCGCGTACTTCACTTCGCGGCCTCGATGGGCCTGGAGTTCGACTGGTCAGTGCTGAAGACAGCTACCGAGATGGAGGAGGAGCCTCTTGCCGAATCATTGGAGCGGTTGGTCCATCTCGGCACCCTCAAGGAGCTCAACTGGGGCGATTCCTATGCCTTCGTGCGCGTGGTGACGCTCGCGCAGGCCTACAGCGAGATATCGTCGAGCCGGCTGAGGGTCATACACAAGAAGATCGCAGAGGCCTATGAAAAGCTCTACCCGGATCCGACACCAAAGGTTATCCCTGAGATGGGGCGCCAGTTCTACCTGGGACGAGTCCATGAGAAATCGCGCCTTTACAACCGGTATGCAGCAGCTCTGGCCATACGCGCATTCTCCCCGGACGTGGCCATACATTACCTGGAGCGGGCGCTGGAAGATATCGCGGCTCTACCGGGAGACCACAGGGTGGAAGAGGCGGACGTACTGAAGGAGATTGGCGACCAGTATGACGCGATGGGTGATGATGAGAAGGCGGAGGGATTCTACACGGAATGCCTGAAAAAGCTGCCCGAGGAAGAGAAGACGCTGCGCGCCCTGCTTCTTCTTTCAAGAGCCGAGGCCGCCCACGAGTTGAATAAGCTCGGCTTGGTGCGGCAGTATTGCGAGGAGGCCATCAAGCTCTTTGAGAGGGTAGGGCACAAGAAGGGACTTGCCATAGCCCACTTCATCCTTGGTCGGGCGGGCTACACCGAAGGCGCGCTAATGATCTCAAAGAGGGAGACCGAGGCTGCGCTGAGGCTGTTCGATCCGGAAAGAGACGCGAGGGAGGTAGCCCGTTGCTACATCAACTTAGGCAACATCAGCACCTCAGTGAATGACCCCAAGGAGATAGAGAGGGGCATCCAATATTTCCGGAAGGCCATCCGCATCCTGGAGACCATACACGATTACCGAATACTGGCAAAGACCCGAAACAACCTGGCAGTCACCATCGAAGACACACAACCCCGCGAGGCGATGGAGGAACTCATAGAGGCGCGCGCCTGCGCTGAGAGGGCGAAGGACGAGCGGTTCCTGGGCTGGATACTCTTCAACACCGTGGAAGTACACCTGATGCTCGGGCAAGAGGAGGAAGCCATCAAGTGCAACAATGATGCCCGAAAGATACTCTCGAAACTCAACGACCTGATCGGCATGCAACAGGTCACTATGAACGACGGCATCCTCGCGCAAAGGCGAAAGGCCTACGAAGAGGCCGAGAAGGCATACCTGGATTCATTCCACCGGGCCGAGCACCTGGACTACCCCGTGGACATGGTCGAGGTCCTCATGCACCTGACATTGATGTATGAGGATTGGGGAAAGAAGGCCTATGCGCTGAGGGTCGTTTCTCAGATAAAGGATATCGGGGAAGACAGGTTCACCCCCATGAAGAGACCCACGTACGAGGCTCTCAAGAAACGTCTGGGCGTTTAGGAGGCCGGCTTCTGGACGGCGTCGCGGAAACGGCAGAAGTCATCCTTCAGTTCTGGCCGGATCTTCTCGAACTCCCCGAGCTCGAGCTCCTTCAGGTTCCTCATGGCACCTTCCCGGTCACCCTTCTGCAAGAAGAACTCACCCTGCCGTAGCAGCACCTCCAGCTTGTCTGGCTCGAATCCCACCGCCTGTGCGAGACGTAGTGCCTCAGCTAGCTCGACCTCCACGCCCGCCTCCTGCTTTGCTTGCTCCATGAGGCGGGCGTTCACAAGGTGCACCTGTATCAGTCCCATCTTGTCTCCGACCTTTTCCAACCGCTCCTTTGCCCTTGCATTCAGCTCAGCGGACCGCTTGAAATCCCCGCTCAGGAAGAGCACGTCGGCCATGTTGAAGAGCACCCAGCCGGTGAGCAGCGCATGATGCAGGTTCTCTGCAACGGACAGGGCTTCCTCCAGGATGTGAAGGCCCTCGTCGACCTTGTTCATCTGCACGTGCCAGATCCCGTAGTTTATGAGGGCGGACGCTAGCAGCGAAAGGTCGCCCGTGGCTCTCAGCTCTTCTAAGCCACTCTTGTAGTCGGCATCTATTTCGTCGACCTTGAAATTGGTCATTATCCTCTTCTGGTCGGCAAGGAGGAGCTTGACCCGGGCCGCCTCTGGTCGCATGTTGGCCTTCTGAAGGTACGGGATGGCCTTCTCCATCTTGGCAGCAGCTTCAGCGTACTGCCCACGACAGCTCGCTAATGCCCCCAGCATGCGGTATGCGTAACCGAGTATGGCGGGGTCTCCCGATGCCCCCATGTGATCAAGGGTGTCCATGATGAGCTTCTCGGCTTCATTCCACCTCCCTTCGTCGGTCATTAGCATTGCCAGGTGGAGATTGAGGAGACCGGGTGAGGCCACTTCCTGGAGGAGACCTATCGCCCTGTCCACGTCTCCGTTGACGTCGAGGCACAGAGCGAGGTCGAGCACTGCTGCCTCGTACTCCTTCTGGTCTTTCCGTGGAAGATGTTTCAGGCTCTGCAGTGCCTGGTCGAGGTAGACTGCCGCCGCCACATAGTCCATGGACTTCTTGGCCATCTCCGCTGCCTGGCGGTTGAAGTGGACGGACTTCTCGAAATCGCTGGATAGGTAGTAGTGCTTGGCAAGGTCGTAGGCCGCGATCGGGCCCAGGCTCTCGTCTGTCTCTATGGCCTCCGCGGCCCTGTGGTGCAGTATCCGTCGGTGGCTCTCGCTCATGGAGTTGTATATCTCCGTCCAGAGCTGCTCGCTCGAGAATTCGTATGCGTCACTCCCCCGCTCCACCAGGGCCCCGCGGTGCCGCAAGGAGCCTATTGTCCCGGTGAACTTCTCCTCGTCTCCTCCCACCGTAAGATAGAGCGTTCGTATCCGGAAAGACTTCCCAAGAGTCGCGGCATGCGAGAGGATACGCCGGTCCTCCTGGCTCAACTTCGCAAATACCGCACTGGCGCGAGCTGGCCCCTCCATTGCGACATCGCCAGAGGTCAGGCCACCGCGGAAGAGTTGCTCCAGTGCGAGAGGGTTTCCCCTGGATGCAGTGTACCATTCGTGCACGGTCGCTGCAGGGATCTCGCTGCCTCGGGACAGGTGCGCCAGGAACTCGCGGCTCTCGTCCTCAGTGAGGCCCTTGACCTCCAGGCGATGGAGTTGTCCCCCATGATCCATGTCACTGAGGATCGTGTGCATCACCTCTGGAACCTCGGCCTCGGAGCGGCAGGATGCTATCACTTTCGTGCCCTTCTCGCGAGACCTGCGGCTCAGGTATCCCAGGAAGTTGATCGATGAGTTGTCAGCGTGCTGCAGGTCATCGATCGCAAGGAGTATCTCCCTGTCGGCAGCGATGTCGTCCAGGTAGTCGGCAAACCTGTCGAAGAGCACCTGTTCCTCCCCCTTTATGTTCGTCTCCCTTCCGGAGAGGGCGGCAAGCAGCCTCTTCTTCCTCTCCTCTGGGGACTCGAGGGGTCCACCGAACGGCAGTAGCCCCATGGGAAGGGTTCCCCTGCTTCTGCCGCCCGGGCGGTTGAACCCTAGCGCAACCATGCCCTTCAATCCCCCTTGAGGGATAGTGTCCTTCTCACTTTGGGTTGCAAACGAGCTGAGGAGTTCGTGCAGAAGAAAGAAGGGCTGCGGCAGCTCAACGGCCTGGGTTCGTCCCTCCAGGACCATGACCCCGCGTTCTCTTGCTTCTCGCGTCACGGTGCGGAGAAGTGCGGACTTGCCGACCCCTTCCTCCCCGCTCAAGAGCACGAGTGCCATCCCTTGTCGAGTCGTCGCGAACAGTAGTTGTCGCAATTCTGTGAGAACGTCACTTCGACCCACGAGCGATGGAGACGACCTCGCTGACATTTCCCACTTCAGCAACGGCAAGGAGATGGCACATCCATCTCCAGGACCGTTCCAGGTTCACTGGTCTTGTAGCGCATCGCAGGCAGGATTCCCTCCTTGCACAAATATGTTGTGATGAGACGCGCTTCACCCGCCATCAGTGATTGCTGGGCCACCTTGATGCGCAACGCAGACCGGAATCTTCTGAACTGACAGTACGTGGATTTTAAGGGTGGCCGGTGCCTTGGGTCGAAGTAGGGAACTGTTCTAATGGCCCAAGACGCTTCACCTGCCGCCCCCACGACCATTGCCAGCCCATTCGCAGGGCTCGGTGAAGAGGACAGGCGGGTCCTCTCCTATGCGGCTGCGATCGGCATGGAGTTCGACTTCTCGGTATTGATCACCGCCATCGGTATGGAGGAGGAGCCGCTGGCCGAGTCGTTGGAGAGGTTGGTCCACCTTGGCATCATCAAGGAACTCAACTGGGGCGATTCCTACTCCTTCCTCCGCGTGGTGACACTGGCACAGACCTACAGCGACATCTCCTCGAGCAGGGTGAGGGTGATCCACAAGAGGATCGCTGAGGCGTACGAGAAACTGCATCCGGACCCGTCCCCTGACATCATCCCTGAGATGGGACGACAGTTCCACCTCGGAGGGGTCCACGACAAGTCGCTGCTCTACAACCGGTATGCGGCAAGACTGGCGGTGGGGGCCTTCTCCCCAGATACAGCATTGCGCTACCTGGAACGAGCGCGGGAAGACCTCGCGGCTCTCCATGGAGACCACAGGCTGGAGCAGGCTGAGGTCCTGAAGGAGATCGGCGAGCAATATGGTGCTCAGGGTGATGGCCAGAGGGCGGAGGAGTTCTACGGGGAGAGCATAGCGATCTTGCCTGAAGGGGAGGTGACGATGCGCGCCCTGCTCCTTCTCTCTCGGGGGAATGCTGCAAGCCAGAGGGAAGACCTTGAACTGGCGCGCCGGTACTGCGATGAGGCAATACGACTCCTGGAGAAAGTGGGGCACAAGAAGGGACTGGCCAGGGCCCACAGCATCCTTGCCCAGGCTGCCCTCAAGGAGGGGCGGTACGACATAGGATTGAAGGAGGTAGAGGCTACGCTTGGGTTCCTTGACCCGGAAAAGGACCCGAATGATGTGGCCCGTTGCTACGTTGATTTCGGCAATGCATTTTCTGGGAACCCGGGTGTTGCCGAGCAGGCCAGATCCATCGAATATTACAGGAAGGCGATCCTGATGCTGGAGCAGTTACACGATTACAAGGAGCTCGCGAGAGCACACAACAGCCTTGCCGTGTCCATCATGACCTCCAATCCAAAGGACGCTTCGGAGGAACTCAAGATAGCGCGGAAGTACTCGGAGAGCTGCAAGGACTGGCGGTTGGTGGGTTGGGCGCTTTTCAACAGCGTGGAGATACACCTGTCTCTGGGGGAGGATGAGGAGGCCACCAGGAACAACAAGGAGGCCCATCGAATACTCTCGAAGATCAACGACAAGGAAGGCCTGCAACAGGTCGCGTTGAACGAGGGAATACTCGCGCAGCGCCGAAAAGCATACGGGGACTCTGAGAAGGCGTACATAGACTCCTTGAAGCGGGCAGAGGGCCTGGGCTATTCCACGAACCTGGTAGAGGTCCTGGTGCACATGGGAATGATGTATGACGAATGGGGCAGGCGAGACGATGCCGTGAAGCAGGTATCTCGAATAATGGTGATCGGGGAAGACAAGATCAACGTCCCGCTCCGGCCCGCCTATGAGGATCTCAAGAAGCAACTAGGCCTGTAGAGGATGCGTTCCTGAACGGACATTGCGGATGCGACCAATGCTCATGGTCGCCCAATGCGTGGGTTTAAAGGTTGGACCTGCGTCTTGGGTTCGGGTGGCGAGCGGCTTCCATGGACGACACTGAAACTGATGCTTCCTCAACTGCTGCAAGTCCCTTCGATGGACTCGAGGAGGAGACGAAGCGTGTGCTTTCCTATGGAGCCTCGATGGGCATGGAGTTCGACTGGACAGTGCTTGCCACAGCGACCGAGATGGGGGAAGAACCGCTGGCCGAATCGCTGGAGCAGCTGGTCCACCGTGGCATATTGAAGGAGATCAATTGGGGCGATTCCTACTCCTTCGTCAACGTGGTGACACTGGCACAGACCTACAGCGACATCTCCTCGAGCAGGGTGAGGGTGATCCACAAGAAGATCGCTGAGGCGTACGAGAAACTGCATCCAGACCCGTCCCCTGACATCATCCCTGAGATGGGACGACAGTTCCACCTCGGAGGGGTCCATGACAAGTCGCTGCTTTACAACCGGTATGCAGCAAGACTGGCGGTGGGGGCCTTCTCCCCAGACACAGCAGTGCGCTACCTGGAACGAGCGCTGGAAGACCTTGCCGCTCTCCCCGGCGACCACAGGCTGGAGCAGGCTGAGGTCCTGAAGGAGATCGGCGAGCAATATGGTGCACAGGGTGATGGCGAGAGGGCGGAGAAATTCTACGGGGAGAGCATAGCGATCTTGCCTGAAGGGGAGGTGACGATGCGCGCCCTGCTCCTTCTCTCCAGGGGGAATGCTGCAAATCAGAGGGATGACCTTGGACTGGTGCGACAGTATTGCGATGAGGCAATACGACTCCTGGAGAAAGTGGGGCACAAGAGGGGACTGGCAATGGCTCATCGTAACCTTGGCCAGGCCGCCCTCAAGGAGGGGCGGTACGATATGGGATTGAAGGAGCTAGAAGCTGCTCAGGGGTTTCTCGATCCGGGAAAGGACCCGAAGGATTTGGCCCGCTTCTACGTCGATTTCGGCAGTGCGCTCGCTGGGAATCCTGACGCCGCAGCGCAGGCCAGATCCATCGAATACTTCAGGAAGGCAATCCCGTTGCTGGAGCAGTTACACGATTACAAGGAGCTCGCGAGAGCGCACAACAACCTTGCCGTGTTCATCATGACGTCCAACCCAAGGGAGGCTTCGGAGGAGCTCAAATTGGCACGGAAGTGCTCGGAGAGATGCAATGACTGGCGGATGGTGGGTTGGTCGCTCTTCAACAGCGTGGAGATACACCTCTCCCTAGGGGAGGATGAGGAGGCCGCGAGGAACAACAAGGAGGCCCATCGAATACTCTCGAAGATCAACGACAAGGAAGGCCTGCAGCAGGTCGCGTTGAGCGAGGGAATGCTCGCGCAGCGCCGAAAGGCATACGGGGACTCTGAAGAGGCGTACCTTGACTCCTTGAAGCGGGCGGAGGGCCTGGGCTATTCCACGAACCTGGTAGAGGTCCTGGTGCACATGGGAATGATGTATGCTGAATGGGGAAAGCGAGACGATGCTGTGAAGCAGGTATCTCGAGTGATTGAGATTGGGGAAGACAAGATCAGCGTCCCGCTCCGGCCTGCCTATGAGGGTCTCAAGAAGCAACTAGGCCTGTAGAGGATGCGTTCCTGAACGGGCATTGCGGAAGCGGCAATGCCCCGAGTCACCCAATACATGGGTTTAAGGCTGGACCTGCGCTTTGGGTTCGGGTGGCGAGCGGCTTCCATGGACGATACTGAAACTGCTGCTTCCCCGAACGCTGCAAGTCCCTTCGAGGGACTTGAGGAGGAGGCGAAGCGTGTGCTCTCCTATGGAGCGTCGATGGGCATGGAGTTCGACTGGGCAGTGCTTGCCACAGCGACCGAGATGGGGGAAGAGCCGCTGGCCGAATCGCTGGAGCAGCTGGTCCACCGTGGCATATTGAAGGAGCTCAATTGGGGCGATTCCTACGCCTTTGCCCGCGTGGTCACGCTCACACAGATCTATGGTGAGATCTCTTCGAGCCGCTTGAGGATGATCCACAAGAAGATCGCTGAAGCCTACGAGAAGCTGCACCCAGACCCCACTCCAGATATCATCCCTGAGATGGGGCGCCAGTTCTTCCTGGGGCGAGTCCATGAGAAGTCGCTCCTCTACAACCGGTATGCGGCCATGCTGGCGAAGGACGCCTTCTCCCCTGACGTGGCGATACGCCATCTCGAGCGGGCGCGGGAGGACCTGGCGGCCCTCCCCGGCGACCACAGGGTGGAGGAGGCGGAAGTGCTGAAGGAGATTGGCGAGCAGTATGCTGCGCTGGGGGATGACTCGCGGGCAAACGAGCTCTACCAACAGAGCCTGAAGAAACTGCCTGAAGAGGAGGTGACGCTGCGTGCGTTGCTCATTCTTTCTCTTGCGGACGCCGCGCGACAGATGGACAAGCTAGGGCTGGCCCGCAAGTACAGCGATGAGGCGATACAACTCTTCGAGAAGGTAGGGCACAAGAAAGGCCTGGCCCTGGCCCACCGCACCCTTTCTCGGGCGGCCCTTAAGGAAGGTCGCTATGACGTGGCAGCGAAGGAGATAGAGGCCACGCTTGCGTTACTCGACCCAGAAAAGGATGCGAAGGAGGTGGCTCGCTGCTGCGTTGATTTTGGGAATGCGTATTCAGGGACGGATGTCCCTGCAGTGCAAACCAGATCCATCGAATACTACAAGAGGGCCATCCGGACCCTGGAGCAGTTGCGCGACTATCACGAGCTCGCGAGGGCTCACATCAGCCTTGCCGTGACCTTGATGACCGCTAGCCCGCCCGAGGCCTCAAGAGAGCTCAAGGAAGCGCAGATCTGCGCTGAGAAATGCAAGGACTGGCGGCTGGTGGGTTGGGCGCTCTTCAACAGCGTGGAGGTCTGCCTGGCCCTCGGTAAGGACCTGGAGGCAAACACGAACAACACGGAGGCCCGTCGGATACTCTCGAAGATCAACGATCTGGAGGGCATTCAGCAGCTTGCGTTGAACGATGGCATCCTCGCTCGCCGGCGAAAGGCCTATGAGGATTCTGAAAGGGCCTTCCAGGACGCCATGAAACGGGCAGAGAGCCTGGGTTACCCTACGAACGTGGTCGAGGTCCTGGTGCACATGGCCATAATGTATTTCGAATGGGGAAAGAAAGATGCGGCCCTCAAATTTTACCACCGTGTAAAGGAGATCGGGGAAGACAACGTGAACATCCCGATACGGCCCTCGTATGAGACCCTCAAGAAGCAGTTAGGCGTCTAGAAGGATTGCTCTTGAATGGGCCCCGGGGAAGATGCCTGCTATCCGGGTCGCCAATACGCGAGCTTAAGGGGTGGGATTGTGTCTAGGGTCCGGATGGTGAGCGGTCTTAATGGCCCGCAACACTGAAACAACTACCACAACTGCCATTGCCAATCCCTTCGCAGGGCTTGGACCCACCGAGAAGCGGGTGGTCTCCTATGCGGCACTGATAGGGAAGGAGTTCGATTTTTCAATACTTGCAAACGCTACCGAGATGGATGATGAGTCGCTGGCCGAGTTGTTGGAACGACTGGTGCAATTGGGCATCCTCAAGGAGCTCAAGGAGGGCGATTCCTACGCCTTCGTCCGCACAGCGACGTTCGTCCAGGCCTACCGGGATATCCCCTCAAGTTCGCTGAAGGGCATACACAAGAAGATCGCCAGGGCCTATGAGAAACTGCATCCAGATCCAACGCCAGATGTCATCCCTGAGATGGGACGCCACTTCTACCTGGGGGGGGTCCATGACAAGTCACTCCTCTACAACCGGTATGCGGCGACCCAGGCGATGAACGCCTTCTCTCCCGACGTGGCGATACGCCATCTTGAGCGGGCGCGGGAGGACCTGACGGCCCTCCCTGGTGATCACAGCGTCGAGGAAGCAGAGGTTCTGAAGGAGATCGGAGAGCAACATGATGCTATGGGCGACAACGCCCGGGCGGACCAATTCTACTGGGAAAGCCTGAACAAGTTACCTCAAGGGGAGGTGACGCTACGCGCCCTCCTTCTTCTCTTGAGGGCAGATGCCGCCCGCGAAATGGACCAGCTCGCTTTGGCGCGCCAGTACTGTGAGGAGGCGATACGGCTCCTGGAACAGGTCGGGCACAAGAAGGGACTTGCGCTGGCGCACCATGCTCTGAGCAGGAATGACTTCAGGGATGGGCAACTGGAGGCGGGCAGGAGGGAGATAGAGGCAACCATACAGCTTCTCGACCCCGAGAAGGATGCGAAGGAGGTAGGCAGTTGCTACATCGACCTAGGGAACATATCTTCAAGCGCTGACGCCACGAACAATCAGACCAAGGCCATCGAGTCCTACAAGATGGCCATCGAGATACTGGAACCTCTGCACGACTACAATGGGCTTGCGAGGGCTCACAACAACCTGGCGCTCGCCCTGATGCCTGACCACCCTGGCGAAGCATTGGGCGAGATCGTCAAGGCTCGGGCTTACTCGGAAAAGACGAAGAACCGTCGCGACCTTGGTTGGAGGCTATTCAACAGTGTCGAGATTCACCTGGCACTTGGCATGGTGGACGAGGCGACCCGGGACAATGAGGAGGCAGGCAAGATACTTTCCCTCCTCAACGACCCGATGGGAAAGCAGCAGGTCGCGCTGAACCACGGCATCATCGCGCATTACAGAAGGTCCTACGAGGAGGCGGAAAGGGCATACCTGCGGTCGCTGAAGCAGTCGCAGGAACTTGGCTATCCCCAGGTTGTGGTTGAGACCCTGGTGCACCTGGCCATCCTGTATGCTGACTGGGGAAAGAGAGGGAAGGCGATGACCGAGATCTCGCGCATCCGGGAGTTAGGCGAGGAAAAGATCGACCATTCATTGAAGGTGGACTACGACAATATGATGCAGCGGCTCGGGTATAGACCCAGCTGAGAATGGACTATAGGCTGTGCGCCGTACTGGTGAGGTTGTGATGGAGGGCTCCTCCACCTTCCTGACTTAGCGGAGCAGGCTGGCAGCCCTCAGTTCCTGAGTGATCTTCTTCACTGCTCTCTCAACGTCAGCAGGCTTCTTCGCGCCAGTGCATACGAGCTTGCCGCTCCCGAAGAGCAGTATGACGACCCTGGGGTCATCCATGCGGTAAACGAGACCGGGGAATTGCTCCGGTTCGTACTCCACCCTCTCCAGCCCCATTGTCACTGCGATCTCGTTCAGGTTTATCTCGCTCTCAAGGTCGGAGGAGGCGACGATGTTCTGCACGACTATCTCTGGCTTTGCAGTGATCCGCTGGCCGGTCTTGCGGATCTCCTTGGAAACCTTCTGGATGGATTCCTCCACATCAGCCAGGCACTTCCCGCCAGTGCAGACGACCTTCCCGCTCCTGAAGAGCAGCAGCGCGGTCTTCGGCACCTTCAGCCGATAGATCGCCCCAGGGAACTGATCTGGCTCATATTCAGCACCCTCAAGGGCAAGGGTCACCGACGACAAATCCAGCTCGTCAGCTAGCGACGTTGAGGCCACTATATTCTCGATTCGAATCTTTGCCACGGGTTCCCCACAGTGTTCAAGTCACCATAACGCTTTCATGGTGTCAATTCCCGCTATCTTCCGGCAAAATGACGGGCGATAGTGTTCTGGCACTGCTGTATCTGCCTCACAACTCCATCGAGCTCCGTCACCGTTGTGAGGAGGTTCCGGTAGGCAATGTTCAGTTCTTCCCTCCACGGTCTGGAAAGGACCATCTTGCGCTTGAGCTCCTTCACGGTCGCCTCGTCCACTGCTGGTTGCGGCCTCATAGCCAGGAACATCCTCTCGATCTCAACCACGTGGCTGTGGTAACGTTCGAGGTCGTCCCTCAGCTGCGCATGACGGATAGTGAGCGTTTGAAGCTCCCTTACGGCCTCGTCGAATCCCGGGTCCATTGTATGTAACGACCTCTTTCCTTCAGCTTGCGGGTTGAATCCCGAGAAGTGACGGCCAGGTATGTTTGCTGCGCGACCGAGCGGTATTCCTGACGCTGTGAAACAATTGTTATTCCTCCGGATTCACTTGCCTGCTCGCAGGTTCAATGCAGGGACTGTATGGGGCCACGGGTTAATGATGGTATGTATCCTTTCACCCGATGTCAGGCAAGAATCAATTGCGGCGCCTCCCTTCATCTCTTAGGAGACGCCACATGTTGGGAGAAGT
>Ga0326727_10003174_pt1 | contig 53393 bp, 43 predicted proteins | sample MB2enrmetagenome_FD_207643 | JGI IMG/M metagenome (GOLD analysis project Ga0326727, IMG submission 207643) | Lab enriched peat soil microbial communities from McLean, Ithaca, NY, United States - MB29MY | ecosystem: Environmental > Terrestrial > Soil > Wetlands > Peat | place: USA: New York...
TAAAGGGATCGGCGAATCCAGATTCTCCAGTTCGAAAGACCCGTTCGCTCAGGTTGTCAACCAGCTATAGATCAAACTTATGGAGACGGAGGTCGAAATTCGACTTCCTGGGGAGCCACCGTCCTGGTGGTCGAGCCAGACCGCCGTCCAGGTTGACGCGAGCGTTTCCGAGACGGCCATTTATCCCAAACATTTTGCAGGTAGTTGTCCGCCCGGAGTCTCCGGTTCGAGAGGTGCGCGGTCGGGGTGCAACATGAACCCCCAGGGTTCGCGTTGGAGGCCAAGGATTCCGCTTCGGAATCTCCGTTTTCTCCGGTTGACAGGTGCGCGAGGTTGACAGGGGGTTCGTGGTGGCGGGCCAAGGTACAGGGTTTTCGGATTCTGTCCGGGCGACATCCTGCTTCCTGTTACACTGCCAATCACCGGGTTGCGACGATCCGTCAGACCCCGAGATCCACATGCAAATGGTCTCGGAGATCCAGTGTTTGGAGAAACATGCGGGGCGAGGTACGGATTCACGTTGATGTCGACGCCACAGGAGAGTACGTGTTCAGGGTGCGGTCCGGCGGGCGCGAGGTCACGACCAGCATCAACTCCGATCTTGCGGCGAGCTTTTACGAGGACCTCCGGCTCCTGCGATGGAAGTCCGCTGGCGTCCACGACCCCGGCGACATCCTACTCAACCACGTCGGCGACCGACTCGCCGACCTCATCGCGCCATCGGCAGCATGGAAAGACCTCCGCCTGCCGGACGGCGCGTTGCACGTGGTCGTCGATTTCACCCAAGCAGCGCACCGTCTCATGCCGTTCCCTTGGGAACTCCTCCGGGTCAATGAGCGGTTCCTAGTCGGAGCGCGAGGCAGCCACATCGTACGCAACGTTCCAGCCCCCGGCTGCACCAGAAGACGGCGGCCTATACGCAACGTCGTGCATATGAGCCTCGGCACCGACAGCGCGCTCCGCTTCGACGAAGAACGCTGCACACTGCTCGAAACGCTCCCTGCGGACATTCCGATCGAGTTTCTCATCGATCCATCACCAGGGCACCTCGATGCAGTGATGGATGTGTTCCGACCACATATAGTCATCGTCTCCGGGCACGGGCACTACGACGACCTCCGAGGAGAACATTACCTTGTCACGGAGCACGGGCGGCTTCGGACGGCGCGCCTCGTCGCGCTGTGCGCGTCCTACGGGTGCCAACTTCTCGTACTCTCCACCTGCGAAAGCGCACGACTCAGCGGACCGGTCATTGACGACGGCACCATCCTTCCCGCAGACCTCATCGCGTTCTCCTTCCCGGTCAGGACCACCACCGCAATACAGAGTCTTGCGTGCTTACTTCAAGAACTTATCCGCGGCCAAACGATAGATGACGCCATGGCAGCAGTACGCACCATCGAAACCGAAGACGAGTACGCCTTCTTCAACGCCGTCCACCTCCATCGCAGACGAGCACGATCGCTGCAAATCACTGCCATCCCGCCACCACCGCCCGCGCCGCCAGCGCCGCGATGCCCGGGGATGGAACTCGCCCTCGGCACACTGAATAGTTTCGCGCACTGGGACGTACCAGCCACGCTTATCGCTCCTGTCGGAGGTGGCGGCGACGCATTGATTAAGCACTGGGCAACACTCGTCCAACGATCACAATCCCAAGCAACCCGGTGGCGGGTGCTCCTCGATGGAGCGCCAATTCTCGACGTTGATGGCGCGCAACTCGTACGCCTCGCGTACCCCTACGCGTTCGCACCTGTCCCCAGGGAGAACCTGGTGTACTGCGACGGGATGGAGCGAGAACTCGCGAACAGCTTGCTCGCGGCAAAGGACAATGACCTTGCACGCAAGGTCTGGCCGAAGTTCACGTCCTGACACAGCCGCACCAGCGCTTGTCGCGCGGACGAAAGATCTGAGAATCGCAATGCCCGTGACCTTCGGCTCTCTGGTCTCGGGCTGGTTGAAGTTTCTGACTGCACCCCTTTGCCTCCTGAATGTGCAACAAAAAAAGCGCCCCAATCGGCAGGGCGCCCTGAACAGTCTCCGGGTACTCGAACTGCTGTTACATGTGCTGGCCCGCGGGGAGGCCGATTGGCTCAAACGAGTCTGGCTGGGTTCCGTGGACGATACGTGGACAAAACCGCGCCTGGGCAAAAGGTCTGAAGGGGGTCTTGGTGGGCAAGAAAGCCGCTAAGTGATAGAAAACTGGTACGCCCGAGTGGATTCGAACCACCGACCTTTTGCTCCGGAGGCAAACGCTCTATCCAACTGAGCTACGGGCGCACACCCGAAGGGATTCCACGGTCATTGTACCGCAACCCGGCGTTGCCTGTCCCGAATCACTGCCCGGCTTCGCGCCACCTGTCCCCCTGCCCACCCGGCCGCCATGCCCCCTCCGCCATGGCCGGTCAGGAAGTCCCTGCATTTCAAATACATAAGAACTGGCTGCCGGACTATAAGCCGGTTTCTGTACCCTTGCGGGCGGTGGTCATTCATCTGGGCCGTCCATCGCTGGCCGGCTCTAGCGACCTACCCGGAAGTTCAGCGGAGCGGGCCGCTCCTCCTCCCCTATTTGGTCTTGCTCCACGTGGGGTTTACCCTGCCGGCGGAATTGCTCCCGCCGCGGTGCGCTCTTACCGCACCATTTCACCCTTACCGGACCCGTGCCGGATCCGGCGGTATATTTTCTGTGGCACTTTCCGTATCCGTTTCCGGACCCCGGCCGTTAGCCGGCACGCCGCCCTGCGGAGACCGGACTTTCCTCTCCCGCGGCCGGGAGCGACCACCCGTCCGGCAGCCAGCACCCCATTATCGCATTCGCCGTCGCCCCGGTGTACTGACAAGTACCGCTCTGGGCCTCTAAACCCATCGACTCCTTGCAGATAACCGCCCATTTCGGTGTATGCTATCCTTAGTCCTGTGTCTGGGCTCCGCTGGGGCTCAGCGCCGGGTAGCTCGGATTTCAGGGCGAGCTGGATAGCGCCGCTCGCGCCGCCCCGAGGGCGGTGCCGGTGTGCCGTTATTGGGGATATTGAGGTCATTTGTACATATTGTTCAACCTGAGGAGATGGACAAGACAATGAAGACACTAGTTGCGATTGGTGCAATTGGGATGTTGGCGTCCGGACTGTTTGCGCAAGGAACGAACTTCGATGGCCAGACCAAGGAGTCCTGGGAGGAGATCAACTTCGAGTTCAATTCCTCGATTCTGTCCGACGGCTTCCCAAGCCTGCTGCGCCTGGCTGATCTGCTCAACCAGCACAAGGATTATAGGGTCAAGGTAACGGGCAACACCGACTACGTGGGTTCGGCCGCGTACAATGAGAAGCTCGCGCTGCAACGCGCCGAAGCCGTCAAGAATTTCCTCGTCAAGTACGGCGCCTCGGCAGAGCAGATCGCGACCAGCGGCGAAGGCAAGCGGAGTCCCGAGGTGGACAACGCCACCAAGGAAGGCCGCTTCATGAACCGGCGGGTCACACTGGAAGTGCGCGACGGACAGGGGAGGATTATCGGCGATGGCCGCATCGGCGACATCCTGCCCGCCATCGCCGGCCTCCAGGAATCCGTCAAACAGAGCGCCGATTGCTGCGCGCAGATTCTCAAGCGCCTCGACAAGCTCGATGACATCCTGGCCGCGTTGAACAACCTGAAGGGCGAGAACGACAACCTGAAGACCCAGATCGCCGATCTGCGCAATCAGCAGAACTCCCTCCGCGACCAGGTCAACGGAATCAAGCCCCTCACCGATAAGCAGACCACCGAGATCGCCCACAACGAGGCTGAAGCCGCCGCCGCCAACGTGATCGACGAGGCCGCCAAGCGCGACAAGAAGTTCTCGCTGCTCGGCATCAACGTCGGGCCCAACGTCGGCAAAGCCAAGGGCGGCGACGCCAGCGTCAATGCCCGCGGCCAGTTCTTCTCGCCGTTCGGCGGCTCCGGCACCACGGCCGTGCAGGCGCAGGGCGAATACATCTACAATTCCGGCTACAGCTCCGAAGGCCAGTTCGATATCGGCCTCGTGCACCGCATGGGCCCCGTGCAGGCGGGCGCTTTCGCCAGCTTCAAGTACCTGAGCCTCAGCCAGTATCAGCAGGGCGGCGCGCTCGGCCAGGCGGACTTCCTCTTGGACTACGTGTTCAAGGGCGGCCGTTTCGGCGTCTTCGGCACGCAGGGCTTCAAGAACTACGCCGTCCTGAACAACGCCTTCCTGTACAGCGGGGTCTATGAACAGACCTACGCCCGCATCATCAATCAGTACGGCGTCGACGGTTTGGTCGGAGTCTGGGGCGATGCGTACCTGCAGGGCAACCTCGGCATCCTGCGGCGTCACATCAACGGCGGGACTACCGCCGGCGGTGAAATCCGCCTGGTGCAGCCCATCACGCCCCACGTGGCCTTTACCGTGGAAGGCGACTTCAACCAGGCCATGGTTGCCAGCACCTCAACGGGCCGCCTCGCTTTCGGCCTGGAAGTGGGCAACTTCATGAAGCCCAAGGATTTTGAGGCCAGCAAGTCGCCCGTTCCCATGGATGTCCCGCGCATCCGCTACGAACTCGGCACGCGGCGTGTCGGCACCGCCGCTCCCATCGCCGATGCCGGTCCCAACCAGCTCAACATTCCGGCCGCCGTGGTCACCCTGGATGGATCGTCCTCTTACGATCCGCTGGGCGAGACGCTTACCTACAAGTGGCAGCAGATCAACGGACCCACCGTCGCCATCTCCAACGCCACCGCGGCCAAGGCCACCTTCACCGCCGTGGCCGGCAATTCCTACGGCTTCCGCCTGACGGTCACCAACACCGACGGCCTCTCCGGGACGGCCACCACCGCCGTCACCACGCAGGCGGCCGCGCCGGCCACTCCGGCCACTATCGTGCAGTTCATCGCTGTACCGGCGGCCATTCAGCCCGGCCAGAGCTCCACCCTGCAGTGGATCACGCAGAACGCCACCTCGGTCAGCATCGCTCCTGGAATCGGCGCGGTCAGCACGGCCGGCTCCGGCTCCGTTTCGGTGACGCCCGCCTCGACCACCACTTACACCCTGACGGCCACCGGCGCCAGCGGCACGGTTACTCAGACCGCCGTTGTCACCGTGGGCGCGGCGCCCGCCGGCAATCCGCAGATCATAATGTGGACCGCCAACCCGATGACCATCCAGCCCGGCCAGCAGTCCACCCTGAGCTGGACCACCAACGGCGCATCCACGGTTGCCATCAGCAGCGTGGGCAGCGTGGCGCTCAACGGCAGCACCACCGTGTCGCCCGCCTCGACCACCACCTACACCCTCACGGCCACCAGTTCCGACGGCCATTCGGTCACTGCGCCCATCACGGTTTCCGTGGTTCCGGCGACGGTGCCGCAAATCAACGCCTTCACCGCGGTCCCGAGCGTGATCACGGCCGGCCAGTCCAGCCAGGTCTGCTGGCAGGTGACCAACGCCACGTCCATTGCGATCACCGGCATCGGGAGCAGCCTGAACGCCAATGCCTGCTCGGCGGTCACCCCGTCGGCCACCACCACGTACACCTTGACCGCCACCAACGCGAGCGGCTCCACTTCCGGCAGCGTCACGGTCAATGTCGGCCAGTTGCAGATCCTCTCGTTCACGGCCACCCCGCCGTGGTCGCCGCAGTCCGGATCTCCCATCACGCTGTCCTGGACGACTCAGGGCGCCACTTCGGTGGTCCTGATCGGCGGCGAACTGACCCCGCAGAGCAATCTGAGCGTCAACGGCAGCTTCACCGTCAACCAGAAGTACGACGAAACCTACACCCTCACGGCTTACGGGCCTGGCGGACAAACCGTCAGCGCCACCATCTCCGTGGCCGTGCAGTAGCATCCACCCGGTAGCGTAGTTCGCGGCCGGACGGCGCAAGCCGTCCGGCCGTTTCATTTGGTGGATTCGCCGTCCCGGTTCCGTTACCGCAACTGGTCCGCCGGCCGCCGCCCCACCGCCCCCTCACGGTAGATGACATCCCCTCGCTTCATCGTCAGGTGCACCACGTTCATCCCCAGTTGATTCGCCATGTCCCGGTAGTCGGAGATGTTGAGCAGCAGCAGGTCCGCCGCCTTGCCCCGTTCGAGCGATCCCACCTGGTCCGCCCGCCCCAGCGCGTGCGCCCCATTGATGGTGGCCGCGGAGATGGCTTCCCCCGCGGTCAGGCCCATCTGCAGACAGGCCAGCGACACCACCGCCTGCATGCTCAACATCGGGGAATGCCGTGGGTTGAAGTTGGTGGCCAGCGCCACGGGCGCCCCGCCGTCCACCAGGGCGCGTGCCGGCGCAGGCCGCGCGCCGCCGCCGCCCAACAACGTGCCGGGCAGCAGCGTGGCCACCGTTGAGCCGCGCGCCAGCAGACTCACCTCGGCCGGCTCGGCGCTCTCCAGGTGGCCGATGGTGAGCGCCCCGTTTTCCACGGCCGTCAGAACCGCGCCCGACGGGGCATCCGGACCGCTGTGGATCATGCGGGCGAACCCCAGCACCCGCGCCGCCTCCAGAAAGTGGAGGAACAGCGGATACAAGGCCGGGTCCGTGTCCCATACCAGGTCGGCGTGGACCGCCATGCCCCGGCGCCGGATTTTCGGAAGCAGATCGGAAGCCATCCAGATGGCCGCCGCGGCGCGCTCCAGTTCGCCGCCCGCGGCCGCGTCGGGAAGGCGCATCAGGAAGGTCGGCAGCACGTCAACCGGGTACGCGCTCAACTCGGCCAGCGCCCGCAGCACCTTCAGCTCCGCGGTCTCGTCCGGGCCGCAACCGGTCTTGACCTCGACCGTGGTGGTGCCGTGCCGCGCCATGGATTCCAGGCACACCTTCGCCCTGGCTGCCAGCAGTTTGGCCGAGCAGGTGTGGATCGTGCGCACGGCCTCGGCCTGGTCGCCCGGCCCGGCGCCGGCGGGCGGAAACGCCAGGTGGGTGTGGCTGTCCACGAAGCCGGGCATCACCACCCGCCCCACGGCGTTGATCTCGACCGCCCCCCGCGCTTCCGCCAGGTTCTCCACCCGGCGGCTGGGCCCCACTTCCTGCAGCAAGCCGTCGCGAATCAGGAGGGCGCCGTCATGGATGATTCCCAACTCGTTGAGATCGCCGCCGCGCCGCGGGCCGCGTGGGCCGCGCAAGGTCAGAAGCTGGCGCGCGCCCCGGATGAGAATGGTCCCCGTCGTTCTCTCCCTGCCATGCTGTAGCATCGGTATTGGAACGCCTTTTTCATCGCCATGTCCCGCCAGGATGCCACCCCTCAAACCAGTTCCCCCATCACTTTGGAGCGAGCCTTTTCCAAGGCCGGATGGGGCTCCCGGACGCAGGCCCGTGGCCGCATCCAGGCCGGCGAAGTTCGCGTGAATGGCAGGACCGTCTCCAACCCGGACCACTGGGTGGACCTCGTTCGCGACCGGATTACCCTGGACGGCAAACCGCTTCGGACCACCGCCAGGCAATATATACTGTTGCACAAACCCAGCGGTTTTCTCACTACTCGTAGCGACCCCGAAGGCCGTCCCACGGTTTACGACCTGATCCGCGGCGTGGACGCCTGGCTGTCCCCGGCCGGACGCCTGGATCTGGACACCAGCGGACTGCTCATCCTCACCAACGATACCGGGTTCGCCGACCGCGTCGCCAGCCCGCGCCACAAAGTCCCCAAGACCTACCAGGTCAAGACGGCTCACACCCTGGCCGATGAGCAGATCGACCGTCTCCGCCAGGGTGTGGATTTGCGCGACGGTCCCACCCGCCCGGCGGCGGTGAGCCGGCTTCGGGACGGTCCCGGCTACACCTACCTGGAAATCACCATCTCCGAGGGCCGCAACCGCCAGGTGCGCCGCATGATCGAGGCGGTGGGCAGCAAGGTGCGCAAGCTGGTGCGGACGGCCATCGGCCCCGTCGGCATCCAGGGTCTGGCCAGCGGCCAGTGGCGCCTCCTGACTGACGGCGAGGTTGCCGCGCTGGGAGGAAGACCGCCCGCCTAGCGGTTCGGCCGGAAGCGGGCCTGCAAATTCGCCACCTGGTCCTGAATCGACAGCTTCCTGGGCGGCGCTTTCGGACGCGCCACGGGAGCCTCGAGAGCCTTCATGGAGAGCGCGATGCGCCTGGCTTTCGGATCGACGGCCATAACTTGCGCCTTGACGATCTGGCCCACCTTCACCACGTCGCTCGCGTCCTTCACGTAGCGGTTGGCTAGTTCGCTGACGTGCACCAGCCCGTCCTGGTGCACGCCCACATCCACGAACGCGCCGAAACGGGTGACGTTGGTGACCACGCCTTCGAGCACCATGCCGGGCTGCAGGTCGGAGAGTTCCTTGACATCGTCGCGCCAGTGCGGGGCCACGAACTTGTCGCGCGGGTCGCGGCCGGGCTTGCGCAGTTCCTCGCGGATGTCGCCCAGCGTGTACATGCCCACGGATTCGGTCGCGAACCCCTCCAGCTTGACCTTTTCGATCAGCTCCGGCTGGGCGATCAGGCCGGCCACGGTAACGCCCAGCGACGCCGCAATCTTCTCCACCACCGGGTAGGACTCGGGGTGAACCGCGGTCGCGTCGAGCGGCCGATCGCCGCCGCGAATGCGCAGAAAGCCGGCGGCTTGTTCGAACGTCTTGGGGCCGAAGCCGGGGACCGCGCGAAGGTCGAGACGCGAGCGGAAGCGCCCGTGCTCGTTGCGGTATTGCACGATGTGCAGAGCCGTGCGCTCGTTGATGCCGGCCACGTATCGGAGCAGCGCCCAGGAAGCGGTGTTGAGATCCACTCCCACGCGGTTCACGCAGCTTTCCACGGTGGCCTCCAGGCTCTGCTTGAGGCGCCGCTGATCCACGTCGTGCTGGTACTGGCCCACGCCAATGGCCTTGGGATCCACCTTGACGAGCTCGGCGAGCGGGTCCTGCAGCCGGCGGGCGATGGAGATGGCGCCGCGGACAGTGAGATCGAGATCGGGAAACTCCTGGCGCGCCAGGTCGGAGGCCGAATAGACCGACGCGCCGGATTCGCCGACGGTGACGCTGAAGACCCCCGGCGGGCCGGCCTCGCGCAGGAAGCTCTGCACGAGGGCCGAGGTTTCGCGCGAGGCGGTGCCGTTGCCGATGGCGATGGCCTGCACATGGTGGCGAGCCATCAGCGCGGCCAGCGTCTGGCGCGAGCCGGCCTCGTCGTTGCGCGGCTGGAAGGGGTAGATGACGGCGTGTTCCAGGAACTTTCCGGTATCGTCGACCACCGCGATCTTGCAGCCGGTGCGTATGCCCGGATCGATCGCCAGCACCGCCATGCGGCCGGCCGGCGGCGCGAGCAGGAGATTCTCCAGGTTCTCGCGGAACACTTTGATGGCCTCTTCGTCGGACCGGTCCTTGAGTTCCAGGCGCACTTCGGTCTGCATGGAGGGATTGAGAAGACAATCGTAGGAGTCCTCGATGGCGCGCTCCAGGTGCGGGGTCCACTCGCCGGGCACGCGCAGGATCTGCGAGGCCAGCCAGGAGAGAGGACCGGCCGCCGCCAGTTCGATCTCGAACGCCAGCACGCCTTCATTGGCGCCGCGGCGTATGGCGAGCATGCGGTGGGACGGGATCCTGGCGGCCGGCTCGCTGTAGGCGCCATACGTCTTGAACTTCCCTTCGGGGTCCGCGGCGCCTTCGATGGCGCGGCTGGCGACGCGCCCCTCGGCCATCATCATGGCGCGAACGTGTTTCCGAAACCCGGCGTTCTCGCAGATCGTTTCGGCGACGATGTGGCGCGCGCCTTCCAGAGCCTCCTCGGGCGGGATGCCGAAGCGGGCCGAGATCTCGGCCAGCGGCGTGGGATCGGATTGCTCCCACAGGTACATGGCGAGCGGTTCGAGTCCCTTTTCGCGGGCGATGGAGGCCTTGGTCCGCCGCTTGGGCTTGTAGGGCAGGTAGAGATCTTCGAGTTCGGCCTTCTCCAGCGTGGCTTCGATCCTGGCTTTCAGATCGTCCGTGAGCTTTCCCTGCTCCCCAATGGAGGCGAGCACGGTTTGGCGGCGATCTTCCAGCTCGCGGAAATATTCGAGCTTCTCCTGGATCTCGCGGATCTGGACTTCGTCGAGATTGCCGGTGGCTTCCTTGCGGTAGCGCGCGATGAAGGGAACCGTGGCGCCGTCGTCCAGGAGCTCGATGACGGCGAGGAGCCCTTTCATGGGCACGTTCAGCAGCTTGGCAATGTGAATCAGTACGGTTGGCGGAAGGGTCTTCAGGGCAGCCATGGTCCGGTGAAACTTCCATGATGGCACAGAGAGCGGCGGAAGGGCGCGAGCGGCGCCGGGACGCTGGCAACCGGTGAGGCACTGTTGTGTAATAGGGACGTGACCAAGCATCCCAGGGCCGCTGCCTCGATTCGGTGGCAGGGGGCGCTGCCGGCCGTAGCTGCCGCCGCCATACAGATTGGCATCGCGCTCTCGGGCGCGATCGCCTGCGAATGCGCGCCGCCGCCACCGCCTTGCGAGGAATACCCGGATACGCAGATGGTTTTCCTGGGAACCGTGACGGAGGCGCTTCGGACCCGCGGTAGTACGATTTCGCTGGCCCGCATGCGAATCGACCACGCCTACAAGGGAGTGTCCGAGAAGACCCTGATTCTCTTCGATGACGGCATGTGCGATGGCCCGTACCTGAAAGTGGGCGAGCAGTACGTGATGTACACCCATCGCATCGGAGACGGTCCCGTGCCGTCCCGCGGCTGCACGCGAAGCGCCAACGTCAAGGACGCGGCGGAGGATTTGAAATACCTGAACGGTCTGGCCACAGCCGCGCCCCTCGGGACGGTTTTCGGCCAGGTGTCGATACATGCCGATGGCGTTGGAGACCGGGACCGGCCGGCCGCGGGCGCGGTGGTTCGGATTCAAGGCGCGGGGAGTGTGCTGACGGCCGCGGCGGATAGCCAGGGGCACTACTCCTTCGAGGGCCTGAAGCCGGCGCGGTACAGCGTCACCGCCAGCCAGCCTGGATTCAGCGTGCTTGAGTTCCTCTCAAACGAGGATGACGGCCCCATGGTCACATTGAGGGCGCGTGCCTGCGTTGGGATGGACATGACCCTGCGCAGGGATTGGCCCGGCACAATCCAGGGGCGTTTGACACGGTCCGATGGCGCGCGGGCCCCGGCTGGGATCTTTCTCACGCTGATCCGCGTGGAGGGGACCGGAAGCAACGAGAAGTCCCAAGTGGTTCTGAATGAGAGGGCGCGGACGGACGACCAGGGTGAATACTCGTTCCGCCAGGCCGCGCCCGGACGGTACAAGGTGGCCATCAACTGGCTCAGCGCCCCGACTCCGGATGTTCCCTATCCGACAACCTACTGGCCGGCCGCGAGCACGGAGAAGGCAGCTTCCGAGGTGGAAATCGGCGACGGCGCCGTCTCGCAGAGGTGCGATTTCCGGTTGCCCCCGGAACTGAAGAGCACGCTGGTGACCGGGACCGTTTTGCTGCCGGACGGCAAACCGGCAAAGGGGGCGCGAGTTGACGTTACCGTGCTGCCAGACCCCTCCGGCAGCCATTTCGCCCAGGGTGTGTCCAGCAACCTCGTCGATGCGGCCGGCCACTTCTCCTTCACGGCCATGGAGAGAGTCGACTACAGCGTCACCGCGGCCAAGACCGGCGTTGGCTGGGCGAACTCCCAACCCCTGCGGTTCCCGCCGGGCAGCGGACCCAAGTCTATCGCTCTGACGCTGGCGGCCGCGCCGGCCCGATAATCCGCCGGCGCTATCCCACCGAGCTCCACTTCAGCAGGCTGTTGCACGGGCGCGCCAGCGGATCGTCGAAGTGGTTGGGGCTCACGCGCAGGGCGTACCCCAGCCGGCCGGTGCGCTCCGGCACGATGTCGCGGGCGAACACCGCTACCCGCTCGTGACGCTCCACCGGCGGCAGCACCACCACTTCGGTCTCTTCCAGGTGGCCGTTGTTGTCCACGCTGCCGATCACCACTTCCACCTGCACGTCGCTGGGCTCCAGCCCCGCCAGGTCGATGGCGGCCCGCACCGGCACCGGCCGCCCGCTGATCACCGAACCCACCGGTCCCGGCCCGGCTTCCACGAACCTCACGCTGTCCCACGCATCGCGGACTTTTTTGTCCCACGCGGCTTTCTCCCGCAGCAGCGCGTAGTCTCCGCCCAAGAGGCGCAGGTGCTGTTCGTGCGCCGGATCGTACAGCTCGGTCATGTACTCGCGCACCATGCGCCGGCAGTCGTAGTGCGGCGTGATGTACGTCAGCGACTGCTTCATGCGCCGCATCCACTCCCGCGGGGTCTGCTCCTTGCGGTCGTAGAACATCGGCACGATCTCGTTTTCCAGCAGGTAGTAGATGGCGCTGGCGTGCAGCGCGTCCTGATCTTCCGAGTACTGGTCCCGCTCGCCGATCGCCCACCCGCCGGAGTTTTCGTAAGCTTCGTCGAACCAGCCATCCAGAATGCTCAGGTTCAGGACGCCGTTGATGGCGGCTTTCATGCCGCTGGTGCCGCAGGCTTCTTCGCCGCGCCGCGGGTTATTGAGCCACAGGTCCACGCCCTGCACCAGCTCGCGCCCGACCTTCATATCGTAGTCTTCCACGAAGACCACGAACTTCCACAGCTCGGGGTCGCGCGAAAACTGCACGATCTCGCGGATATAGCTCTTCCCCGGCTGGTCCTTGGGATGCGCCTTGCCGGCGATGACGATCTGTACCGGCATCTCCTTGTTGAGGATGATCCGCTTCAGCCTCTCCACGTCGCGGAACAACAGGGTGGCCCGCTTGTAGGTCGCAAAGCGCCGCGCAAACCCGATGGTGAACGCGTTGGGATCCAGCACTTCTCCGGCCCTGCGGATTTCCGGCGCCGAGGCCTGCCGCCGCACCGCCGAGGAATGCTGCCGCGCCCGCACGAAACTCACCAGCCGCCGCTTGCGCCGCCGGTGCACTTCCAGCAGTTCCTCGTCGGGAATGTCGTTGACGTGGTCCCATATGCCCGGGTCGTTGAAACGCTGCCGCCACTCCGGCTCCAGGTATTGGTCGTAGAGCATCCCCAGGTCGCCGTTCAGCCAGCTCGGCACGTGGACGCCGTTGGTGATGGAGGTGATGGGCACCTCCCAGACCGGCAGTTGCGGCCACATCTCGTGGAACATCTCCTGCGCCACCTGGCGGTGCAGCCGGCTCACCGCGTTGCGGTACACCGAGGTGTTGAGCGCCAGCACCGCCATCGAGAACCGCTCGTCGCGATCGTTGACGTTGCGCCGGCCCAGCATCATCAGTTGCTGGAAGTCTATCCCCACCTCGGCGCAGTACCCCGAGAAGTAGTGATACATCAGCCCCGGCTCGAACAGGTCGATGCCCGCCGGAACCGGCGTGTGGGTGGTGAAGACGTTGCTGGTCCGCGCCGCCAGCAGGGCTTCGTCGAAACTCAGATGCTGGTCCCGCATGTACCCGCGGATCTGTTCCAGGGCGAGGAAGGCGGAGTGGCCCTCGTTCATGTGGAACACCGTGGGCTTCAGACCCATGGCCTGCAGCGCCCGCATGCCCCCGATGCCCAGCACGATCTCCTGCCGGATGCGCGTGTCGATATCGCCGCCGTACAGCGAATCGGTGATGTCCCGGTCCTGCGGCGACTGGTTGTCCGGGATGTTGGTGTCCAGCAGGTACAGCGCGATGCGGCCCACGTCCAGCTTCCAGACCTGTATGCGCACCTCGCCGGCCGGCAGTTTCACCGATACCTTCAGGTCCTTTCCGCCGGCGTCCTTCACGGTCATCAGCGGCAGGGTGTAGAAGTCGTTGGTGGGATAGCGTTCCTGCTGCCATCCGTCGGGGTTCAGCATCTGGCGGAAATACCCCTGCTGGTAGAGCAGGCCCAGCCCGATCAGCGGATAATTCTGGTCGCTCGACGACTTCAAATGGTCGCCCGACAGAATTCCCAGCCCTCCGGAATACACCGGCAGGCACTCCGTCAGCCCATACTCGGCCGAGAAGTAGGCCACCAGCTTGCCGTCCGGGGAATACGAGGCTTTGCGCACCCGCGCGTCGTAGGTGTCGCAGGCCGTCCGGTAGAGCGCTACGAACCGCGGATCGGCCGCCATTTTCTCGAGCGTTGCCTGCGGCACCCGGCCCAGCATCAGGATCGGGTTGTATCCGCAATCCCTCCACAGCCCCGGGTCCAGCCGGCGGAACACCGAGCGCACCGAGGGTTCCCAACCCCAGAGCAGGTTGTAGGCCAGTTCCCCCATGCGGGACAGGGAAGCCGGCAGCGCTGGCCGAACCAGAAACTCGCGTAGCGGCTGTATATGAAATGGCATAACAGTGGGCCACCTTCAAGATAACAGATCGGCGTGAACCGGCTGGCGCAACATTACCCCCCACCGGGGCAAGGTGCTACTTCCCACCCATTTCTCCACCCACGTTTGGCGGTCGCAATACGTCATAATAGGGTACAAGCCCGATGCGCTTTTTGGGACTCATCCTGCTCGCCGCCGCTTCCGTGGTGGCCGCCCCAGGGGCGGAATACGCCGTCTTCACCAGCGGCGCGCGCCTCCGCATCGACCGCCACGAAACCGTCGATGGCAAAGTGCGTCTGTATGATGGCGACGGTTGCATCGAGTTGGATCTATCGAGGGTTCAACGGTTTGAGCCGGCCGAAGAGATCCCAACGCCGGCCCCTCCGGCCGCCTCCCCCGCCGCTCCAGCGCCCGATGCCGCGGTTTCCTCCCCCGCCAAGGCCCCATCCCCGCGCGAGCTGGCCGACGCCGCCGCCGACAAGTACGGCATACCTCGGAAACTGGTCCGCCTGGTGATGCAGGAGGAATCCGGCTTCCAGCCGCAAGCCGTTTCGCCCAAAGGCGCGGTCGGCCTGATGCAGTTGATGCCGGAGACCGCGCAGTCTCTCGGCGCCGACCCCGCCGACCCGGTGCAGAACGTGGACGCCGGCGCCCGCTACCTCCGCGACCTGTTGCAGAAATACGACGGCCTGCTGTGGCACGCACTGGCGGCCTACAATGCCGGCCCCGCCGCCGTCGACAAGTTCCACGGCATCCCTCCTTACGCCGAGACCATCCTCTACGTGAAGAAAATCGATCAGCAGTACCGCCAGAACGGGGAGTGAGCGGATTGTGCTCGTTCCGGAGTTTGCAAGCGGAGTAGCCCTGGCCACAGCCGGGATGGTTGCCGTAGCGCAAGCCCAGCCTTCCGCCCCGTTGCCGGGCGCGGCCTCGCATCTGCAGCTCGAGGCAGCAAAAGGCCCGGTCGAAGTTCTGGTCATCGATCACCCAGGGAAACCCTCCGCGAACCAAGTCCGGCGGCCCACCCACCGGTCAACAACGTCGAAAGCCTGAAAGGGTTTCCGAACTCGCGGCATTCACCCGGCATGAAGAGCATTGTATGCGCGCTGCTGGCGTTCGCCGCGCTCGCCTGGGCCGACGAACGCGCCGATCGGGCTGCCATCCAAGGCGTCGTCGAGGCGCTGGCAAACGACCAGGCCGGTGGGAGCCCGAAGGCCGCCGCCGGTCTGTTTACCGACGATGCGGATAATCAACTGAGCCGCCTGTCGGATATGGACCGTCGCTTGCTTTGGCCTGGCGGCGAACCCTTTTCGGAAGTGACCGCACCTCGCCTGGCGGTCCAAACCATTCGATTCATCACCGCCGATGTCGCGCTGGTTGACGCCGCCATCGCGCAGTACGGCTCTACCATCGTGGTGCGCCGAGTGCCGGTCCTCCTGGTGATGAGAAAGGAAGCCAAAGGCTGGCGGATCGCCTCGCTCCGGCTGATGGCGGATCTCACGAAGATGCTTTGAAAACCGGCCCGGGCTACTCCAGCGGAAACGGTACGAACTTCGCCGCGCAGCCGTTCGGCCGCGCTTTGCCAGGAGAGCCTTGGACGCTCACGTCGTCGCCCGCGATCCTCAAGTTGAACGGGCCGGGACCGGAGGTCACTTCCGCATGGCGGACCGAGGTCTTAATCTTCGCGGGGTCGTCAAAAACCACGTTGTCGAACCGGACGCCCAGCCGATGGGCCTCGTCCACGCCTTCGATCTGCAGCTTGCCTTCCCCTTGCACCCTCACGTTGCGAAACGTGATCTCGCGATACTGCGGAATGAGCGCGCCGTCGCGGGGCGCGGTGGCCGGAATGGCCGAGTAACTGGTTTCCAGGGACACCGGAACCGCCGTCGCGCGAATGCAGATGTCCTCATAAGTCACATCGCGGACCAGCCCGCCGCGCCCGGCCGCCGACTTGATGCGCAGGCCGTTATCGGCGCCATCGATCGACAGGTCCGCTACCAGCACCGCGCTCGCGCCGCCCTCGGTTTCGCTGCCGATCGACATCCCGTGTCCCGCGTAGAAATGGTTGTGTACGATGCTGAGATGCGTGGTCGGCGCGCCGCTCCCGGCCTTGATGGCCACCTGGTCGTCGCCTGTGTGGATGTAGCAGTGCGCGATGGTGACGTTGGTCGAGTTGCCGGGGTCGATGCCGTCGGTGTTGCGCGCCCGCTCCGGGCACCAGATCCTGACTCCCCACGCCGTGAACCCGTTGCCGTCGCGGTAGCGGACGTGGAACTCGGGCGAGTTCATCAGCGTGATGCGGTAGAGCACGAAATTGTCGCAGTGGCTGAGCGCGATGAGCCGCGGGTTGTTCTGGCTGCCGCCCTGGCGCGCCTCATCGGCCAGGTTCCACCACGTGAGCGCGCGGCCCAGGATGGTTTCGCCGCCCCGCCCGTCGATGACGCCGTCCCCCATCACGCCGGAATCCGCGGCGTTCTCGCCGTTGATCAGCGCGCGGCACCCGCCTCCGGTGGGCGCGACCGAGCCGCACACGCCCGGCGTGCGATCATAGTCGCGCGGATCCCGCGAAGCGTACAGGTACGCGCCGCGCTCCACCACCAGCGTCACGCCCTTGCGCAGATCGAGCGGCCCGCTGAGAAACGCGTCCTTGCGCGGAGCCGCGCGCCGCAGCACCACGGCATGGCCCGGAGCGCACTGGTCCATGGCCGCCTGGATGCGCCCGGTGTCGAGCCTGGTTTCATCCTCGGGAGCGATGGACCCTCCGGCTCGTCCGATGTTCGCCAGGAGCACGGCGCAGGCCGGCGGTATGGAAGGCTCGCCGACCTTTCTGGAATCCTGCGCCGGCGCCGCCGCGCACAGCAGGAAGAGCGCGGCGAATGGGATGCGAGGGCGCAGGCGAGCGTTCATCAACCATTATTATCGCGGGCTGTCTGGCGCGGGTGTCAATCGGGCGGACCGCTGCGGCGGCGGAGCCCGTTTCCTCGTACCCGGAACCATCCTTTGCGTGAAGAGGATCGACCGCGAGCGCCGCCGAATTGGCAAGTGACAGCAGGCGGGGGAAGCTTGCGGCGCAGGACGACTTCTCCGACTATTACCTCGTTTCTCCGATATCCGCCGAGCTTCTGGTGCTGATCCTCGAGGACTGGACGGTCTGGATGAGGTGGATCGCGGCCTTTGGCCGCGGCGAGACGACCATGGATACGCACCCCGCGTTGCCGGCAGATCGGCGGACGGTTAAGGACCGATGCTGACAACGTTCGGAGGCTCAGTGCGGAATTCCGAACGGTTCGTCCCGGATGGGACGGGCTTGAGGTTAAGTGGAGCGACCCTGGGTGAACTCTGTTTGCGAAGGCGGCGGCTACCGCCCGTACCCGCTCACTCCCCAACTTGGGCGATCACCCGATCATACAGCTCTTGATCCATGAAGAATCGGACCGCCCGGAGCCGGTCCAATTCCGGCCTGACCTTGGCCAGAAAACCCCGCTCTTTGGCGGCCATCAGGAGGCCGACCGTCCCAATCACCCGAAGGCCCAGAGATACGGCAAGCCGCCGCGCAGGCTGCTCATCCAGAATGAGCAGCGCCGCCCCCAGTTCCAAACCCAAACTGATGGCCTCGCGTTCCCCAGGACCGATGGAACCGCTCACTGTGCCAGGTTGGAGCGGATGCGCCAACTCCCGGACCAGGATCCAGTCAGGCAGCCTCGCTAGCGTAGGCGCCACTTCCCTGGCAACGGCGGGAGGAATCAAGATGCAGGGGTGAAGCCGGCGCAGCAAGTCGAGTTGGCCAATCTGGGTAAGCGCGATCAGCGGACTCGAATTGGAGACGACCTCCACTCAGGCTCGCCTGCTCTCCGCGACTTCCGCCTGCCAGTCGTCCTCAGCGAAGCGGAAGTAGGGGATGCCCAACTCCGAGGTGCGCTGGATGAACTCCAGGCGGGGAATTCCCATGAGTTCTGCGCCCCTGCCGCTGGAGACGAGGCCGCGCCGGTACAACTCGAACACGATCATCTCGCGCGCCGTCTGCCCGATCGGCTCGCCCAGAGTCGCCAGGAGACTGGTCAGGTCTTCGCCGAGATCCAGAGTGGTGGATTCCATCGAGCGTGCTCCTCCTCTATCGTACCGCTCGCTCGCGGTCCCAGGATCTCTCTGGTGAAACGCCGTTCCCCAACGACAAACCGTCTCGCCACCCCCGCTCCCCACCCCCGCTGCCCTCCTCAAAACCGCTCAGATGAGCGGTCCTCCGCCTCTCCTCACTGATTCCAAAGGACTTACGTCCTCAAAAACCGCTCACCGATGAGCGGTTTTCCGTCTCCGCGCCAATGGAAACCGCCCGCCGCGCGGTCGCCGCCCTCTTCATCCGCGCCGCCTCGCCCGCAAGGTAAACTGGAGATACCCGCGTCCGTCTTTTTGCGGATGCCGTGCGTCTACACACCAGGAGCCAGAGTTTGATATTTCGGGCGGTCGAAGATGCTGACCTGATTCAGCGGGCTGCCAAAGGCGACGTCGAGGCTTACAACCTCCTCGTGTCCCGCTGGGAGAAACCTATGTACAACTATCTCCTGCGGATCGCCGGCAATCGCGAAGACGCTCTGGACTTGACGCAGGATGTGCTCTTGAAGGCCTATCGGAACCTCGCGAAGCTCGAAGAACCCGGGCGGTTCGCGCCCTGGCTGTACCGCATCGCCCACAACGAAGCCTACTCCATGTTCCGCAAGCGCCGGCCCGAAACCAGCGTGGAAGATGTGGAGCCGCGCCGCGCCGCGGCCGGCGCCAGCGTGGGCGCGAGCGCGGTGTTTCCCATCGAGTTGAGCCTGGCGGTGGCCGGCGCGCTGGAGCGCCTGTCCCCGGATCAGCGCGAGGCCGTGGTGCTGAAAATCTACCGCGGGTTCAAGTTCGAGGAAATGGCCGAAATCCTGGGTTGTCCCGTCTCCACCGTCAAGTCCCGTCTTTATACCGCCCTCGATCTGCTCAAAGAGGAACTGGCTCCCTTGGAAGCACGGGGTGTGTCATGAGTTGCTCGCCGTACGATTTGAAGGATTACTTTCTCCAGGAGCTGGCCGATCCGCAGCGCCTGGAGGTGGAAGCGCACGTTCAAACCTGCCCGTCCTGCCGCCTGGAGCTGGACCGGTTGCGCCTCACCCATACCGCGCTCGCGTCGCTGGCCGACGAAGAGATTCCGCGGCGCATCGGCTTCGTCTCCGACAAGGTCTTCGAGCCGTCTCCCTGGCGGCGCGGGTGGGCGGCGTTCTGGGCTTCGTCGGCCCGCCTGGGGTTCGCCTCGGCCGCCATGTTGTCGGTGGCCCTGATCGTCTCCGCGCTCGCCCGTCCCGCGCCCGCGCCGCGCCTGGCCCCGGCCGCCGCGGCCGTCTCGGACGCCGAAATCCGCGCACGCATCGACGCTGCCATCGAGCGCGAAGCGGCCGTCATCGAAGCGCGCTATGCCCAGCGCACCGAGCAGTTGGTGAAGGATATCGAGCTTCGCGACAGCCAGGAGCGCGGCGCCATCCGGGATGCGGCGGACATGCAGATCGATTACCTGCAGCGCAGCCTGCAGGCCGCCAAACGCCGCCAGTACGTGGCTTCGGTGAGCGATGGAGGCACGCGATGAAGACCGCCGCCTTGGCGCTCCTGCTGGCCGCCTGGCCGGCCGCCGCCCAGATTGCCGTGCGGCCCGGCGCTCCGCCCGCCGCCGCATCCGCCGCCGCCGCCTCCGCGGCCGCCTATCTGACCGATCAATCGCGGCTTTCGCTCGACGTGGTTCGCAACCTGGAACGGGATTTCGACGCCCGGCTGGACGCCGTCCGTCCGGAACCCATCAACGTGATGGGCGCCACCCGCGGCCTGTACCTTCCCGGCTACGGGCTGGTGCTCACCGCCGAGCTGGACCTCACGCTCACGCCCACCGCCGGCGGCCTGTTGCGCCGCGTCATCACGCCCGCCGACGCGGCCGCCATTCACCAGCGGAAGCTGGCCCAGTTGCCGGTGATCGAGCGGCTTATGCGGGACATGGTGGCCGCTTCCGCGCGGCAGGCCGGCGCCCTGCCGGATAACGAACGCATCGTGATGGCGGTTCGCCTGTGGTACCAGTCGTTCGAGGACCGCACCGGCCTGCCCAGCCAGATACTCATGACCGCGGACCGGAAATCGGCCCTGTCCGGCCAGATAATGGAAGTGCAGGCCAAGTGACGTCTCCGCATTCCACGCCGGATTCCGCTCCCGTTCCGGTCCGCTACATGCGCCTGGGCGAAATCCTGGTGCAGCGCGGGAAGATCGCGCCCGACGAGCTGGAGCGCGCGCTCGACCTGCAGCGGGAGCGCGGCGACAAGCTCGGCAAAATCGTGGTGGACATGGGCCTCATCGCCCATCGCGACGTGCTGGCGGCGCTCTCCGACCAGCTCGGCCTGCCGCTCGTGACCGTGGACGGCCCGCCGCCCGAGGCGCCCGAGATCGAGGGCCTCTCGCACCGCTTCCTGCGGCAAGCCAAGGCCTATCCCGTGGCGCTGGCCGATTCCCGCCTCACCGTGGCCATGGCGGACCCGCTGGATTTCGAAACCGTGGCCGCCCTGCGCGCCTTTTCCGGCCTGGAGATTCAGGCCGTGCTGGCCAGCGAGCAGGAGATCCTGGACGCCATCGACCGGCATTACGGCGAGGCCGAGCGCGAAACCGTGGGCGGCCCGGGCGACGACGAGCAGGCCAATGCCGACCTCGAGCACCTGCGCGACATGGCCAGCGAAGCGCCCGTCATCCGCCTCGTGAACGCCATGATCGCCGCCGCCATCGAGATCCGCGCCAGCGACATTCACATCGAACCGTTCGAGAAGGAATTCCGCGTCCGCTACCGCGTCGATGGCGTGCTCTACAACCAGGAAGCGCCGCCGCGCGAGTTGAAGGCCGCCATCATCTCGCGCCTGAAGCTGATGGCCAAGCTCAACATCGCCGAGCGCCGCCTGCCCCAGGACGGCCGCATCAAAATCAAGATCCTGGGCCGCGAGGTGGACCTGCGCGTTTCGACGCTCCCCACGCTCTACGGCGAAAGCGTGGTGATGCGCCTGCTCGACCGCTCCGCCGGAGATTTCTACGACCTGCGCAGCCTGGGCTTCGACGACCACATGCTGAAGCGCATGGAATACTTCACCAGCCTGCCCCACGGCATCTTCCTGGTGACCGGGCCCACCGGCAGCGGCAAGTCCACCACCCTGTACTCCGCGCTCAAGCGCATCAACCTGCCCGACAAGAAGATCATCACCATCGAAGACCCGGTGGAGTACCAGATGGACGGCATCAACCAGATCCACGTCAACCCGCAGATCGGGCTGACTTTCGCCAGCGGCCTACGGCACATCGTGCGCCAGGACCCCGACGTGATCATGGTGGGCGAAATCCGCGACCGCGAGACCGCCGATATCGCCATCCGCGCGGCCCTCACCGGGCACCTGGTGTTTTCCACACTGCACACCAACGATGCGCCCAGCGCCATCACCCGCCTGGCGGACATGGGCGTCGAGAACTATCTCATCACCTCCTCGCTGGTGGCCGTGCTGGCGCAGCGCCTGGTGCGCGTGATCTGCCCCCAGTGCAAGAAGCGGGCGGGAACCGCGCTGTCGCCCGAAGGGGTGATGGTGGACACCTTCCGCGGCGCCGGCTGCGCGGCTTGCGGCGGCCGCGGCTACGCCTCCCGCATGGGCATTTTCGAAATGATGGAGCTGAACGACGAGATCCGCAAACTCATCATGAACAGCGAGGATGCCGGCGTCCTGACCAAGGCCGCCCGCCGCAACGGCATGCGCAACCTGCGCGAAGACGGCTGGATGAAGATCTCCACCGGCGTAACCACCGTAGCCGAAGTGCTGCGCGTGACCCAGGAGTTCTGATGGGATCGGAGCGCCAAAGACGGTTTCGCGCCAAGCCGCTGCGTGACATGATGTTTTCTTCACGCCCGCGAGGCGTGCCGGATGAAGATCTCCACCGGCGTGCCCACCATAGCCGAAGTGCTGCGCGTGACCCAGGAGTTCTGATGCGCGACGTTTTTGTGGGGCAGGCTGTCAGCCTGCGGACTGATTGTCAATCGGTCCAGGCGAGCGAAGCTCGCCCCGTGGTCGAAGACAGGCGGGTTGACAACCCGCCCCACGGAGCCCGCCCGTGACCACCTTCTTCTTCCGCGCCATCGCCTCCGACGGCAAAGTCCGCGCGGGCCGCCTGGCCGGCGACAACGAGAAGGTGGTGGCCCGCGAGTTGCGCAAGCAGGGGCTGACGCCGGTTTACGTGGGCATGGCGCCCAAGGGTTCGTCCATGGAGTTCAAGCTGCCGTCGTTCGGCGGCGGCCGCCGGCGCGACACCCTGTTCTTCACTGCTGAGCTTTCCACCCTGCTCAGCGCGGGCGTGCCGCTCGACCGGGCGCTTTCCATCACCGCCGAACTCACCGATAAGGCCGAGTTCCGCCTCATCGTGCAGGACGTGCTGCGCGTCCTCAAGAGCGGCCGCACCCTGGCCGACAGCCTGGCTTCCCATCCCGAGTACTTTTCCGAGCTGTACACCAACATGGTGCGCGCCGGAGAGGCGTCCGGATCGCTGGGGCCGATCTTCGAGCGCCTGGCCGATTTCGAGCGCACCCGCGACGATCTGCGCAATTACATCGTCTCCTCCATGGTGTATCCCGCCCTGCTCTCCTGCGTCGGCCTGGGCTCGATCTTCATCCTGATGTATTTCGTGGTGCCCCGCTTCGCCCTGATCTTCGCCGACGGGCGCATCAAGATCCCCACGCCCACCCAGATCATGCTGGACGGCAGCTACTACGTCAAGACCTACTGGTGGATAGCGGCCTCGGCGCTGGCCTGCGCGCTGGTCTTCTGGCGGGTCTACACCAACACCGCCGCCGGCCGCCTGTGGTGGGACCGGGCGCGGCTGCGCATTCCCCTGCTGGGCGACGCGCTGCTCAAGGCCGAGACCGCCCGCTTCGCCCGCGCCATGGCCACGCTGGTGGGCAATACCGTGCCGCTGGTGCAGGCCATCGCCATTTCCGCGGCCACCCTCAACAACAAGATGATCGCCTCCGCCATGACCATGGTGGCCCAGGGCGTGAAGCGCGGCGAAGGCATTGCCGCGCCGCTCCGCAAGGCGGCGGTGTTTCCCCCGCTGGCCGCCCACCTGCTGACGGTGGGCGAAGAAACCGGCCGTCTCGACCAGATGTTTACGCGCATGGCCGACATTTACGAAAACGATACGCGGGTCTCCATCCGCCGCTTCACGTCGGTGTTCGAGCCGGCCGTGATCCTGATCATGGGCGTGATTGTGGGAGGCCTGATTTTGAGCATGCTGCTCGCTATCACGAGCATCAACGACGTGGCGATATGAAGACAAACCGACGCGAGAGAAACCGTTCCCGGCGCGCTGCTGCCGGCGTGACCCTGATCGAAATGCTGGTGGTGATGACCATCATCGCGCTGTTCGCGGCGCTGGTGGTGCCCAACATGTTGAAACACGGGGACCAGGCCAGGATCGTCAAGGCGCATAGCGACATCCAGGCCTTCATCACCGCGCTGAACACCTACAAGCTGGATACCGGGTTGTTTCCCACCAATGAACAGGGGTTGCGCGCGTTGCGCGAAAAGCCCACCGACGTCAGCCAGTGGGCCGGCCCGTACCTCCAGCAGGACGTGCCCAAGGACCCCTGGAACCACGACTACGTGTACCACTTCCCCGGGGAGCACGATCCCACCGAGCCGGAAGTCATCTGTTATGGCGCCGACGGCCAACCCGGCGGCGAGGGGATCAATGCCGACATCGTCAGTTGGAAGAGCAACTGAGCAAGCTGGGAGGCGCGCATATGGACACTTCACCAACCGCGGGAAGCCGGCCCTGTCCGGCGTGCGGCACCTCTATCGCCGCCGATAGCAGGTTCTGCTACAAGTGCGGGGCAATCATGCCGGGCGGCGGACCCGCGCCCGCGCCGGCCAAAGCCGGCATGTCCACGGGCGTCAAGGTGCTTCTGGCGGTGGTGGCCGTCGCCGTTTTTATGTTCATCCTTCTGGTGGTGACGGCAGTTCTGGCGGCGCCGTCGCTGATGAGGCACAGCGGCGCCGCCAGGGTAGTCCACGCACGCGTCGAAATTCAGATGTTCAAGACCGCGCTGGCCACCTACAAGCTGGATACCGGCGAGTACCCCACTACCGATCAGGGTCTCGCGGCGCTGCGCCAGCAGCCCGGCGGCGTGAAGAACTGGTCCGGCCCCTACATCGTTCAGGATGTGCCCAAGGACCCGTGGGGCCACGACTTCGTGTACCGGTATCCCGGGGAGCACGGCGACGAGCCGGACATCATTAGCTATGGCGCCGACGGCCAACCCGGCGGCGAAGGGGTCAATGCCGACATCGTCAGTTGGAAGAGCCAGTAGAACGCGCGGCATCACCCTCATCGAGATGCTGGTGGTGGTGTGCATCATCGCCCTCATGTCCGCCATCGTCCTGCCCTCGGTGGCCGCGGGCATCGAGAGCGTGCGCCTGCGCACCGCCTCCGATTCCATCGCCGGTTTCCTCAACTCCGCCGTCAACCGCGCCGAACGCCTGCAGCAGGCCGTGGTAGTGGTGATTTCGCCGCGCGACAACCGCATCACGCTCTACTCCAGCCAGCCCGGTTTCACGCGCGAGCTGCGCATGCCCCGCGGCGTGACGATCGAAGCCGTCCTGCCCCTGCCGGCCGGCGCGCCGGAGGATGAGGAAGGCCGCCGCCTGGTGCTCATGCCCGGCGCCGCGATTCCGGGAATCGGGGTCCGCATCGCCAACGAGCGCGGTTCGCGCCGGGTGATCCGGCTGGACCCCATGACCGGCTTCCCCCACGTGGAAAGCCCGGGAGCGGAAGAGTGAAAACGGTTTTGAGCCGCGGATTCACGCAGAGAAACGCGGATGAACCCAACTCGTCTCCATCTGCGTTCATCCGCGTTCATCTGCGGCCAATTGTGTTTCGGCCGGTTTGGCCGCCGGCCGGCCCGTACATCACGCAGAACCCGCCCCAGGACCCCTGGGGCCGCGCCTACGTCAACAACCACCCAGCCGAGGCGAGCAGCCTGCGCGCGGGCCGCCAACGAACCGGTTCTGGGCCACGGATGAACACAGATAAACCCAACCTTGTCCCATCTGTGTGCATCTGTGTTCATCTGTGGCCAGTTGTCTTTGGGTCCGGCCCGCGCCGGCAACGCGCCCGCGGATTCACCCTCCTCGAGATGATCGTGGCCACGCTGATCATGGCCATCGCGGTGGTCGGGCTGCTGAGCGGCATCTCGGGGGCGGCGCGCAACGCCGCCCGCGTCCGCGACTACGACCGCATCGCGCAACTGGCGCGGGTGCGCATGAACGATCTGATGCTCGACCCCGCGCTCACCGCCAGCGGCAGCCTGGGCGGCCGCTTCAACCCCGCCGTCACCGGCGGCCTGGATGCCGGTTGGGAGGCCCGCGAGAGCATTTTTGAAATGCCCCCGACCCCCATGCCCAACCAGGCGGCCCTCGACCGGATCGAGCTGCAAGTCTGGTGGATGTCGGGGGCGCAGCGCCGCACCTTCACCCTGGAAGCCTTCCGCGAGCGCATCCTGAAATCCGACGACCTCGGCGCGGGGGGTTCCCAATGAGGCTCGCGCGCTCCCGGGCCGGGGTCACCCTGATGGAAATGCTGATCGCCGTGACCCTGCTCAGCCTGCTCACGCTGGGCATGCTGATGGTGATGCGGGTGGGCCTGATGGCCTATTCCAAAACCGGCGACAAGCTGATGGAAAACCGGCGCGTCACCGGGGCGCAGCGGGTTCTTGAAGACGAGCTGATGGGCCTGATGCCGGTCACGCCGCCGTGCCTGGGCAACCCCGATCTGGTCGCGCTGCACTTCAACTTCCTGCAGGCCGAACCGCAGAGAATGCGCATGGTGTCGGGCTTTTCGCTGCAGGAAGGCTGGCGCGGCCACCCCCAGATTCTGGAGTTCCTGGTGATTCCCGGCGAGGATGGACGCGGCGTCCGGCTGGTGGTGAACGAAACTCCCTACTCGCCGGGAATCGCCGGGAGGGCTTGCATAGGCACCGCCCAGGACCCCGAAACCGGCGCGACCGTGCCGGTGTTCCCGCAGATCGAGGCCGGACGCGGTTCCTTCATCCTCGCCGACAAGCTGGAGTTCTGCCGCTTCAGCTATTACACCGGCACGGGCCACCCCAACGACCCGGTGGCGTGGCGCCCGGCCGCCACCGGCCGCGGCTGGCCCTACGGCATCCGCATCGAGATGGCGCCGCTCGAACCCGACCCGTCGCGGCTCCAGCCCCTCACCGTGACCGCGCCCCTGTTCCTGCACCGCTCGCTGGAGGTCAAGTATGAGGACCAATAGCCCCGCGGCCTTTGTGGGGCAGGTTGTCAACCTGCGGCCGCGCCCTGAGGGCACCCGCAATCGGCCCGGCGAGCGAAGCTCGCCCAGTGGCCTGAGGTATCCCGCTCAATCCCCTTGCGCCTGCGCCGCTCCACGGGCCAGTTCGTCAACCCGCCGCGGCAGCGCCCTCTTGTCCGTCTTATGGCTCTCGGCGGCGCTGGCGGCCATCGCCTTCTCGCTGGCTATCACCGTGCGCGGGGAGATCGAGCGCACTTCCACCAACATCGACGGCCTGCGCGCCTATTACCTGGCGCGCGGCGGCGTGGAGCGCGCCGCTCTCGAGCTGCTCTGGTCGGTCCAGCATCCCGAAAAGCGGCTCATCCCCCGCTATTCCACCGAGGTGCTTTACCATTTCGCCAGCGGCGACGTGCGCGTGGAGTTTCTGCCCGAGGCCGGCAAGCTGGATGTCAACCGCGAGACGCCGGAAGTATTGGACCGTCTGCTGGTAGCCCTGGGGGTCGACCCCGGCCGCGCCGGCGAGATCGTCACGGCCATCGAGGACTGGCGCAAGGTGGCCCCCGGCGGCGGGCCGCTGGACGGCTATTATTCCACCCAGTCTCCGTCTTTTCTGCCCCCCCATGCGTCTATTCAGGAGATTGAGGAACTGCTACAAGTGAAAGGCGTTACACCCGACATCTTCTACGGAACCTACGTCCCCGGCGAGCCCCGGACGCTGGGTGGGCCGCCGCCCCTGGTGCGGCAGCCGGGGCTGGCGGATTGCCTGTCGGTTTACGGCGCCCAGGGGGCGGTGGACGCCAATACCGCCAACCCCGCCGTGCTGGCCGCCGTGGGCATCCCGGCCGGCGCCATCGAGATGCTCGTCGAGCGCCGCAAGGTGGCGCCGTTATCCACCGAGCAACTCAACGAGTTCATCCAGGCGGTGGGCATTCAGGGCGCGCCGCTGCGCGTGGAGGGAAACTCCATCCTCACCATCCGCGGGACCGCGCGGCTGCGCTCCGCCGACGGGCAGCTCTCGGACTTGCGCCGCACCGTGGCCGTGCAGGTGAAGTATATGCCCCGCGACGCGGATACGCCGATTCACTATCTTCGCTGGTACGACACCGCCTGGAGCGATTGACCGGATGCCTATTCCCAGGGAACTTCGCAAGCTGCTGGCCTTCGGCACCGGTATCGGAGTCGAAATCGGCGCCACGGATCTGGAAGTGGTGGCCGCGCGCGTGCGGCCCAACCGCGTGCAGGTGGCCGGCCACCTTTCGATCCGCAACTTCGCCGCCCGGCCGGCGGCCGAATGGGGCGCCGAGTACGCCCACTTTCTGAAGTCCATGGGGATGGGGCACATCAGCGCCACGGTGCTGCTGCCGCGGCGGGAAGTCATCGTCCGCCAGACGCCGCTCCCCGGGGTGGCGCCCAGGGAGATGGAAAACGCCATTCGTTTCCAACTCGACACGCTGCACCCTTATGGCGACGACGAGGTCGCCTGGGGCTGGTGCGCGGCGGGCGCCGGCTCGGCGCTGGTGGGCGTGGCGCGGCGGGAAACGGTGGAGCGATACGCGCAACTTTTTGCGGAGGCGGGCGTGGCCGTGGGCAGCTTTACCTTCTCGGCTGCCGCGGTCCACGCCGCCATTTGGCTCGGCGGCCGCGCCGCGCCGGAGGGGTTCGTGGCGCTCAGCCGCAGCCCGGCGGGCGCGGTGGAAGTGTACGGCGAAAGCCCCTCGCGCCCGGTTTTTTCGGCGGAGTTCGCTCTGCCCCCCGAGCGGGCCACCGTCCTGGCCCTTTCCGAACTGCGCCTTCCGCCGGATACGGCGCCGCACAAGCTGGAAGAACTACTGCCCCAGCCGGTTTCGAATCCGCTGGAGAACGACCTTACCCGCAACCCCATGCCCTACGCCACGGCGCTGGCCGGGGCCTGCCCGCGCCTGGCGCCCTCGGCCAACGTGCTGCCGCCGGAGTACCGGAAATCCAGCTCGCGCATGGTCTTCGTGCCCACCATCGCTCTGGCCTCCCTGCTGCTTCTGCTGGCGGCCGCGATGGCGTTCTACTCCAGGTACGCCGAGGGCCGCTACCTGGAGAAGCTCGACCGGGAGATCGTCCAGCTCACCCCGCGCAAGGAGCGCGCCAACAATCTCGACAAGGCCTACGACGAGGCGCGCGCCCGCACCCAACTGCTGGACGAGATCCGCGGCCGCACCCGCGCCGACATGGACGCGCTGAACGAATTGACGCGGCTGCTGGAACCGCCCACCTGGACCAACTCCATCGAGATCGGCCGCGACACGATCCGCATCGGCGGCGAGTCTCCCCAGGCCACTTCGCTGGTGAAGATTTTGGATTCTTCGCCGCTGTTCAAGAACTCCGAGCTGAAGGTGACGGCGGTCCCCAGGTTCCAGATCGAGACCGCCCGGCGGGTGACGCCATGAACATCAAGGTTGGCACCATCGACCGGAAGAGCGTGCTGACGCTCGGAGTCGGCGTGCTGTTGATCCTGTGGATCCGGTTCGGCATCTATGGCGCGCGCGAAGCGCCCTCGGTGACCTCCGCCGAGACCGTTCCGCAGGCCGAGCTACGGCTGAAGAACCTGCGCCAGGCGGCCGCCACCATCCCCGGCAAGGAAGAGCGGTTCAAGCAGGCCGCCGCCGAACTTGCCGGACGCGAGAAGGGCATTCTCGAGGCGCCCACCGAAGCCGAGGCGAAGGCGCAACTGCTGGAGACCCTCAACAACCTGGCCCGCAACAATGGGATCTCGACCCAGGGCGGCGACTTCCACGACAAGCCGCTCTCCAGGGATTACGGCGAGGTGGCCGTGACGGTGAACTTCAACTGCGACATCGTGCAGTTGCTCAACCTGCTGGCGGCGCTGGCCGATTACCCGCAGATTCTGGCCACCGAGGAACTGCGCATCTCGGGCGGCAACGACAAGAAGAAGACCGTACGGGTGACGCTGACCGTTTCGGGCGTGGTCCCGCGCAAACTGCTTCCCGAGAAGAAAGGGGGGATGCTGTTTTGAACCGGAAACTGATGGTTCTGAACGTGGTGCTGGCGGGCGCCGTGGTGTACGCCGGCGTGGAGCTTCGGGTGGAGTGGCTGGCCGCCCGGGCGCGGGAGGCGCGCATCCAGCGCGGCAAACCCGCCCCCGCGCCGCCGCCGCCCTTCACCAGGCTTCCCGAAGTGGCTCCCGTGATGGCTTCCGGGTATGCCAGCGTGGCCCAGAAGTTTCTGCTGGATCCGTCGCGCAACCCCGATCTGCCGGTCGAGGCGCCGGCCCCGCCGCCGCCCAAGCCGCCCATGCCCGCGCTGCCCGTGTTTCACGGCATGTGGAATATCGGCGACGGGCCGGAGATCCTGATGAGCGAGAAACCCGACAGCGCCTACAAGCGGCTGCACGCCGGGGATACCATCGGCGATTTCACGCTGGTGGCCTTCAACTCCGAGCAGGTCGAGCTGGAATGGAGCGGCCAGCGCATCGTCAAATCGGTGGCGGATCTGGAAGGGCGCCACACCACCGTGGAGGCGGCCGGCGGAGCGCCCCTGGCGTGGAACGACCCCGCGGCCGCCACGCGGCCGAAGATCGTCGAGGAAGACAAGGGTCCCGGCCAGGAGAACGCCATTGGAGAACGCGCCTGCGTGCCGGGCGACACGGCGCCGCCCGGCACGGAGCGGGACGGCGTGGTCAAGACCATCATCAAGAACCCGCTGTTCGGCACCGAGAACTGCGTCTGGAAGCCGAGGCGCTGATGCCACCAAGCGCCCGCGATTCGTTTAGGAAAAAACCGATGCGTCAATTTCCGGTTCGTTCGATTCTGGCCACCTGCGCGGTGGCCGCAACCCTCTTTGCACAGGGAGGGGTCATGATAGTGCCCGGCGCCCCGCCGCCCGGAGCGGCGCCCCAGTTCCAGCCCCAGCCGGCCGCCGAGCAGAAGCCCGCCCCCAAACCTGCGGACAAGTCCGCTCCGACGCCCGGCCCTGCGACTTTGACGCTGGACAGCAACATCCCCTTCATCATGGACAACGTGTCGCTGATCGAGGTGGTCGACATGCTGGCCAAGCAGCTCAAGATCAAATACATCCTGGATCCGCGCGTCAAGGGATCGGTGACCATCCACACCTACGGCCAGGTCAAGCCGGTGGAGCTGATGCCGCTGTTCCAGACGATTCTCCGCGTCAACGGCATGACCATGGTACAGGTGGGCGACCTGTGGCGCATCCTGCCCGCCAACGCGGTTTCCTCGCTGCCGCTCGAACCCATGGAGAACGTCGATCCCAAGACCCTCCCCGACGACGAACGCATGATTCTGAACCTGATCTTCCTCAAGTACACCACCGCCAAGGAAATGGACGCGCTGCTCGGCCCCTTCATGGGGGAGAACGCCACTCATCAGGCGTACGACCCGGCCAACCTGCTGCTGATCGAAGACAACTCGCGAAGCATGAAGCGCACCATGGAGCTGATCGCCATGTTCGACGCCGACACCTTCGCCAACCAGCGCGTGCGCTCCTATGAAATCGCCAACAGCCGCCCGTCGGATCTGGCCAAGGATCTGGAGCAGGTGATGAAGGCGTACTCCGTGACCGATAAGAGCGGCGTGCGGTTCCTGGCGGTGGACCGCATCAACACCCTTATCGCAGTGGCGCCCAACCCCGGCATCTTCGAGGAAGTCCAGAAGTGGATCGAGAAACTGGACATCAAAGCCAAAGTCACCGCCGGCACCAGCAGCCTGTGGGTGTATCCGCTGAAATACCAGCGCGCCGAGATCCTGGCGATGGCCATCGAAGCTTTGTATAGCGGGAACACGGCCGCGCTGGTGATGATGTCCCAGATGATGAATTCCAACATGTACTCGGCCGGCATGGGGAACAACGGGACCGGCTATGGCGGCATGGGCGGTTACGGCATGGGCGGCGGCATGATGGCCACCGGCGGCACGGGCGGCTTCGGCCTGGGCGTGAGCGGCATGGGCGGCGGTTTCGGCATGAACTATGGCAACATGATGAACTACGGAAACGCCTACGCCGGCGGGTCGCCCTTTTCGATGTTTGGAAACCAGTCCGGAGCCGCGGGCGCTCCGGGCGCCGCCCGCGACGCCACCGGCACTTACCTTGCCGCCGGCGCGCAGGCCGGCCCGGCAGGCTCGCAGCACCTTCCCCACGTGGTTCCCAACCCGTTCAACAACACCCTGCTGATCCAGGGGACCGAGGAGGAGTACGCGCAGATCGCCGAAATGCTGCGGCAGCTCGACGTGGCGCCGCGCCAGGTGCTGATCGACGCCAAAATCTACGAGGTGGACCTGGACAACGAATTCGCCGCCGGCGTGACGAATACTCTTTCGAACCTGGGAACGCCCAAGACGGGGATGCAGGCGATCCAATCCGCGGCGACCTCCACGGCCGGCCTCACGCTCAGCGCCGCCGCCGTCGTGAGCTCCAGCAAGGCGCTGCTGGCGACGCTTTCCGCCTCCGAGAGCCGGGGCTACTCGCGCATCATCTCCTCGCCCAGCATCATCGCCACCGACGGCATTGCGGCGACCATGAACGTGGGATCCCAGGTGCCCGTGCTGACGTCCCAGGGCGTGACCTCGGGCGTGCAATCGGGCGGCAGTTCGGTATTCGCCAACACCGTCAGCAGCCAGAGTTCCGGTGTGACCCTGAGTATTACGCCGCGCATCAGTTCGAGCGGCGTGGTGACCATGGTGGTCGACCAGCAGGTGATGACGCCGCAGCCGCCCGCGGCCAGCGCCGCCATCCAGTCGCCTTCGTTCCAAAACCGGTCGATGGCCACGCAGCTCACCATCATGGACGGCGACACGGTGGCCATCGGCGGCGCCATTCTGGAGACCCACACGCAGAGTTCCGGCGGGGTGCCGCTGCTGCACCGCATTCCGCTCATCGGCGCCGCGTTCGGCTCCAAGAGCTCCAGCACCCAGCGCACCGAGTTGATCATCTTCCTTACGCCCCGGGTGATCTACGACTCCACCCAGCTCGTGGACGCCACCGATGAGCTGAAAAGCAGTCTGAAGCGGGTAGGGCGGCTGATGAAGGACGAGCAGTAGACTTCCGCTTCCGCAGGTTGAGAAACCGCGCCCGGTTCTACAACTTGAATTCGAAGCTGATGGATATCAGCGCGCGCGCGGCTTTGCCATCTTCCTGGAAGGGCGTGAACCGCCACTTTTTCAAGGCCGTCACGCCGGCCTGCGTGAGCAGTGGATTGCCCCTCACCGGCCGCACGTCCTCCACGCTGCCGTCCTCGGCGACGATGGCCTCCAGTTCAACCCGCCCCGCAATCCTCAGTTGAGCCGCCGCGCGCGGGTACTCCGGCGGTGGTTTCGTGGTAGCCGCTTTTCTGGCGTCGGCCTCGCTCACCTTCAGCGCCGGGTCCGCGGCCAACAGCGCTCCCGCGGCAAGCCCCAGCAGGAGCCACCTGGTCAATGAGATCACGCCCGTGGACCTCCTTTCTGCGATGTCAACAGGGTGCGCAGGCATCGCTCGCGATACTATAATCGGCTGAATCGCCGCGGACTTTAGCCGGCGGTTTCTCGCAGCCGTGGCATGCCGACCCGGTCCCAAGGCGTGCGCAGCCTCTCGCGGAAACGCCACATCTCCCGCCGCCGCGTGGACGGAGCCGCCTGTCCCCGGGGTCTTCGCCCGGGCCAGGCCTGGCGATGGCTCGGGAAGCCGAGGCCGAAGCGGCGGCGCAAGCCGGCTACGTCGCCAGCATCCCCAGCAGGTCCTGCTCGCCAATCACCCGGACGCCCAGCTTCTCGGCTTTCTCCAGCTTCGAGCCCGGGCCGGCGCCGGCCACCACGAAGTTGGTCTTCCGGCTGACCGAGCCAACCACCTTCCCACCGGCCGATTCGATCACCGCCGTGGCTTCCTCGCGGCTCAGCGTGGGAAGCGTGCCCGTCAGCACAAAGCTGAGGCCCTCCAGCGGACCGCCCCGCGGGCCCACGGATTCCTGCGTGAAAACCAGGCCGGCGGCGCGCAGCCGTTCCACCAGGTCCCGGTTGTGCGGTTCGCGGAAGAAACTGTAGACGCTCTCGGCCACCTTGGGGCCGACTTCCTCGGCGCGCTGCAGTTGGTCCACTTCCGCCGCGGCGATCGCGTCCAGGCTGCCGAACTGCACCGCCAGAAACACCGCCGTCCGTTCGCCCACGAAGCGGATCCCCAGCCCCGCCAGCACCCGCGGCAAGGGGCTCTGGCGGGACTTCTCGATGTTGCGAAGCAGGTTGGCGGCCGACTTCGGCCCCATCCGGTCCAGCGCCGCCAGTTGATCCAGGGTCAGCGAGTAGAGCCCGGCCAGGCCGTGGACGATTCCGCGATCCACCAGTTGATCCACCAGCGCCTCGCCCAGACCGTCGATGTTCATGACGCTGCGCGAAGCGAAATGCAGGATGGATTCCTTCAGCCGCGCCGGACAGTTGGTGTTGATGCAGCGGCTGGCGGCCTCGCCTTCCTCCCGCACCACCTTGCCGCCGCACACCGGGCAATGCGCGGGCATGGCGAACGGGCGGCGGTAGGAGCCCAGCGTGGAGACGCGCACCACCTTGGGGATCACGTCGCCGGAGCGCTCGATCACCACCTCGTCGCCGATCGCCAGGCCCAGGCGCCCGATTTCGTCTTCGTTGTGCAGCGTGGCGCGCGAAACCGTGACGCCGCCCACTTCCACCGGTTTCAGGATGGCCACCGGGGTGAGCGCGCCGGTGCGTCCCACTTGCACGCCAATGTCCTCGACGGCGGTCACGGCCTGGCGCGCCGGGTACTTGTAGGCGATGGCCCAGCGCGGGGCCTTGGCGGTGAAGCCCAACGCGCGCTGCTGTTCCACCGAATCGACCTTCACCACCACGCCGTCGATCTCATAGGGCAGGTCCTCGCGGCGGGCTTCCCACTGGGCGCAGAAGGCGATCGCCTCGTCCACGCCGGCGCACAGGCGGCGGTGCGGGTTGACCTTGAAACCCATGCGGGACAACTCGCTCAGAGCCTGCCATTGGCTGTCCATGGCGGGCCTGCCATCCGCCAGCAGGAAGTAGGCGTAGAAATCCAGGCGGCGGGACGCGGTGACCTGCGGTTCCAGCACCCGCAGCGATCCGGCGGCGGCGTTGCGCGGGTTGGCGAAACGCGAGAGCGACCGTTCGTCGCGCTCGGCGTTCAGGCGCTCGAAGGCGCGGCGGTTCATGACGGCTTCCCCGCGCACCTCGAAAGCCTCCATGGCGGCGTCCACGGCCAGCGGCAGCGAGCGTATGGTGCGCGCATTCTCGGTCACGTCCTCGCCCACCAGCCCGTCGCCGCGGGTGATGGCCTGGACGAAGCTGCCGCCACGGTAGGTGGCCGCCATGGAAAGGCCGTCCATCTTCAGCTCGGCCACGTAGCGGTAGGCGGCGCCGCTCAGAAGCTCGCTCACGCGGCGGTCGAAATCGCGAAGCTCCGCCTCGTTGAGGGCGTTGTCCAGGCTCAGCATGCGGGAACTGTGGGCTACCTTGACAAACCCGTCGCGGGGCTTGCCGCCCACGCGCCGGGTGGGAGAATCGGGCGTCTCGAGGCCGGGGTTGGCCTCTTCCAGCGCCTGCAGGCGGCGCATCAGCGCGTCGTATTCGGCGTCGGTAATCTCCGGCTGGTCGAGCACGTAGTACAGGCGCTCGTGGCGGCGGATCTCATCGCGCAGCTCGGCAATCTCGCGGGCAGGATCTTTCATGGCGCTCTCATTTATAATCTAACCAGGAAACAACCGGAGAGTACACCATAACAAGCTACAGGAAGACCGTCCTGATCTACAATCCTCGGGCGGGCAGATTCGGACGGCACGGCGCCGCGCTGGTCGAGCGCATCGCCGGAATCCTCACCCAAAACGGCCACCAGGTCGCCGTGGCGCCCACTACGGGCCCGGGGACCGCGGGCGGGATTACCCGCGAACACATTGCGGGCGGCGCGGAACTAATCGTCGTGGCCGGCGGCGACGGCACCGTCAACGAGGCTCTCGAAGGCGTCGTGTATACGGACGTTCCGCTGGCCGTGATTCCCGGCGGCACCGCCAACGTGCTGGCCACCGAGATGAAGCTGGGCAGAGGCCTGGAGCAGGCCGCCGCGCGCCTCGAGGATTGCCATCCCTGCCGCATTTCGGTGGGCCATCTGACCTGCGGGCCGGATGTCTCGCGCCATTTTCTGCTGATGGCCGGCGTCGGGCTGGACGCCCACATCGTGCGCCACGTCAGCTCCGGTTTGAAGGCCAAAACCGGCAAACTCGCCTATTGGGTGGCCGGATGGAGCCTGCTGGGCCGCAAGCTGGCGCAAGTGGAGGTGGAAATCGACGGGCGCAACTCCGCACGATGTTCGTTTGCGCTGGTGACCAAAGTGCGCAACTACGGCGGCGATTTCGAGATCGCGCGCGAAGTGACCCTGCACGACGACGGTTTCGAGGTGATCCTCTTCGAGGGCCGGTCCACGGTCCCCTACGTGAAATACTTCGCCGGGATGGCGCTCAACCGGCTGCAGGGAATGCGCGGGGTCACCGTGCTGCGCGGGGAGTCGCTCAAGCTCCGGCCGGCCGGCGAGCGCCGGGCGTGGGTCCAGATCGACGGCGAGCTGGCGGGCCGGCTGCCGGCCGATATCCGCATTGTGCCCGACGCCCTGACACTGCTGGTGCCGCCGGGGTACGGGAAATAGGCGTTGGGTCAGAACCGTGACGGAGTGCCGGCAAGTGGCTTCAATGGACCTTCAATCGCCGCGCGCACGAGCTGGCTTCTCCTTCGCGCGCCGGTCTTGTGGAACATCTCCCGGATCGACGTCTTGATGCAACTTTCGGAAAGGCCGAGATGGGCGCCGATTTTGCGGTTGGTAAGACCACCCAGGATGCCCAGCAGCACCTTGCGTTCCCGGTCCGTGAGAACGCACGCGGAACTTCGGCTGTCCGCTTCCGGCCCGCCGCGGACCGAATGTTCAGCCAGTTCCCGGACGATTTCCGGGTCCAGCCAGATCCCGCCCGCAGCCACAATCCGGATCGCCTCCACCAGGCGGCCGGGCGACTCCGACTTGAGGAAGATGCCCGACGCTCCGGACCTTATCGCGGCGGCCGCTCGCCTGGCCTCGCCGGTTTCGGCGACGATCAGGAACCGGCCGTGGTAGCCGTTGCGGCGGGCGGCGGGGACGAATCGGCCGCAGCCTTCGCCGCCGCAATCGAAATCCAACAGCGCAACGTCCACTCTCCGGGCGCGCAGAATCTCCAGGACCTCGTCCGGCGAGGAGCATTCGCCCACCACATCGAGATCGGGCTGCCGCGACAGGAGTCCGGCCAGGCTCGCCCGAAACAGAGCCTGGGCCTCGAGCAGGACCAGGCGAATTCGTTGCTCCGCTGGTTTTTCGTTCACAGTGGCCTCGTCCCTCTGACGCCGGACGGCCGGGCGGCGCCGGGTTTCGCAGAGATCCCGTTGCATTGAGGTTATGGCGATCCGGCGATCCTGACAAGCGCTTGAGCTAAAAGATAGGTTCCGCCTGTCTGAAAGATTCGCTCACCCCAACCAAACGACTTATCGAAAGAGACGCGGTCCCGAACGGAAGATGGCTGGAGCCCATGGGCGGGCGGTGCTATCAACGGGAAGAGGGCCGTTGCGACGATCTGAATTCCGCGGCCCGCCCGATGCCCTATGAAAACTGCCGGAACCAAAATGGCCGTTGCGCGGCTCACGTGCGGCGCGATTCTTGCCGTGGGATTCGTCCCGGCTACTGTCTTTGCCCAGACGGCTTTCACCTGGCAGCAGATCAAGGACAAATTCGAAGCCGCGAATCCGGCTCTGAAAGCGGCTCGCCTTACCATCGACGAATCGCACGCCTCCGAGACCACCGCCTATCTTCGCCCCAACCCAACGTTGACGGGAACGCTCGATCAGATCAACCCTCTGACCACCATCCCTTCGCCGGTGTCGGGGAATTCGGTTTTCAGACCCTTGGCCAACGCGCTGCCGTACGCATCCGTCAGCTATCTCCACGAGCGGGAGCACAAGCGGGAGTTGCGCCTGGAAAGCGCGAAGAAGTCCACGGACATCGCCGTCTCCACTTACTCGGATCAGGAGCGCGGGCTGCTTTTCAACCTGCGATACGCCTTTGTCCAGGCGCTGCAGGCCAAGGCCGTGTGGCAGAATGCCAAGGACAACCTGGACTACTGGGACCGGGAACTGGCGATCAATCGCAAGCGCTTCGACGCGGGCGACCTGGCGCAGGTGGATCTCGACCGGCTGGAACTGCAGCGGGTTCAGTTCGAGAGCGATTTCGAGACGGCCATCGTCGATCTTCGCACCGCCAAGATTCAGCTTCTCACTCTCCTGGACGACCGGACGCCGATCGAGCAGTTCGACGTCGCGGGGCCTTTCGACTTTGTCGACCTCTTAAAGTCCATGGACGAGTTCAGGGCCATCGCGCTCGAAGCGCGGCCGGACTTGAAGGCCGCCATCCAATCGGTCGATCTGGCGAAAACCAATCACCGGCTGGCCGTCGCCAACGGCTCGACGGATCCCACCTTCAGCGTGGATTTTGCGCGCAACCCGCCTATACCCGCCTATTTCGGCGTGAGCGTTTCCATTCCACTCAGGATCTTCGACCGAAACCAGGGCGAGAAGGCGCGGACGGAGCTCGATATCGGACGCAATGAACGGCTCGAGGACGCCGCGCGGGCGCAGGTGTTCAGCGACGTCGATTCGGCCTACGTGACGTTGGCCAGCGCGTTGAACCTGTTGCGGCCGTACCGGGACAAGTATCTGAAGCTGGCCCAGAGCACCCGCGACAGGACGGCTTTCTCCTACCAGAACGGCGGCGCTTCGCTGCTGGATTACCTGGACGCGGAGAAGGCCTATCGCGATACGCGCCTGGCCTATCTCAATCTAATTGGCTCTTACCTGACAGCGGCGGCCCAAATGAACATGGCGGTGGGCCGGGAGGCGATTCAATGAACCGAATACTGTTTCTAGAAGCGGGTCTGTGCTTGTGCGCCGCGCTTTCGACCGCGGCATGCGGAAACCGGGTTAGCGCCGCGCAGTCGCAGGACGGCGATATCGGGCCGAAGCCGGCGACGGTCACCCCCGACGTGGACATTACGAAGTTCACGGTGGACCATCCTGAGCAGTACCCGCTCGCGGCCGCCGGCGGGTTCATAGCCTCGCCGGAATTGAACGTGACGGGCGTGGTGGGTCCGGATATATCGCGGCAGGTTCCGGTGCCGTCGCTGGCGTCGGGGCGCGTGGTCGAGATCGATGCGCGGCTGGGCGACGACGTGAAACAGGGACAACTCCTGTTCAAGGTGCGCAGCTCGGACATCGCCGGCGCATTTTCCGACTATCAAAAGGCCGTGAAGAACGAGCAGTTGACGAAGATTCAACTGGATCGGGCCAACCTCCTCTTCGCCGGCGGCGCCATTCCCAAAAGCACCCTGGAGATCGCGCAGAACGCCGAGGATAACGGCCAGGTGGACCTGGCGACTACTACCGAGCATCTCCGCCTGCTGGGATCCGACCCCGCCCACCCCACCGGCATTGTCGCGGTCTACGCGCCGGTTTCCGGCGTGATTACCGACCAGCAGATTACCAACGCCAGCGGCGTGCAGGCCCTGACGGCGCCGAACCCGTTCACGATTTCCGACGTGTCGCACGTCTGGATCGTCTGCGACGTTTACGAAAACGACCTGGCCCAGGTGCATCTGGGAGATTACGCGGACATTCGCCTGAACGCCTTTCCCGACCGCGTTCTGCGGGGCCGCATCGGCAACATAGGTCAGATCATGGACCCCAACATCCGCACCGCCAAGGTCCGTCTGGAAGTGGAAAACCCCGGCATCATGCGCTTCGGCATGTTCGTCACGGCCACCTTCCATGGGCCGGCGGCCGAAAAACACGCCACAGTTCCCGCCACGGCGATTCTGCACATGCACGACCGCGAATGGGTCTACACGCCCGCCGGCGGCGGCCAATTCCTGCGCGTCGAAGTGGCGGGCGGAAAGACGCTTCCCGGAAATGTCCGGGAAATCGTTTCGGGACTCAAGCCCGGGGAGCGGGTGGTGGCGAACGCTCTCGTCCTGCAAAACACCGTGGAGCGGTAGATGATCCGCCGCCAGGTAGATTTCGCTCTCAACAACCGGTTTCTGGTGCTGGCGGTTGCCGTGCTGCTGTTCGCCTGGGGCGCCATCTCGTTTCATCAACTGCCCGTGGAAGCCTACCCCGACGTGGCCAACAACTACGTCGAGATCATCACCCAGTGGCCGGGCATCTCCGCCGAACAAGTCGAGCAACAGGTCACCATACCGCTCGAAATCGTGATGAACGGTGTCCCGGGCGTGGCGCATCTGCGCTCCTTTTCCCTCTTCGGGCTCTCCGACCTGATGCTGATTTTCGAAGACAATACGGAGAACGACTGGAACCGGGAGCGCGTCCTGGAGCGCCTCTCGCAGGTCAACCTGCCGCCCGGCGTTTCGCCGCAGATGGGCACGGATTGGAGCCCGGTGGGCCAGATTTACTTCTTCACGCTGCGCTGCACCAATCCCCAGTACGACGTGATGGACCTGAAGTCCATTGAAGACTGGATCGTCGAGAAGAACCTGAAATCCGTGCCCGACATCGTGGACGTCGCCACGTTCGGCGGTCCGACCCGCGAATACCAGGTGCGCGTGGATCCCAACAAGCTGATCTCCTACGGTCTGAGCCTCGCGCAGGTGGAGCAGCAGCTCACCAACAACAACGTCAACGCCGGCGGCAGTTTTCTGGAATCCGGGCTGCAGCAGATCGACGTTCGGGAAGTGGGACTCGTGCGCAATGTGAACGACATTGCCGACACCGTGCTCGCCACCAAGACCGGAACCCCGCTTCGCGTGAAGGATATCGCGGTGGTCTCCCAAGGCCCCAAGATCCGCCTCGGCCAGTTCGCGCGCACCATTCGCCGCGAGGACGGCCGGCTCATCGACAACGACGACGTGGTTTCGGCCTGGGTGCCCATGCGAAAAGGCGCCGATGCGGAAACCGCCCTGCGGGGCCTTCACGCCAAAGTGGAGGAACTGAACAACCACATTCTACCGGCCGGCGTGAAGATCGTTCCGTTCATCGACCGCAGCGAACTGGTGCACCACACCACCAGGACCGTCCTCCACAACCTCACCGCCGGAATCGTCCTGGTGGCGATTATCCTGCTGCTGTTTCTGGGGAACGCGCGTGGGGCGATCATCGTCGCTTTGACCATACAGTTTGCCCTGCTGTTCGCCGCCGCGTGTTTGAAGCTCAAGGGAATCCCCGCCAATCTGCTTTCCCTGGGCGCGCTGGATTTCGGAATGGTGGTGGATGGGGCCGTGGTGATGGTGGAGAACATCGTGCGCCACCTCGGCATGCGGGGACAGGACAACCGGACGCCGAAGGAGAGAATCTTCGAAGCCGCGCACGAGGTCCAGCGGCCGGTGTTCTACGCCATCGCCATCATCATCACCGCCTACCTGCCCATTTTCACGCTGCAGCGCGTCGAGGGCCGGTTGTTCAAGCCCATGGCCTGGACGGTGGCGTTCGCCCTTCTGGGCGCCCTGCTGTTCTCCATGCTGGTGGCGCCCGTGCTCGCAAGCCTGTTCTTCCCCAAGGGCGCCCGCGAGTGGCGCAACCCGGTGATGACGTGGCTGACCGCCCGGTACCGCGAGTCTCTTCGATGGGCCATCCGGCTGCGCGTTCTCACCGTGGCCGGCGGCGTCGCCAGCCTTCTTCTCGCCATCTATCTGACGGTCAGCGGCGTCATCGGTTCGGAGTTCCTGCCTCACCTCGACGAAGGTTCCCTGTGGGTGCGCGGAACGCTGGCGCCGAGCACCGGGCCCTCGGAAGGCATCCGCCTGTCGAACCAGGCGCGAATTCTGCTTTGCTCGTTTCCCGAAGTGACCGAGTGCACCAGCCAGGTGGGCCGCCCCGACGATGGAACCGATACCACCGGCTTTTTCAATACCGAGTACTTCGTCGGCCTCAAGCCCAAGGAAGAGTGGCGGCCGGGATTTCACCAGGACAAGGAGCGGGTCATCGCCGCCATGAACCGCGAACTGGAGAAGATCCCCGGCGTGATCTGGAATTTCTCCCAGCCCATCGCCGACAACATGGAAGAAGCGGTCAGCGGAGTGAAGGGACAGCTCGCCACCAAGATCTACGGGGACGACCTGGCGACTCTCGAACAAAAGGCCGGCCAGATAGTCGATATCATGCGCGGCGTCCGGGGGATCGAGGACCTGGGTGTGTTCCGCGTGCTGGGCCAGCCGAATCTGAACGTGACGGTCGATCGCGAGCAGGCCGCGCGCTACCAGATCAATGTGGCGGACGTGCAGGACGCCGTCCAGACGGCCATAGGCGGCAACGCCCTCACCCAGGTCCTGCAGGGCGAGGCCCGCTACGACCTGGTGATGCGCTATCTGCCGCAGTACCGCGATAGAGAGGAGGCCATTCGCGGCATTCGCCTGCTGTCTCCCAGCGGCGAGCGGGTTTCGCTGGCGCAACTCTGCAATATCGAGGAGCGCGATGGCGCTTCGGAGATCTACCGCGAAGGAAACCAGCGGTATGTTGCCGTCAAATACAGCGTGCGCGGGCGCGACCTGGGCGGCGCCGTGGAGGAGTCCATCCGGAAGGTCGACGCGAATGTGCAGATGCCCCGTGGATATCGCATCGACTGGGAGGGTGAGTACGAGAGCGAAAAGCGCGCCGAGGAGCGTCTGCTCATCATCGTGCCGCTGACCATTCTGCTGATCTTCATTATTTTGTACACCATGTTCCGCTCGTTCAAATGGGGGATTCTGATTCTGGTCAACGTCATGCTGGCGCGCATCGGCGGTCTGCTGGCGCTTCTGGTGACCCACACCAACTTCAGCGTTTCATCGGGCGTGGGCTTCCTGGCCTTGTTCGGCGTCTCGGTGCAGACCGGCGTGATCATGCTGGAATACATCAATCAGCGGCGTGCGCGGGGAGCGACGATCGTAGACTCGGCCGTCGAAGGCGCGGTGTTGCGGCTGCGGCCGATCATGATGACGATGCTGGTGGCCACGCTGGGCTTGCTGCCCGCGGCGTTGTCGCACGACATCGGATCGGACTCGCAGAGGCCCTTCGCGATCGTGATCGTGGGAGGCCTGATCTCCGATCTGGCGATCAGTATCTTCCTCTTGCCAACGCTGTATGTCTGGATGGCGCGGAACCATGACGTGCTGCCCGCGGTGGAAGCGGAGGCCGAATAGTAGGACGGCGTCTTCGTGCAGTCCGCGCCACAGATCCAGAAGACTACGGCGTTGAAACCGGCAAAATCCGGGCCCTTGCCCGGCGTTTTTCGGTTCGCACCGGTTTCCAGCCAGAACCGGCGCCTCCGGCGCCGCAACTGCCTCCCGTGGAACTGAATCGTGGGCCGGTTGCCCTGCCTGCACTATTTGTGGTACATGTACTATAGAAGGTGCATATGGCCGCCGATGGTCAGCCATTAGAGAAGATCCCCCTGGTCTTCTTTCGCGCCGAAGCCGGCGGCGAACCGGTACGGGATTAGCTGAAGGGATTGCCGGAAGCCGAGCGCCGGGAGATTGGCAAGGACCTGCTGCGCGCCCAATGGCGGTGGCCGGTGGGCATGCCGCTGTGCCGTCCGATGGGAGACGGGCTGTGGAAAGTCCGCACGCGCTTGCCGGCCAATCGCACAGCCCGCGTGCTGATCTGCCTGTATCGTGGGCGCCTGGTCGCGCTGCACGGATTCGTCAAAAAGACCCGGCGGACGCCGGACGAGGATTTGGCATTGGCGAGGAAGCGCCGGAAGGGGTTGGAGCGATGAGCAACAAACACATGGGTTCGAGCATCGACGAGTTTCTTCGGGAGGAAGGGATTCTGGACGAGGCGCAAACCCAAGCCATTAAGGAAGTGGTCGCCTGGCAACTCGCCGAGGCCATGAAGAAACAGAGAATCTCGAAGGCGCGCATGGCCACGTTGCTGAAGACCAGCCGCACCCAGGTTGACCGGATCCTGGACCCCCGGAACGATATCACACTATCCAGCCTGCAAAGGGCGGCGGCGATAGTCGGACGCCGGGTGACGATCCAACTGGTGTAGCTCCGCCCGCCCGCAGTGCGACAATTGGCTTGTTCCCATGTCCGCATCCAATGAACTTCACCGTCTGGCCAAACAGGGCCAACTCGACCGTGTGCGCAAGCTGTTGAACTCCAAGCGGCCGCCCGAAGACACCGGCATCAATGCCTGCGATTCCCGGGGCTACACGCCGCTCATGCACGCCGTCGCCAGTCCCAAGGCGGGTGTCGAACTGGTGCGGCTGCTGCTGGAATCCGGCGCCGACCCTAACCAATGGAGCCAGGCCCTTCAGGAAGGCGCTCCCTTCGAGAGTGCTCTGTCGATGGCCCTGCGCGGCGGCGATCCGGAAAAGCTCGCGGCGTTGATCGAGCACGGCGCGGACCTCCACTACCAGCGAGGCCCCGGCTACAACGCCGTGCTTGACGCCGTCACCGGCCGTGACACCTTGCGCGACCCGCACCTGCTGGACCTCTTGCATCTCCTGGCGGCGAAGGGCGTGCCGCTGAACGCCGTAAGCGCCTACGGGGAGTCGGCGCTGCGCGTGCTGTCGCGGATTGGCCGGTTCGACGGCGTCCGCCTGCTGCTGGAGTCCGGGGCCGACGAGGCGCAGTTGGCGTGGACGCCGCTCATCCGGGCGGTCGCGATCGGTTCTCTCGACGACGTGCAGCAGGCGGTTGCCGGCGGCGCGCCGCCAGAGGACAGAGACTGGTGGGAACGGACCGCGTGGCTGGTGGCCGTGCAGAGCGGCGATCTCGCCAAGGCGCAATTCCTCCTCGATCGCGGCGCCGACGCCGGCGCCCGCGGCCACTGCGGGAAGCCTGCGCTGATCTATGCAATCGAGAATTACCACACTCCGATGTTGCAATGGCTGCTCGAAATCGGGGCATCCGTGGAGCAAAGAGACGAGCTCGGAGGGACGCCGCTGATGGCCGCGGCGGAATGCGGGAATGTCGAAGCGGCCGATGTGCTGCTGAGGGCCGGCGCCGACGTGAACGCCATAAAGAGAAGCACGTGTGCGCCGGGACTGTTCGAAAGCCTGTTGCCGGAACTGGCCGAAAAGCTGGCAAAGGCCGGCATCGATGTGAGCGCCGAATCGCCTGGGCGGACCGCTTTGGCCGAAGCCCAAACCCGCGATCTGGCGCTCCGCCTTCTCGACGCGGGGGCCGATCCGGCGCAACTTACTTCCGAAGCGCGCCGGACCATACTCGGCCTCGATCCGGAGCCCGACGAAGACCTGCTCGATGTCTCGCCGGAGGACTTCCGCAAGGGACGGGAACGCCGCTTTGGCACGAGCAATCCCGAGGAGATCCGCGAGCCGTTCTGGGAGGGGATGATTCGCGCCGGGGTTAACGCCTATCGAGGGGCGCTGCGGTGCGGCGGCGAAATCGAGTTCCGAAGACCTCCAACCTGGTGCGCCGAACGCTTCGGGCAGTCCATCACGTTCCTGCCGGATGGCCGCGTCGTACAGATCGGCGGCGAGCACGAAGACTACTATGACACCGACTTCTGCATCTACAACGACGTCTTCGTGCACCACCCCGACGGCCGGATTCAGATCTTCGCTTACCCGGAATCGGTCTTCCCGCCCACCGATTTTCACACCGCTACGCTGCTCGGCGGCTACATTTACATCGTCGGCTCGGTCGGCTACCAGGAAGCGCGGCAGTACGGGACGTCGCCGGTTTTCCGCCTTGACATCGAGACCCTCCGCATCGAGGCTGTCGAAGCCCGCGGAGAATTTCCGGGGTGGATCTCCGGACACCGCGCCGTTCCAATCGCGCCCCACCAGATCCGCGTCTCCGGCGGAAAGGTCTCGGTCTGGGACGGCGAACGCGAAACGTCTGTTAAAAACGAAAAGTCCTTCGTCCTCGACATCCAGCGCCTGGTGTGGCGCTGCGAGCAGGCCGCGTAAGCCGGTCTTCTTCCCCCTACTTCGCGCTCAACAAATTCGCGAACACCCGGAACGCTCCCGCCACGCCGCCCGGCAACTGCCGGAACCACGCGTACGACGTGAAAATGTACACGCCTTTCCCGTATCGCGTCCATAACTCGCCGCCCTCCAGCGCCTCCTCGCCCGGATCGTGCGATGAAAGCACCGTCTCGTACTTCGGGTCCCATCGCGCCGCGAAATACAAGCCGCGCTCCTGAATCCATCCCTCGAAATCCTTCCCCGCGTCGATCGCGTTCGGCTCGCGCAGCAGCGGGCTTTCGGAGTGCGGGAAAGTCACCGGCGATTCCTCCACCGTCACGCGGTAGCGCGATCCTGCGGGAATCGTGATGGGGTACGGCCCCACGTCCAGCGTGCCGTCTCCGGTCTGATACTGCACCACGTACGTGCCGCCGTTCCTGACATACTCCAGCAGGCGCGCCTGGTTGGCCCGCACGTCCGCCCGCACGTTGTAGGCCCGCACGCCGGCCACAATGGCGTCGAAGCCCGCCAGGTCGCCCTGCTCCAGCGCCGCCTGGTCCAGCAGCGCGACCTCGATCCCAAGCTGCCGCAGCGCTTCCGGCATCTCGTCGCCCGCGCCCATGATGTAGCCCACCCTGCGCGCCCGCACCTTGATATCCGCGCGCACCAGCTTGATCGCCGAATCCGGGAAGATGGTCTGCGGCGGGAAGTGCGGATAACTTATCACCTCCACGCCCGACGCGATGTCGCGTCCGCCCACCGTGGCCACCGCCCGCATGCCGGCCGTCGCCGCGCCCTCCGGCGGCGTCACCGTGAAGACCAGTTCCCGCTGTTCGCCCGCGCCGGCGATATGAAAGGCCTGCTTGGGCGGCTCCGCCTTCCATCCCGCCGGCAGATCCAGCCGCAGTTCCCCCGCCGCATCCGCCACGTTGGCCGCGACCGAAACGTGCACCGCGCGCGCTGCCGCGGTGGGAAACACCGCCACGCGGGCGGGCGGATTCACCGCTACCACCGGGACCACCACCAGCGGCCGTGTGCGCTCGCCCTCCGCGCGGCTGGCGTAGCGCTGGTGTACCGGGCGGACGATTTCGACGTGCGCCCCGCCGATGGTCAGCTTCAGCCTCACGCTCAGCACCGGTGGCGTGTCCGCCAGCCCCACCAGCCGCTGATCGTCCACCGTGTACACGTCGCCCGCCGCGGGCTTCACCAGCCAGTACGGCTGCGAATAGGCCTGCCCGGCCGGAACCTCGCGCGAAAACTCCAGCGTGGCGCTCTGGTTGTATCCCAGGCTGGCCGGAGTAACTTCCAGCGGCTCGTTCCACAGGCCTTCCACACGCGCCCCGTCCAGCGACACCGGCGCTCCCGACCGGTTCATCACCGTGGTGGTCACCTCCAACCTGGACCCCGGCGCCACCTCCGCCGCCCGCGCCTGCGCTTCCGCCCAAACGCCCGCGCACCGCGCCATGGTCTCATCCAGTTCCCCCAGCTTGATCCGCGCCAGCGGATCGTTAATGGCGGCCACCAGCGGCCGCGCCTCGGCCAGCGCCGGAATGGCTTTCTCCGGGTGCGCTGGCTCAAACTCGCGGATGGCCCGTTCCAGAATGGGTCCGATCGCCGCCCCTCCCGGCAGCCGGTTCCAGGTGGTGTCGATGCCGTCGAAAACATCCTTGGGCGATGGCGGGGCGCTGCCCTCCAGCAGGTTGAATGGCGTGGGGTTGCCGCCCGGCCGCCGCATCGCGCCGGTGCCCTGGCTGTGGTGCATGCTGCGGCTCAGCGTCGCCAGTTCCTCGTAGGAATACCCCAGCATCGGATTGTAGGCGCCGGTGTCCACTTCGCCCGCTGTCGCGCCGCCGCCCGCCGATCCAGCCCGTCCCCCCCGCCCTCCGCGCCCGCCGCCGGGTGACGGGGCCGCGCCCGCGCTCGCGGTTGGCGCCGGTGCGCCGCGGCCGCCCGGAGGGCCGAAAAATCCGCCCGCCCGCACCAGCCGCGCCGCCTGCCACGGAGCCGCGTACTTCAACTGCTCCGGGAACTTCGCCGGGTCGGCCGCCGCCGTGAACGCCTCTTTCCCCAGAATCGCCGACACCTGGTGGTGCCCGTGGCCGTCGCTGGGCGTGCCGCTGAAAACCAGCACGATCACATCCGGCCGGTAGCTGCGAATCACCCAGACGATGTCGGAGAGAATCCGGTCGTGCCCCCACTTCTCCATGGTCTCCGCGGCCGTCTTGCTGAAACCGAAATCGATGGCGCGCGTGAAGAACTGCTCGGCGCCGTCGATCTTGCGCGCCGCCAGCAGTTCCTGCGTGCGGATCACGCCCAGTTCGGGCCCCTGCTCCGCGCCGATCAGGTTCTGCCCGCCCTCGCCCCGCGTCACCGAAAGGTAGGCCGTGCGCATGTACCGCCCGCGGGCGAAGTACGCCAGCACTCCCGTGCGCTCGTCGTCGGGATGCGCCGCGATCATGAGCACGCTGCCCAGTTGATTGAGCTGGCGCAGCGATTGTTCGATTTCGGGCGTGCCCGTGAAGGGTGGCTGTTGCGCGCAGGCGGGGAACAGCCCCAGCGTCAGCGCAGCCAGAGGAAGCAGTTTGAACGGACTCATCAGTCCTCCATTTTACGATGCCCGCAAACCCGGGCCGGACATGAATTTCCGGCGCGGTTTGCGGCTGGTTCGCCGTCCCCCGTTCCTACTTCTTCGCATAAGTCTTCTGAAACCTGTTCCTGCTGTTCACCACCACGAACGTGCCGTCCTTCTGCACGCTCGCCTGGATCCACTTGGCCTGGCATTTCTCGTCGATATTGGCGATGAACGTGTCGGGCGCGTTGTGCTGCTTGTCGGCGCCCATGGCGTAATGCAGTTGCCAGATGTCCAGCACGCCGCGCGTGTCGTGGATGGTCTGCCAGGTGGCCGCGTCGCCGCCCTTGCGCGGGCCGTTGTTCACGATGGCGACGTGCGGATCGAGCGCATGTACGAACGGCGGCGAACCGGACATCGGCATGCCGTGGTGCGACACCAGGTACAGGTCCACGCGCCCGATCTTGTCCACCGGGCACACCAGGTCGTATTCGCGGTCCTTGGTGAGGTCCCCCATGTCCACCATGCGGAACTCGCCATACGTGATCAGCACGCCCACGGATTGCCCGTTCTCGGTCTGGTCGGCGGGCGGGCGCTGGTAGCCCTGGCAGTCCGGATTGGGCTCGCCGGCCCCGGCCAGCGGCTCGCCGATTACCTGGCCCGCGGACGAAAGCACACGAACGTCCATGCCCTTGATGGGGATGGTGTCGCCGGGCTTGGCCAGGATGTGCAGGCCCTTGTCGCGGAACGCTCTGTACTCGTTGTACAGGATGGCGGCGTCCTTGCCGGTTTCGGTCTGCGCGCCGTGATCCACGAAATGAACGATGGGCAGGCGCTGGCGGGCAAGCCCCTGCACGCCGCCCACATGATCCTTGTGGTAATGGGTGATGAGCAGGTAGTCGATCTTGCGGACGCCGGCCGCCTTGGCCGCGGTGGCGATGCGCCCGGCGTCGCGGTGGGTGGGATCCGGCCAGCCCGTATCCACCAGCAGGCTTTCTCCGGCCGGGGTGAGGAACAGGGTGGCCTGGCCGCCCTCCACATCGATGAAGTAGATCTCCAGGTCCCTCGCCGGAAGGACCGGAATTGCGGCCAGCGCCAGGAAAACGGGAAGGAGTAGTCTCACGCCGAAAATGGTAGCATGGACGGGGCCGGGACATGGCTCGGTGCGGCCCGGCGATGGGATGCGGGAACTACCCCATCCCAAACTTCGTATCTATTGACAGATGCCGTTTTGCAGCCAATGCGGAAACCCGGTGAGCGACGCCGCCGTGTTCTGCGCCGGCTGCGGCGGACGCCAACCGGTGGACGCTCCTCCGGCGCCCGCCGCGGGCCTGCTCTCCGGCCTGCCGCCGCGCACCGCCTCGATCCTGTGCTACGTGCCGTGGGTCGGCTGGATTGCGTGCGTGGTGGTTCTGGCCGCCGGCGAATTCCGCCGCGACCGGGTGGTCCGCTTCCACGTGTTCCAGGGCCTGTATCTGTTTGTGGCGTACCTGGTGGACGTGGTGGCGCTGCGCCCGCTGGACCATTTGATATTCCCCTTCCTGCCCATTTCCCGGGTGCTGGCAGTCGGCCTGGTGGCGGCCTCGATTCTGATGATGATCAGGACCGCACATGGAGCGGTGTGCTCGCTGCCGCTGATTGGCGATCTGGCGCAGCGCTCCGCCGCCGAAGACTGGCCCGGGAACTGATTCCATAGGGCATTGCGGGGCGAATCGCGCCAGCGCCGGCTTTCAGGATGGCCCGCTCGCTCCGGTTGTTTCCCGATTCTGGTCCGGCAACCCTACAGCTTCCCGGCCGTACCGCCGATCCTATTATTCAGAGCGAGGCGGGAATATGATTGACCAGAAAGTGAAGAAAGGAAATCCAATTTCGGACCGCCGCGGCTCCTTTGACCGGCGCCACGCCGCCCTTGGCACCATCTGCCTGGTGCTCTATGTGGAGATGAGCATGGCGCTTGGAGCCCTGCTGCGGACAATCACCGGGAAGAATTGGTTTGTCCCCAGCCTGGTGGTCACGTTCTTCCTGGTTTCCCTTCTGTATGGCAAGCTGGAGGAGTGGTTCGGGCTGGAACCCGTTCCCCCGCAACCCGACCCGCCCGATACGGGGTAGCCTGCCGGCGGGTGATCTTCTCACGAATTCCCGGCCGGGCACACCCAGCCCCAACTCGCCAGGATAGGGAACGCAGTTGTGCCCTCCACGATTCCCAGCCGGCAGCGGGGCATTTTTCACCGGTGTCCAGGCAAAGCAGCCCATCAGCGTCTTGTCCCCGGTGAAGGCGGTGGTGTGAGCTATCACGATCAGCGCGCGCAGGTGGCGGAGCGCGGGTTTTCCCGGATGGGAGGGTGGCTGAACTGGCTGCACAGGGGGCAGTGGGAACCGGCCCTCCCGCGCCTGCGGCAAGGCGGCGGGACCCGTGGCGGCAGGAGTTTACAGGCAGTACCATGGGTACTCCCCGCAAAGGCGCCGGGGCGCGGGCAAGCGGACCGTTTAGATCCAACAAAAGCAGTTTCAGTTGCCCTCCGGCTGCCGGGCACCCTGCCACAGAGCCCCATTTCCAGCACCAGAACTGAATTAACTTTAGATAACAGGAACTTCCCGATCACTGTATTTTAAAATACAGACTGTGTAGTGGGGACCGGGCTGCCGGCACCGGTTCGGAGACTGGGAGACACAGGGTACGATGACTATGAAGCTCAATTCTTACAGCAGGTTACAAGGGGTTCTTGTGATCGGATTGATGGCGGCTGGGGTGTCTTTTGCGGACACCATCGTGGTGACTTACGAAGGGGCGGGCGTGCAGACGCCGGACACCACCGCGATCTGTGGGGTTGCCGACGTAACCTGCGACATCGGGACGGAGACGTTCAACTCCTACACCGGTTCCTGGAACGGCACGGCCGATTTCGTTGGGACAACCGGGATTACAGGAACGTACAGCGGCCAATACTACCTCCAGGACGCCAATGCTTACGGCGGCGCGGGCGGTACCGGCAAATACATCGACGTCGATCCGGGCGAGTCCTATACCCTGTCCCTGAGCGTTAACGGCGTGCCGGGCGTGAACTACTTCGGCTTGTGGTTTTCGGCGCTGGATGCCGGGAACCTGATGCAGTTCTACAACGGCTCTACCTTGCTCTATTCCTTCACACCCGCCGATTTCATCAGTTTGGTTGGCGCCTGCTCCGGTTCGAATCTGTACTGCGGGAACCCCAACAACCGCAGCGAGGATTCGGGCGAACAGTTTGCATTTCTCAACTTCTTCGATACCACGGGCTTCTTCACCAGCATTGTTTTCTCCGAAGGCGGCTCGTACAGCGGCGATTTCGAATCGGACAATCACACGGTTGCCTATCTCAACCCGCCGGATCCCTCGGGCACCGATCTGTATGCCCCGGAACCCGGCGGCCTTGGCCTGTTCGCCGCGGGCGGGATCGTTCTGGCGCTGGGCGTAAGCCGCCGCCGCGGCGGACCGTCCCAGATCGGCTAGCCGAAGTTCGTCCGGCGGAGCAGAATCCCGCCCGGGCCCCGGCGATTACGCCGGCCCAGCTCCAGCCCGCACGGGGGCCGCGCGCGGATCGTCCGGCGGCTCCGCCCCGCCCGTTCAGCCCTCCCGAGCATCCGACGGTTCCTTGCCGCAGAGCGCCGCGGGCGTGACGAACTTCCGGGCAGGTCCGCGGTCCGGAGGTTCCGGCATCGCGGCCGCCGGATGAGCCGCGCCCCAGCCGTGAAGCCCGGCCACCCGGGGCGGCGGCCCCGAACGCCTGCTTCCGGCAAATCACCCGATAGCTCGGAATGGCAGCGCCAATTCCGCCGCAGACGGTGATGATCGAAACGCCCCAGCTCAGACCTGCGCCGGGCGGGTTGGGTTCATTGCGCAGATACCTGCCCAGGGTCTGGCCGGTGAGGAGTCCGATACCGGCGCCCGCGCCGATGCCGGCAAGAAGGCTGCGCGCGTGGCGGGATTGCCCCCGGGAAACGACGCTCCCGGCTTCCGGACGGAGGACCGCCGCTCACCGCCTGGCGTCCGGATGGTCGGGCTTTCCAGAGATCTCGCCACGAGTTCCCCAATTTCGCCGCGGCTGCCGGCGAAGGCTTCGATCGGGGCGCTTGGATTGAGCCGGCCACAGCTCTCCCGCGCCGCCCGGCTACGGCTGCGCCGGATCGCGGGCGATGGTTCCGAGGCCGGCGTACTCTTCCTTGACCTTGATCACCTTGTCTCCGTTGAAGGTCACGAAGGTGATTTTCCCCGGCGGAACGCCGTAGACCCAATCTTCCAGCTCGACGCCGTCCTTGGTTTCGCGGGAGTGTTCGCGCGGACGCCCCATGGCCAGGACCACCTGCTCATGGGTCATGCCTTCGAGGGCGCGCTTCTCCTTGATGGCCTGCTGCACGGCCGGCGGCAGGACTTCGGCATAGACTTCGGTGGCCGTATGCAGGTCGAAATCGAATACCGGGGCCAGCATTTTTTTAACGGCGTCGGCCTTGATGGGCTCGAGCGGCTTGTGGAACAGGATTACGAGCGAGGTCCCGCCGGGCGCGTTGGAATCGTTGCCGCCGACCGCTACGGGCGTGGGATTGCTGCTGGGGCCGGCGCCGATCTGCACGCCCTGGTACCACTTCCGGCCGCCCTTGAAGCCGCCGTTGATCTGCAGCACGATGCGGTCCGCCTCCAGTTCCACCTTGGTGATCTGAATGGTGTCGCCGAGGCGCGCGGCCGGGCCAAACTCCTTGGCGATCTCCGACCACGCCTGCTTGTCGTAGGTGCCCGCGGACTCGAACTCCAGCGCCTTGCGGGACCGCGGCAGCAGGACCTTGACCTTGGCGTACTCGGCGGAGAGGCCGCGGAGCAGTTCCACGCGGTCGTCCATGGTGAGCTTGTCGGCGGGACGGGCGGGGGCCGGCGCGGTGAGCGCCAGCGCGATGGCGGCTAGCGCGGCGATGGCTCGCATACAGCCTCCTGGGGCGGGTCCGTGATGGGCGAATGCTGGCGGTGAATTGGGGCTTTCCACAAAAACACGCCTAAAGCGATGAGCGCCGCGGTGGTCAACACGCTGGCTTCCGGACCGTACTCGCCGCCGCTCCAAAGCGCGCCCGCCGTCCACACCATCCGGTGGCCCGCCACCTCATTTATAATCATAATCCCGCTCAGATTGGCGCCGAACAGGGGCAGGGCGAAGTTCCATCCGAAATGCAGCCCGATGGGCAGCCACAGGTCGCGGCTGCGCAGGTAGGCGCAGCCGAACAGAATTCCGAAGCCCGCGGTATTTGCGATGCCGAACCAGGTGGCGTGCGGATTACCGGCGTGCAGCAGGCC
>Ga0326727_10003176_pt1 | contig 53377 bp, 56 predicted proteins | sample MB2enrmetagenome_FD_207643 | JGI IMG/M metagenome (GOLD analysis project Ga0326727, IMG submission 207643) | Lab enriched peat soil microbial communities from McLean, Ithaca, NY, United States - MB29MY | ecosystem: Environmental > Terrestrial > Soil > Wetlands > Peat | place: USA: New York...
GATGCGGGAAATCCGCACGTCCAGTTCGATGAGGGGGCGCAGGAAACGTGCGACAGCGCAACGCGCCTGTGCCCTACTCTACGAAGCCTTGGCTAGTTAGTGGCGGCGGCTTATGGGGCCATTATGGCGGGGCCAGTCGGGGCCACAGTCGATGGCAGCGAGTGGCCCCCGTCGCAGCAATAACCACACAGCCGCGCGCGCCCGGCGTGGTCATTTGCGGCGGATGGTCGGCGCACGGGAAAAGGCGAAGCCAACTGGTTACGAAGAGAATCCACTGGCTGTCCGCGAAGAGGCCAACAAGCCCTGGCACCCTCTGGGCCGTCGGCGAAGAAGGACGAGATTTTACTCCAGTTTGCACTTCGAAGATCATAAGATAAGAGCGACCTGTGGCCGCGCAAACAAAGGCGCGGTTGCGTTAGGCAACCAAAACCAAGAATCCAGGGCTGCCATGATGCCACCTAAGTCCATTGGGTAACCACACAGGCGGTCCCTTCCTACCCGCCATAATGGCCCCTTTTTTCGCCGCCATCGACAGTTGTACGGTTAATGTCCGCTAGAGACCCCGGCGGAACCCGAAGCATTCAGCAACAGGACCCAGTCGGTGTCGCCGTCGTGATTCTTCGCCGGCGGAGTGAACTCACGCATTCCTGCGTTTCCGAATGGTCCCCCCGGTATGGTTGTGTAAGCTCCGTTGCTGGGATCAAACCACTGGGCTTTCGCGGGCGCCTTCAAACGCGCCATGTTAACGGTAATGGCGCGCTCGGTTGGCATGTAGGCGACAGCGAAGGATCCGTCCGGCGTTCTGGCGGCAGTACAAAAGTCGCTATGGCTAACACTGGTCTTGAAGTCTCCATAAGTTCCAAGTCCGGCCGTGACTACTGAACGGTCCTGGTCTGGTACGAGATCATACCAAGGCAGTGAAGAAAAAAATTCTTTCCAAATACTGAGTTGGCTAACTCCCGCCGTGTCGAGATAGTACTTCCATCCGGATGAGAACGACCAGGTATAGAAGTTCCCGTAGAACTGCCCTGTACCCCCGCTCAACATCGTCCAGTACTCTTGGCGTCGAAGGGTAGATGGGGTTCCGTAGTCAGGTGGATGGCCGACATTCTCCTGATCATAGTGCCCCTCAACCAAATAGGTCGGCGCAACTGGCGTCTGGTTGTAGCTGTGTAACATCTGCATATACGTCGGCGAATACGAATAAGTGCTGTTGAGAGAAATCATCGGCACCCAAGTCGGATCGTCGAAGGAAGAGCTTGTTTCATAGTTCAACTCGACAGTTTGAAGGTGTCCGGGATCGGCTGACCTGATTCCCTTTGCCACTGCCTGAACCAGCGCGTCATCCTCGCGGTTCTTCCAGCTAACGAAATCATTGCCGCTAATCCAAGCAACATTCGGAAAGGATCTGTAACGAGTGCCGAGATACTGCCCAAAGAAAGAGGCGGCTGAAAGGCCGTTATGGTGCAACGTCGGCAGCCACCCGTTAGTGTCCATTGGATCGATGAAGACCCATATGTCATGTTTTGCCGCCAGTGTGACTATGTGGTCGAGACGAGTGAAGTAGGCCTCATTGGGCTTTGTGAGATCGTAAAAAGTGTAATCCGTCCCGCCGGGAACGTATCCGGAGAAGGGACGAATTCCGTCAACTGTGACAGCGTCCGTATTATCCGGAAAATCATGGCCGGCACACAAGGCATCCATCCATCCCACCGTGTTGAACCCGTGCGCTTGCCGGTCAGCAAAGTAGCTGTCAGCTTCCTCCTCAGTCAGTCGTGACAGTAACCCTTGGGGAGAATCGCCCACGATCAAGAATGGTTTATTATTCCGATCCACCAGATACCGTCCGCTGGCACTGACCTTGAGCGGATAGGCGGGAGCGTTTTCCTTGGAAGCTCCGGGTGCTGCGGAGTTCTTTTGCGCCGACGTCATAGTGGTTCCCAGCAAGGCGAACACCAGGAACATCGCGGGCAGTCTCAGGCTTGGATAATTCGGGAGCGTTCTGGCTTTCATCTTTGGCCTTCTCGTTCTTGCGTCACTGGGTGCACCCTTGGATCGCGCGTCGGCTCCTTAATAAAGTCGAGATTCTTAAGAGTCCGTCGTGCGAGCCCCGAACTCAGGCTTCGCGATTCGAGGGGCGGCAGGCGCGACGACATGAGATGAGTTTACAGGAAACAGATCGCGCTGGCATGCCCACACGAGCGCCGAGTACGAACGGGCAGGGACGTTTCGGCCGCGCGGCAGTGACGGCATGGAGCAAAGGCAGGTTTGCAGGACTATCTATCGCTCCCTGTGGCACTCTCAGGACTTATCTGGCCGGTTTCTGAAACAGACTCGTACCGAAGCAAAGGGGGCGAATGGCCGGGTCCGCGGTGAATGGCTGCGCGGTACGGCAGAACACCGAGGACCCGCGTTGATATGCGGAGCTATGATGCGGATTGCTTGAGCTGCGAGCTGCACAACTATTGGTAAGCTCGTTAAGATCGCGGACAAAAGACGCACCCACCCCGGCGAGCACTGTGAATTGAAACCGCAGGAGCTTCACGGAGCCTGCGAGCCGCCCTCAATTTGTCTGCACGGCAATCGAATTGCCATCTAGCCCCCGACCCGTCGGTATGGTCCCGTCGCCCGCGAACGAATCGTCGTCTACCCGGAAACGGGATGGTGGACGAAGAGTACAAGTAAACCGGCCCAAATCTGCCGGCGTGAGAAGCAAGCGTAAGCGGCTTTGGAATCAGGCAGTTTGGCCGGTTTACTGCCACATATCCGGTCCAATCTGTGCACGCGGCCCTAAGTAACTGATTCGTCTTCGAGTTAGCGAATGCGGGCATCAGGATTGGCCCGTTTTGTAGGCTTATCGCAAATCATGTCGCCGATGGCCAAGCGTTCCGAATCCAGCTTCTCGTCTGCGCGCGACCCTCAGCTTTCGCGCCTCATCGCAGCGACATGCCCACATTTACGCCAGCCCGGACCGCACCAAAAGCGCCTGCGGATCGGGCTCCCGCCCCATGAAGCTGCGGTACAGCTCCGCCGGGTCCTCGCTATCCCCGCGGGAGAGAATCTTCTCGCGAAATTCGCCACCCACTTCGCGGCTGAAGATGCCGTGCTCGCGGAATCGCGTGAACGCGTCGGCATCCAGCACCTCGGCCCACTTATACGAATAGTAAGCCGCGCCATATCCCACCGGGCTCGAGAATAAATGCGTGAAGGCCGCGATCATGGCATGCTGCGGCGGCAAGGGCGCGGGACTGTATTCCTGCAGCACGCGCCGTGAATACTCCACCGGATCCCCGTCGCGCTCGGGCGAGTAGCGGGTGTGCAGCATCAGGTCCACGAAGCCGAAGCCCAACTGGCGCATCTGGGCGTTGGCCGCGCGGAAAGTGCGCGCCCGCTTCATCTTTTGGAACAGGTCTTCCGGCACCGGCTCGCCGGTCTCCCAATGGCGGGCAAACAAATCGAGCGCCTCCCGTTCCCAGCACCAGTTCTCCATGATCTGCGAGGGCAGCTCCACGAAGTCCCATGCCACGCTGGTGCCGGCCAGCGAGCGGATTCTCACCTTGCTCAACAGGTGGTGCAGCAGATGGCCGAATTCGTGGAAAATGGTCTCCACGTCGCGATGGGTCAACAGCGCCGGCTTACCGCCGATCGGCTGGCTGAGGTTGCCGCAGATGAGGCCCAGGTGCGGCTGGAACCCGCCATCCGCGGGACCGCCGGTGATCAGGGCATCCATCCACGCGCCGCCGCGCTTGTTTTCGCGCGGATACCAGTCGGCATAAAATGCGCCGATGAATTCGCCGTTCTCGTCGTGAACGTTGTAGTAGCAGACCTGCGCATCCCACGCGGGAACGCCCTTCTCTTCGGTGACCTTGATGCCGTAAAGGCAGTGGACCAGGTCGAACATCCCGGCCACCACGTTTTCCAGCGGAAAATACGGCCGCAGCGTCTCCTCGTCGAAATCGTAAAGCGCGGCGCGCTGTTTTTCGGCGTAATAGGCCACGTCCCAGGGCTCGAGCTCGGGCGCTTCCGGTCCCTCGATGGAGCGCCTGAATTCCAGCAGCTCGCGGTTCTCCTCGCGGAAACGGCGTTCGGTCTTGATTTTCAGATCTTCCAGGAAATTCAGAGCGCGGGCGCCGCGGTGGGCCATTCGGTCTTCGAGCACCAGGTCGGCGAAGTCGGCGAACCCCAAAAGACGCGCCCTCTCGCGCCGCAGTTCCAGAATGCGCCCGAGCAGCGGGCGGTTGTCGCGTGCCTCTTCGGTGGCGCGAACGCTGTAGGCCTGGTACAGATGGCGCCGGGTGGCGGCGTTGTCCATGTAAGTCATTACCGCCAGGTAGTCGGGGGCCTGCAACGTAAATCGCCAGCCTTCCAACCCTTTGCGCGCGGCGCTTTCGCGGGCGGCGGCGACCGCCGTGGGCGGCAGTCCGGCCAGTTGCGCCTCATCGGCGATCACCATTTCGAAGGCGTTGGTGGAATCGAGGACGTTCTCGCCGAATTTGGTGGTGACCTGCGTCAGTTCGACGTCCAACTCCTCCAGTTTCTTTTTCCCGGCCGGGTCCAGATCGGCGCCGTGGCGGCGGAAGGTGTCGATGGTTTTGTCGAGAAAGCGCCGCCGCTCGCCGGTTACAGCCCGAGCTTCCGCGGTTGCCGCGAAAGACTTGATCCCCTGCCACAATTCATGGTTCAGAGGAATCCCGGAGTAGAAGGCGCTCACCTCGGGCTGCACCGCGTTGAAGGCGGCGCGCAGCTCCGGGTAGGTGGCCACGGATTCGAGGTGCCGCACCACGCCCATGGCATAGTCCAAAGGCTCCGTTAGCCGGTCGAGTGCGTCCATGGTGCTCCGGTATGTGCGTTCGCCCGGGAGGTGGGCAATCGCCTCGATACTCGCGCGTGCCTGCGGCAGCAGTTCGGCGGTGGCGGGCTCGACGTCGGTGGCGTGGATGCGGTCGAAGGGAATCCGGAATTCGACGGTGAGGAGTGGATTGGCTGTTTCGGGGCTGGACATTCTCTTTAAGGTTAGCAGTAGAGCCAGGGCGGGGCCTCCGCTTCGCCAACCGAAAGAAACATGCGGAACCGCACAAAATGGTTACCATAGAAGTGAATGAATTTCGATTCGACCGAGCGGGCAGTCCGCATCCCTCCCGAGGAGCGTCTGAACGTCTTCGCTCTGGTGATCTACATTCCAGGCCCGCTGGGCAAATTCCTGGACGATCTGCGGCGCAAACTGGTTCCCGGCTGCAATCCCCATGCACACGTCAGTTTGCTGCCGCCGCGGCCGCTGGCGGTGGACTGGCCGGTGGCGTCGGACCAGGTTCGCGCCGTTCTGAACCGCTGGAGTCCGTTCGAAATCGAATTGACCGGCATTGAGATATTTCCGGTAACCGACGTGATCTACATCGAGGTCGGCCGCGGCTCCGCGGAGCTGCGCCGGATGCACCAGGCCATGAACGTCGACTTGCTGGAATTCCAGGATCCATTCCCCTATCACCCTCACATCACGCTCGCCCAGGAACTTCCCCTCGAAAAGGTGGCGGCCACAAGCGAATTGGCGCATCGTCTGTGGCGCGAGTATAACGGTCCTCGCCGCTTTCCGGTAGACCATGCCGCATTCGTTCAAAACAGCCTCGGCAATAGCTGGATTGACCTGGCGGAATTCTCGCTGGGTGGCAGCCCCGTGAAATCCTGAGATCTCGTTCTTCCGGGACACACTAACGCTTTCAAGAGATTCGGCCGATCAAGAGAGAGGAAGCGCCCGTATTGAGCGTGCGAGGGAGCGAACTAGTGGATACCGTCGCGGTCTGTGCTACGGAGCCCATTGCCATCGAAGGGCTGCGAAGCCTGTTGGAATCGGCCGAGGGGTTGCGCGTTGTCGCCACCGAAACATCTTTAGCCGGCGGTCTGGACGCCGTCAAGGACATACAGCCGACTATGCTGCTGCTGGATAAGGCCTTTGGCATTTCCGCCGTGATAGGCTGTCCCAGCGCCTTGCGGAAAGCGGACTGTCAAACTGCCGTTATTGTCTGGGGCGCCGCGTTTCCGGAAGCCGAGGCGCTCCATTTCCTGCAGTCTGGCGCCGCGGCAGTGCTCCGCAAGACGGCGAAACTGGATGTCCTGCTCACCTGTCTGCGGCAAGTGGCGCGCGGCGCAACTTGGATGGAGGAAGAAACCCTGCAGAAGGCGGAGCGCCCGGTCCGTCTGGCGCACAGTCCCCTTACGGCGCGCGAGTTGCAGGTAATGGAACTGGTAGAGCGCGGCATGAAGAACAAGGATATCGGCGACGCGCTGGGCATCCGCACCGGCACCGTCAAGATTCACCTGAAGCACATCTTTGAAAAAACCGGCATCCGAGGGCGCTATGGCCTGGCGTTGTCCGGCCTGAAAGAGAAAGGCCTCCTGATACCGGCGCTGATGGAGATGTAGGCCGAAGTCCTATTTCAAACCGAGACGGAGCACAACGTTCAACCCGAACGCGAAAATCCCGGCGCCCAGCAGCACGCTGACGGGCAGCGTCAACACCCACGCCAACAGCAGATTGCGCAAGGTTTCCATTTGCAGGCCCGAGCGGTTGGCCGCCATGGTGCCCGCCACGCCCGAAGACAGCACATGCGTTGTGCTCACCGGCAAGTTATAAACGTCAGCCGCCATGATGGTGCACATCGCCACGAGCTCCGCCGAAGCTCCCTGGGCGTACGTCAGGTGCGTTTTGCCGATCTTCTCTCCCACCGTCACCACGATGCGCTTCCAGCCGATCATCGTGCCCAGGCCCAGCGCCATCGCCACCGCGACTTTTACCCAGGTGGGGATGAACTTGGTGACCTTGTCCATTCGCGATTTCAGCGCGGCGGCTTCTTTGGTTTCGTCGGGATCCAGTTTGTGCTGCTTCACCAGCTTGCCCAGCGATTCCGAAACCAGGTACAGGTCCGTCCGGAGCGCTCGCCGCTGGTCGATGCTCATTTCCGTGAAGCTCTTCCTTCCCTCGATCTGCTGGGAGATTTCGAAGCACTTGTTCTTGATGGCCGCAAATGTCAGGTCCGACGACACACCCGTGGTCTTGAGATAGTTAGAAAGCTCGTCCGACGAAGTCTGCAGGCCGGCCAGAGCCGTACCCGGGGAATGGTGGCCCATCTGTGCGGTGATGGCCACCGCGCTTTGCGAAATCTCCTCGACCGAAGCCTGGCTGGTATTCAGATTGACGGCATATGTGGCGGGGACGATCCCGATCAGGATCAACATGATGAGTCCCATGCCCTTCTGCCCGTCGTTGGAACCGTGGGCGAAGCTCACGCCCGTGCAGGTCAACATCAGCAGCCCGCGAATCCACAGGGGCGGCGGCGTTTTCCCCTCGGGCGCGCGGTACAGATCCGGTCGTTTGATGAGCGCCTTGCATAACAGCAGCAGGAGCGCCGCGCAGGTGAACCCGACGATCGGCGAGAATAGCAGGGACATCCCCACTTCCGATGCCTTGGCCCAGTTCACGCCCTCGCCGAATACGTGGCCTTTGGACATCATCGAGTTGGCGAGCCCGACGCCCATAATGGCCCCAATCAGCGTATGCGAACTGGAGGCTGGCAACCCGAAATACCAGGTTCCCACGTTCCAGATAATGGCCGAAATCAACAGCGCGAAAACCATCGCGAAGCCCGCCGCTGAGCCTACGTGGATCACCAACTCCACCGGCAGCAGTGCCACTACGCTAAAGGCGATTCCCCCGGAGGAGGTAAGCACCCCGATGAGATTCCAGCAGCCCGACCAGACCACCGCGTAAATCGGCTTCAAACTGTGGGTATAGATTACGGTCGCCACAGCGTTAGCTGTATCGTGAAATCCGTTAACGAACTCGAAGCTGAGCGCTAAACCCAACGCCAGCAATAAAAACATCACCGTCGGGATCGATAGCTGCTGCCCGAGAAAATCCATGAAACCTCCAGTCGAACAGGGAAATCATGAGTCTACGGGAGACATGTTACGGGCAAATAACATGTTTGTCACAATTCGGATACGGATTGTTGCGCACATTTGGCGCCCCACTGCGCGAAAATGGAAGCAGACCGATGCCTAGTCCGGACAGTACGCTTGATGCCGCCTCCCGCAGCCGGTCCGTGTTCGCGCATCTGGCCGTGCCTTTCTCCTTCAATCCGGATCTTGGGCTGGCTGAGGCCTTGGTCGCCGTCATAGGATGCCTGGCGCGGATCTTCGGTGCCTGCCTTTTGTTCGCCCTCTGGGGGGGCTTCAGCGCCTGGGCGTGGAGCGCTATCGCCAGCCATTTCTGGCGGATGGCCGCGGTGGGGCCGCTAGTCCTGCTCTTCGCCGCGGCACTCGCCGCCCTGATGCTGGCCATTACCGCAGTCGAAAAGAGGATTAGGCCCAAGCATTGAAATCTCAAGGAAGCTCCCATAAGATGATGTCTTGTGTCGGATGCTGAAACGGAAACTTCGCCTTACCGCGTGCAAGTCCTGGGCCGCGCCATGGCGATTATCGACGCACTCGCTCTCGCCAAGGAACACCAGAACCTCAGCTTGATGGAGCTGGCCGCTCAGCTCCAATTGCATAAAACACGGCGCATCGCCTGCTGACGATTCTGGAGCGCCATCGGCTGGTGGAGCGCGAGCCGTAAACCGGGCGCTATCGTCTGGGGCGGCGCCTTTTCGAGTTGGGCGCCGTGGCCATCTCCCGGTTCAACACTCGCGACTGCCCGCGGCCTCACCTGGAGCGCGTGCTCTTTGAAACGGAAGAAACCGTGCACTTGTGCGTGCTGGACGCTGGGGAGGTGCTTTACGTCGACAAGATCGAACCCAGCCGCAGCGTCCGCATGGCTTCGAAAATCGGACGGCTGAGCCCGGCGCACTGCTCCGCCGTGGGCAAGGCCATGCTCGCCCACCTGCCTGTGCGCGAACTGGACGACATCCTCAGGCAGCGTGGACTCACGCGCATGACGGCCAGAACTATCGTCACGCCGGCCGACTTGAGAATCGAATTGAAGGCTGTTCGTGAGCGCGGCTACGCCATCGACAACGAAGAGGCGGAAGCGGGCGTACGCTGCGTAGGCGCGGCCGTGCTCGGTCCGAACGGGCGGCCAGCAGGCGCGATCAGCGCCTCCGCGCCGGCGTTTCGATTGACTCTCGAAAGAGTGCCGGCGGTGGCCGATTCGGTCTGCCGGGCAGCCCGGGCGATCTCCCTGGAATCCGGCTATCGCAGTCCAGCCGATTCCCGCGTGCCGCAGCCCGCTAGGTAGTAAAATCTCGGTTTAGCAGAATGTGAAGATGAGATCTCATGATATGAGACAGGAGATTCCGAATGCCAGTTGAAACGAATACCGCCTCTCGCATGATCTTTCGCAAAACCAACGCCAACCTGGGGCGCCACGTTGCCGTTACGCCGGCCAACAGCACCAATCGCCATCTTTCCTATGGCCGCATCATCTTAAACAGCCAGTTACCCTCCGTCGCGTTTGGCAACGGCGGCCAGGAAACCGGCTTCATCCTGCTGTCGGGAGCCGCGAAGGTCTCGGTGGATGGCAGCGGCTTCGATCTCACGCAGTACGACGGTATCTACATTCCGCGCGATTCGTCCGTCGAGGTAAGCACCGCGGCGAATGTCGATATCGCCGAGTTCTCCGCCGATGTCGACCACCGGTACCCGCTGCAGGTAGTTCGCTACGCCGAGGTTTCCAAGGACCCCTCGCTGAAATTCACAGCCGGCGTTCCCACCCAGCAGCGCCATCTGAACATCGTGCTCGGCAAGAACGTGGAAGCAGGCCGCCTGGTGGCCGGCTTCACCGTTTCGGAGCCGGGCAACTGGTCGAGCTGGCCTCCGCACGAACACACCGCCATGCTGGAAGAGATGTACGTCTACTTCAACATGCCCGATCCTGCCTTCGCCATCCAAATGGTCTACGAAAACACCGAGTATCCGGAGACCGTGACGGTGGTGCGCGACGGCGATGCGGTCCTCATGCCCGCCGGCTATCACCCCAATGTCTCGGTGCCGGGACACCGCATGTCTTTCCTGTGGGCCATGGCGGCGCACCGCGAAAAGCTCGACCGGCAATTCGGCGTGGTCAACGTGCAGCCCGGTTTTGGCGCGGGCGGGTCCGGTCTGGAAGCCAGTCACAAGTAAATGGCGGCCATACCGGACTGTTTCAGCCTCAAAGGAAAGAACGCCCTGGTGACCGGTTCGCGTACCGGGCTGGGGGCGGGCATGGCGATCGGCCTGGCGCAGGCCGGCGCCAACGTGGTGGTGAACGGCTCCACGGACGGCGGCATCGATGACGTGTGCCGCGCAGTGGCGCGCTGCGGCGTGAAGGCGGTTCGCGCGGTGGCGGACGTGTCGGACCCCGCGGCTTGTGCGGAGTTGATCGAGCTCACCGTGAGGGAACTCGGCTCCATCGATATCCTAGTCAATAACGCCGGAATTATCCGGCGGAGCCCGGCGGCGGACTATTCCGCCGGGGATTGGGCGCAGGTGATGGAGATCAACATCAATGCGGTCTTTCGGCTCAGCCAGTTGGCGGGGCGCAGGATGCTGGCGCAGGGGAGCGGCAAGATCGTCAACATCGCTTCGCTGCTCTCTTTTCAGGGCGGCGTGTTTGTGCCGGCCTACGCCGCATCGAAGGGCGCCGTGGCGCAACTGACCAAGGCGCTGGCTAACGAATGGGCGCCAAAGGGGATCAACGTAAACGCCATCGCCCCGGGCTACATGGAGACCGACAATACGCGCGCCTTGCGCGCCGACCCGGTGCGCAGCCGCCAGATCCTGGAGCGCATTCCCGCCGGCCGCTGGGGCACGCCCGAGGATCTTGCCGCGGCCGCCGTTTTTCTGGCGTCTCCGGCGAGCGACTATATGCACGGCCACGTTCTGGTGGTCGACGGCGGCTGGATGGCCCGATAGATTCAAGACAGATTACGGAAAAGCGATGCCCTTAACAATCAAACCGAAAGAAAGCTGCCATTACGACCTAGTAGCGCTGGGCGAGATCATGCTGCGACTCGACCCGGGCGACCGCCGCGTGCACACCGCCCGTTCCTTCGATGTGTACGAAGGGGGCGGGGAGTACAACGTGGCGCGCGGGCTGAAGCGCTGCTTCGGCCTGGAGACCGCCGTGGTCACGGCGTTCGCCGACAATCCTGTGGGCCGTCTGCTGCAGGACCTGATTTACCAGGGCGGCGTCGACCAGAAATTCATCCGCTGGGTGGAATACGACGGCGTTGGCCGATCGGTGCGCAACGGCCTCAATTTCACCGAGCGGGGATTCGGAGTGCGCGGCGCGGTGGGTTGTTCGGATCGCGGCCACACCGCCGCGTCGCAGCTCAAGCCCGGAGACGTCGATTGGGACGAGGTATTCGGCCGCAACGGGGCGCGGTGGTTCCACACGGGCGGGATTTTCTGCGCGCTTTCGGAGACCACGCCGGAGGTGGCTTTAGAAGCCATGCAGACGGCACACCGGCACGGCACGATCGTTTCCTACGACCTGAACTACCGGGCGTCGCTATGGAAGGCGGTGGGCGGCAAGAAGCAGGCGCAGGCGGTGAACCGCCGTTTGGCGCCGCTGGTGGATGTAATGATCGGCAACGAAGAGGACTTTTCGGCCGCGCTGGGGTTTGAGGTTGCGGGGCTCGACGAGAACATCACCAATATCGAGACCGCCGGATTCCAGCGTATGATCGAGACGGTAGTGCGGGAGTTCCCGTTTTCCGTGGTGGCCACCACGCTGCGCAAGGCCACGACGGCGTCGCGGAACGATTGGGGCGCACTTTGTTATGCGGACGGCGCGTTCTATCAGGCGCAGAACCGGAAGGATCTGGAGATCTACGACCGCGTAGGCGGCGGCGACGGCTTCGCCTCGGGTCTGATTTACGGATTTCTCACCGGGCAGCCCCCCCAATGGGCCGTAGAATGCGGCGCCGCACACGGCGCGTTGGCCATGACCACTCCCGGAGATACCACCATGGCGGCGGTCTCCGAAGTGCTTCAGCTCATGAAGGGTAAATCGGCCCGGATTGTGCGATAAGGTTGGGCAAGCTCAACCGCTTGCCCTTCCCACAGGGCTATTCGGTTTTGGCGCCGCGGCGCCGCAGAAAAATCACAACCCCGAAAACCACCACGAGGGCGGCACAAATCAAACGAATAGTAGAGGTGTCCACAAGTATGCTCCTTTCCTGGTTAATATATCGGCGGTTTACATCTTTTCGACCATAGGGAACAGATCGCGCACCAACCGTACCATCACCGGTCCGATGGTGACCACGAACAATGACGGCAGTACGCAGAAAAAAATCGGAAAGACCAGTTTCACAGCCAGTTTGGCGGCCCGCTCCTCAGCCCTCTGGCGAGCCATCACCCGCAGATAATCTGCATGGCCCCGCAGGCTCTGGGCGATACTGGTGCCAAAGCGGTCGGTCTGCACCAGCACAGCCACCAGCCTCCGTACATCTTCCACCCCGGTCCTGTCCGACAGATTGTGGAGCGCATCCACGCGCCGTTTGCCTGCGCGGATCTCCAGGTTCATCATCGCGAATTCGCTGCACAACTCGGGGTGCGCCACCCGCAGTTCCTGGGCCACCTGGATGATGGTCTGGTCGAGCCCCAGGCCCGATTCCACGCACACCACCATCAGGTCGAGCACGTTGGGCAAGGCTTTCTCGATGGCGTGCTTGCGGCGCGCCACGCACCAGAGCAGATACTGCATGGGCGCCACATATCCGGCCACTATCGCGGCCGCGGTCGTTTCGAATAGGCGCTCCGGTGTAGCATACAAGCGCAGACCGACCAGCAAACAGCCCACCCCCAACGTCGCTGTGGAGCAGACTCGCGCCCCGTAGAAAAAGCGCACCGCCTGAGGATTGCGGTACCCGGCGCGCATCAGCCTCCGCTTCAACAGCGGCAGGCTCTTGGGCGTGGCCGGCACCAACGACCCGGCCCAATTCACCAGTTCCTTCCAGATCAAGGCAGGTGAGGGGAGAAACGGCGACACCACCGGTCCCGGCGCCTGCAAACGGTCGAGCGGACGCACCCGCGTGCCGCCGAACCGCACGAGCAGGACGGCTGTCCCTCCCGCCACCGCCACGAACACCCACGCCGCCGCCAGTTCCAGCATCTTACACCTCGAAACTCACGATTCTCTTGATGATGATGTAGCCGATGATCTGCAACGCCAACGCCCCGGCCAGCATCTCGTGTCCCGCCGGATCGTCGACGAAGAACCGCGCGTACTGCGGATTGACCACGAACATGAGGACCCCTACGGCCGCCGGGATGGACGCCAGGATTCGGCCCGACATCAAGCCTTGCGCGCTGACGGCGCGTATCCGGGCGCGCAACTTGAAGCGCTGGCGAATGATGTCCGCGAGCTTATCCAGCAGTTCCGCCAGATTCCCGCCGGTGCGCTTTTGCAGCAGTACCGCCGAAACGAAGAATTGCGTGTCCAGCGAAGGCATGCGGTTGGCCATTTTTTTTAAGACGATTTCCAGAGGCTGGCCCAGGTTCTGCTCCTCGAAAGTGCGCCGGAATTCGCCCGCCAGCGGCTCGCTGAATTCCTTATGCACCATTTCGAGCGCTACCGAGAAAGCGTGGCCGGCGCGCATCGACCGCGAAATGAACTCCAGGCATTCCGGAAACTGCTCTTCGAAGAGTTGCAGTCTGATGCGAGCCCGCCGCGCCACCCATTTGACGGGCGCGGCCGCGCCCAGCACCCCAGCCGCCAGCGTCAGGAGCGGCATGGAGTTGCGCGTGGCCACCAGAACTACCAGCGAAGCCGCCAGCGCGGCCGCCGCGGAACGGTGAATCAATCCCACGGCGCCCCATTTCAGATCCGCCGTTTCGAGCAGGCGTTCGGCGCGCTCGCGCAGTTTGAACCGCGCCAGCAGCCTCCTGGCCATCCGGCCATATTCTTCGGCGGGCGCCTGCATTAACACCGGCCCGGCGGGCGTCCGCGACGGCAGCCTCGGTAGCGGCTTCCGGCCGGTCAGCCGCTGCAGCCCGTGGGCATGCTCGCGGCGCGTCACCCAGAGCGAGGTCAGCACCATGGCCGCCATGGTAGTGCCCGACGTAATCAGGAAAATGGCAATCATGACGGTTCCACCAGGACCACCTCATCGAACAGGTCCACGGGCAGTTGGATTCCCGCGGCCACCAACTTTTCGTTGAATTTGGGCAGGATGCCCGTGGCCGCGAAGCGCCCTATCACTTTCCCTCCGTGAGAGAGGCCCAATTTCTCGAAGACGAAGATATCCTGCAGGGTCACGATGTCCGTCTCCATACCGGTCACCTCGGTAATGTTCATGACCCGCCGCGTGCCGTCGCTCATGCGCGATATCTGCACCAGGATCTGGACCGCCGAAGCAATCTGCTGCCGGATGGCCGCCAGGTGCATATTGGCGTTGGCCAGCGACACCATCGTTTCCAGCCGCGAAATGGCGTCGCGCGGGCTGTTGGCGTGAACCGTGGTCAGCGAGCCATCGTGGCCCGTGTTCATGGCCGCCAACATATCCAGCGCTTCTTCCCCGCGGACCTCGCCCACGATGATGCGGTCCGGCCGCATACGCAGGGCGTTGACCAGCAATTGCCGCTGACGTACCGTCCCGTGGCCTTCCACGTTGGCCGGGCGCGTCTCCAGGCGCGCCAGGTGCGGCTGCTTAAGCTGCAACTCGGCGGCATCTTCGATGGTTACGATGCGTTCCCGCGGCGAGATGAATGCCGAAAGACCGTTGAGCAGAGTGGTTTTGCCGGCGCCCGTACCGCCGGAGACGATTATGTTCAGGCGCGCCCGCACGGCCGCTTCGAGCAGCCGCATCATCCCCGCGGTGAGCGAGAGCCGCTCCACCAGGTCCGCGGGCATCAGCCGGTCGGTGCCGAAGCGCCGGATCGAGAGCAGCGGACCGTCCACCGCCAGAGGCGGAATGATGGCGTTGACGCGCGATCCATCGAGCAGGCGCGCGTCCACCATGGGATTGGACTCGTCCACCCGCCGGCCCACCTGCGACACAATGCGGTCGATGATGCGCAGCAGGTGCGCGTTGTCGTGGAACCGCACATTGGTGGCATCGAGAACCCCGGCGCGTTCCACATACACTTGGTTATAACCGTTCACAAGAATGTCGGAAATCGTGGGGTCCTGCAACAGCGGCTCCAGAGGACCCAGGCCGAAGACCTCGTGCAATACCTCTTCGCTGATCTGTTCTTTCTCGCTGGCCGTGAGCAGGGTCGGCTCCTGCTCCACAATCGTCAGGGCGGCCTGCTTCACCTCCGCGCGGATGCGGTCGTTCTCGATGCCGGCCAGGGCGTCCAGGTTGATCTGGTCGAGCAGCTTGCGGTGCAGCGTGAACTTGAGCTCCTGGTACTCCGGCCGCGAAGAGCCCTTGCGCGAGGGGTTTTGCAGCAAGCGTTGTTCCCACCCCGTTTCGACAGTCGACATTACGCGGCCACCCCCGGAAAAGCGCTATTTGGAGACTGCATGGTTCCTCGTTTCCACGGGAAAGCTCTCCACAGTCTTCTGGGTTCCGCGGATCAGAATGATGGTGTCGACCGCCGGGGCCGCAGACACCACCGGCATTGGCGCAGGCGCCGGTGAGGGCGCTCGGCGTTGAGGTGGCGCCGCCGCCCACATAGCCGCCACTGCCGGCCGCGGCGCGGGATCCGCGTTGACCGGGACCCCGTGGGCATATAGATCGCGCAATTCACGGCGGGCGGTCGCCTCCATTTTCTGATCGCTCGAATTGCGCAGCACCAACTGGAGATGGCCTTCGCTGGCGGCCAGGGTCAGGCTCTCGGCTTGCACCGGGTCCACCAACAAGGTCACTACGGGAACACTCATCGACTGGCTTTTGCCGTCGGTCTGCACGGTCTGGCCGGCCGACAGCACCGTCACGTTCTGCAGCACCGTGGCGGCGAAGGTGTCGTCAGCCCCGGGCGGTCTGCCGGTCACCAGCACGTCGACGTGCATGCCGGGAAGCACGAAGCCCGCCACGCCGGCCACGTCGTTGACCCGCACCGACACCGCCCGCATCCCCGTCGGGATCATAGGAGCCACGCCGAAGCCGCTGCCGCGCGCAGCCAGACGCGAATCCACCACCGGTTCGTCCGGCTCGATGGAACTGATTACCGGCCGGCCCATGACGTCTTCCACCCGCGAATAGCCGCCTTTGGGGAAGAGGTTCGCCTGCACGCGTACCGTCTTGACCGCGCCGGCCTCGATGGCCGCACCCGGCGAGAGCGGCTGCGCCGCCACCACCAGCGCCTTCTCCGGCGCCTGGTTCCGGCTGCCCTGCGCCACCCGGTAGAACACCAGGGAGACGAGCAGCCCCCACACCAGGCTACTCCCTACGATGATTAGAAATCTGCGATCCAAATGCATGATTTAACCCCTCCCTAACAGCGCCAGCCACGCCCCCAATGTGAGCGCTGGCGCATAGGGGACAGCGCGAACCCGCCAACGCCGGACCAGACAGGCGGAGGCCAATAGAGCGCCCAGAGGCGCCGCGAGCAGTGCGGCCAACAGGATCCCGGAAGGCCCCAGCAGCGCACCGAAGGCCGCCGACAGTTTGAGATCTCCCGCGCCCATTCCGCCCAAACAATAGAAAATCAGGAAGACTGCAAAGCCCACCGCAGCTCCGCCCGCCGACCATGCCAGCCCCGCCCAGCCGCGGCTGGCCGTGTGGCAGATCAGTCCCCCGGCCAGACCGGCCAGGTTGATCCAGTTGGCGATGGCCCGCCGGCGCAAATCGTCGAAGGTGGCGGCGCATCCCAACAATACGGCGGTGGACACCAGTAGAGTCATCTTTATTTCCCCACGCTCCTCGTGAGCAGTACCGCGTGCCCATCGCGGTACGCCACCCGCCAATCCGGGTCGCGCTCCAGGATCTGGCCCAGGGGCCAGTCGAGCGGCAGCAGCGCCTCCGTAAATCCATAACGCGCCATCACCTCGTGGCTGCGGCGTCCGGCAAGAAGCAGGACCCGATAGTCTTCCCCGACGGCCTCGCCGTAGAAATCACTGCGGCCGTCGAAGAACACGCGGGTCCGCGGGTACAGCCTGTAAATGAGATAGTCGGCCCACTGGTCGGAAGTGAGGACCCGTGCGCCCGGTTCGGCCAGCAGGCCGGAGTTCCGGTTCACCGCGTCCACCGGGAAACGCCGCTCCGGAAAATCCGCCAACCCCGCCGCCGGAAGCACCGCAAACACCGCCAGGGCAGCCAGCACCGGCATCCATCCGGTGACGCGCCACTGCGCGCCCAGGGCCTGCGACGATTCCCACAGCACCCGTTGCGCCGACCGCGCGGGCGCGCGTTCGGCCCTGCTTCCGCACCACTCGGCCACATACCGCGCGAGGAGCGGCGCGGCAACCACCGCGAACAACGGAACGTAACGCGCCGAACGCAGCGCCGCGAAGCCCCAGACTGCCACCAGGCTGGCCTCAAACCACTGCGGCCGCCGCCACATCTTCGCTGCCGCGCCCACTCCCGCCAGCAGCAGCAGGGCGAAGATCAACATGTTTTCAGAGCGGATCTGCGGCGATTGAAACTCCTCCACGTGCTCCGCGATCCATCGCGACCCCAGAAATCCGAGAATGTGCCGGTGCAGTTGCCATCCGTAAGGATTGATTAGGGTGGCGAGCGACGAAAGCCCCGCCAGCACGCTGTAGCGCCGGAACGCCGCGCGGTTCCGCTGGGCCGCGCTCACCAGCACCAGCAGCCCCAGCGTTGCCAGCCAGGCGGCGAACCCGCCGTGCAGGTTCGCCCACAGGCCAGCCATGGGGACGAGGGTCCAGAGCCACGGCGTGGGTGAGCGGCGGTCTTCGTCGAGCAACCACAACCCCGCCACCATCAGGACCAGTGAAAATAGATGCGGCCGCGCCAGGTAGTGAATGCTCGCCGCGCTGGTCTCCGCCAGGGTCAGCGCCAGGGCGACCCAGGCGCCCGCGCCGCGCCGCAGCAGCCAGCCGAACAGCAGCGCCGCTGGCAGACAAACCAACACCGCGCCCAATACGGCAACTCCTTCGAGACCCCACCAACGGTGAATCTGCGCGAAAATCAGGTCCGAAAGCCACTCCCAGGCATACCACGGCTGGCCCGCGCGCGAGAAGGAGAACAGATCGTGCGCCGGGACCCCGTGCTCGAGAATATATTCCCCGGTGCGGATGTGCCAGCCCGTGTCGCCGTCGCCGAGCAGTGCCTGCCAACAGTCAGTCCGTCCAAACCGCGCTACCAGGAACAGCGCGAAGAACAGGTCGGGAAGCGTGGGCGCCAGGCGCAGCTTTCGGTCCGTCGCATGCGAGATCGGGAGTAAAGCAGTCGCTGCCATAGTCGTCGTAAAACAGATCGGCGGGCAGAGAGATTTCCTGGAGGGGTCCGTAAGTACTAAGATATCGGCCGTGAAAACGCCCGGCCCTTAGTCCAAACCACCTTAGTTCCCTGCCCGATCCGGCGTGCCAACCTGTAGTTTTCGCGCGTCCCTGCCGATGTGAACAACAGGAAGAGTCACTTTGCTTGCACTCGTCGGCGCACCTTCGACGCAACAGATCTGGAAACCGCTGATCGTTTGCCCGCATCGCGACCTCTCCAGCCGTGTGAGCATGGCCTTCATGGAACTGGGGATTACGGCGGTGACCAATCTGCCCGAGTACCCGCGCATGGGTTCGCTCGCCGGGCTGGCCGCGCAGGGGGGGTGCAATATCTGCTTCCTGGACGTGGCGTCCAACGTGGAGCACGCCCTGCTGCTCATTGCCGAAGCGGCGCCGGGGATTCCGGTGGTGGCGCTGAGCACTCGCAAGGATGCCGACCTGATTCTGCGATGCCTGCATCGCGGGGCGGGAGAGTTCGTGGCCGAGCCGACGGCCCAGCAATTGCGGCTGGCGCTCGACCGCCTGGGGCGTGCGCGTGGACCGGTGGCCGCGCCCAAACCGTCCACGGTGTTTGCCGTGGTGCCCGGCAAGCCCGGCTGCGGCGCCAGCACCCTCGCCATGCACCTGGCCATCGAACTGAAGCGCGCCGGCGCGTCCCGGGTCCTGCTGGTGGATACCGACGTTACGGGGGGCACAATAGCCTTTCTTCTCAAAATGAAGGCTGACTTTCACCTGGGCGACGCGGTGCGCGACCGCCAGCGCATGGACACCGATCTGTGGTCCCGCCTGACGGTGCCCTGTCACGGTGTGGACGTGCTGCTGGCGCCCGACAATCCGGCCGCCACCGTGGAGATCGACCGCGCCGCCGCCGCCGATCTGGTTCGCTTCTGGCAGGCCCAATACGAGGCCATCGTGGTGGACACGGCGGGCGCGCAGCCCGGAGCCGTGGAGTTCATCCGCCTGGCCGACCAGATCCTGTTGGTCGCCACCAATGAACTGGTGGCTCTGCACGCCACGCGCCGGTCCGTGGACTACCTGGAAAAGAACGCCATCGATCGCCGGCGCCTTCGGCTGGTGGTGAACCGCTATTCTCCGGCTACCGGGCTGAAACGCGAGGAAGTCGAGTCCGCCCTGAAGCTGGAGCCGTACGTCCTGTTGGCCAACGAGTACGAAATCGTCCAGCAGGCGGTGCTGGAAGGCAAACCGGTCGGACCCGGCACCCGTTTCGACCGTGGCTTGCGCGCTCTGGCGGCGCGGCTTACAGGCAAGCAAGCGCCGGCTGTCAAGAAACCGGCCTGGCTAGGCTTATTGCCGAGGAGAAGTTAGTATGCGGTCTTAAGATACAAAACGCTAGTTACTCAGAGGGAGCACTAATAGCTTCGAGGCATCTTAGCTGGTAACTTGAATTATGAAGACAGCCTGGCCGTCTCCCAGGTGAAGGTGAATAATGAAACGCTCGATTCGAAAATTCTGGCAGGATACCCGAGGGCAGGACTTGGTGGAATACGCCCTGACCGCGGGAATGGTAGCAGTGGCGGCAGTGGCTTCCATGCCCCAACTAAGCTCCGCGATGACCGCCGTTTTCAACGCGATTGGCGGAATTATTCAGAACAGCGTCCAATAAAGGATGCACCGGCCGGCGGTAGGGCCGGCGTGGCTGGGCCCGGGGCAGTGCCCGGACGCCCGAGTTCGTGGAAGAGCCGTCGGGCATCTTTCATGGAAACTAATAATTCGCAGAGACGCCCCGGCAGTTTCGCCGGCGCGTCAGCAAGAAGGAAAGGAAGAAACGAAATGAACTGGCTGAAGAACCGGGTACTCCTGCTCCAAGTCTGGAGAGATACCAGCGGGCAAGATTTGGTGGAATACGCCCTGGCGGCAGGCATGGTGGCGGTAGCCGCAGTGGCTTGCATGCCTTCTCTCACCACGACGGTGGACAACGTGTTCACCAGGATCGGCGCGCTCATCAACACCAACGTACCGTAAAGCAATCCCATTGTGGTCCTCTGCCGCCCGACGGCCGATAATCGGTCCGAGGGCGGCAGGGGCCGCCAAATTTGGCGAACCTGAACTGTCAGGATACGCCGGGAGTGGCCGCCGCGGCCGCTGTTGATGCATGATGGATGGTGAATGAAAGCTTTATTACTCACCGACTATATGCATCTCGAACTGGCCGACGTGGCCGTACCGGCGATCGGTCCCCAGGAAGTGCTGATCCGCGTCCGCTCTTGCGGGATTTGCGGCAGCGACGTCCACGGCATCGACGGCTCCACGGGCCGCCGCATCCCACCCCTGGTAATGGGTCATGAAGCCGCCGGCACGATCGCGGAAGTCGGGAGCGACGCCGGCCAGTGGAAGCCTGGCGACCGGGTCACCTTCGATTCCACCATCAGTTGCGGGGAGTGCGCGTTCTGCCGCGCCGGCGAAATCAATTTGTGCGACCGCCGCCAAGTGCTGGGCGTCTCCTGCGGTGACTACCGCCGCCACGGCGCTTTCGCCGAGTTCGTAGCCGTGCCCGCCCGCATCCTGTATCGCTTGCCGGACTCCCTTTCCTTCGACCACGCTGCCTTGATTGAAGCCGTCTCAGTGGCCGTTCACGCTGTGCGCCTCACCCCTGTCTCTCCCGGCGACACCGCGGTAGTGGTAGGTTGCGGCATGATCGGCCAACTCACCATTCAAGCCGCCAAAGCGGCCGGCTTCGCCACGGTGATCGGCGTGGATGTCGACGATGCCAAACTGGCTGTCGCGCACGCCGCCGGCGCCGACGCAGTCCTGAATTCCCGCACGGGCGACGCTCCCGCCGACATCCGTGCCCGCACGAATGGCCGTGGCGCCGACGCGGTGCTCGAAGCCGTGGGAATGACCGCGCCGATCCAATCGGCCATCTCCGCCGTGCGCAAAGGCGGCACCGTCACTTTGATCGGCAACTTCAGCGCCCAGATCGAGCTGCCTCTGCAGCAGGTGGTCACCCGCCAGATCCGCCTGCAAGGCTCCTGCGCCTCCGCCGGCGAATACCCCAAGTGTATCGACCTGATGGCGCGCGGCGAAATTCGCGTCGACAATTTGATCAGCGCTTGCACTCCGCTCGAAGACGCCCCCGCCTGGTTCGACCGTCTCTACCGGCATGAGCCGAACCTGATGAAGGTGATCGTGCAGCCGTAGTTTGAGGCCGGCGCCTTAACATGCTAGAGTCAAGGATGTGGTTTCCTTGCGGATTCCACGGATAGTCCAGCCATCGGGGCGGTTAGCTCAGCCGGTTAGAGCGCCTGCCTTACAAGCAGGAGGTCCGCGGTTCGAGCCCGCGACCGCCCACCACCTTTAGATCCAATTATTTAAGCGCATTAGGGAGCGAAAAAGGCCGCGATTTTCGGGTGACTTGGGGGGATTCTTTGGGGACCCCGTTTGCATTCGCGACCTTGGGGAGTGCCAGCGCTTCGACCGCCTCACGCTTCGCCGCCATCCGAATGTGGGAATGCCGCTCCGGCATTTTTTGTGAACCGTGGCCGGCGAGTGCCTTCATGGTGGCATCGGGAACACACTGTTCCGCAAGGTTCGTAATCACCGTGTGGCGCAAGCCATGAAAGCGGCAACCCACCTTCGCCTTTTCGCGAACCGATTCCCACGCGCTCTTGATCGTCGTCACGGGGCGTGTCGGATCAGTTGGACGCCGCGCCTTGTCGTAGAACGGAAACAGATACCAATTCGGTTGAACCGGCCCGTGATCGATCTTTGCGTGGAAAAGGGACTACTCGCTCCAACGCTCGCACTGCTCGATTCCGGCATTGATGCAACGGCGTGGCTCGGATTCCAGAGACGACCAGGAAGACGTGAATCGCGATGACTTCTTCCGGTGGACGGGCCGCTATCTGCTACCGGACTCCGCCATTCCCGTGCCGCGCTCGACCTTCAATCGACGCGAAGCCATCGTTGAATCGATGGGAAGCATTCGGATGTTATGATTGCCTCATAACGGCGAAACTCGTGCAGCGCGAAGAGGTTCTGGCCCAGCTTCGTGAAAGGATTGTCAGGTTCGCGGCATCCCATTTTGCAGGGGACGCCGCCGAAGACCTGGCCCAGGAGGTGCTCATGCTGCTGCATGAAAAATACCCGCACCTCGAGCGGGTGGAAGACCTGCTGCCGCTATCGCTGCAGATTACGCGCTTCAAAATGATGAGCCTGCGGCGCAAGGCGGTGCGCCATGGGGAGTACAGCCAGGTCTCTATCACCGATATCCCGCTGCCCGATCTCGACCCCAGCCCGGCCGACCGACTGGAACGAAAGCAGATGATCGAGCGGCTGGCGCGCGCCCTGCCGCAGTTGGGCGAGCGCTGCCGCGATTTGATGCGGCTGAAATTGCAGGGCAAGAGTTTTCCGGAGATCCGGGAGATCATGGGAGTAGCGGCCATCAACACGATCTATACCTGGGACCACCGGTGCCGCAAGAACCTGATGGAACTGATGGGCGGGGATTGGGAGCCCAAACAGCGATGAGCCGGGACGACATCCAAAAACTGCTGGGCGGATATGCCACCGGTACGCTGACTCCCGAGGAGCAACAGGCGCTCTTCGAGGCCGCGCTCGCCGATCAGGAACTGTTCGACTCGCTGGCGCGTGAAGAGGCGTTGCGCGAGGTATTGAGCGATCCCTCGGCGCGGGCGCACGTGCTGGCGGCTATGGATGGGGCGCCGGCGCCGTGGTATCGGCAGTGGTGGCGCCCCATGGTGGTGATGGCGGCGGCTGTGTTGGTGGTGACCGGGGTCGCGGTGTGGCAGAGATCGCGCGCGCCGAAGCCGCTCCCGATGGCGAAAGTGGAATTGCCCCGTTGGCGCCCGCCCACGGAGATTCAAAACGCGCCGATTCTGCCTCCGCCGCCGCAGGTGAAATCCCGCGCCCCGGGACTCGATCCCCTTTCGCTGCCTGCCGCGACACCTGCCGCGGCGCCACCTCCTCCGCCGGTTCCCGCCGCCGCACCGGCAACTCCTCTGCCGGCACCGCAGCCCAGCGCCGCACCGGCCCATGTCGACGCTGTCACGGTCAACGGGGCGGTTTCGGGCGGCTTCCAGCAGCCGATGCAACAGTCTCAGCAAACGCAACAGCTCCAGGCGCAAGGCCGCCTTCAGGCGCTGCCAGCGGACGGGCGCCTTGCTCCGTCCGCCGGCAACAACTTCTTGCAACAGCCCGCCGCTGCCCTCCATGGAGTGGTGACCGACGCTAAGGGCGCCGGGGTTCGTTCGGCCAGCGTGGTGGTGAAGTCGCTGTCCACGGGCGAAGTAGTGAACACGTCGACCGACGATCACGGCGAATTCAGCGCTCCCGCGGCGCCGGGCAGCACATACCAGATCAGCGCGTCCGCGCCGGGCTTCCGGAACGTGACCGTGAGCCGGGCGACGCCTGTAACCGGCACGGCGGAGCCGGTGAACCTGCGCCTGGACGCCGGTTCGACTGCTGAGGCCATTGAGGTGACAGCCGCTGCGTCTACGATTGAGGCACGCGCAGTCGCCATACGCGCCGGCAGTGGCGGCGCGGTCCCTGCCATGAAGAAGGCGAAGGCCCCAGCGTCGTCCGAGATCGAGTACCACATCCTGCGACGGATTCCGGGCGGCAATCCGGTGGAAGTAGCCGCGGGCGAAACGGTGCCGCCGGGCGCCAGTCTGATTCTGCGGGTGACTCCCGCCGCCGATGGCTACCTCCGCATCGTCGAGAGCGCCCACGCGATTGCGAGCCCCAAGGTGAAGCGCGGCGTCGCGTTCGAGACCGAGCTGCCGCAATTCGACAAACCGGGCCGCGTGGTAATGCAGGTGTATTTCTCGCGGCAGGCGGCCGAGGCGAAGGAGCAGGCGCCTTCCGCCACCGTCACGATCGACATCCAGTAACGGCGCGGAGGAAGAGCCCACGCGATTGCGAACCCCAAGGTGAAGCGCGGCGTCGCGTTCGAGACCGAGCTGCCGCGATTCGACAAACCGGGCCGCGTGGTAATGCAGGTGTATTTCTCGCGGCAGGCAGCCGAGGCTAAGGAGGGGCAGGCGCCTTCCGCCACCGTCACGATCGACATCCACTAACTAACGGCGCGGAGGAAAGAGATCGCCCACGCGATTGCGAACCCCAAGGTGAAGCGCGGCGTCGCGTTCGAGACCGAATTTCCGCATTTCGACAAACCGGGCCGCGTGGAGCTGCAGATGTATTTCTCGCGGCAGGCAGCCGAGGCTGAGGAGGGGCAGGCGCCTTCCGCCATCGTCACGATCGACATCCACTAACGGCGCGGAGGAAAAGCTGCGCCACGCGTGGCGCGTCGAACTGCTCCACCCATGCGGCGCCGGTGCGGCCCTGGGCGGCGCGCTTTGCCGGCGAGCGGTACAGTTCCTCGATGCCCGCGGCCAGCGCCTCGACGCTTTCAGGGTCTACGAGAAGGCCGTGCGGCGCCACTTCGGGAATGGCGGCCGCGCGCGCGGCGACAATCGGCTTGCCCGCGGCCATGGCCTCCAGAAGCACGATTCCGAAGCCTTCCTGCACGCTCGGCAGGCAGAAAAGGTCGGCGCGGTGGTACTCGGCGATCAGTTGCGAACGGGAAACATCGCCCAGCCAGGTGACTGCGCGGTCGAGTTTCAGCTCCGCGGAGAGCCGGTGAAGCCGCGGCCCGCAAGGCCCGGAGCCCACCAGCCGGACCTCCAGATCGGGGACGCGCCCGCGCAGCGCGGCAGCCGCCCGCAGCAGCAGTTCCACCCGCTTGCGCCGATAGAATCGGCCCACGAAGAGCACCGTGAAGCGGGAGGTTTCAGCCGGCGGCTGGTGCCCGAGCAGGCGGCGCCACTCGGCCAGGTCGATCAGCTCCGGAACCACCGTGGGCGTCTGCCGCAGCGCGTAAAACTCCTGCGCGCGCGCGGCCGAGTAGCGGCTGGTGGCGAGTACCTGCGCCGCCCGCTCCACGTGCAAGCGCTCGCATCGCGCCTGCAGCCCCATGGTCAGGCGCGTGAGACCCGCTTCGAAGCGCGCTTCGTCGGCAATCACGCCCTTGAGCGAAGCCACGTGGTGCGGAGCGCCGGCAATGCGGTAGCCGTCCATGTCGAACCCCACGGTGAGGTCGCAGGGCGCATCGGCGCGCAGCGATCGATTAAAAACCAGCCTCTGCAGCGTGAAAATGGGCAGGCGCACGCGCGGAGTCTCGAATTCCACCGCGTGGCCCAGGCCGGCCAGCGCGCGGGCCAGCACGTGAATTCCTACGTACGTGCCGCTGCCGCGGCGGATATCGAGCGGAGTGGAAGTGAGGAAGCGAATACGCACCGGGCGACTATAATTGTATAGGACTCCTCCGTGGCGATCCCCAAGAAAGCGGTCTGCCTGCTCAGCGGCGGGCTCGATTCCTCCACCTGCCTGGCGCTGGCGCGGCGCGAAGGCTACGCCTGCTACGCGCTCTCGTTCGATTATGGCCAGCGTCACAGGCACGAGTTGGAAGCTGCCGCGCACATCGCATCGCATTTCGGCGCCGAACGGCACCTCATCACGAAGATCGGGCTGGACGCCTTTGGCGGGTCGGCGCTGACGGCCGATATCGCCGTGCCCAAATCGCGCTCCATCGACGAGATGAGCCACGGGATTCCCATCACCTACGTGCCGGCGCGCAACACCATCTTTCTCTCGTTTGCGCTGGCGTGGGCCGAAGTGCTGGGCAGCTCCGACATTCTCATCGGCGTCAATGCGCTGGATTATTCGGGCTACCCCGATTGCCGCCCGGAGTACATCGAAGCGTACGAGCGCATGGCCAACCTGGCCACGAAAGCCGGCGTGGAAGGGCTCGCGCGGCTCACCATCCACACTCCGCTGCTGCAGTTGAGCAAGGCGAAAATCGTGGAACTCGCGCGCGAGCTGCGCGTGCCGTTCGGGTTGACCTTCAGTTGCTACGATCCCGATCCTTACGGCCGCCCCTGCGGGCAGTGCGATGCCTGCCTGCTGCGGCGCAAGGGTTTCGAAGAGGCCGGCGTTGAAGATCGCTGAGCTGTTCTATTCCCTGCAGGGCGAAGGTGCGCTGGTGGGTGTGCCGTCGGTCTTTATCAGGACGAGCGGCTGCAATCTGCGGTGTTCCTGGTGCGATACGCCGTACACGTCGTGGCAGCCCGAGGGCAGCGAACTCGCGGTCGAGCAAATTTTGCGGGAGGTCGAGGCGCATCCCGCGCGTCACGTGGTGGTGACCGGAGGCGAGCCCATGATCGTGCCCGAAATCGTGCCGCTCACCGAGCGCCTGCGCGCGCTGGGACTGCACATCACGGTGGAGACGGCGGGTACGGTGTTTCGTCCGGTGGCCTGCGACTTGATGAGCATCAGCCCGAAGCTCTCCAATTCCACGCCGCCCGGTTTGTGGGCCGCGCAGCACGATCGTCTCCGCATCCAGCCCGAGGTACTCGTCGAATTGATGGGGCGGTACGAACATCAACTCAAATTCGTGATCGCTCAGCCGGGCGATCTGGAGGAGGTCCGGTCCCTGTTGGAGACCTTGCGGGCCGATCGCGGGCGCGTCATCCTGATGCCCGAGGGCACCGATCGCGAGCTTTTGCGCGAGCGCTCCTTATGGCTGGCGGAGATCTGCAAGGACGAGGGCTTCCGCTTCAGTCCGCGGCTGCATGTGGAGCTTTACGGAAATCGGCGAGGAGTATGAGATGACTGCGATATCGGCCGACCCAACCTGCCGCGAACACCTTGTGGGCCGCCCACATTCCGAGCGGCCGGAGCGCTTCGACGCGGTCATCGATGCGCTGCGGCACACGGGTTCGCTCGACCGTATGCTGCATCTCGATCCGCGGACCGCGACCGAAGACGAGCTCCTGCTGTGCCACACGCCGGCGTACCTGCGGGTCGCGCGGCACGACGTTGAAGCTGGACACCGCTATTTGAGCACCGGCGATACGGAGATCGACGGGCGCTCATGGGATGCCGCGGTGCGCGCGGCGGGCGGGGTGCTGAACGCCGTGGACGCCGTCGCCGAAGGGCGCGCGCGCAACGCCTTTTGCGTGGTGCGGCCGCCGGGGCATCATGCCACCGCGAGCCGCGGAATGGGCTTCTGTATACTGAACAATATCGCGCTGGCGGCGCGGTACGCGCAGCGGCATCATGGCATCGAGCGCGTCCTCATCGTGGATTGGGACGTGCATCACGGCAACGGCACGCAGGAGATTTTTTGCTCCGACCCCTCGGTATTCTTCTTCAGCACCCATCAGTGGCCGCTGTATCCCGGAACCGGCCGCGCCGACGAGACCGGCGACGGCCAGGGCCTCGGGACGACCATGAATTTTCCGTTCCCCGCCGGGTCGGGCCGCAAGCAGATTCTGGGCGCGGTAGAAGGCTCGCTGATGGCCGCGGCGGAGCGGTTCCGTCCCGGCCTGGTGATGATCTCGGCGGGCTTCGACTCGCGCATCGGCGACCCTCTGGGCAGGTTCACGTTGACCGACGGCGATTTCACCGACCTCACGCGGCGTCTGATGGAGATAGCGGACCGTCACGCCGGAGGGCGCGTGGTTTCGGTACTCGAAGGCGGGTATAACTTGCAAGGTCTGGCCAGCGCGGCGGCGGCCCATGTGGCGGCGTTGATGTCTGCCTGAGCACCCCAAAGGCGGCGACTGACACACCTATTTGCGGCCCGCCCTGAGCAACAGCGCGAACAAGCCAAGCGATGCGAACGGCAGAAGGGAGAAAAGTTGAAGGGCCCTCGGTGTCAGGCGGCGCGCTGGCGCCGCGCCTTGATCACTTCGACGAGGGTGGGCAGAACCGAGAGGAACACGATCGTCAGAATCACCTTGTCGAAATAGTGCCGCACAAACGGCGTGCCGCCCAACTCGTAGCCCAACATCGTCAAGAGGAACACGGAACCTATGCCGCCGCAGATGCTGAATGGCAGGAATCGCGTGTAAGGCATCCGGCCAACGCCGGCCATAAAGGCGGCGAAGCTCCGCACAACCGGCAGGAAACGCGCGAAAAGGATGGTCTTTCCGCCGTACCGTTCATAAAACGCCTTCGTGCGGGTCACGTATTCCTGCTTGAAAAAGAGCGAGTCCTTACGGCTGAAGATGCGCGGTCCCGTTTGGCGGCCCAAGAGGTAGCCTGTGGAATCTCCAATGATGGCCGCCAGCATGAGGACGGAGTTCACCAGCGCTATGTTTGAGTGGCCCGCGCCGACCACTACTCCCACGGTGAACAGCATGGAATCTCCGGGCACCACGATCCCCACCAGCAGGCCGGTTTCGGAAAAGACGAGACCGAACAATGCCACATATCCCGGCCAACTGGAAAGCAGCATGCCCAGGAGTTGAATCAGCCGCTCCGGATTATAGAGCGACCGGAGAAAGTCGATGATCGTATGCAGCATTCGTTAGCTGCCGGAGCGGAAGCTCGAGATGATCCGGGTGACCACATCGGGGTGCATCTTGACCACGCCCTGCCGCGTCAATTCGTCCACCAGGCCGGTTTCGAATATGGTATTCCGTTCGCGCGCCTTGTCTCCCTTGAGCGATTCGATGATCTGGCCGCGCTGCTCCGGCAGTTGCGACATGTCCGCGCCGGCATGCTGCACCACCTTGGCAATCACCGTCGCTTCCGGCATGGGAACCGGGTCGAGAACCGTGCCGGCAGGGGACTTGAAAGCGTCCTCGAAATAGTTGGCGGACCCCAGGCCATCCACGCTAGCTTGCCGCTTGAACAGTTCGGTGGTCTTGGCTTCGAGTCCCATTGCTTTAGCGGCCTTGGCGAGATCTCCGCCGTTGGCCTTAGCGGCGTCGGCCAGTTCCTTCGACTTGTCTCGCACCAGCTTCATCAGCCTGCTGTTGACCATGGCGTCGTGGATCTGGGTCTTCACTTCGTCGAACGTCGCCGGATGCGCCGGCACGATAGCTGTCACCTCGGCGACTACCACCTTATTGGCTGCGGGCGAAATAGCTGGCGACACTTCACCCTTTTTCAGGCCGGCTATGACCTGGTCGAAATCGGGGCTGACTCCCACTCCGGGCACGGGTTGTCCGGCCGCGACGCCATCCGCGTGCACCACTTCCATACCTAGGTCCGCGGCCACCTTGTCGGGATGATCCGGGTCCTTCTGCAGGGCCGGCTGCGCCTTATCGGAAAGGCTCTGTATGAGGGCGTTCACGCGCTGCTGCTTCCACTGCTTGGCGATGTCGTCTTTCACTTCCGCAAAGGGCTTCAACCGGGCATCTTCGTGGGCCAGAACCTGGATGATATGGTAGCCATACACCGATTTGACGGGGTCGCCAATGGCCATCGGCTTTTGGGAGAATGCGGCTTTTTCGAACGCCGGGTCCATCTGTCCGCGAACCACATTATCGTATTCTCCGCCCTTGGACGCCGATCCGGGATCCTCGGAGTTTTTCTTGGCCATTTCGACGAAGTCCGCGCCGGCGCGGAGCTGTTTCACCAGATCTTCAGCTTTGGCTTTGATCTTGGCGTCGTCGCTCGCCGGTTTTCCCTGCGTCATCAGCAAAATGTGACGCACGTTGACGTGCTCCGGGACGCGGAAGTTGGCCTGGTTCTGGTTGTAAAGCACCAGTAAATCCGCATCCGTGGGATTGAGAGTTTGCTCGATCTTGGATCCATCGGCCACCAGCACTACCAGGTTTTTCGTTTCCGGATCCTGGTAGCGCGCCGCGTTGGTCTTGAAGTATTGCTGCATCTCCTCGGCTGACGGCTCCGCTTCCTTCTTGTACTTCTCCTGCGTCACCTTAACGTACTGGAGCTGGATCTGATCGTTCTTCTTGCGGTACTCCTGCTCGACTTCAGCAGGCGTTACGACGGAGCCTTCGATGGCTACTTCGCGCAGCTTGCCGATCAGCATGGTGCGCTTCAGGTCCGATTCGAATTCGTCGATGGTCACGCCTTGCTGCCCCAACATGGCGCCGTAAACTTCCTTGCCGACGAACTTGCCGTCCTGGAAGAGATTGGGGAAGTTCTGGCGAAGGTAATCCGCCACGTCCTGATCCGAGACCTCCAGCCCGAGTTTGCGGGCTTCGTACTCCATGGCGCGCTCGTTGACCATGGTCTGGATCATCTGCGGCACATAGTTGGGAACGATCTCCGCTGGGATCTTTTGGCCCCGGGTTTGCGTCTGGATCGACTTTCGGGCCTCCGCCTCGGTGATCTGCACGCTGCCGATTTTGGCCACAATGACATCGCTCGATCCCGAGCCCGTGTTGTAGTTGGGGACCAGGTATAACAGCATGGAAGCGGAGACCAGCACCAGGATGCCGCCCATGACGGTCTTCTTGGCCTTTTGAGAATTGAAGAGATCAAACATTTACGCGCGAACTCCTGTCGTCAAAACAAGGGGAAATACCAGTATAGGGCATTGCCGGGGGACCGCGAAGATCACCATCTCACGACCATTACCCAGGCCGCATATCAACACGCGTTCTGGCCGGGCTTGTAGGGGAACACGGGCGAGGGCGGGCGCTCGCCCAGACCGCACTCGGCATGCACCGCGCGAACTGCGTTCTCGAGCCCGGCACGCTGCACTACCACCGCGATGGTCAACTCGCTCGACCCTTGTGCGATGGCGATCACATTCACATGGGCTCGCGAAATCGCAGTAAAAATGCGGCCCGCGAGACCCGACTTGCCCTGCATGCCTTCGCCCACAGCCGCCAGCAGACCGACGTCGCGGTCCACGTGGATGGGCTTCAAATAGTGATGCGCCAACTCCAGCACTAGCGCCGACTCCAAGGCTTCCAGAGTCTTTGCCAGCTCCTCTTCGCGCACCAGGAAACAGAAATTCTGCCGGTAACTGGAACTTGTGAGCAACAGCACCTCCACGTTGGCGCGCGCCACGGCATCGAGCGCGCGGGCCATCACCTGCACGCCGCTCAACTCCGGACTGGCCGGTTCCAACGATACCAGCGCCACCTTATTCATCGACGCCACCGCGCGCGCGCCGCCGGCTACCGTTGTAACCGAAGGCACAATCTTCGTCCCGGGTTTTTCCGTGGCGAAGCTGTTCTTGCTCCACACCGGAATGCTCTTGTCCATCAGCGGAGCCAGCGTCCGGGGATGCAATACTTTGGCGCCGTTGTAGGCCAACTCGGCGGCTTCGGCGTAGGTGATGGCGTCCAGCACCTGGGCGTCCGGCACCAGCCGCGGATCGGCGCTCATGATGCCGTCCACGTCGGTCCAGATCCACAATTCGGCGGCATCCAGGGCAGCGGCCAGAATGGACGCGGAGAAATCCGAGCCGCCGCGCCCCAGGGTAGTGGGACGGCCGTCGGCCGTGGCGCCGTTAAATCCGGTGACGATAGGCAGCGTTCCCTGGCGCAGCAGCGGAACGAGACGCGCGATGGCCTTCTCACCGGTCGGCTCCATCAGCGGCGAAGCGTTGCCGAACATGGCGTCGGTCACCACCACGTCGCGGGCATTTACGGCTTCGGCGGGCGTGCCGGTTACCGCCAGGTATTCGGCAAACAGCGTGGCCGACAGCCATTCACCGGTCACCACGGCTTCATCCACGGAGCGCGGCGGCCGGTCGCCCAGCATGGCCATGCCGTTGACGATCCGCTCGAATTCTCCGATCAATTCGGCGATGCGGGCGGTCACCCTGGCCTGGGTTTCGGCCGGCAGCAAGTCGCGGCAGGTCTCTTCGTGGCGGCTGCGCAGGTTCGCCAGGTTGGCGTCCACGGCGGCGCGGTTGCCGGCTTCGGCGTGCCGCATGGCGTCGAGCAGCAGATCGGTGATTTTCGACATGGCCGAAACCACTACCACCACCGGGCGCTTCGCCTTTTCCTGTTGCACGATGTGCGCGGCCACGCGCATGCGCTCGGCAGAGCCCATACTGGTGCCGCCGAATTTCATGACGAGCAAATCGGATGGTTCACTCATGGCTCTGGTACTCCTTTCCGTTGGTGACGCGGGCGCGCACCATTTTCAGGATGGCCTCGGCGACCTCATCCTCGCTGAGATGTGTGGAATCCAGGTAGACCGCGTCCGGCGCCTGTGCCAGAGGCGCATCGGCACGCGTGCTGTCGCGCTCGTCGCGCTCCTTCATCTGCGCGGCCAGTACGCTCTCGGAGATCTCGACGCCCTTGGCGCGCGATTCCAGCAGGCGCCGGCGGACACGCTCCTCGAGGCTGGCATCGAGGAACACTTTGAGATCCGCGTCGGGGAAGACCACGGTGCCGATGTCCCGGCCTTCCATCACCACGCTGACTTTTTGCCCGATTTCCCGCTGTTTCGCCACCATGGCGCGCCGTACGCCGGGGATCACGGCGATCCGGGAGGCGCCGTTGGTCACTTCGGACGTGCGGATGGCGGCGGTTACATCTTCGCTATTGAGCTGGATGCGGCCGGGGGCGAGCTCGATCTCGGACGCCAGGGCGAGTTGCTCCATGCGATGGAAATCGTCGAAATCCACAGACTGCCGCACCGCCCAGAGGGCTACTGCGCGGTACATCGCGCCGGTATCGATGTAAGTGAAGCCCAGCCGGCCGGCCAGACGCTTGGCGATGGTGCTCTTGCCTGCGCCCGCCGGGCCGTCGATGGCGACGACTACGCGTTTCGGTTTATTTTCGGCCAAGCCTTAGAATAACAAGTGGGATGAGTCCACACGAGTTCGATCGCCTGGTGGCTGAGGCTTACGCCGGCATCCCAGCGCGGTTCCGCAGGCGCCTGAAAAACGTCGCGCTGATTGTGGAGGCGGAGCCGGGCGCGGCACAACTGGCGCGGGGCGGGGTGCCGATAGGCAGCACCCTGCTGGGACTCTACGAAGGCCGTCCGCTGACCCGGAGGAGCGTGTTCGAGCCCTTCGCCTGGCCCGATAAAATCACCATCTTTCAGGGTCCGCACGAGCGGCTGGCGCGGAGCCCCGAGGACCTCCCGCGGCTGGTGGCCGACACTGTGTGGCACGAGGTGGCGCACTACTTCGGCATGGACGAATTGCAGGTGCGCGCGGCGGAGCGGAAGCGGCGGGTGAGGCGCTAGCGCCGTACACACGCTTGGGGGCGTAACACATCCAGCATATCGATGATGACCGATGCATCGCCCTACTGCTGCTCTTTGCGCGCCACCTGCGAGGACGCGCGGGCCAGCTTTTCCATGTCATCCAACCGGTTCCGTACCGTGGGAGCGTCGGCGGCGCGGGGGGCGAGCATCAGGTAGGTGCGAAACTCATCGGCGGCTTCGGCGTACCGATGGCTCTCGGCGAGAATGGTGCCCAACAAGTGGGCGACTTGCGGAAACTGATGCTGCGTGTCAAGCTTCTGCGCCCAACGCGCGCTTTTCTCGGCCAATTCCGGATGCTTGAGGTTATAGTTGGCCACGGCGTTGAAAAAGAAAGCCTGCGGGTATTCAAAGGAGTCGAGCTGCAGAACGCGATCGGTTACGTCGGCCACTTCCTTCCAGTTCTCGGAGCGCACCGCCAACAGCGCCAGATGCAGATAGGGTTCGGGCCAGCGTGGCTCGGCTTTGGCGGCGGCCTCAAAGGACCGATGGGCCTCTGCGGCGTGGCCGTTCTCCATCTGCAGTTTGGCCAGTTCACTCCACGCAAACGCGAACTCGGGATCCAGTCTGACAGCCTCCTGCAGGCTGGCTATAGCCTCCTCCGGCCTGTTTTTCTTCGCCAAGTCCAGGCCTTTCCGGAGCGCATTGCGCGCCGCCTTCGGAGCCTTCAGGCTGGTGGCCGTTACAATGGTCGCGTCGTCCGATTGGCCCATACGATGGATCAGAATGACGCCCACGTCCTGATTATCCATAAGGCCGCGGTTCGCCAGGTTGATGGATTGCGAACGATAGCCGCCCAGCCGCGCGCGCAGCTCGCAGTCAGCGAAACGATTGTCCGTGATGCGGCCACTGCCAGTCCCGCCGCCCGATCCCGAGCCCGGGATTGCTGTAGGTGAGAGTTGCGGCACGCTCTGGTTGAACCCCCCGGTTGTTTCGCTGGCGTCACCCGCCTCCATGGTCGGGCTCAACTGGACGGAAAAGTAACCACTGCCATCCGTGTGGCCTTCCGAATGCGATGTCCCGTTACACACACGTTCGATCGCGACGGAGGCGCTGGGTACCGTGCCATCGTCCAGCATGACGCGGCCGCTTACCCGGATCGACAGCGGGATGTGGGTTTGAAGATTCGTGTTGGGGATCAGACTTCCGCGGGCATAAGGCCCGCTCGCGGTTCCGCCATTCGGAGTTCCCGTGGTCGGGATTCCCATGTCGCTTGGATCGGTGGGTGTAGTCTGGCTGAAAGCCGGCAATAGCAGAATCGCGGCAGCCGCGATTACGAAACCCCATTTTCGACATTGAGGAGACATTTCAGTTCTCCCGCTTGAAGATAATTATGGCACACCCACTCGTCAATGGCTGTACAAAGAAGTGTCACCGCGACCGGCGCCCCAGGCCTCCGGGTGTCACGTCATTACCATGAAGCGCGCCAGCGCGTTGGCTCACGCACAGCCCGGCCCAATTTCGAACGCTCCTGGCGGCGTGCCGCGCATTCTCCGGTCCAGAATCGGCCCGCCGGGTTGGCATCGCAAGGGTTTCTCCGCTTTCGGGTTCACCCTGATCCAGGATCTCCGTTACGATTTCCGCTACGGCCCACCGAAGCCGCGGCTTCGCGGTGCTGAGTCTGGCCGCGGGTATCGCCGCCAATTCAAGTTGGATTGACAATGCCGCCATCGACGGCCAAACGCGGCGCTGGGCGACGGTTTCCGTCAGGCGGCCGTTGGGACATCCCGCCGGGCCTGGTGACGGGGGCGAACCACTGGGCGAACTACCGCCTGCCAGGCTGCGGACAGCGCCACGGAAGCGCACAGCAGGATTTGCCAGTCCATGGGGTAACGGTATCGGCTGCTCCATTGGACCAGATAGTAGGCATCGGGAAAGGTAACCCAGGCGATCAGGAATAACCACGCAACCAGCGGTTGGCGCCGAAACATCAGCCACAGGCCGGCGAATGCCAGCAGCGTCAAAACGAGCTTGGGCGCCAGGGCGATGCGCGGGCGGGGCGGAAACCACCAGGAGGCGACTCGTTCCGCCGTGAAGCGCAGGTACTGACCGGGGTGAGCGCGGACCCATTCTCTGGCTTCGGCAAACCTCACGCGGTTGTATGCCACCTCCCCAAGCTGGTACACCTGGCTGGCCTCGTACGAATTCTGACTGGGGTGATAGGTGCCGTAGTTATGGGGATGATCGAATGTTCGGCCCGGTCCGTTGGATACCCAGAATTCGGTGCCGAAGTTGCTTCGCGTCAGAATCGGCGCGCCCAACACGCGATAGTTTCGAATGGCCCAAGGCGCCAGGAAAACCAGGACGCCCACCACGGCGAGGGCCGCTTGCCACAAATATCGTCTGCGCGCCGGCGCGGGGCAGGCGACTGCGCCGGCCAGAAGCAGCCCGCCCATCACCGGGAGAAGACTCGGGTTGAGCAGCGCAGAAAAGCCGCAAAAGGCGAAAAACCACCAGGGCGCTCGTGTCTGCCAGGATCGGTCGCGCCACATGCGCATGACGGCCCACGTCAGAACCAGCAGCGCTATCGCCACGAAGGGTCCGTCGAGCCCGCCAACAATCTCGGTGTCGAGCGCGGCGATGTAGAACACGCCGATGCATCCGGCGAGCATGGCGGCCCCGCGGCCGAGCCCGGCGTCGATGGCGAACAGGGGCACTAGCCCGCAGCGCAGAGCCGACACCGCGCAGGCGAGCGTAACATTCACCGCATGAGCCAGCAAACCCGTTCCGAAGAGCCTGAACAGCCCCGCCAGGAATAGAGGGTAGACGGGCGTGGAATACGCCGTTGGTCCGTAATACAGGGCATAGTTGCCGAAGGCGGCGACATTCATTGCAATGCCCTCCATTTCCGTGCGGCCGATGCGATGGAACACCCCGGATTCGGCGGCAATTGCCAGCCTGAATACGAGAGCCAAAGCAAAGAACGCGACGAACGTGCGTTTCCCCAAAGGAGCCTCCGTACGAAGAGTATAACGCCCTGTCGGACCCGTCCCCGCGGACGGTACGGCGCGGCGCCGAGTTGGCTCTGTCAGGCGGCCGTTGGAACGTCCTGTTCGGCTTTGCGCCGGGACCCGAGCGCCGCCTGCCAAGCCGCGGACAGCGTGACGGCGGCAGAGAGCAGGATTTGCCAGTCCATGGGGGTGCGGTATCGGCCGATCCATTGGATCAGATAGTGGACATCGGGAAAGGTGGACCAGGTGATGAGGAATAACCACGCGACCAGCGGTTGACGCCGAAACATCAGCCACAGGCCGGCGAAGGCCAGCAGCGTCAAAACGAGTTTGGGCGCCAGCACGATGGGCGGGCGGGGCGGAAACCACCAAGCCGCAGTTCTGATGGCCGTCAGGCGAAGGAAGTCGCCAGGATGGTTCCGGATCCATCCGATGGCTTCGGCAAGCTTCAACCGGTTGTATTCCGCTTCGCCGAGATTGGCTATTGCGGCGGCTTCGGCGGGGTTCCCGCTGGGGTGAAATCTCTCGGCATTTTCCGCAACCGTGAAGGTTCTGCCGGGTCCGTTAGACACCCAGAATTCCATGCCAAAATTGCTGCGCGTCAAAATCGGAGCGCCTAACTCCAGATAGTTTCGATATGCCCAGGGCAAAAGAAAAGTCAGGATGGCGAGTGCGGCCAGAGCGGCCTGGCGGCCATATCGCTTGCGCATTTCCGACGGGCAGGCGGCCGCACCGGCCAGCGCCAGCCCGCCCATTACCGCGAGAAGGCCGGGGTTGAGCAAGACGGAGAAGCCACAAAATGCGAAAAACCACCAGGGCGTGCGCGTTTGCCAGGATCGGTCGCGCCACATGCGCATGGCGGCCCAGATCAGAACCAGCATGGCGATCGCCACGAAGGGCCCGTCAACTTTGCCGCTGACTTCGGTTTCCAGCGACCCGATGTAGACCACGCCGAGGCAGCCGGAGAGCACGGCGGTTCCGCGATTGAAACCCGCGTCGAGGGCGAAGAGGGGGACCAGTCCGCAGCGTAGAGCCGAGACCGTACAGGCCAGAATCGTATTCACGCTTTGAGCCAGTACACCAGTTCCGCAGAGGCTGAATATCCCGGCGAGAAATAGAGGAAACACCGGTGTGGAATGCGCCGTGGGCGTGTCATACAGGCTGTAGTCGCCGAATTGCGCCACGTTGATGGCGATTGTTTCCATCTCCGAACGTTCAAGCCAGTTGAACATATGGGACCTGGCGGCGACCGCCAGCCGGAAAAAGAGGGCCGCCACGAAGAACGCGACGAACATTCGTCTGCGCATCCGGAAACCTCCGATACCAGAGTATACCGTCCTGGTTTTAGCCCGACTGGTTTGGCCCGAGCTGCGCCCTGGAAATCGTTTCAGAGTCCGGAAGGGGTGCGCGACATGAAAGTGGAAGTCAGGCGGCCCGGCGGTTTAGTCCGACGTGCGGCTCGTAACTGAGCCGCGAGCGTGAGCGAGCGGTTGGCGCGCCTTACGGCACGTCGCCAAGGAAGACTGCCATGGGCTTGCCTTGCTGCTCGATCACGTATCGGATTGCCTAGCGAACGTCCCGATCCTTCCACAGCCATCGCGTGCTTCCATGGCGGGCCCATCGCCTCCCACTTGGGTCCTCACCTTCGAGCCGGTTCAAAGCTCGGCTGGCATACGCTTTGAAATCGTTCATCACCTTCTCCGGCGGGGCTTTCGCTTCTACGATGACATGCACGTGACTGCTCCGCACATGCGCGGCCAACAGATTCCAACTACGGTGTAGGCAGACCTCCCGGAGAGTTTCGAGCACCATCGTGCGGCCGTCGCAGCCCAGCTCATACGGCGGCTGATTCATGCTCCGGCGTTCGGCGGCCACTCGATCTCGATCGGGCGTCAGCATAGGGGCTCCAAACATATGGTGACCACGATCCACGGAACCCGACTCGTCGCCGTGAAGGTGTGCGCCGTAGCAAGCAAAAGTGAGGAAATACCTCATCTCATCGGCCGCCAAATAAGCCGAGCCCTGGGCGAACCGCTCCCTCACGGTCGCGGCTCAGTCTGGGCGCACCACCTACGCCCAGATTTTCCCAGTCTGGCCTACACTTCCACGAATCTGCCACTTTCATGTCGCACAGCCATCTGGAAGGGGGAATGGCCAAGCTATTGTTTCTTGTGTGCCAGGCGGCTGCACGCGGTGTCGGCGCCGGAAACATCGATGGCCGTGTTGCCCTCTTCGATGTAAGCGATCTTGCCTTCCATATCGATCACGAAAGTGGCGCGGTTCGCCATGCCGGCCTCCGGAATCAGGACTCCGTATAGGGCTGAGACTTTGCGGTCGTGGTCGCTCAACAGCGGGAATTCCGCGCCCAATTCCTTGGCCCAATGCTGCAACGTGGGGGCTGCGTCGGTGCTCATTGCCAGAACCTGGCTGTCCTTGGCGGTGAAATTCGCGATACCAGCCTGGTACGCCGTGAGTTCCTTGGTTCAACCACCGGTGAACGCGGCGGGGAAGAAGGCCAGAATGACGTTCTTCTTGCCGCGGAAGTCAGAGAGCTTGACGGCGGTGTGGTTGCTGGTGCTGTTGGCGGCGATCGCGAAATCGGGCGCCACGTCGCCAACCTTGAGCGGTGTCTTCGGCAGCGTCAGGTTTTGAGACAGGGCCGTCGCGGTTGTGAGGACCGCTAACGCCAAGAGCGGCAGATGTTTCATCTTTCCCCTCGGGGTACCTTCGGGCAGTATACCAGAACCGGGGCGCTTTCAGAGGATCGAGGCGCTCGCCTCGGTGACCGGCGGGCCGCGGTTGAAATTGTGCGCCATCATCCGGGGAAGCGCGTGGAAAACGGTCCGCAACCTGACCCGGGGCGCGGCCGCGGAATTCGTGCGGTAAGGGCTTCGCGTCGCGCATTCGCAAATCAGGCGACGCGCTTATTCTTCGCTCTCGGCTTGCCGGCGATGATTTCGACGTCTACTTTCAGACCGGCGGCGGCCACCATGTTCACCAGCGCGTCGATCGTAAACAGCCCGATCTTGCCGCGCATGAGGCTGGAGACTCGCGGCTGCGAGACGCCCATGATTCGGGCCGCGCGAGACTGGCTGATCTTCTTCTCCCGGATGTAATCCGTGAGAGCCATCATGAGCTTAGCGCGGATGCGGAGGTTTTCCGCTTCCGCGGGCGGGAATCCGCAGTCCGCGAAAACGTTGCCGCTGCCTTTTGTCGCTAGGATCATTTTTGCCTTTCTAGCAGTCCGCGATATCGTCTGCTCGCCAGCTCGACGTCGAGTGCGGACGTCTTCCGGGTCTTCTTGACGAAGGCATGCAACACATAGACCGCGCCTTCGAACTTGGCCACGTAGAAGACGCGATATTCAATGTCAGCATGGACGCGAATCTCGATGACTCCGGAGCCGACGGACGGGATCGGTTTCCAATCGGTGGGCGACCGTCCAGCCTGAACCAGACTCAACTGATAACCCATCTCGCGACGCGCTGCCGGAGGGAACCGTCGCAGACGGTCCCGGCTGTCGCCGAACCAATCGATAGGCTTCGCATCGCTCCTCACCGCCATTATACTGAATTTTTATATTCCGAATTCGCCGGACAGAATTCCCTTTGGCTGGCGGTCGAGCTATCCACCTGCTATCATGACCCTCAAATATTGGAATGTTTACGATATTGAGGTGCTCGACTACCTTTTTGATGTTGTTAGCGGGCCTCGCGTATTCCCAGTCCGAGACGGCGCCGGCTTTCGAGGTCGCATCGGTCAAACTCACCGTCGATCCCGAGCCGTACCATTGGGAGATGAGTCCCGGCCATCTTCGCGTGCGCAGCATCAACTTGAAGCAGTGCGTCGTGCAGGCATACCAGATCCAGGACTTTCAGGTCTCGGGCGGTCCCTCGTGGGCCTATTCGGACCGCTACGATATCGATGGCAACGCCGACGGTCCGGCGGACCGCGACCAGCTATTGCTCATGCTGAGGACACTCCTGGCGGAGCGATTTCACCTGGTTCTGCGGAGCAAGGCCCGTCTCACCGATGGCTACGCGATGGTGGTGGCGAAAGGCGGCCTCAAGATTCAGCCGGACTTGTCGGAAGGCTCTCCCGCCACAAACGTGACTCGCGACAGCATGACGGTGGCGCGCTTCCCCATGGTGGGGTTGGCCGGAGCGGTATCCAGCATTCTTGGAATTCCGGTGTCGGATGCCACCGAACTCCCCGGCGCGTTCGCTTTCCAGGTGACCTGGACGCCGCCGGATAATCGCATGATCGCGGCCACCCCGGAAGGCCCGCCGATTGCGCCGCCCAGCTTGGCTACCGGCCTTACACTTGGGGACGCTTTGGAACAGACCGTCGGGCTCAAGCTGGAACGGCGCAAAGTCTCCATACAGGTTCTGGCGATCGAGCGCGCCGAGAAACCATCGGAGAACTAGCGCCACTTCGAGCTTTACCCCTTTTCCCGATTCTGCTATCCTCATTACGTTGAATTCATAACATTTACAATGCCCGGCCGATGTGGCCGGGTCCCTCGCGAGGTTCATCATGTCGGGCCACTCCAAATGGGCCACCATTAAACACAAAAAGGCGGCACTTGACGCCAAGCGTGGAAAATCGTTCACGCGCATCATCAAGGAGATTATGATCGCCGCGCGCAGCGGCGGAGATCCCGACGGGAATCCGCGCCTGCGCACCGCCATACTGGCCGCCAAAGCGGTCAGCATGCCTTCCGACAACATCAAGAAGGCCATCATGCGCGGCACCGGCGAGCTAGAAGGCGGACAGATCGAAGAAGTCATGTTCGAAGGCTACGGACCGGGAGGCGCTGCCATTCTGGTCAACGTTGCCACTGACAACCGCAACCGCACCGTCGCCGATATCCGCCACACTTTCTCCAAGAACGGCGGGAATATGGGCGAACAGGGCAGCGTCGCCTGGATGTTCGAGCGCAAGAGCCAGGTCTTCATCCCCACCGATAAGGCCACCGAAGATCGGCTCATGGACGTGGTGCTCGAGGCCGGCGGCGACGACATCCGCAATCACGGCGACCAATGGGAAGTGCTTTCCGCACCGGAAGCGCACGAAGCCATCCTCAAAGCCCTGGAGGCGGCCCACATTCCCACCGAGGAAGCCAGCATCGCCATGGTCCCTAAGAACCTCATCAAGCTGGAAGGCAAGAACGCCGCCGCCATGCTGCGGTTGAACGAGGCTCTGGAAGATCACGACGACGTGCAGAACGTGTACTCCAACTTCGATATCGACGAAAAGGAGTTGGAGTCGCTCTCCGCGTAAGATGCGTATCCTGGGCATCGATTGCGGCTCGGCGCGCACCGGTTACGGCGTGATCGAGAGCGATGGCCGGGATCATCGCATGCTGGCGTCGGGGGTGATTTGTACCAACACCAAGTGGCCGTTCGAGAAGCGGCTGCTGGAAATCGCCGGAGAACTGCGGCGGCTTATGCGGGAACATCACCCGGAATTCGCCGCCGTGGAAGAGGTTTTCCATGCGGTGAACACCAAGACGGCGCTCAAGCTGGCGCACGTGAGGGGAGTAGTGCTGCTGACCATCGCGGAATCCGGAGTGCAACTGGCGGAGTACTCTCCGCTGGAGGTTAAAATCAACGTGGTGGGTTATGGACGGGCGGAAAAGTGCCAGGTGCAGTCGATGGTGCAATCGCTCTTGCGTCTCCCCGATGCCATCGCTTCGGAAGACGCCGCCGACGCGCTGGCCGTGGCTATCTGCCATGCCACCCACGAAGCCACCAGCCGAAAGCTGGCTCTAGCCTGAGGGATGCCATGAAATGGCCGCTGGCTCTGCTGTTCGTAAGCGTGGTTTTCGCCGGTGACGGTCCGCGCCTGTTCTATTCCCGGGCCTTCCCTGGGAGCACGCCGGCATACTTCGACCTCACCGTAGAGAGCAACGGCGATACAGCCTACCGCGAGGCGGTGGATGACGAGTTGCCGTCGAAATTTCGCCTCACCGAGGCCGAATCGAAAGAAGTTTTCGCGCTGGCCGATAAGCTGGACCACTTCAAGCACCCGCTCGAAGCGCCCGTGAAAGTGGCGTTCATGGGCACCAAGACGTTCCGCTTCGAAGAAGGCGCCGAAAAAACCGAGGTCAAGTTCAACTACACGGAAGATCTCAACGCCCAGGCGCTGCAGGATTGGTTCGAACGCATGGCCGAATCGGCCGAGCACCGCGATAATGTGGAACGCGCCGCCAAGTACGACCACTTGGGGTTGGTGCAGGCGATCAACCTGCTGGCTTCGGCGTATATGCGCCACCGGCTGGTGGCCGTGGACCAGTTCCTGCCGATCCTGGATCGCGTGGCGAAGAACGAGACGTACATGCACAGTGCGCGGGCAATGGCCGCCGAAATCGCCGAGGCCATTCGCAAAGGGCAGCCGTGAATCTATGCCCAGCCGTAAAATGGTTCCTGCTGCTGGGCTCGATTTTGCCGTGCTCCTTCGGCCAGCAGCCGCCGGCGCCGCCTACTGAGCGGGAGGAACTGCGGCGCGCGCTGGCGGAGGCGAACTCGAGCGAGATCGAGGTGCTGCGCGTCATCGAAAAATACCTGGCGCTACACCCCGATACCACCTTCCGCGCGGAGTTGGAACACCGTGCCGCCGAGGCCGCCATCGCCATCCACAACGACGCGCTGCTGATTCGCTACGGCGAGGCGGCGCTCGCGCGCGTGCCCGACGACATCGAGCTGCTGCCGGCCGTGACGGGGGCGCTCCTGGCGCGGAATACACGCCAAGCCGCCGAACACGCGCTCCCGCTTGCGCGCCACACCGAGGACCTGGCGCGGCAGATGCAAAAAGACGGCAATCCCGGCAATGTCAGCCCTACGGAATGGCGCAACCGGACGGATCGCCTGCTGAACCGCGCTTTGACCGGCGAGGCGCGCGCCAACGGCACCCTGGGCCATCCCGAAGTGGCGCTCGAAACCGCGCAACGGGCCTTCGAAATCTATCCCGATGCCGCCTCAGCCCGCGAGATGGCCTTTTGGTTCGACCGTCTCGGCCGGCCCATGGAGGCGATCCGCGCTCTGGCCGACGCCTTTACTATCCCCGATGCGCAATCGAGCGATGTCCAGCGCGCCGCCGACCGCGCACGCCTGGGCGAGCTGTACCGTAAACTCAGGGGCTCGGAAGACGGCCTGGGGGCGCTTTGCCTGGAGGCTTACGATCGCACCGCGGCGCTTCTCAAGGCGCGGGCGCAAGGGCTGCACCGGGACGAACCGAACGCCGGGCGGACGAACGCCATGGAATTCGTGCTTTCCGGCATGGACGGCAAAAGTCTCGCGATGGCCAGCCTCAAGGACAAGGTAGTGGTGATGGATCTTTGGGCCACCTGGTGCATCCCCTGCCGCCAACAGCATCCGCTCTACGAGCAGGTGAAGGAACGCTTCCGCGACAATAGGGCGGTGGTATTTCTTTCCATCGATGCCGATGCCGACCGCTCGGCGGTGAAGCCGTTCGTCGATGAGATGAAGTGGCAGGGTCCGGTTTACTTTGAAGACGGCCTGGCGCGCGTGTTCGCCGTAGACGGTCTGCCCGCCACCATCCTGCTCGACCGCAATGGGCAGCTTTTCACGCACCTGAACGGATTTCTCGACAAGAATCACTTCGTGGAGCTGCTGACCGAACGCATCCGGGACGCGTTGGGCAAGGAATGATACCGAAGGGTACTGAATTGCCCTTCTGACTTCAGTACCATTCAGCATCCTTCCCGGTGGGTGCTTATTAACCGGCTAATCATTGCAACGGACGGAGCGCATGTCAAATGGATCGAGCAGGTTAAGCGCGCGTCGCAAGATTAGCCCGGTGAATAAGCACCCCTTCCCGGTTTTGGCGCCGCGAGCATCCTTCCTTTTGCTATACAATGGCTGGCGGGCGGATGTCTGTCTGCCGGAGGGAGCGGGAAACACTGGACAATGTCAGATCGCGCAGCTTTATTCCTTTTCAGTCTTTTCATGATTGTGGTTTCACTAGGGGCAGCGGTATGGCTCCTGGTGACCGGGCAGGCGGGAACCGTGGACGGTCTTTTCTTGTTTTTGGCCGCCTTGCTCAGCGCGGCAGTCTTCGGACTGTACGTGAAGTTTGTGATTGGGCGGGCTATGGAGGCCCAGAAACACCCTGCGGCCCCGGCCGCTAAGGCGGCGAAACCGGAGGCTGCCTCCGCAGTCCGAGGCTAGGTCGAAAAAAATACTCTCGCCATCGCAGCCGAATTGGTATAGACTGATTTCCAGCGATTTCTTTTGATAATTCTTATAAACAAACCGGCATTTCTTACTCGGGGAGGGGGGCAGCAGTGAACCACCACGATGGCAAGCCGAGGGTTTTGGTGGTGGAAGACGACAGATGCCTCCTCCAACTGCTGGTACGCTCGCTCGCGGGCGGAGGGTTCGACACTGTTGCCGCCGGAGGAGCGGCAGACGGCCTCGCGCTGGTCCGGGAGCGCCAGGGGGCGTTCGATCTGGCGCTCATCGACTTGGTAATGCCGGGGATGAGCGGCCTCGATTTGGCCACCGACCTCCACCGTGAGTATCCGGGTATCGAGATCCTGTACACCTCCGGGTACACCGGCAGCCTCGCCGCCGATGCGCTTTCCCGGCGCGCCCCCGACCGGGTATTGCTGAAACCGTTTACCAAACACGCGCTGCTGGAACGGGTGCGGATGCTGCTGGAAATCCCGCCGCGGTGCGAACCGCGTAAAGCGCCGCAACGCTCGGCTCGGGTTGTTCATAACGGCACGTTAGGGTGACTTATGTCTTTCGGAATCGTTCTGGTTGACGACCATCAGGTGCTTCGCGATGCGATCAAGGAGATCCTTCTGCGCCACCCGGAGTTCGAGGTGGTGGGTGAGGCTGGCGACGGCCCTGCGGCGGTTGAAGTATGCCGCCGGACGGATCCCGACCTGGTGGTGATGGACATCGGACTCCCGGGAATGAACGGAATTGACGCGACCGGAGAACTGGCGCGCCACTCGCCGCGCGCCCGCGTACTGATGCTTTCCATGTTCGACGACGAAGCCTCGGTAATGGCCGCCGTGCGTGCCGGCGCCCGCGGATTCGTTTTGAAAAAGGCCTGCGCCACCGAACTGGTGGACGCCATGCGCACGGTGGTGCGCGGCGGCACGTATTTCGGCGCGCAGGTTTCGGACCGGTTGCTTTCCGGCGTCCAGTTGGGCAGAGTCCGCGCCCCCGCCCGTGCCGGGCATGAGAACCTTTCCCCCCGCGAACAGCAGGTGTTGCGGCTTACCGTGGAGGGGAAGAGCAATAAAGAGGTGGCCACGCTCTTGCACCTGGAAGTCCATACGGTGCGCAGCTATCGCAAGACCATGATGGCCAAGTTGGGCGCCAGCAATGTGGCGCAATTGATCCAGGTGGCCGCCGCGTCGGGATTGATCGAAGGCCTCAAGAACAGTGGGAACACGCGGTCTGAGACATCGGGCGCCTGAGTGGGCACGGCTTCGCCTCGATCCTGTGATGGGGCGGGCCTCAGCGGGCTTCAGCGCGCCATTCAAGGGCGGAGCCCCGGGTTAGCAGTCACCGGTTAGTAAGAGTTTACTATCCACGGTACACCTTGTAATCGCGCTGCGCCGATCCCTATAAGGGGATATGAAGCTTGCGCGTTACTTTTTGCCGGTCTTGCTTGCCCTCCACGCCGTTCCGGCGGTTGCCGACACGCTGACCGATCTTTTCCCGCCCGACACCAAAGTGGTTTTCGGAATCCGAGTGCACAATCTGGCGATATCCTGGGTGGCCCGGAGTTTCGGCGCGCAGGCGCAAGCTGCCACTGCCGGCTGGCTGAAAGCCGTTCCGCTGGAAGGGATCGATTTCTTGCGCGATATCGAAGAAGTACTGATCGCGAGTTCCGGCAAGGGGCAGAATTCCCCGGCGATCATCGTGGTCACCGGCCGTTTTGACTTGGCCCGTCTGGCCGAGGGCGCGAAACGCTATCGCGATGTGCCGATATTGACCGGCGAAAAGGAAACCGACAGCGTGGTGGCCCTGCTGGATGGGGGTACGGCGGTGATTGGCGACCCGGCTCTGGTTCGCGCCGCGATCGGCCAACGCGGCCAGAGCAGAATCGACGCTGCGCTCAATGACCGGATCACCTCCTTGCGGCAGCGCTATGACGTTTGGGGATTGGGCGAGCGCGCGGAAGGTCTCCCGGCGCCAGTGCCCGAGGCGAAGGTGCTGGAAGCCATCGATCGCTTTCAATTCGGTATGCAGCTCGCAAGCGGCCTGGAACTGAGCGCGGAGATTCACATGCGCTCGCCAGAGGATGCCGAGAAGCTGAGCGCGGCACTCGGCATGATGGCCGCGCTGGTCAAGGGCCAACAGACATCCACAAACACGCCCAAATTCGACCTGCAGGCGGAGGGAGCAAACTTGAAACTCACGGTCTCCATTCCCGAGGAGGAATTGAAAAGGACCATAGAAGCCGAGACAGCCGCACTCTCGCCGGTGTCGGCGCAATCGGCGGTGACAGCACTGGCATCGACGGCCGTGCCGGACGCCGTGGAGACTGGCCCGACCGGCGCGCCCGAGGCTCCGCCGGCGTCGCCGGCCGCATCGCCCGCATCGCCCCAACCGGCGCCGAAGCCCGCCACGTCGAAGGTGCGGGACAAGGACGCCGACACGGTGATTCTGACGCTGCCGGGCAAGAAATAGCGCAGAGCCCACGTAGGGCAGGTTGGCAACCCGCCACGCCGGCAGCCTCGATTCCGCGAGCCTTAATATCGCGGAGCCTATACTGAAAGGCGTGCTGCGTTATAGCCTGCTCCTGCTTTGCGCCGCGGTGTGGGCCCAAGACGCGCGCGTCATTCTGCTGGGTACCGGCACTCATTTCGGTTCTTGAAGCGCCATCTGTCATGGGCGGGAGCCTGGATGGCCGGCGCCGCCCGTAACGCCGTACGCCAAATCTCTTCGCGCGCCAATTCGAGGCTTTGATCCAGGCCTTTAAGTGATATCGTCTTCAAGGAGACCACGTTTATGTCGAGACTTACAAGCCGGGAAGTTCGCCTGGCCTCCCGCCCGAGCGGGATTCCAACCGCCGCGAACTTTGCGCTGGCATGGACCGACTCCGAACCATTGAAAGATCAAGAGGTGCTGGTGCGCAACCTCTTTATGTCGGTGGACCCGTATATGCGAGGCCGCATGAACGAAGGGAAGTCTTATGTTCCTCCTTTCGAATTAGGTAAACCGCTAAGCGGTGGCGCAGTCGGCGATGTCATCGAGTCGCGGGCCCGGGAATTCAAGCCGGGCGATGTCGTCACTTCCAACTTTGGCTGGCGGGAGTACTTCGTGGCTAGGCCGAAGGACTTGCATCCGGTCGGCCGCGAGATTCAGCCTCTTTCAGTCTACCTGGGCGCCCTCGGCATGACGGGCATGACTGCCTGGGCCGGACTTAAGCTGGTGGAAATCAAGGCTGGCGACGTCATTTTCATTTCCGGAGCGGCGGGCGCCGTTGGCAATGTGGCCGGGCAACTGGCGAAATTGCGCGGGTGTCGCGTTATCGGGTCGGCGGGCTCCGCGGAAAAGGTCCGATTCCTCCGGGAAGAATGCGGCTTCGACAACGTCTTCAATTACAAAACCGGTCCAGTGCTGGAACAGTTAAATCGAGAGGCGCCGGATGGGATCGATATCTACTTCGACAATGTGGGAGGCGAAACACTCGAAGCGGCCCTGTCGGCTCTGCGCAAGCACGGGCGGGTCATCGCCTGCGGCGGCATTTCCGGCTACAACGCGCAGGCGCCCCGCCCCGGTCCCACGAATCTTTTCAACGTCATCACCAAGCGGCTTACGATGAAGGGCTTCATTGTTTCGGATTGGTTTGATCGGCAAACCGAGTTCGAGGAGGAAATGGGTGCGTATATCAAAGCGGGCAAGGTGAAGAACAAGGAGACGGTGGTGAAAGGAATCGACCAGGCGCCAGCCGCTTTCATCGGTCTTTTCCAAGGGCAAAACGTCGGGAAAATGGTAGTGGAACTCGCTTAGGCCACTCTCCATCCACCCCGATGCACGCGGGCAGCGGCCCGCGCCGGCATCCGTTGGCCTAATCCCTCCCCAGATATTCCGAAGGCACATCGTCCTCTGGGACTTGCCTGGTGTGCACTTCAGCCACGTCCGCGTCGGGCGCGTCTTCCACTCCGCCTATCGCTTCGCCCTCAAAGGATTGTCCCTCCTCGATCAATTCTGCGACGCTCTCAGAGCCTGCCTCCGCGACGTCGGACAATCCCTGGGTGTCGCCAGATTGGCCGGCGGTGTCGGCCGGGTTGCCCTGCTCTCCAGTCGAAGTGACAGCGTAGGTGCGGATTTCTTTATGGATTTGCTGTTTCATGCTTTCCAGTTGGCACGCGACATGCCAAACGTCTCGCTCCCGAAGAATTCTGACTCAATCGCCCCCCGTCTCAATCCCGGTGCCGCGCACTTCGCCGAAGAACGGCGTACGCTCCTGCAGCACGCATTCAGCCGCGTAGAGGTACATAGCTGCCGACCAGGTCTGCCAATCGCGTCCGCTGGGCTGACCGGTCTGCGCTTTGATCCACTCGTTGAAACCCCATTCTGTCTCGTTTTCGTGCCACGGTTTCACCAGTTCCGTCAACGCCAGAAGCCTCCGCTTCGCGAGGTCCACTCGCCCCACCGCCACGCACGCCGCCACATAGAAGCCGCAGACGAACGGCCAGACACCTCCGTTGTGATACTCGCCGGGCCGGTTGTATTGCTCGTATCGCGGCCGCCAGTCGGGATCTTGGCGCAAGATGTACGGAAACAAACAAGGCGGCAAATCCACGGCCAGTTCGTTCCGGTCCCGCATCGCCTGGCACTCGGCTTCAACCCATTCCAGCAGATCGCGTGCCCGATCGGGCGAAGCGATTCCAGTGAGGATCGCCAGGCTGTTGCCCAGCAGGTCGAAACGGTCGCTGTTAAAGAGTTTGTAGGAATAGAGGGCGTAATACGGCTTGGATGGCACTACCAGACCCTCGTGCTCGTGAGGGTTCTTCGCCTCGCCACGCACCTCCAGGCGGTTCATCAGCCCGCGCAGTTGACTGGCGGACTCGTGCTCGCCGTACAGCACCAGGCACGCGTACACCAGAGTGTTTACGTAAAGCCCATAACCCATCACCCACTGCTCGTCGCGCCAGTCGCTGGTCGGCAACTGGGAGACCATGACCATGTCGTCAGGGCTCTGGTACTGCATCCACGTCAGGGCTTTGTGCGCCGCCTCGTCAAGGAACTCGGGCTGATTGGCCGATTTTCTGTATAACGCCAGGCCGAAGAGGAAGAGTGGAGTAGTATCGCTGGAGCCCCGGTCGGCAGGATCGTGGGCGAGGCCGGGGATGAGACCGCGCGCCGTCTGATTGTTTGCCAGCGCCATCAGAGTGCGCCTCAGAGCGTCGGCAAGCTCAACGTTGCCAGTGGCCAGAAACCCCAGGGTGGAGATCATGAGGTCTCGCGTGTAAGGCTCCGGGTAGCCCCACCCGGCGGCCCGCGGCAGTCCTTGACACGGCCCCCGCGCGTTGTGAAGCAGGACGCGGAGGGCCGCCTCTTTGGCCTGATCGACCGAGACAAGCGACTTCTCGTCCATAAGTATGGTCACCTTACTGAATTCCCAATCGTTCGGACACGATCTTCACGAAGAGCCGAGCCACATGGCGATAGTCGAACAACTCTACTACACGTTTTCGGCCGGCTTCGCCCATGCGCTGCCGCAGACCGCTGTCCCGCATGAGTGCCAGCAGGTACTTGGCGATATCGGGAGCGCTCGCCCGGAACTCCGCTGTTCGTGGAGTTGGAAACACGATGCGATTCGTGTCGTCGATCCCGTGGCCTTCCCCGAACACCCCCTCAGTGATCTTCGTCTCTTCAGCTACTTTCGCCAGGAAGGCCGTTTCTCCGTGGACCATGGTGTCGAGAAATGCCATCGCATCGATGGCGATTACCGGCTTGGCGCAGGCGTTGGCCTCCACCTGAATCATGCCGAAACCCTCCAGCCGCGACGGTGCCGCATAGATATCGCAGGCGGCCAATAAGTAGGGCATGAAATTGTGGGAGACCACATTAGTGGAGTAGATGATCTTACTGGCGATGCCCAGATCCGCCGCGAGTTGGAGGTCGATCGCGTTCTGCTTCACCGTGCGCGGCTGAGGCCACACCTTGCAGACATACCTCCAGTCGGGCGCTTCGGCATCGATCAGCGCCAGCGCATGCATGACCTCCTGGGCGCCCTTGGAGGCCGCGTCGCCGCCGACGGTCAGGATCATGATCTGGCCGTCAGCCACTCCCAAGGCCTCGCGGATCGATCGGACCTTGAGGTCATCGACGCTGCGCGGCAGGAAGCTGTCGGTGTCACATCCCACCGGTAGCACCTCGATATTGTCACCCCTGATGCCGTCCCTGATGTATACCTCCTTTACCCACTTGGAGGTGACCAGAATCAGCGGAAGAGCGTTCAAGACCTCGCGGTGGGCCGCGACATAACCGTCGGCCAGGAGCCAGGGTACGCACTTCATGCCAAGCTGCTGCGGGTGCAGGACCAGGTGCGGAACATGGCCCCAGAAGCCAATGCCAACCACCACGTCCGGCTGGAACCAGCGGTAATACCATTCCTTTTCCTGGGGCGATTCGAAATGGACCGGGTGGACATCCACGCCGATCTCACTCAGGCCTCTGCACAGTAGCTGGCCCTGCGTCGCCAGACCGGCAGCCGATGGCGGGTATTCGGTCAACACCAGCACTTTCATGATTGTTTGTCCAAGAGCGCCAAGAGCGTTTCCTGCGCCGAGTAGAAGCACCAGAACCCTTCTTCTCGCGGAGTGGTCTGTACTTCCCAACTGCCGGGACGAAACCCGTAAAGGTCCGTAATGAGACGACGCTTTTCGAGCCAGACATCTTCCGGCAACACGTCGCGCCGATCGGCATCCTGCCGAACCCGCGGCAGATACGCCCGGCCTCCGTCCTCATAAGCGAACATCCACAACCGCTTGGTATCGATGCCGCCCGATCGCCACAACTCCACAACGGCGTGGCAGCACTCCGCATGCCGGCGGTGCTGCGTGTACTCCCCATGCGGCCCGTGGGTCAAGATCAGGTCGTAGCTCACCCCAGCCAACAGGCGGGCGGCGGTCTCCTCACCCTGCTCGACCGGCAGCGGCGCCTGATCCGGTCCGTCATCGAGATCAGCCATCTCTCCCTCCGCCCCGAAGCGCTGCAAAACCTGGCGGAATTTTGGGGCGCGGTCCGCATCCATGGCTCTGCATAAGGTCACGATGCGCCAACGAAACTCCGGATGGGTCAGTATGTAGCCGCCGCACCAGAGCGTCTCGTCGTCCGGATGGGCGACGACAACAGCAGCCCGGGGCCGGGCGTCTGAACTACGAGTCAAGAACATGGGTTCGCGCTGCAACCTAACAGTCACGAAATAATAGCTCCTCAAGAGCCGTCCGCCGCACTTGCCACAATTCGCGCTCCTTCTCCTGAACATTCAGCCGGCACTCGCCCTCGCCGTTAAAGGTCAGGGTCACATCGAACATGTCTTTGCCCCGGGAATCCCGCACTAGAATCGCGTGCTCGGCGAGGCTGAATATTACGGACCTGCGCACGTCTCCGGCTTCTAAGAGAACTGTAAACTCATCACCATTCTCCGTCACGGAGAACTGGTAAGGGAGCGCCCCTTGGGCCGGCAAAAGCATGGCGCGATAAGGACGCGGATCGATATCCACCAGCGGGTCGTCCTTCTGAACGAGTTGACCCTCCTGATAGTGGACGGCCACGACTAGCCCGGTCACCTGGCTCGTAATCGAAGCGGTATACACCGGGGTCACCGTACCGATTGCGTCGAGATAAACGCCGATGCTGCCCTTTTGAGCCGTGGCACTGGTAACGGTAATCCCAGGCGCAGGTTTTGCCGCCAGGGCCGCCGCCTTTTTCGCGGCTTCCTCGCGGTGGCGTAAGTACAGGACGAGCCCAAGAGCGAGAAGCAGCAGAAGCAGACTGCAAACAACGACCCACGCAACCTTATGCCGGCGGCGAAACGGAACACGGGCTGCGATTTGATGGTCAGGACCGACGGTTGGCTGCTTGATTATGTCAACTGCCAAGCGGAGTTTCCTTTCTCACCTCCCGAATTCCACGGATGGTTGTTTGCTCGCGACTGTCTCGTGGTCTCGCCGCTGCTACCGGTATGGGACGCGGACGTGACGGGGCGGTCGTGGCCACTGCGGTGGCGGCGTTCGAGCTGGTAATTTTCGACCACAGCCCCCCTGTGCCGAGCACGAGAAGAGCGGCCATCCACAGCCACAGCCGGCGCCTTTGGGCGGGCTTGGGCGTGGCCAATAGCAGTCACCCCAGGCGCTGGGGAAGCAGCTATCGGTTCATGAGTTTCGAGAGACTGTTCAGTCGTTGTCATTGAACTATCGAGCATAAAGTGAAAACCACTTGCACGCCGCCAAAAGTGCAGAAGCTGCACCTGGAAGTGCTGGAGTTGCCGTCGCCCAATACCCCCTACCCGGGCAAGGGGGTTTAACCTCCCAGATATTCAACGTGAGCGTACGTGCCTAATCGCGGGTTGTAGGCGAGATACCAGCCAATATGATCCGGGTCTTCGTAGATCACGATCTGATCGCCAGTCCAGTTCCAGTCCGCGACGATGTTGTAATCGAAGGCGGCGACGTCCCAATAGAAACTGCCAAACCAGAAGCGTTCCCGGTTTCCTCCCGCAAGGTTGAATACATGTTGCGGTCCGAAGCCGCCGCTGAAATGCCCGTGTGCCCAGGGCTGAGCGAGGCGGTAATGCGCATCGTTGGCGCCACTATCATGGCCTACCCATCTATCGTTCTTAGCATCCACGTGCGGAACGTCCGGATGGCCTGGTTTGTCCACTTTCACATGGTTCTCGGTCGCCGGCTTCTCGCCCTGGGCAGGGGCCGAGGCGCGCGCCGGCTTGGAAGCCGTTGCCGGAGCGGGTCCGTGAGCCGGGATGTGTCCGCCGCCAACGGCGGGATGACCGCCGCCGTGTGACCCTCCACCGCGCTGCCCAAAAGCAGCCACGCAAATGAGAACCGATAGCCCTATAATCCTTTTCATCTTCGTACTCCGAGATAACCCAGTAGGCACGCGTCTGG
>Ga0326727_10003177_pt1 | contig 53345 bp, 45 predicted proteins | sample MB2enrmetagenome_FD_207643 | JGI IMG/M metagenome (GOLD analysis project Ga0326727, IMG submission 207643) | Lab enriched peat soil microbial communities from McLean, Ithaca, NY, United States - MB29MY | ecosystem: Environmental > Terrestrial > Soil > Wetlands > Peat | place: USA: New York...
GTTAGCCACGATGCCGGCTTCGACGATTGTCCGGTTCACATAGGTGGTGTGAACAAAAGTCTCATTCACGTTCACCACCGCCGTGTTGTAGGCAAAAGAATCGCCGCGCCACTCGCCGCCCGCAAATCCGATGCCCCCGAATCCGAAGCCATAGTTTACGCCGCCGTAGTAGCCCACGTGCCGGCCCCAGTAGCCGTCATGAAATCCGTACCTGCCGCCGTTCCAGCCCCAGTAAGGAGGCGTCCACATCGCGCCCATGTAAGGAGCCGGCACCCACGTGCCCGGTACCCAGTAATAATCCCCATCGTCGTTGGAATAGGCCCAGTACCCCGGCGTCCACATCAGGTTTGGCTGAGGGCACATCGGCTGCACATAGACGGGCAGAACCGGCGGAGCAAAGCCAACATTGATGGCGATACCGAATTGCGCATGAAGAGAAACTGCGGTAATTGATACCAGCAGAGCAAGCAGGAGTAAACGCACTTTGCGAAACTGTTGCATGAGAAGAACCTCCTGGTTCTTTCCAGCTCGCTCCACCGGGGGAATCAAAATAATTCCATCTGCGGCGGGGCTTAGGAGCTACATAACCAGACTAGTCAGAATGTTTTTGCGAGTCTGATCAATTGAGCACAGGAGATCTTTCAAACGTGGTCTTTTCGCAGTCGCTTTTATGGCTTCGGCGTTGGGCCTCCGGGAGGATCGACCGGCTGGTCTGAGGCAATTCCAGAGGAAGCTGCGGCGGCGATTCCAGTTGGAACGGAAGTCGGCGGTTTCGCATCAAGTGGAATCTCGGTGCCGGCCGGGAAGATGAGAATCTGGATCGAACCCCAATCCGAGTCAGGGTTTGCGCCCGTCTGCTTGCCCATTCCCAGCGTCTTAAGCTGGCTGTCGTCGAATCCGAAGTTTTCAACCAGGTACTCGCGTATTACCATGGCCCTGGCCTCGGTCAGAACAAGATCCTTCTGGGTATCGCCATCCATGCCCGTGGAAACCACAACGACCGCAACTCCGAATGGCGCCTGTGCCAGGAAGTCGCCGGCGGCTTTGAAAACCTTCTGATCCTTCATTTTGGCGGAATCGCGGCTATCGAAAACCTGCCTGCCTGCGTAGGTAAACGTCTTTGCAGGCGCGCCCTGCGGGATCCGCGCGATCCTATTCGCGCTCAGGTCGGCAGAGTCCTCGTATCCGCGCTTCTTGAAATACCCACTCAGGAAGAAGTTGTGTTTCAGGGCCTCCATATTCTCCTGGAAGTCGGTTACCCCGGTCTGCGCCTGCAGCATCGTGTCATGCAGTGTCATCGTGGTCTGTTCCACATTGTTATAGAGCTGCGGGTCGTTCACCATCGCTCCCACGGTTCCCTGCCCCGAATCGATCTTGGCGCTTATCGAGTTAATATGAGCCGTCGCCAAAGTAGCGTTGTCGATGGCTTGCTGGCTGCTATCCATGATGCCGCTCATCTTAGCCAGCAGATCCGCTATCTGGAGCGGCGGTTCGCTCTGAATAATCTCGCCGTTGCTTACCTCGCCTTGCCCTGCCGATCCAAACGAAATGGCCACGTACTGATTGCCCAGCAATCCGCTGGTTTCGATCGAGGCCACGGAGTCCTGCTTGATGATCTCGCGCGTCGACTTGGCGAGTTCCATCACGACTGTAACCTTTCCTCCCGGATTGTTTGGCAACACGATGCCGGTCACTGTTCCGCTGTGCACTCCGCCCACCTGCACGTCGGCCCCTTCGGCCAGTCCCGCTACATTGTCGAATTGCGCCTTCAGTTGGTAGGTAGAGCGAAACAGATACTCCTTGCTCCCGATAACAAAGACCCCGGCAGCAAGAATAGCCAGCGTTCCAACGATGAATGCTCCCAGCCGCGCCACTCTCGACATATGTCCTCCTACGATTGCTTCAAAAACTCTTTTACAAACTCGATGCCGCTTTGCTGAATGTCCTCAAACCTGCCTTCGATCACCACGTCGCCCTCATTCAGCAGAGCCAGATGATCGGCAATAGTCCTGGCGCTGTGTAAGTCATGAGTCACTACGATGGACGCCATCTGGCGCTCCCGCTGGAGTTTGAGAATCAACTCGTCGATTTCCCCTGAACTGATAGGATCGAGACCGGCCGTGGGTTCGTCGAGCAGCAGAATCTCCGGCTCCAGGGCCAGCGCACGCGCCAGACCCACGCGCTTCTGCATTCCGCCAGAGATGTCGGATGGCATCTTATCGAGGCTGCCTTCCAATCCCACCTCGGACAGCAGTTGCTTCACCCGGTCGGCGCGCTCCGATCCGGACATGTCTCTTCGATGGTGTTCCAGAGGAAACGCCACGTTCCCGGCGACGGTGAGCGAATCGTAGAGCGCGGCATGCTGAAACAGGAAACCCATCTTCAGTCTGATTTCGCTCATCCGGTCGAGCGCCAGCCCGGAGGTATCCTGGCCATGGATTGAAACCGATCCCGAGTCGGGCTTTTCAAGGCCAATGATGAGCCTCAGCAGCACGCTCTTTCCCGTGCCGCTGCGTCCCAGCACAGCCACGGTTTCTCCGCGGTTCACGCGCAAGCTGATCCCGTTTAGAACCTTGTGATGCCCGAAGGCCTTGTGCAAATTCTCAACCGCGACAACCGGCACACTATCCTCTTGGCGGATCTTCTCTTGTGTCATCGCATTGTCGTAAGCAGTGGCCATGTTTGTCTCTCGACCGATTCAAGCAACGGTTAAGGAAAGAAAACCAGAATGAACTTCACCAGAACGACGTCGGCCAGGATAAGAAAGAGCGATCCCAATACGACCGAGTTAGTGGCCGCACGGCCCACACCCGCGGCGCCTCCGCGCGTGCGCATCCCTTCAAAACATGCGATAAGCCCGATGATCAGGCCATACACGGCGGTCTTGAAGGTAGGGGGCAGGAACGCGTTGAAGGTGGCTCCGCTAAAGCCGTTTTCTACGAATTGGTGGAATGAGAGAGGCTCAACCAGCGCCTGCGCAAACCAGCCAGTCAGCAAGCCGCACGCATCGGCGGCAAGGGTCAACAGCGGCAACATCAGGATGCAGGCCAGGATTCGCGTCGCGGCCAGCAGCCTGTAAGGGTTGATCGCCGATGCCTCGATGGCGTCGATCTGTTCGGTCACCTTCATCGATGCCAGTTCCGCGCCGATGCCAGCGCCCACGCGGCCGCTCACGATCAACCCGGTGACGATCGGACCCATTACCTGGACCACGGAGTACACAAGCGTAGCGGGAAACATCGACTTGGCGCCGAATCGACTCAGGCTGTAGCGGGCTTCAAGGGAGATGACGACCCCAATTGCCGAACCAGCCATGACGACCAGCGGCAAAGACTTCGATCCAACTTCGTCGAGCTGCCGAATCAGTTCGCGCCACTCATACGGCGGTGTAAGCGCAGCCTTGAGAACTCGCCAGAAAAAAATGCCCAGGTCGCCAAACCACTCGAAAAACCCGTTGAACAGCCCCGCAGCGGCGCTTGCAACAGAGGACATAAGGTCGGTCCGCCGCCCCTGAAGTGGAGCGTCGATGTCCGCAGTTGCTGTGAATCCGCGGCTGCTCACCGGTTCGGTCCCTGAATAGGCGAGCCGTGGGCGTTGTTCAGATGCATGCGCGATATCAAAGCGTGCGGTCCGCTATAGAAAAACTCCAGGGCAATGTTGCCGCCCATGTATCCCAGCAGGCTGTAGTTGCCCATTCGGAACGCATCTTTTGCGCCAAAACGTTTCGGATACCATCCATAAACCGCAGTCATCGAACCCGCATAAGGCGCGGCAAGCGCGGAGAAAGAGAAGACGCGATGGCCGTTTGTGCCGCGACGTCCTGTCAACGTGGAGATCACAGCGTGGCGCAGCCGCGGCAATGGGCCGGAACATTCGCAGCGATAGTACAGCGTATCTTCTTTGAAGGCTTCCGCCAGTCCATAACGCGTCGTGGTTCCAACAGCCGCGATCCCAAAGTCGGACCCAAACCGCCTGCCGAAGCCCTCAACGCCCTGGCCCCACTCCGGTGGAGCATTGCTCAACTGGCTGATTCCAGCAGCGACCCCGCCGACGGCAATCGGATAAGGACCGAATGCGTCGAAAACGTAGTTGCTGACCTTTGTCATCTGCGTCGGACGCACGTAGGTCAGGTCCAGCGTCCCTGAGGTCGTAATTCCCGCAGTTACTGAGGAATCTCCAGAAGCGAGCAGTGATTGCGGCCTTGCCCGTACCGGCATTGCGACTATGACCGCAGTGACCAACACCAGGAGCATCGTTCGGTGAACCTTCATGCCGGGAGGTCTTTTGCGCGATTGGTCAGCGCGCCTTCCCGCCGGAGTAGCCTGGCAGGCCGGCAAGAATTGAAACTCCGATACTGGCTTGGATAACCGCATTGTTTCTCCTCCGATCGGCACATCGCCCATCTCCGGCACGGCTGACGTTGTCAGTGAATTGTGGCGCCGCGTAGTCGTACCTACGGAGATATTTGCAGAGTGAGGGCATCAAGGGATGGTCATATTTGATCGGAACCGCAAAATGTCTCCTTCTGCATTGGCCGCGCCGTCCATACCAGGCGGAATCGACGGCATTTATGCAAATGATCCACGAGGTCGATGTTCAAAAAAGCACAGTTCTTGGGCTTGCAAGGAGAAGACACTTTGAGAAACCGGCCGCTTTTGCGGTTCGGCGAGGAGCCTATCATGCCGGAATCCCATGCATTTTCTACTCTCCCCACAAGAATCTTGTTGCCCATTGACTTCAGCCCATCTTCCCAGGCGGCTTTGGAGATGGCAGCTGACCTTGCCAAGCACTTTCACGCCGAACTCTATCTCGTGCATGTGATCCCGATATTTCCCACCACAACATTTCCTGACCTTATCCCCGAAACCAAATTTCTTCAGGATGCAAGATCGCTTGCGGAGCGGCATTTGGCGAAGTGTCATGGAGCTCTCTCGGCCAGGGGAGTCAGGTCAACCTCCAGTGTCGAAACTGGCAACGACATCGCCGGGAACATCATGGAAGTGGTGGACCGCGAGCACATCGACATGGTCGTAATCTCCACGCACGGCATCTCCGGCTGGCATCCGCTGGTCTTTGGGTCGATTGCCGAGAAAGTCGTAAAGCTCGTGCAATGCCCACTCCTGCTTCTGCGTTCAACCAAGCCTGACGCCAGCGGAAAGATTCCGGCAGGGCGTTCCACGAAGTGGTGGTAGAGAGAACGACGGACTTACATCGCAGCGCTCAGTTTTTTGCCGGAATTCCGGCGCATCTCTAAAACTAGAGCAAAATTGACCAGCCTTGCATATCGGACCCAGGCGATGATGGACAGAGATTGATCGTAATTGCGGTTAATCCCAAGGGCTGACTGCCCCCAGATTGCGTCTGCTCCCAGAATGCACGCAGGAACTGCGTCGCCGGAGCCAGGCTGCGAAGGATCGAGTGCCCTGTTCTCTCGAGCACCGACTCCGCCGTCTATTGATTCACGGGAATCCCTTACGGCCCCATCACGGTGGCTGCTTTCTTGGCGTGAAGAGTCCATCCACGTCGACAGCCTGCAACGAGGTAGCATCTTGACGAGCACCATCGGCACAGCATTCGATTCGGCAGAGTTTCTTGCACACGCAGGGCTTGGCCGGACAATCATCGAATTAAGGCCAAAACAGACATTTTTCTGCCAGGGCGATCCCGCGGACAGTGTGTACTATCTGCAAAAGGGCCGCGCAAAAATCACCGTGGTTTCGCAGACCGGCAAAGAGGCCACAATCACGCTACTATCCTCTGGCGAATTTGTCGGAGAAGAGTCTCTCGCCGCGATCGTCGGTTTGCGCATGGCGACCGCTACAGCCGTGAACACCTGTACAGCGCTCAGGATCAGCAGAAGCGAAATGGTCCGCGTAATGCATGACGAACCTGCATTCGCCGATCTATTTCTCAAGTTCCTGCTGGACCGCAGCATGCGAACCCAGGCCGATCTTGTCGATCAGCTTTTCAACTCCAGCGAAAAGCGCCTGGCGCGCATTCTCCTGTTGATGGCGGAGTTTGGCAAGCCCGGCGGACCGGAAACCTTCATTCCTCCGATTACCCAGGAAACACTCGCGGACATGATTGGCACCACCCGGTCCCGTGTCAGCTTCTTTATGAATCGCTTTCGCAAGCTCGGTTTCATCAGCTACAACGGCCGCATCCAGGTGCATAAGTCGCTGCTCAATGTGGTTCTGCTCGATCAATTGCCTGACCACAACGCGCAGAAACCCTCTATTCGCCCCGTCCCGTAAATTACCCCAGCGCGATGCTTCGCGCACTCGCTGCAAATCGTCTCGGAATTGTGCCGATCGAGTGGAATGGATAGCAGGTTACGAGCGGAATAGACAACTATCTAAGCGATTGCTGAGGCGATGAGTCATTGGCATCGGTAGTCTGGCGCTCAGCTAACTCCGGCGTCCAATTCGAATCGAAAACGTTGACCAGCGGCCAGGGATTGCCGGCCAGGTCATAGCGCAACTTCCCCTGCTCATCGCTCGCGAGCTTGCTTGCCGGATACAGGAATCCTGTGCTCTTGGAATTGTCGTTGTCATTGATATCGAATTGGCCAACCAGCAAATCGAAAGACTGTGACTCCGTGCTCGGATTCGCTTCATTGGATTGAAGCGGGCGATTCGTGATAAAGGTGATCTGCCGCCCGGTTGGCGTTACGGTCATTTGGATGAAGGCGATTTCAAAACTGTCACTCCCGGAAAGTGAACATAGACCAGCCGCTTTGGTTTTGGAAAGTGCGACGGCCAATCCTCGATCCTGGCCCTCGTCGAATGCCCGGGAGAGAACCTGCTTCTCCGATGGAGTGGTGTAGCCATAAATGACGAGCGTCACGCTGACCACGTTGCCGTCTTGAGCGTATGTGGCCTGAATCTTCTCTGGATTCGGGCTGCTGGAGAATCCCGAGGCAGTTCCCAGCGCTAATAAGCCCACGAACAGAAAGCTGGAGGATCCTAACCCGCGGCCGCGGCGAACTACTTCCACGAGTAACCTCATTTTGTGATCCTTCAGGACATCCGCTTTATCCGGATGCCCTTATCGCTTCGTTCTTCACGTTATGCGGCTGACTTCTTCTCTTGAGGGATCTGGGCCTGGACGAGTTCATCGAATATGGTGCGGTATTGGATCATCGCGGTGCGGAGCTCTTCAGTGCTTGCGTCAGCCCGGCCGGGCCGTACTGCGATGGCGTGCGCCACGCGGAAGCTTTCCATCACGCGAGGATAGGTCACGGAGACATCCGCGGCGCGTTGTTCAAAGGTGCCCTTGGGATAGCCACGGGCTTCGAGGAGCGAAGCGATCAGGTCGTCGGCCTCCGTTACCGCTGCCTTGGGGTGGTCGACGAAGCGGGATTGCACTGTTTGCCACTCGGCGATGAATCGCACCCGCTCGGTGGCGCCGAGTTCGCGGATTCTTAATGCGTCCATTCGGGTTTCACGATCGGCCAGTTTGGCTTCGGCCTTGCGTGAAGAGCCATGCTCCAGAACTGCGCGGTCGTATTCCGATCCGAAACGATTGCGGAGGGCCAGAGTCTTGGTTTTATGGTATTTAAGATAAATGCCGACAGCGATGGCAAGGACGAGGAAGAGGATTACCGCGGCAACGATGGTTTCGGCATTCGTGATGTGATTGAACATGGAGCTCTCCGATGCGGAAATGTCCGCGACAGCTGAAGTTGATGAATGGGCTTCCTGACCGCGAAGCCCCAGTACAGAATTCTTTACAGAATCAATACTGAGCGGGCCGGCTCGTGAATGCTGGACAGAATTGCACACTGCGTGGAATTGATGTGGCCGTAAGAAAAGTGAGGGGGAATCGCCTTCCGCCGTTGCGGCGCGCATAATCCCTGGATCAGTCCCGATCGCAATTCTCAAGGGTTGTGCCGCTGAATTCTTTAAACGGCGGGGCGGGGCCTGGATCGCCTGCGCTGAGGCCGCCTTCACCGCCGCCCGAACCACCGCATGGCAAATGGAAAACTGCTCTAATCAATCGCCGAAAATCTCTCAAAACAATCGTCTACTCGGCCCTTATTGAGCAAAACCGAACAGCTTTTATCTGCTTGGGCAAGGAGACTATTCGCGGGGCCCAATCAATAGCGGCGGCGATCCTGGCTTCTGTGGCCTTATCCCCCTGGAGACGGCCTCGCCGGCACCGCTGCAGACTGCGCAGTTTGGCGCAGGTCAAGTGAAGCAGAAACAAGCCGAGTGTTTGCCCTCTCGACTCGGCAGGGAGGCAGGCGGGGCATCGCGATGCATATTCAGTCTCTCGGTAGTCCACAATGCGCACTGACGCCTGCAATAACTCCAAACAGCGAGCCATCTTCTCCCTCTCTGGCGGAAAGAGGCCGGATCAACTGGATCTTTGCGATTACCCTTGTAGCCTTTCATCTTGGCGCGCTGGCCGCTCTGTTCTGTTTTCGATGGCCGGCTCTTATTGTGTTTCTGGTGGCGTGGGTTCTGGCGCAGAATGTCGGGATAGGGATGTGCTACCACCGCCTGCTGACCCACCGCGGATACTCCACTCCAAAATGGCTCGAGTATTGCATGGCCGCCTGCGCCACGCTCGCTCTCCAGGGCGGACCCATCTACTGGGTCGGTGTTCATCGCATGCATCACCGATACACCGATAAGGAGGGAGACCCACACTCGCCGCGCGACGGGAAGTGGTGGTCCCATATGGGATGGATTCTGAATGGCACCCAGCGCAATGAAACAAAAGCGCTCAAGCAATATACTCCGGATCTGGCGCGGGACAGATACTATGTTTGGCTCAACAAGTATCACTGGATCCCGTTGACCGTCGTTGGCCTTGCCCTGTTCGCCTTCGGAGGATGGTCATGGCTCCTGTGGGGTGCGGTCATGCCTGCAACGGTCGGGTTTCACGTTACCTGGATGGTGAATTCCGTCACGCACCTGTGGGGGACACGGCGTTTCTCCACGAATGACGACTCGCGCAACAATTTTTGGGTAGCGCTGGTGACCGGCGGAGAGGGATGGCACAACAACCATCACGCATATCCGGTCTCGGCCCGTCACGGGTTGGCCTGGTATGAAATCGACGTCAATTACTATGGCATTCGTCTCCTTGAGAGGTTCGGCCTTGCGAGCCATGTGAAGACTGCCAGCCTAAAACCCGCCGTAGAAGAACGAGCTAACCCGCCATCGCGGGATGGAGTCGGCGATCCGATGGGCAAGGTCTCCCGCGGGGCAATGTCGTGAACAACCGGCTTTGGATGGATTGCGGCCACTTGCGATCGGCGGCTGCGCCAATCGCGCTATAAGCATTTTCGGAAAAACTGTAGACCGAAAGCACGGGGATAAGCCGGCGCGACCCCAAGGAGCGCCGACCTTGCGCTAAGTCCTCAAGGGCTACACCATTTCCGAAAATGCCGTAAAATATTGATTCTAAGTGGTAGGCGAGGCGGGAATCGAACCCACAACCCCCGGCTTAGAAGGCCGGTGCTCTATCCAATTGAGCTACTCGCCCGCAACTCTATTCTAGCTTCAAATCAATCACATGCTCGTAATCTCGTAGCGCAAGGGCGGAGAATCAGCAACGCCATCCCTGCGCGCGCCCCACTTGAGCCTGTTTTTGACTCTGGCGCGTGCTAAAGCCAATAACATGCTCTACGGCTTCAACAACAGCCACGTTACCCCATAGCCGGCCATTGGAATCGTCATGCGCGCAGCCGGAGTAACGCTCACCGGAGTTGGCGCGCTGCTCGCGCTGCTTTGAGCATTGATGCTGAGCTCGCTTGCCGAACTGAGGGTTCCCAAACTCGAAATGTCCACGATCACGGTGCGAGGAGCGCCGCTCCCGTTGTTATCCGAGGACGAAGCCACCGCGTGGTCGTCCACCATCACCGTCACCGAGCCATCCGTATTCTGCGTGGCCAGCGTCTCCACCGTGGTCGTATCCGTAGCCGTCAGTTCGAGAATATTCGGCCCCGGCGATTGCGGCGTGGAAGGATAGATCTTCTCCAGCGCCTGATCCACCCAGTAACTCAGGTAAGTATTGCCGTTGGGGTCCACCTCGCCGTACTGCTGATCGCCGTCGTAGGCCCAGTGATACAACGCTTGGTTGCCCACCTTGCCCAACGCCGAAAACACATACGGCCGCCACGCGGCAAAAAATGGGCTCGTGCCGCGATGGTCGTCAACAAACGGCTGGTTGGGATTGCAGGTGCTCATGCCGTTGGCGCCTTCGTAGTCGGCATTCACATTGTTTTCAGTCACCCACACCGGCACGTTGGCCAGATTCGGGTTGGTTTGCAATTCCTTGTAGAAGTAACTTACGTTTGCCGCGAACTCCGGAATCGTGTTCATCAGGTCGTCGTCTGTGTCCGACTGGTTGCAGGAGCTGTAGAAATGCGTGGAAACAATATCCACTGGCGCGTTCACTCCGCCTGAACCTGCAGGAGCGGCAAACGTGGGCAACCAGGTCATCGGGTCGCCCCCGTCGCCTGTCCCCAGCCCATAGTCAGAAAACTCGATTGCGGAAAACTTGATGGTCGGGTCCACTGCCAGCATTGCCGGAACCACGGCGTTATAAATCGTCACGTACTGCTGGACGTCGATCCCGTTGCCGTTGGGCTCGTTGAAGATGCCCCACCAGGTAATTGGATAGTTGCTGGGCGATTGAAAATGCACCCCGCCCCAGTCGAATCCGCCTTTGTTGTAGTAACGCACCAGGTTCGCCGCATAGGCCGCAAAATCGTTCACGTGGTCGGTTACATCCAGTTGCCCGTTGCTATAGCACATCCAGGCAGGCGCAGTGGCAATCTGAAACTCGGGGCTATTATCCGCCGAGGCCAGCACCGGCTGCACAGTCTGATCCATGATGGTAAAGTTCCAGTCGCTCGCCGTCCCCTTGTCGGTTGACATGGCCACGCCTTGAGAGACTATCTGCAGCCGGATATGCTGCGGCCCCAGCGCGTCCATGGTGCTCTCCAGCGCCGCGGCGTTCGAGCCGCCGAAGAAGTCCCCGTCCCACTCCGCCACCTGGAAGGAGGTGGACATGAATTGCTTGAGCACGCCGTTCACGCCCTTGGTGGTATCCGTACTGCTGCCAACCTTGACCACCACGGCGCTCACCAATGTGAAGTTCGCCATCGCCGTCTGATCCCCTGCGCTCACTTGAACAACAGCCGTGTAGTTCCCCGCCGGCGCAGTGGCGCCGCCCACAAAAGTCACGTTGTAAAGTGAGCTGCTGCTGCCTGCCGAGTACTGCTCCGTGATGCCTCCCGGCAAACCGGCCACCGTGATGGCTACAGTTCCGCTCGCCCCGTTTACGGTCACCGGGAGCGTGGCGGGCGTTCCATCCTGGGGAACCACGAGAGTGGAAGCTCCCAGGCTTGCAGTCAGCGTCGGGGGCGGAGTAGAGCTGCCGCTTCCGCCGCAACCAGCCATTGCAAGACCAAGAAAGCAGACGCCAGGGAACGAAAGAAGAGATCGATATGTCACGTGCATGGGAGTTCTCGCTTCAGTGAGCCTTATGATCGGATTAGGAATTCAGCAGCGTGCAAGGTGCCGTTTTCTTAAGGAAAACGGTACTTGAGAGCATCGACTCTTTCTACACCAGTTCCCAATCCGGTAATGGCTCAGCGTCGGCAATTATAGCTGGAATGAACGTTGGGAACGCTCTCTCCCGTCACTGAGGTGTGCCTGCGGCGGCATCGGCAACGTATCGGACCACGGCGGCCTCAGCCCAGTGGATCTCCTCGCCGGCGCCCGGGCCCAGAAACGCGCAATGGCCGCCGCGGCGTGTCTCGGCAAAGACTATGCGCCGGTTGGCGAGGAGGCGCGCGCGAGTTTCGGCCACGAGCCTGACGAATGGATCGTCCTGCGCCAGGAGGATGAGCGTAGGCACCTCAATGCGATCGACAACACGCGCGCTGGCGGCGCGGAAGTAATAGTCGTCGGCGCTCGCGAAGCCGCAATAGCGGGCCACGATCTTGTGATCGAACTCGCGCAGCGACCGCACCGGCCCGATGCCCCGCGGCTGGTAGATCCCGGGAAACAACTGCGCCTTGTGGCGAAAGCGGCGCAGCAGGCCCTGCAGAAAACGCCACTCGTAGATGCGGTTGGCGGGTTCATGCAGGGCGTCGGAGCCGGCGGCAAGGTCGATGGCGGGGCACACCGTGGCGACGGCCACGAGCGGCGCCCGGCTCCCCCATTCGCCAGCCAGCTTCAGCACCAGGTTGCCGCCCATCGAGTAGCCGATGAGGGCGACGCGCTCAAGCCCGAATCGGGTGCTAAAGTGTTCGATCACCGCGCCTACGTCGCCCGAAAGCCCGGAGTGGTAGAGCGTTGGGGTAAGCATTTCAGAGCCGCCGCAGTTGCGCATGTTCATGCGCACCACGTTCATGCCCGCGGCAAACGCGCGCGCGGCAATGCCGCGCATGTAGCGTGAATCGGATGAGCCCTCGAGCCCATGGACAAGAATGACGGTAAGCCGCGAGGCGCGAACTGCTTCCGGTTGCCAGTGGCAATGGCAGAGCACGCGGCTGCCGTCGGCCGGATCGACCAGGACAGCTTCAGTTTCGGTTTCGAAAAGAAAGGCCGGCCGGGGATAGAAGTTGCCCACGACGGTCTGCACGTGGCCATTTGAGAGCCCGCGGCGGGGCTCAAAGTCGGAGAGCCACGAAGGCACACCGTTGGCGCGATCGCCGCATCCCGTCTTTGCATGGGAATCGGAATTCACGCGGGTTCAGCGGAACTCTTGTGGAGCGGGGAAAACTCGCATTGGCGTCAACGAGAGAGCGAAGATCAGGACCAGCCTTTCCGCCTGTAACTGACTGAAAACAGATTAACACAAGGTCAGTGGACCGAAGCGCGGGTCGACCGGGATCGCAGTTCGCAGTTCACGTTGCAGAATCTGAACCTCTCTTAACAGTCCTGCCTCGACACGTGATGCATATCACCGTCCCGAATTGACTCCGGCTCCTAAGATTGCCGCAACCTGCTTCTTGGCCGCACAACCCTGGGGGAGCGCCTTGATTCGTTCCAAATTGCCGCTGTTGCGCAGAATCTCGCAGATCTTTTTCCTGCTGCTCTTTCTTGTGCTGCTTGTGCTTACTTCGCTGCGCTCGGCCTCGGGCGGAGCGAGCGAAGGGGGGTTGCGCGCGCCCGTTCGCCTGTTCTTTTTGTGGGACCCGCTGGTGGCAATCGCCAATGCGCTGGCCACTCACGCGCTCTACCGCGACCTGGTCTGGAGCCTGGCGATTCTGCTTCCCACGCTGTTTCTGGGCCGTTTTTTCTGCGGCTGGATTTGTCCGCTGGGAACGCTGCAGCAGTATGTAGGCGGGATGCCTTCTGAGGCCAAGCGCGGCAAGCAGCGCATCGAGTCGAATCGCTACAAACGCTGGCAGACGGTGAAGTACGTGGTTCTTCTCGCCGGCTTGCTGGCAGCGATGTTCGGGTCAATGGCCATTGGCTGGCTCGATCCTTTCAGCGTGCTGGTTCGCTCCATTGGACTCGCGATCTTTCCCGCCCTCAACTTTGCAGCGGGCGCAGTGCTTGCTCCCCTCGAGCACAGCCATGTCGGAGTCCTTCAAAGCACCGGCCAAATCATCCACGCGGTTCTGCAGGCCCTGGTCCTCGATTTTCGCCAGACGCACTTTACTCAGGGCCTGATGCTGGGGGTTCTGTTCCTGCTGATCCTGGCGGCCGGGCTGTGGGTCACCCGAATGTGGTGCCGCGCAATCTGTCCGCTGGGCGCGCTGCTGGGCGCGGTCTCGCGTTGGTCCGTCCTGGGCCTGCACAAAGACGCTGAGAAGTGCAATCAGTGCAACCGATGCCTGCTTCACTGCCAGGGTGGAGACAACCCGGTGGGCGGCGTTCCATGGCGCAAATCAGAGTGCCTTATGTGCATGAACTGCATGGACGCCTGCCCCGACCATGCACTCTCGTTCCGGTTTTTCAGGAAGGAGAAGGAAGTTGCTTCACCGGATCTTGGCCGGCGCAGGACGGTCACGGGGCTGGCCGCAGGCGCGGCGCTTGTTCCGCTCATGCGCGTGGGCACGAACCTGGGCAAGGATCGCAACGAACGCTTGTTACGCCCGCCGGGCGCGGTCGACGAGCCCGATTTTCTGTCCCGCTGCATCCGCTGCGGCGAATGCATGAAGGTATGCCCCAACAACGCCCTGCAGCCCACGCTTGCGCAGGCCGGCATCGAGGGTCTGTGGACGCCGACGCTGGTTCCGCGCATCGGCTACTGCGAGCCAAGCTGCGTGCTCTGCTCCACGGTGTGCCCTACCGGCGCGATCTGGCAGATTACGGCGAAGGAAAAGGGCTGGGTTGCCGACAGCGCTTCACCCGCCGATGCGGCGCGCAACGGAGCGGGCCAGCCCGTGCGGCTGGGGACGGCCTTTTACGATCGCGGCCACTGCCTGCCGTGGGCCATGGCCACCGATTGCATTGTTTGCGAAGAATGGTGCCCGGTTTCGCCCAAGGCGATTTACCTCGAGGACGTTCAGGTTACGGATTCGGGTGGCAAAACTAAGACACTGAAGCAGCCTCACGTCGATCCCACTCGTTGTGTTGGCTGCGGCGCCTGCGAATACGCCTGTCCGTTGCAGGAGCACCCCGCGGTATACGTCACCAGCATCGGCGAAAGCCGGTCACCAAGCAGTCAGGTGCTGCTGAGCCGGAAATAAAAGGAGGCTGATTGGAGATGTTCTCGATGAAGAGTTGGAAATCGGCAATAGCGGTGGTCGCCGTCGCCGTCATGGTTGCCGGCGCGGGCTGCAAACATGCCAAGGTCGATCCCTTCCCTGCTTCGGGCGCCGTTGCCGGTTGGCAAAAGACAAGCGATACGCGCGTGTTCGCGGCCAAGGATCTTTGGCAATACATCGATGGCGATGCCGATCACTACATTCAAGCCGGCGTCGTCACCACCTCCACCTCGGATTACAACTACCAGAACCACCTGGAGGCGGTGGTTGACGTCTACACGATGGGCGACCAGGCGGGTGCGCACAAGATTCTTGCAGGCGATGAATCCAAAAGCGGCAAAAGCGTTTCATTGGGCGACGAAGCCATTGCATTCGAGCAGAGCGTGACCTTTCGCAAGGGCGCCTTTCTGGTGCGCATCGTCGCCTACAACTCCACTCCCGATACCCAGCAGGCGCTGCTGGCCCTGGCGCACGGCGTAGAAGCTAGAGTCTTTTATTAGCTTTCCCGCAGGTTGCGTTGCGAGCGAAAATCGCGCCAGACGAGACGGAGGACGAAGACATTGGCGATTCCAAGGCGAGGACGACAACGAAGTATGGCGCGATTTGCGCCGCAACCCTCCGGGCTGGGGCCAATTTTCCCCATCTCTTTGTCGCTCGTCGCTAGCAGGCACCCGGTATGCGTCGCTCCTCGCTTCTCGATCTGTGAAAAATTGGCTCCCAGCGCAGCCTACGCGAAAGTTGATAACAGACTCTAAACTCTGACCGGCGCAAATACAGGCAGACGCGAAGAATGGAAGCGAGGTAAATGATGAAGGATCGCAGAGAGTTTCTGAAGGAAGTGGCAGCGGGAGCGGTGCTGATTAGCTCTGGCAGCAAACTGGGCATGGCAGCCATGTCGGGCGAGAATGCGCAGGCAGGTAAGTCCAGGGTCGTCATCGCCCGCGATCCGGAGTTGCACGGCACGGGCGCGAACACGGCCACGCAACCTGACGAAAAGCGCGTCCAGGATCTGCTGGACCGCGCCATTGCGGCCTACACCGGCCATGCCAAGCCGGTGGCGGCATGGAAGTCGCTGGTGCCGATGAACAAGGTGATCGGGCTCAAGGTGAACGGCCTGGGCAGCAAAGGGATTGCTACGCACCCGGCGCTGATTATGGCCGTAGCCGAGCGGCTGCAGCAGGCTGGCGTCAAACCCGGCAACATCGTTGTCTGGGACCAGAACACGCACTTCCTGCAGTCGTGCGGCATGACCGTCAACACCGATCCCAGCAAAATGCGCGCCTATTCCTCCGATGTGGCCGGATGGGAGGACGAGGAGTCGGCATGGGGCGTGGCGCGCATCCGCATCACCAAGATCCTCACGCGCGACTGCGCCATGGTGATTAACATGCCCATCCTCAAGGACCACGAGGGCGCCGGCGTGACCTTCGCCATGAAGAACATGTACGGCGTGGTTGACAAGCCGTTCACGCTGCACGCCAATCATTGCAATCCGGCGGTTGCCGATCTGAATTGCATTCCCGTGATTCGCGACAAGGTTCGCTTCACCATCGGCGACGCCATGTCTTCGGTGTACGACGGCGGTCCCGGCTTTCATCCCGAGCGTCTCTGGTATCCAAATACCTTGCTGATCGGCGAAGACCGCGTGGCTCTGGACACGATTGCGTGGGAGATGATCGAGCGCAAGCGCGCCGAAGCAGGACTGTCAACGCTCGAAGCCGCGGGACGCCCGCCGCATTACATTGCCGCAGCCGCCGATCCCACGCGCGGCCTCGGCACGAACGATCCGAAGCGCATTCAGAGGGTAGAAATCTGAAGAGGATTACGTCATGAGCGGAGAGACCGGCCAGACGACGGGCGCAACACCGAAGCAGCACCAGGCGCCAATGACGCGGCGCGAGGCGATGCTGCAATTGCTTCGCGTTGGCGGCGTGGCAGCGGGGGCCGCGGGCCTGGGCGTGTGGCTCAGCGAGCGCAGCGCGCGGCCGGTTCCGGCTGTGCCCAGGCAGACGCGGCGCGATCACCGCGTCGCCACTGATGCGCAGTTTCCGCACATGACCGTTGTCCAGAACGGAGAGCCTGCCGCGCTGGTCCGGCAGGCTCTTGAGGATCTGGGCGGCATCGGCCGCTTCATCAGCCGGCAGGATGTTGTGGTCCTGAAGCCCAACATGGCCTGGGACCGCACACCCGAGCAAGCGGCCAACACCAACCCTGACCTGGTCGCCGAAGTGGTGAGGCAGTGCTGGCAGGCCGGCGCAAAGCGCGTAATTGTGACCGATGTAAGTTGTAACGATCCGCGCCGGTGCTTTCAGCGCTCCGGGATTCAGCAGGCGGCGCGCGCCCAGGGCGCAGAGGTCATTCTCCCCGATCCATCCCTTTTCCGCGAGGTCGATCTCGGTGGCGTGGTGCTGAAAACCTGGCCAGTCTTTACGCCGTTTCTTGAGGCGGACAAGATCATCAACCTTCCCATTGCAAAGCAGCACAGCCTGGTGGGCGCCACGCTGGGGATGAAGAACTGGTACGGCATTCTGGGCGGAGAACGCAACCGGCTGCACCAGCAGATTCACCAGAGCCTGACCGACCTGGCGAGCTTTATGCTGCCCACGGTAACGCTGATGGACTGCTATCGCGTACTGCTGCGCAACGGTCCCACAGGCGGTAACCTTGAAGATGTTGCCCTGAAGAAGACCATGGTTGCGGGCACCGATCCCGTGGCCATCGACGCGTATGTGGCCAAGGCCTACTGGGACCTGGACCCGGCGCAGATGCCTTATCTGGAAATGAGCGCGGCCCGCGGCCTGGGAACCGTGGACTTTGAGAAACTACTGGTGAAAGTCAGCAAGCTGGGGTAGAGCCTGTTATTAACTTTCCCGCAGGCGGCGTTGCGAGCGAAAATCGCCCCAGACGCGGCGGAGGACGAAGACTTTGGCCATTCCAAGGCGAGGACGACAACAAAGTATGGGGCGATTTACGCCGCAACCCGAAGGGCTGGGGCCAATTTTCCCCATCTCTTTGTCGCTCGTCGCTTGCAGACGCCCGGTATGCGTCACTCCTCGCTTCGCGACCTGGGAAAAATTGGCTCCCAGCGCCGCCTACGCGAAAGTTAATAACAGGCTCTAGTTATGGCGCGAGCCATCACCCTCCTCGTCGGATTCACAGCCGGCATTGGGCAGATCGTCCTGATGCGCGAAGTGATTGTCCTGTTCAACGGCAATGAACTTTCGCTCGGACTGGCGCTGGCGGCGTGGCTGGCATGGACCGCGGTTGGCAGCGCCGTATCGGGCTGGCTGACGCAAAGGTCCGCGGATGTCTCGATCGCGGCGGGCATCGTGGAATGCCTCTGCGGGCTGAGCCTGCCCTTCACGTTGGTCGCGCTGCGTTCCGCGAGAGCACTGTTGCAGACTGTGCCCGGCGAGTTGTTCTCACCCGGGCGCACGGCGCTCATCTGCCTGGTTTGCGTGAGTGTCTTTTGTGTGCTTTCAGGCGCGCTCTTTGCGCTTGCGGCACAACTGCTGCGCAAGAGTCATGCAGCTCTGCCGCAATTGGCAAGCAGTTCGGCCTACCTGTTCGAGACCGCGGGCTGCGCGCTGGGCGGCATCGCCACCAGCATCGCGCTGTTGCGATTTCTGGGCAGCATTCAGATCGCGATGCTTGTCGCCGCGCTGTGCGTGGGCGCGGGGGTGAGCTTGTTCCTGAGGACGCGTGTGGGAACGGCCGTTGCAATGGCTGCCGCCGTGGCGATCTCAGTTCCTCTTCTCGTGTACGTTGCGCCGCGCGTGGAGAGGCTCACACTCCAGCGTCTTTGGCCGGGATTCAACCTGATCGCCTCCCGCGACTCGATTTACGGTCGGCTCACCGTGATCGGCGCAGGCGGGATACGAAGCATCTACGACAACGGCACGATTCTCGCCAATGTTCCCGATCCTGCGGCGGCAGAAGAGAGCGTTCACTACGCGCTGCTCGAGCATCCGGCGCCCCGCAATGTCTTGCTGATCGGCGGGGGCATGAACGGAAGCATCGCCGGAGCGCTCAAGCATCCGGCCATCGAGCGCCTCGATTACGTCGAACTCGATCCTGCGCTCATTGCGATGTACCGTCAGCTCTTCCCGCTTGAATCCGGCCTCAATTTTTCCGATCGCCGCGTGCGCGTCCACCTGATGGACGGCCGCCTCTTTCTGCGCAACTCGCGGGACCGCTTCGACGTCGTGATTGTCAACGTTCCCGATCCCGCCAATGCGCAACTGAACCGATTCTACACAACTGAGTTCTTCAGCGCAGTGCGAGAGCATCTTGCCCCCGGCGGCTTGCTTGCGCTCCAGTTGCGCTCGTCTGAAGACTATGTGAGTCCCGAACTGGCGGCGTTTCTACGCTGCGTGAATCGCTCGCTCAAAGTGGTATTTCCGCGAGTGGCTGTCATTCCGGGCGAATCGCTCCACTTGTTTGCGGCCGCCGACCCCGGCGCACTCACTGAAGATCCCCGCTTATTGATCGCGCGGCTGAAAGACCGCAATCTTCAGACCCAGTACGTGCGCGAATACTTTATTCCATTTCGCATGATGCCCGACCGTATGGAACAGATCCACGCTCTGCTCGAGCCCACGGCTGACACTCCCATCAACCGCGACTTCCATCCGGCCGCCTATTACTTCAATGGAATTCTTTGGAGCGCGCAGTTCGGCCACGGTTACGCCCGTCTGCTTGAGGACGCCGAACGCATTTCATTTTCAAAGGTGCTTGCTGTCGCGATCGTGCCTTCGATCGCGCTGCTGCTGTTTTTTGTCTTCGGCGCTGGACCGCAAAGGCGCACGCGGGCCTCTGCGGTCTGGTGCGTGGTCGCGAGCGGCTACACGCTGATGACGCTCGAAATTCTGTTGCTGCTCTCGTTCCAGGCGGTATTCGGTTTTCTTTATCGCGAGCTGGCCTTGCTGATCGGCATGTTCATGGCGGGTATCGCAGCCGGGAGCTGGCTGGGAATCACACGTCTTCGCAGCGAGCGCACCAATCTGTTGCGCGCGGCTGCGATCGGCCAGCTCGTTCTCGCTTGTTCGGCGCCGCTTGTCCTCGCCCTGGTGTATCTCTGCGCGCAGAGCATACCTGCAGACGGAGCTCTGGCAGCTGTGCGGATAGTCTTTCCCGCGCTGGCGCTTATCTGCGCAATCCCCGGCGGCTACCTGTTCCCTGTCGCGACCGCAATCTATCTCGACGGGCGCAATCGAGACACGAGCCTGGCTACGCTGTACGCGCTCGATTTGGCGGGCGGGTGCGCGGGCGCGCTGGTGCTGGCCGGATTTCTGATCCCGGTCTACGGGCTGTGGATGGTCGCCTGGCTCACGGCCGCGATTTGCATGGGGCCGGCGGTGCTGGCCGCGCTCCCGCTGCGTGAGTAGCCCTACCAGCAACTCACTCTTTCACTCTCTTCGCTTCTTCACTGCCCTTTTCGTTGAACACGAACGCCGTGAAGCGGAAGATATCCGTGTCTTCATCTTTCCAGCAATCGCGGGGCATGCCCGCCTTTCGGCACGTCTGCTCCAGAAACGTCGTGCGGTCCCAGTGCTGCTCCACCGGCACCTGGGGCAGAAGCAGTCCCTCGCGATCCTTGTTTTTCATGATCAATCCGTGTTTGCCGACCACGATCTGATTCACATCGAGAACGCGCACCAGCGGCGATAGAACCGAGATCTCGTATTCAAGTTTGGACAGCTCCTGCTCGCTGACAGGCATGAACCGCGGATCCTGGACGGCCGCGTTGGCGGCAACAACATTGACCGCGCTGTAAAGGGGCACGACCGGCATGATGTAACCGATGCAGCCGCGTAGTTCTCCTCCAATGGTCAGGGTGACGAATGCGCCGCGTTCCTGGTCCAGCGCCATCTCTCCGGTGGCTGAAACGTCATTGCGTCTGTGATCGCGAACCGCGCGCTCTACTGATTGGCGCGCCAGCGCCAGCAGTTGCTTCTGCTCCTGTTCATTCAGCGTAAAAGGAACCTCCATCGCCTTTCCCCCTTGCGCCTTCAAAAACAGGTCTGCGCTGTAGCCCACCACGCGCGAACGATCGCCGGTTACATCGCCGGTATTGGCATAATCGAGCACCTGCGCGTGGTTTGCTCCCATGCGTTCCGAAGCGATCATGGTTGCCACAATGGGCGCGCCGCCGCAGGCTTCCCAAATGCGGGAGTCGAAGTTGCGCGACATGCTCAGGTAGTCCCAGGCCTGAAGGGCGTTCAGCGTCTTGTGATCGATTTTCTCTGCCTCGTCATAGGTGTGATAGTGGGAAAGGTCAGAGCTTGCCAGAATCAGCGTCTCGCCGGTTTGGTCCTGTGGGTTGGCAGCCTTGTGCTGCTGCTCCTTCTTGATCAGCTTGGCCAGTGCCAGTCCCAGCGCGCGGCTCGACTCGTAGCTCTGATCGCCCATGACGATAGGCACGAGCGTGAAGCTGCCCAGCACGTGCTGCAGCCACGGCAATTCGACTTCGATTGCATGTTCCGCGCCGGCGCGCGTGGCTGTGTGACCGCGCTCCGAGAGCATGATCGACGAATCCATCTTCACAAGCTCGCGCGCGAACGTCTTGTCCACCGGAACCGTGCCCAGCGGAGTAACGTAGCCGTCGCCGTCGTAGACCGAACTGAAATCGAATGCTTCGTAGTGCGATGGGGCGATGACCACTACGCGTGAGAACTTGTGCCCCTTGAGCGCGGCGTAGGTGTAGGCCGCAACGGGGCCCGAGTACTGATAGCCCGCGTGCGGCGCCACCACCGCGACGATCTGCCCATCGATTTTGGGCAGCGATACCTGGTGCAGCATTGTGTCCATCATGGCGGTCAGGGCCGCCGGATCGGCGGGATAGAAGGCGCCCGCCACACCCGCGGGACGCAGCTTGGGTTGCTGCGCGCCGCTCGGCGGCTGTTGTGCCGCAAGACTGGCTATCGCGAGTATTGAGCTTGCCATAATGCACTTTCCTGATCTTGTTAAACGGTTCATATTTGCATCCTGTCTAGTCGCCCTCAGGCGTGCCAGATTCCGGGAATTGCGTGCGAGCAGAACGGGCACGCATTCTTCTTGATGAGCATCTGCGTGACTTCAAAGCCGGCACGCTCCACCAATATCCGCTTGCACTGGGGACAGTAGGTGTTTTCCGCCGGATGCCCGGGGACGTTGCCAATGTAGACGTAGTGCAGTCCCTCGGCGTCGGCGATTGCCTTGGCGCGCTCCAGCGTGGGCACCGGCGTGATGGGCAGGTTCTTGAGGAGGTACTCGGGATGAAACTGCGAGAAGTGCAGCGGAACATCCACGCCGAGGTTGGTTTTGATCCACTTTGCCAGGCCGCGAAACTCGTCATCGCCGTCGTTGAGCGTGGGCACCACCAGGTAGACGATCTCAGTCCACTTGCCCATCTTGCGCAAGGTGACCAGAGATTCGAGCACGGGTTTGAGCTGGCCGGTAACAACCTTCTGGTAATAGGTCTCGGTGAACGATTTCAGATCGATCTTGACCGCATCCATCTTGCCGTAAGCGGCGCGCAGCGATTCCTCCTGCATGTAGCCGTTTGAAACTACGATGCTGCGTATGCCTGCTTCGTGCGCGGCATCGGCGGTGTCCATCAGGAATTCGCTGAAGACTACCGGCTCGCTGTAGGTATAGGCGATGGTGGGGCAGCGGTACTGCGCTGCCAGCGCGGCAATCTTGCCGGGTGGCGTGTACTGCGACGGAATCTGCTCGGGCCGGGACTGCGAGATGTCCCAGTTCTGGCAGAATTTGCAGTTGACATTGCAGCCGGCTGTGGCCAGCGAAAAGGCGAGCGAGCCGGGAAGGTAGTGAAAGAGCGGTTTTTTCTCAACAGGATCGATATGCGCCGCGCAGACGCGCGAATGCACCAGCGTGTAGTAAGTTCCGCCGCGATTCTCGCGCACGCCGCAGTAGCCACGCTCCTTGTCGCCAACCTGGCACTCGCGCGGACACAGTTTGCATTTCACCTTGCGGTTGGGCAGCTTTTCATAGAACCGGGCCTCCACTGTGTAGCGCGAGTCGTCCTCGGCGGACGGAATGTCCCGTAGCGAGGCCGCGGGGAGTGGCTGGGCGAGCCCTCTTGCGGCACCCATCATTCCCGCCGATGCGGCGCACATCAAAAAGTCGCGCCGGTCGATTGTTTCAGATGAGTTCATCAGCATAGCCACCCTCCTTCACGCCATGCGCGTTTCAGCGAGCACGATGCGCCGCGCATCGTTGACGCCAAGGCGGTGCGCGGCATCGGCTGCCGTTGCGATGTAACGCGGCGGCCGGCCTTCAGCCTCGAGCGTCTTCAATCCCTTTTCAGCTCTCTTGTGCTCGATGATCTGCCATCCCGTGTGATCGAGAGCCACCGGATCCTCAGAGACAAGCAGCGCATTTTCAGCCCACACAAACTGCGGCTTAAAGGCCGGTCCGCCTTCGTAACAGGCCGTTGTCGCGTCGCAGATGTGAAGACGTAGCTTAGCGCGGATCTCAGGCAGCATGTTTACGTCGGCAACGTAAGGATCGCAGCCGTTGGGATGGTACTTGTTGGGATTGTGAATCACACCGTACATGTTTTTGAGCGCGATCGATACGCCGGCGCCGTCGTGGTCCTTGAGAACCGGCAGGTTGATGAGCAGATCGCATTGGCGGGTAAGAATTTTTGAAACCAGGCTGCCTGCTTCGCCGAACTCTGAGAGATCGTCTTCAAAGCCGGCGCGGTCGGTGCCGAAGCACTGCACCTGGTTGCCGCCCATCCTGACGTGGAAGCCGGCGCGCTCCAGCTCTGCGCTGTCGCGGTCGAAGATCACGATGTCCTGGGCGCGAACTCCCGCCGACTGCAGGCGTTCGCAAACGGCCTCGACAAGCTGAACATTGGTTGAAAGCCCGCGGCCGCCAAGGGTGTTCACCTTGAGCGCGACTCTCTGCCCGGGGTGGACGATCCTGGACCAGCAGCGAACCGGATCGCCGGAATCGTAAAGCGTCTCGATGGCGCGGTCGAAGAGATTGCCGATGCGGCCCCGGTCCACGATCGCGCCGGAACCACGCAGAAGCGCATCCTGGGCGTGCACGACTTTGGATTGATGGGGTTTTGACTCGGCCGTCTGCGCATCTGCGGCAGGCATGGCTGCGCCAGAGGCAAAACTAACCGCCCCTGCGAAACAATTGGCGAGAAAATCGCGCCGATTCGCGATGCGCATGATGCGGCTTCAAGGCTGGATGGTGAACACAACCTTCCGATTCTCTTTTACCGCTCCCGGCCGTCGGGCACAGTGATCTGAAACACATGTTCCCGGCGCCGAGGCCTGGGCCTTCCCCAGGCGCAACTACGCCCGCATCAGTTTCCGCTGAAGTTGTTCCAGCGTCTGTCCCTTGGTCTCCGGATACACCATCAGAACCACGAGGAACTGCACGACCGTCATTGCCGCGAAGAAGATGAACGGCGTGGCTGTGCTCATTCTGTTCACAATTACAGGGAACATCTGTGCGATAACGGCATTCATGAACCAGTGGCTGGCGCTGCCCACGCCCTGCCCCTTTGAGCGCACCGAGGTGGGAAATACCTCGCCGAGGTAGACCCAAATCACCGAGCCCTGCGAGACGCTGAAGAACGCGATGTAAGTGACCAGCAGCCACAAAAGCGCGCCATGATGCGATTGCGAACTGAACACCCATGCCACGCCGCTCAGGCAACTCGCGCAGCCGGCGGCGCCAATCAGCAGCAGAGTCTTTCGGCCAGCCTTGTCGATGAGCGACATGCCCACCATGCAAAACACAAGGTTTGTTGCGCCGATCACGATGGCCTGCAGGTCGCTTGAGATCTGATTGAAACCGGCGTAGGCAAAGATGTCGTTAAGGTAATAGAGAATCGCATTGATGCCGGCGAGCTGATTGAATGCTCCGATCGAGATGGCGAGAAAGAGCGGGTAACGATACTTCCACTGAAAAACCGGCTCATGGGCCGTTGCATGTTCCTGCTCAATCGCAGCCTGAATGTCGGCAAGCTCCGCTTTGGGATCGGGATCGCCCATCATCTTCAACACGGCCAGCGCTTCATCGATCTCGTTGCGCGAGGCAGACCAGCGCGGGCTCCGCGGAATGCCGAAGAGGAGCGCAAGAAACGCCAGCGCGGGCAGGGTGGCGATACCCACCTGCCAACGCCACTCCGCCGCGCCCAGGTGCATGGTGCGAATGAGGAAGTTCGAAGTGTAAGCCAGCATGATGCCGAAGACGACGTTGAACTGAAACGTCGCCACCAGCCGTCCGCGCCACTTGGCCGGCGCCAGCTCAGCAATGTACACCGGGCCCAGCACCGACGACGCGCCGATCCCCAGGCCGCCGATAAACCGAAACACCAGGAACGCCGGCCAGTTCCACGCCAAACCGCAGCCCAGCGCCGAGGCTACGTACAGCAGCGCCGTGATGCGCAGCGTTTCGCGGCTGCCCAGGCGCTGGCCTATCTGCCCCGCGCTCAACGCGCCAATCACCGTGCCCACCAGCCCGATGGCCACGGTGAATCCCTTGTCGTTCGGATTCAATCCATAAAGGCGAACCAGCGCGTCGATTGCGCCGGAGATGACTACCGTGTCGAATCCGAAGAGCAAGCCGCCCAGGGCGCCCGTCAGCGTGGCCCTGATCAGCTTCGAGTTAAGTTGCATTCTCTATATTCCCTCAAAACAATTCAACTGGCATTCTATCTTCCCGGGTCCGCTTGCTGACGACTCCCTTCTCTCAATCCGGGTTTGGGGGCAGCGGGATTTGACTTGCAATCGCGGGAACGCCGCGCACCGGCAAACTGCCGCCGATGAATTGCGGATGCTTTGAATTTCGATTGGCGAGGATTGATGCTTGAAGGAGGGGACTTGCTCTGCAATATTAAGGCTCTATTTGGGGCGGCTGGTGGGGATCGAACCCACGACATCCTGAGCCACAGTCAGGCGTTCTGCCGCTGAACTACAGCCGCCGTATACCCTATCGATTGTACCATCGAACTTGAGCCGATTTGCGGGCATGAGTGCAGCGTGAGCCCGCAGGCGAAATCCCGACCCTGAACGCTGTGAAGGGGAGGGACCTTTGCCTGTACCCGCGCCCGGCGGCAGCATCTTCAACGGTTCAAAGGGGCAAGAATCCGGCACGCGTTCAGCTGATTCACGCTGACAATCAGGCGCTTCCCTGCGAGCTTCGGGGAGGATCCGGGTAATTTGTGGCGACGGGAAGAGGGTCGCACGCGCTAACGCGGATTAAAAAATGACGCATCCGGAAGGCACTCGGGCAAAGTCAGCGCGGCCATCCTGGGTAGCACAGCGGCGGGCGAGCGGTTCTTACTCGCTGGGGTGGGACCGACAGTGAGCGTTGGCCCTCTTCAATCCTTTACAGACGCAGTGCTTCCGATAGAGGTTCTCCAATTGGTATAGAGCGAAGTCGAGACGGCTAAGAGGCGTTTTTCCTTAACCGGGGCCCCTGCGGACAGGTCTTGGTCCGAGGCGTAGAAGTAAACGCCACCTTGCACGCCCCTCAACACCCCACAGAAATTGGAGAAACGCCGTAGCTGTGCATTTATTTTTCAGCAGCTTAGCGGATTAACATCTTTGCAGGTATAAGCGCATCTGGACCTGCGCACGCTCCAGCATCCGCAACGGCGCATTTTGATGGTCACTCACGGTCGTGGGCTATAGGTATGGCGCCAATGCCTTAGCAAGCTTAGCCTGCCCTGCGGTTGTAGGATGAACTCCATCGGCATCCAAATCGCCGGTAGACAGGATTGCTGTGCCGTCAATGAGCTTAACCCACGGCCTGGATGCTGCTGCACTACTTATTTGGGATCGATAATCGCCAAGGCTGTCGCCAAAACTGTTGGCCACCTCGCTAATTCTCGGAATGGGGGTGACACAAAAAACCTTAGCTTCGGGTGATGCGGCATGTAGTTTATCTAGCGTGGAAGCATAAGCCCTGCCGAAGTCACTCGCAGGCCAACGATTCAAACCATAGTCATTTGTACCGATGAAAAACACCGCAGCAACAGGTGAGAAGCTCGCAATCCGTGCCGTGAAGCTGCCTTGCGCCGTGCTTGTTGCCGCATCGTCAAACAGTGATCGATAACCCCATCCCTCAACCATCACCCGTAGCCCGTAAACGTCTCGCAATAAAACCGTATAGCCGTCATTCGTTGGATATTTGGAATCGCTCCCTACCGTGATCGAATCCCCGTAGAACAAAATGCGAGATCCTACAGTTGGAGCAACTACGGCAAATTCTGCGCCAGGAGGATAAGCAACCGCATCTATAAAGCTTCCCATAACTACGCCGGAGGGATCACTTTGTGCACCGGATCGCAGCTCTATAGTCCGCAACGTTCCTGTCGTGTCTAAAGGCACGAAGAATACCTGTTGAGTATTGGCCTTAAAGGTTAGAGGTGTCTGATCTACCCCATCGATCCGTAGCCCGATTTGCGCATACTCAGGATCAAAGTTATACATCGTTGTTGTGCCAGTTACTGCGAAATAGCCAGCATCCGTCTGGAATGTGAAACTCGCAAAGCTGGATTGACGCGGGGAACCGGTATTGGGGTAGCCATTGTCCTGTAAATCTGCGACTTGCACTTCGTACGTGGACAGCGCCGGCATGAGGATAGTGCCGCTACACCCAGACAAAATACACGCCATAACAAACGAGCACAAGAATAGAGGCCCAATGAACCGACCAAGAAGGGTCTCCTGGATTGATTTCGGTGCGTCGTTGTCGTTTCTCACAGGATTCCTACCTGCCGCTTCCAGATTAGCGGACGAGTGGCCCTTAGCTTTTCGTCATTCGTTCTATCACAGCTGAGGGTGCCCCATTCTTCCTGGCCGGCGCGGGGGGGGCCGTCAAGAACGGGACCCTCATTTGTGGTGGAGCGATGAAAGGCTAAGGGTCACCCGCCGAATCCCGACTTCCGGACCTTGAAACAAGCGCGTCAGGACTATTGCCATCTGCAAGTGGGCCCTGATCGTCTTCAACCGGTTGGCGCCCGCAGGCGCGTCTGCTCCATGCACTGGTCGGGGCGGGGGGATTCGAACTTGAGCCGTACCGCAGGCGTCTGAGCCCGCAGGCGAAATCCCGAGCGATCGCGAGGGACCCCATCACTGGTCGGGGCGGAGGGATTCGAACTTGAGCCGTACTGCGGGCGTCTGAGCCCGCAGGCGAAATCCCGAGCGAACGCGAGGGACCCCATCGTCAATGGTCGGGGCGGAGGGATTCGAACTTGAGCCGTACCGCGGGCGTCTGAGCCCGCAGGCGAAATCCCGAGCGATCGCGAGGGACCCCATCACTGGTCGGGGCGGAGGGATTCGAACCCCCGACCCTCTGCTCCCAAAACAGATCAGATCGTCTATGGATACTTGTTGAAATTGAGTGAAAATAAGTGCTTGTGATTGAAATACTTACCACGCACTTGCCGAACCTTGTTGATCTTTGTGGCTTCTGGGTGCTTTGACAGCTACAATTTTGACTACACTGGCAGTAGCCACTGGAAGAGCGAAAATGCCCGAAACCAATCTCCAATCCGAGCGAGAACAGGCACATTTTCTCATTGACGCCTTGCCGGACGAAAAGATCGCCGCTGTGCGCGGCCTGCTCGAAGTTATGGTCGAGCCACTTTCGCGCTCGCTGGCGACGGCCCCGGTCGAGGACGAAGACCTTACCCCGGAGACTGCCGCCGCCCTGGATCGCGCCCGCGCATCGCTTGCCCGCGGCGAAGGCGTCTCCCACAAAGAGGTCCTGCGCGAGTTCGGTCTGTGAGCGAAGAGAAAGCCCCGCAACGCATTTCTATCATCTGGTCCGAAGATGCCCGCGCCGATTTGCGTCGCATCGACCGCGAGACCGCTCTCGATATCCTCCATTGCACCGACCGATATCTCGCCACTCGTAGCGGCGACGTGAAGAAGCTCAAGCCCCCGCAGACCGGCTTCCGGCTCCGCTGCGGTGACTACCGGCTCTTCTTTGAACTCAAGAATGAAACGACCATCGAAGCCATCGGCGTTCGCCACCGCCGCGAAGCCTATCGCTGATTCATCATGCGATGACGATACGTTTGATACAAGGCTCTCATGCCCCGCTCGTTGAGGCTCTTGTTCGTCCTTATTATTCGATCTCTCCGCTCTCGCCGCAGTCTGCTCTTGGAGAACGTGGCTCTTCGGCAACAACTGGGCGTTTTCAAGCGCACACTTCCGCAGCCGCGATTCTCTGCCAGCGACAAGTTGTTCTGGGTGATCTTGCGACGGTGTTGGCCGGAATGGCAACGTGCGCTGGTTCTCATCCAACCGGAGACGGTCGTTCATTGGCATCGGGCTGGATTCAAACTGTACTGGACGTGGCTCTCGCGGCATCGAGTGTGTGCGGGAAGAAAGTCTGTCAGCCGGGATTTGCGCGACCTGATCTTCCGCATGGTTGCTGAGAACCCGGCCTGGGGTGCGCCGCGCATTCATGGCGAATTGAAGATGCTCGGCTTCAATGTTTCCGAAAGTACAGTCCTGCGTTGGATGAGGAAGGCTCCCAGGAATCCCGAGCCCGCGAAGCGTTGGGCGGCGTTTCTGAGTAACCACCGTGAAGCAATCGCCGCAATGGATTTCTTCACCGTGCCAACCCTGGCCTTTGGTGTCCTGTACTGCTTCTTCGTCATTGCCCACGACCGGCGCCGCATCCTTCACTTCAACGTGACCAAGCATCCAACGAGCGCATGGGTCATCCAGCAACTGCGCGAGGCGTTTCCTTACGATACGTCGCAGAAATACCTGATCCATGACCGGGACGCAATCTTCAATACCGAAGTCAGGGAAACCATCGGGGCCATCGGACTGAAGTCTATACGAACTGCTTTCAAGAGTCCGTGGCAGAATGGCGTGGCCGAGCGGTTCGTTGGCTCCTGTCGCCGCGATTTGCTGGACCATGTGATTGTGCTCAACGAACATCATCTCAAGCGATTGATGACCGATTACGTCCGTTACTACCACGACGACCGAACACATCTCGGGTTGGCGAAGCAAACTCCGGCTGACCGAGAAGCAGTAAAGGGAACGGTGGCGAATGCGAAGGTCGTCTCCTTGCCGAGGCTAGGCGGTCTACATCACCGGTACGACCGGGCCGCCTGAAGTTTTGAGACCGATCATTCTCAATTCCATCGGAAAACACTATGGACAAGTGCGTCTGCGGCCCAACTGCGATCCGCCTGGTGACTGTTTCCCGTGCGCGAACGATTTTCAAACCTCCACCAATTTCTCTTCCGGCCAGCCTCTCCGAGAGCATCGCCTTTCATTTAACCGTTAAGCGCAGGTCATTTCGCCTCCGGATGGAGATTTGGCGAGGCACAGGTAGTAGGTGTGGCCCTTCTGTACTTCGGCCATTACGGTACATCCGCACAAATTACACCGGATCATTCTGCTGAAGGTGAATTCGTGCTTGTGCGTGCGAGCTACCGTTTTGCCGTCCAGAATCCGTTGTACGGCGTCAAAGAGCTGCTTGCTTAGAATCGGTGCGTGAACGCCAGGGAAGCACTCCCCGGTTGTTCTGAGCCGGATCAAACCCATGTAGAAAGGATTGTTCAGCATCGTGGAAATGCCGTTCAGCGAAACCCCCTTGCCTTGCCGATTTCGCAGGCCACGACGATACATTTCCTCTACTAGGCGCGGCTGAGAAGTATTGCCGGTCGCATAGAGCTCAAATGCTTCTCGGACAAGCGGTGCCATCTTCGGATCGGGTGCTTTCGCTTGGCCGCCACCGCAATCGAGGTACCCAATGGGAGCGCGAATCGGATACAGCCCTTGCTTCAGTCGGCCGTAGAAACCTTTCTTCGTCTCCTCGCGCAGATTGCGGATGAAGTCGGCTGCAACGACCGCCTGTATGTCCGCAGACAAGCGCCCACCTCGCGTTTTGAGGTCGAGGCTTTCATTCGCAAAATGCACCTCGACGCCGGTATCGATCAGCTCCGCAAGATCGGCCCAGTCCTTCAGATTTCGTGCACCACGGTCGATCTTGTGGATGACCACGCCCTGGGCTGTACCGCGCCTCAACAATCGGAGCATTTCGGAAAAAACCGGCCGTCCGCGCTTCGCCGCTGTTTCCTGTTCCTCGAACGAGCGCGTGATGCGCAGGCTTTGGTGCTGCGCGTAGCGGGAAATTGAATCCTGCTGCTCCTGAAGGGAAACGCCGTGTTCACCTTGTTTGGTTGTGGAAACCCGGATATAGGAGAAAAACTGCTTCTCCATAGTTGGTATTAGATTTGTTTTGGGGAATCGACCTTTCCTTCACTGTAGAAATCCGCTTGCAACGTGTCAATCCGTGAGTTCCGTTCACGTTCTAGTCGTTCGAGTACCTGAAGAGCAATCTCGCAATACCCATCCAAGAAGTCGCGCATCTCCTTGCGCCGGTCCTCGGGCAAGGATGGGAACAAAACGGCCAGATCGATCTCGTGCGGGTCGCGTGGCAAGGACATTGGAATCAGCTTACATCGACAGAAAGCCCTTCCAAGGTAGCTTCTTCTGCTTGGCAGATAGGTATGCCAATCGACTCTGCGTGAGTCCAGCACGCGCTCAGGATCTTTTTGTGGAACCGACATCTGACGATTCGATCATCCGCGGCCCTCTGCTTCTCCTATTGTTGGAATCCGGAGTAGTCATGGGGCTTACCCCCTCGCCGCGCAGATTGTGCCATCTTGAGGCCAATCGTCAACTTGCTAAACTTAAGGCACAAGTCGAAAAAACTGATCTTTAACAGCAAACTCATGACATCCGAATCACTCGCCTGCCGCCTTCGAACTCTTCGCAGAAAGAGCGGCCTCAGCCAGATAGAGTTGGCACAGCTTCTCGGGTTTGTCTCCGAGGTGCCAGTGTCCCGGCACGAACGCTCCGAAACAGTGCCGAACCTGCTCACTGCGCTGGGCTACGAAGTCATCTTTCGTGTGCCGGTTTCAGAGCTCTTCCCGGGGCTCTATCGTTCAGTGGAGACGGTAATCGAGGAACGTCTCGCAATTCTCGAGGAGGACTTGCAGCAGAGCACCGCCAAAGGTCGAAAGGCTACCCCAATAGCTCGGAAACTGGAATTCTCCTGGGAGCGGAAAAACCAAATGCCGAACTAAACGGATCGATGCGCCTACGGATATACGATCCCACGCTCTTGGCTATCGACCTCCGACATCGGCGATTTGGCTACGCCGTGTTCGAGGGACACAGACATTTGCTCGACTGCGGCGTGCGCGTGTACCCCGCAGTCGGAGATGCAGAAGCGGAGATGGCGAAGAAGCGGCTTGCCGCATTGTTCAAATTGTTCTCCCCTTCGGCGATTGTGCTTTCGAAAGAACGCGTGGACAGGGCGCAAATCCTTTCGCAGATGCGAGTTCTCATCGAGGCGGTAAGGCGTGAGGCAGCGGACAATGCAATTCCAATTTACGTTCTTGAGCAAAGCCAAGTGAGAGAAACATTCTTCGATTTGGGTTGCAACAGCAAACACGAGATTGCATCTGCGCTAGCGCGCATCTTCCCGGAGCTTCGTTGGACTCTGCCACCCGAGCGGCAACTCGGTGATCCAGAACACTCGCGCATGACCGTCTTCGATGCGATTGCTCTCGGCCTTGCATACTGGCAACATAGCTGCGCGCGGCTTCCACCCCCTCCGGAATGAACTCAGTTGAGATGGTGATGAGTTTGAGTCCTTTCGCCGGCCTCTCGGGTGACCGTTGACCAATACTGTGTGTCCGTCACATTCCTTAGAGAGGCCGACGAAAGGGCTTGGAGAAGTCCTATGTCGGGACTCAAGGCCCGCTGATATTTCCTGCGATAGGCCAGATGGCAATATGCTATTATTCGCGTCATTCATCCAACTCCCCCCTGAGATAATCGCGCAGAGTGGGCGCTTGCATCCCATTCCTTTTAAGTACATCTACTTATCCCCAGTGTGGAGTTTACTGATTTGGTAACATATATTCAGCTGGGCCCTAAGCTCCGTCTTTTCAATTGAATCCCCGCACAATTGCTGATACAGTTTTCTGCAACGCTGCGGCTGCACTGAGGTGAAGAATGAAAAAGTACTCTGCACGGAATCCCGCGTCGAGGCTCAGGAATGCTCGGCGAATTCGCGCAACGCCAGATCACGAAGAAATGTTCAACTTCATCGTTCAAAACAGCGTTCGAGTGGGCATTGACGCCGGGATCGCTCGCCGTTTTGCCAAAAACTTCATTACGGAAAAGCTCAGAAGTCGCGAGACTGCTGAGGTAAGGTAGCAAGGCGCCGATGCGATAAAAGAATCTAGGAAGGCGTAGTATGTTCTACGCCTTTTTCTTCGGAGATTGGTATGCGGAAAGGCGCGTTGAAGAAGTTGCTTTCTCCAAGGTTTATGTGTTCCGAAATTCTCGATGTCCATCGGCAAGTTGAGAGGATGGTCCGGGAAACTCCAAATGCGGCGTTCAGAACATACTGGGTGAACACGGCCAAAGGAATGAAGCCCCTCGCCGCGGTCGATTTCATGGCAGAAAAGTCGTTTGAAAGCAGCATCAATCATACGTTCGGCACCGATAGTGTTTTGGTTATTGGCGAAGAGAGTCTCGACAGTGCGGACCTTGAAAGTGAAAACCGGATATGCATTTTGGTAGACATGATCGATGGAACGGACTTACTCCAGAGAGGTTTTGCCAACTGGTGTTCTGCTGTAATTGTCTTTGCTCCTCAGCCTAAACCGCCTAGGATTCTCGCGTCATTTGTTGCAGTGAAGGGGGAGGCACTATATTTCGCAAACGAACATGGGGCCTATCGATGGCCGCTTCGACGGAGGGTAACTCAAGGCGTAAGTCGGCTTTTCATCCCTCGCGTCAATCAAGGTCTGAAAGACGCGACGGTTTGCATGTACGCACAGAAAGGGAGCAGGCTCTTGGGATTACTGTCCCTGCATAAGACCGGATTGCCAGCATGGCTCGAAGGACTCAAAACTGGCGATCGAGCACTGAAACGCAACGTAAATCGAAGCCCTGACAATCTGGAGAGCACCTTCAGATTTTACGATCTTGCCGGAAACCCAATGATGTGCAGAATGTTGACCGGGAAGGTCGCAATTGTGTTCGATCTTGAAGGCCAATCGCCACATGATGTTGTTCCAGGCGCATTCATCTCTCTCAAGGGCGGCGCGTCATTTTGCACTCCAGCTGGTGTTCCCATCACTGAATCGCAGCTCGCCGAAACGCTGCTGCGCCCCGGCGTTTCCGATCTTAAGTATGTGCTTGCCTCGACTGAGGAACTCTCCCAAGAATTCAGACAAGTCCTTGCCTTATCCGATCCCTCGTGATCGTCGATTCTCATCACCACTGGGTATGACAAGTCCGCGTTCGCGATTGAAACAGAAAAGCGGAGAGCCGAGGATTCCAGCTGCCTTACTGTGCAAACGTCCTGGTGGCCTGACCCCAAAGTTCGTCCGATTCGGTGTGTGAGATCATAACCCTGAGGCGCCCCGGATTTCTGTACCAATCGAGATTAGAGTTTTTGGCGGTCAAGGCTCTCCCGAGCTTGATTGACGGGCCTGAAGCTCACTCAAGAGACTCAATAGCGAACCTCTGGCGTGTGCGAACTTAAAAAGAGCTTCGCCCCGATATAGGAGATTTTCCGGCAAGCGAGGTGCCGGGTCAAGGGCGGCGTTTTTTGCCGGCGAAGCGGACCCTTGACGCGGTCCGGAGCTTGCCGTATTCGTGTGGATCGGGGCAAAGCTCTCCGCGGCAGCCCCGCAGCTGCTGGCGAATGATGCGGGCGTGCGATCAGCCAGTGCGCTGTGTGGCCGTTCCTGGTTGTAGTGATCGCGCCATCGAGCAAGCTTTTCTCTCGCGTCGCACAGTGAGCTGAACCATTCCACGTTCAGACATTCGTCGCGCAATCTTCCGTTGAAACTTTCGATGAACCCATTCTCGACCGGCCTTCCTGGGCGTATGAAGCACAACTGCACGTCGTGTTGAATCGCCCAGGCTTCAACCGCTCGGCCAGTGAACTCACTGCCATTATCCAGGGTGATGCTCCGTGGTGCCGCACCGCGTTCTTCGATGGCATGTTTCAGTACGGCCACCACATGGGTGCCATGCAGCGAGCGATCCGCTTCCAGCGCAATACACTCTCTGGTGAACTGGTCGACGACGGTGAAGATCCGGTAGGAGCGCCCATCGGCCAGCTTGTCGCTGACGAAATCGGCCGACCAGCACTGATTCGGCCTGCTGGCAGGTCCTTGCGCTATTCGCTGCCGCCGGCTGATCTTCTTCCGCTCCACACTGCGCACCTTGAGGTTCTCCTCGTCGTAAAGCCGATAGACTCGCTTGGCGTTCACCTTCCAGCCTTCTCGCCGCAACAGCACGGTCAGCCGCCGGTACCCATAGCGCACGTGGGTTGCCGCCAGTTCGCGCAGTCGCAGGCGCAACGCTTCCTGCAACGGCCTCGAACTGTTGTACTGCATCGTGCTCCACGGAATGCCTACAATCCGTGCCGCACGTCGCTTCGGTATCCGGTACGCCTCTTGCGCCCACCTCGCCAGCCGACGCCGCTGACGAGGCTTCACAGCTTTTTTGACACGATCTCTTGGAGAATCTGACGGTCCAGCGTCAGATCGGCTACGATCCGCTTCAACCGGCCGTTCTCTTCGCGCAGCGAACGCAGCTCGTGTAGCTCTTGCACACCGAGACCCGCGTACTGCTTCTTCCATACATAGAACGTGGCCTGGCTGACTCCCAGCTTGCGGCAGATGTCGGTGGTCTTCTCCCCGCCCTCATACTGCTTGAGCGCGGAAATGATCTCCCCTTCCGTGTGCTGCTTCTTCTGCATGTTGACTCCTCCTGGCGTTTCCCTCAGAGGGCCTCAACTGCCAAATTACTCCAGTTTCAACTGGTACAGCTTTCGGGTTTTGCCTCACCCTACCGGAATAACGAATCGTGATAGAGGTATGGTGACTGAGGCCTTCCGCCGGCCTCTCGGGTGGTGTGCAGACCAATTATTGCGTCCGTCACATTCCATTGAGAGGCCGACGAAGGTGCTTACCGTTGCAGCTAGCAATTACGAAGTGAGAAAGCTTAGAGAAATGTGCGCAATGTAGACTGGCTGTCAAACTTGTGTTAATCGCCAGCAGTAGCCTTGGGTTCGATTGAACGATGCCGTTTGACTCTTGCAATTCGGTTGTTTTCGTCCACGAACACGATTACGGGATCAAGTTTCTTCAGCCGATCTGGTTCAAGCCAAGCTTCCGCGAGAATGATTATTTTGTCGCCCTTCTGAAAATGCCTCGCTGGCGGTCCATTAAGACAGACTTCCCCTTTGCCGCGCTCGCCCGCAATAGCATATGTTTCCCAGAATTCTCCATTCGACAAATTCGTGATGTTCAAGTATTGAAACTCTTGAATTCCACTTGCCTCCAGCAGATCTTCGTCGATCGTAATGGAGCCTATGTAGTTCAGATCTGCTTCCGTCACCGTTGCGCGATGAATCTTTGCGATGCACGCTCGCACGAGCATTTTGATTTCCTCCCATGTTCATTCAGATTGTATGCTTCCAATTGACCTTTGCGTTGAGCCGATATAACGCGCGCCTGCTTCCTTCTGTACTGATTGACTGAAGAACCTCGTAAGGATCCCGGGCCAGTCCGACCCTCGCGAATGCACTGGTCATCGCATCGCGAATTCGCTGCATCAACACTTTGATTGTCGCGACACGAACTTTTGCGGGTTGCCTTGTCCCACTGTTCTTGGCGTGGTCACGGTAGAACCAACCGCTGCACAGAAGAGATGCAATTTGAAAAGAGTCGAGCGCATGAGGTTGATTCTCGGCCAGGCAATTGAACACAAACCGGCCGCTAAGAGCCAAGCGTAGCTGAGAGAGATTGCCTCTGTAATCCCACTCAATCATCCCGATCTCTTCTCCTGGCGCACAAGTTCCTTGTGAAAATCGGTGCGTTATTTGAAAGCAGGGATCACTACACTCGAAGTCCGTCATCTCAGCGAGTAGGAGTTCGACTGATTCGATAAGCATCTCGGTATCGGAGATGCGTACGTAACGTGCGCCGCATTTTTCGAGGGCTAATGCGAAGCGTGGGTCGCGTTGAGCCGTCGAAAAGCAAAGGACGCGGGTCGCATTGTCCGCATTGCGCAAAGCAGACCAGAGCCGTTGAGTGAGCTCAATTGTCTGCTTGCCGCCGTTCGTCACGTTGAGCAGCACAACGTCCGCCCGACAACGCGCTAACTGAGAAACAGGGATTAGCGGCGGGTTAAGGTTTCCTACCTCTGTCGTATATCCCCTGGCTTGAATGGCGGCGAGCACTGGTTCAGGGATATCAATACACAGCAGAGTTCGAGTTCGAATTTGGGGTGGTAACGACAACGCTGTCTTTAACATTTCACACCCACCTTCGCTCGATCAGCTTTTGAATGCAGGTATCGCAAATGTAGCTATCGAGGAAAAGCCAGCCGCTACCAGAATTCAGAGTGTATCCACATTTTTCGCAACACGTTTGATCAGCGCCATCCGCTGAGGACGGTGGAAGGGGTGGATTGGAAGCTTGGCTTAGTCGTGCAGGCTGTGATTTTGTTCGGAGGCGTAACTTATTGATTTCGTGCACGTTATACTGTTCGGGCAGGGGTATAACCCCGACTGTGGGCGGTGTACCAGTCATGCACCCTCCTCAGAGCCTGAGCCATGCCCGTGAAGCGTGGCTCTAACTCTATGTCAATGATTCTGTGGAACATAAGTTTGCATTGCAACTCACACACTGCAGCAAGGAGTGCGCGAATTGTTCCGGCTGATGCAAGAATTGGTGAACTTTCATGCAGGAATTGGAAGGTTTTCATGCAAGAATTGAAGTTGTTTTGTGCGAAGCGGTTGAATAGGCGGGAGTTAGTATGGGCCAGCGAAAAGGTCTACTGTTGCCAAAAGTCGCGCGGATTACTGAACTGCTCAGGGAAAAGGCGCAGAATGACGTGAATCTCGCGTCTGTGAAGAATGATGCGAAGAAGCTTGAATGCCTGACTGCACTTGACTTCCGCACCATCGTGAAAATCCTTGCGGGACAGCAAGTGCAAGCCGCAAAACTTGAAGAGGTCGCGGAGGCGTTGAGCGTGTCCGTTGAAGAGATCGCTGAAGAATCGACCAGCAATCCTACAGAGTCCAGCGCGAGCCAAATTCATGTCTTTGAAAACTGGAAGGAATCGGCAGAGCTGATTGCCACGGCGAGAAGCTCAATCGTAGTTATAGACAGTATTGTCTTTCTGGATTTGGAGTGGATTACGGACCTCATTGCCCAAGCGGCAGCGCATGCCAGAAATGCTGATCTAGATGTTTCAATTTATATGGCGAGTCCGAGCAAAGCGTTCGGCGCGCAACGCTTTCGCGAAATGGGGGAAATGGAGAACAATCGTACCGCCATTCAATTTTTTCAGGATGAAGTATCGGGTAAGGAGCAGAAGGGATACGAATCTCTTTTTGAAAAGGTTGAGTCGCGCATCAGACAGCAATTGGGGAAGTGCCTGAAAAAATTTAAGGTCTTCGAATATCTTTGCATGCCTTCGATTCGCATAATCGCCATCGATGGAGCACGTTTTGTCTTTGGGTTCTTTCCGCTTTTTGATAGGAATCCCGACTTTCCTTGTTTCTTTCTCGATAAGGAAAGCGCCACAAAAACCGATGCAGTGCTTCTCGAAAGACTAGCTAATCAGATCAGAAACACAAGAATGGTCTCAATCCTTCGTGATCCCTCGAAGGACATCAATCTGAAAGCCATTGGAAAAAGAGAGGCATAAATCCAACCAGGGTTCCGGCTGCTTCGCTACTTTGACCCGCTCTCTGCACTTCTTCGGAGAGTTTCAAGAGAAATCCATGAAAGCGGGGACCGTTACAAACTTGACTACACTGCAGCAGTGGGATGAAGCAGATGCGTGGCCGAAATAGGCGATGTCGTTCGAAATATCTTGGATTTGTATTGAAGAGCGGAGGGATTCGAACCCCCGACCCTCTGCTCCCCAGACAGATTGTCTGCATACACTGCCGACAACACTCGCCTTGGGGCCCTCTGGCTTGGAACCGGGAAGCCTAATTGAAGTGATCTACGGTAAGCCCATGGCTGCCAAAGGCTTGAGGTAGACCGCCTGGTCTCTGTGCGCTACAGACATAGACGATCTTGTAACTGCATTTGCAATATCGCTGTAGCGCTATGAATGACAAGTGCGGGCGGGCGGCCCTCGCGGTCAGCGATTTGTTTCAATCTACGCGGTGCGCACCGGGGATATTCAAACCAGCCCAAAGTTTCAATCCACGCGCCCCGCGTGGGGCGCGACCGGCAACGGCGTTTTTGTCATCGGTCCAATTCAGTTTCAATCCACGCGCCCCGCGTGGGGCGCGACGCGAGATCTGCGTGAGGTACAGCGCCTCGTCGGTGTTTCAATCCACGCGCCCCGCGTGGGGCGCGACCAACCTTGCCGGTTGCCAGCCAACTTGGTCCCTCGTTTCAATCCACGCGCCCCGCGTGGGGCGCGACTCCCCTGCTGAGTGAAGAGGCGATAGCATGGATTGTTTCAATCCACGCGCCCCGCGTGGGGCGCGACGCCGTTGTTCCTTTTCAAAGGTGGAATAATCGATGTTTCAATCCACGCGCCCCGCGTGGGGCGCGACGCCGTTGTTCCTTTTCAAAGGTGGAATAATCGATGTTTCAATCCACGCGCCCCGCGTGGGGCGCGACGACGTCGCCGACGGTAAGCGCGTTGGCCTCGTGGATGTTTCAATCCACGCGCCCCGCGTGGGGCGCGACAGGCACGCTGTCGGAAACCCACCATTCGGAAAAGTGTTTCAATCCACGCGCCCCGCGTGGGGCGCGACGTTTTTGTTCGAGTCGAGGGTAATGGCCTTGGGTGTTTCAATCCACGCGCCCCGCGTGGGGCGCGACTCCGATGATTTGGAATCGACCACGCTCCGCGGCGAGTTTCAATCCACGCGCCCCGCGTGGGGCGCGACGTTCGCCATGATTCAAAAAGCACCGATCTTTGTAGTTTCAATCCACGCGCCCCGCGTGGGGCGCGACGAAGGTGCGCTTCGAAATCCGCTGCACGTTGGGGTTTCAATCCACGCGCCCCGCGTGGGGCGCGACGGCGGGCGGTGGCGGAAGCGGCGCAAGCGGCAATGTGTTTCAATCCACGCGCCCCGCGTGGGGCGCGACCCGCGCTCGTTGATCCGTTCCCGGTGCCCCAAAAGTTTCAATCCACGCGCCCCGCGTGGGGCGCGACGGTTACCGCCTGATTTACATATCCGCACCAGGCTGTTTCAATCCACGCGCCCCGCGTGGGGCGCGACTGGGGCCGCAGATGGGCACCGGCACCAATCCGTTGTTTCAATCCACGCGCCCCGCGTGGGGCGCGACGGAGGCCTTCACGTTGTTCGCCAGCCATTTTGATGTTTCAATCCACGCGCCCCGCGTGGGGCGCGACTGAGCAGGAACGCGTCATCCGCGGAGTAACCATGTTTCAATCCACGCGCCCCGCGTGGGGCGCGACGCCGCTCAAGCGGAATCTGCGTTACGCTGACTGCTGTTTCAATCCACGCGCCCCGCGTGGGGCGCGACATTTACTACCGTGGAAAGTGTGGGCTTACGGTTGTTTCAATCCACGCGCCCCGCGTGGGGCGCGACGGTCGATGTTTTGACCGTTGCGGAGATACCATCGGAGTTTCAATCCACGCGCCCCGCGTGGGGCGCGACTTCACTGAGTAAGGGAATGTTATAGAGTTGGGTGTTTCAATCCACGCGCCCCGCGTGGGGCGCGACGCGCAAGTTCCGCGAAGGCGAGATCTCGAAGCAGTTTCAATCCACGCGCCCCGCGTGGGGCGCGACAACCTGTTTGGGTTACTTCAGCCGGTGCTCGAAGAGTTTCAATCCACGCGCCCCGCGTGGGGCGCGACTCTCCGGTGGACACGTGCCATAGCTCCCTGAGTTGTTTCAATCCACGCGCCCCGCGTGGGGCGCGACGCGCGGCATGGCGATATCCCCAACAGTGCCTGTTGTTTCAATCCACGCGCCCCGCGTGGGGCGCGACCACAATAGCCGGCGTCCGGTTTGATGAGCGCAAAGGTTTCAATCCACGCGCCCCGCGTGGGGCGCGACGCCGCTCCTGCAGGACTACAGCATTCCGCTACAGCAGTTTCAATCCACGCGCCCCGCGTGGGGCGCGACTGGCCGTTGGCGATTGCGACGGCTGTTAAACGATGTTTCAATCCACGCGCCCCGCGTGGGGCGCGACTTCGCATTGCAACGGCCGTTTTCGAGGGTGTCAGTTTCAATCCACGCGCCCCGCGTGGGGCGCGACGCACGATGTGCATCGGCGTAGAGTGCGGCCGATTGTTTCAATCCACGCGCCCCGCGTGGGGCGCGACCACGATGTGCATCGGCGTAGAGTGCGGCCGATTGTTTCAATCCACGCGCCCCGCGTGGGGCGCGACTGAGCGCCTGGGTGATAGCCACAACCGCCGTAGTGTTTCAATCCACGCGCCCCGCGTGGGGCGCGACCGCAATTACCGCATGGATCTGCCCGTCTCGGTGATGTTTCAATCCACGCGCCCCGCGTGGGGCGCGACTGGCGATTCAGGGAATTTTCTACCTCAAGAAATCGTTTCAATCCACGCGCCCCGCGTGGGGCGCGACCGCACCGGCGCGGTGGATTTGGGCAGGGGGTTAGGGTTTCAATCCACGCGCCCCGCGTGGGGCGCGACCTTGGCTGATTGGGGTGTTGTGGAAGTGATCTACGTTTCAATCCACGCGCCCCGCGTGGGGCGCGACATGTCTACGTCACTACAGGCGGCGCATTGACTATTGTTTCAATCCACGCGCCCCGCGTGGGGCGCGACACCGTGATGCCGGCATATTGGAGTCCCTGCAGTAGTTTCAATCCACGCGCCCCGCGTGGGGCGCGACAGACGTTTTGTTGGAGGTTGCAAATGGGTGAAGTGTTTCAATCCACGCGCCCCGCGTGGGGCGCGACTAAATACGCCGCCGCGCAAACCGGCATCGAGTTTGAGTTTCAATCCACGCGCCCCGCGTGGGGCGCGACGTCGGCCCTGGGACGCGCTGGTTATCGCGATTCCAGTTTCAATCCACGCGCCCCGCGTGGGGCGCGACCAATCCCTACGCGTATAGCGAGACGTGTCAGTGGTTTCAATCCACGCGCCCCGCGTGGGGCGCGACTCGTCGGTGTCGAGCTCGCCGACCGAGCCCACGTTGTTTCAATCCACGCGCCCCGCGTGGGGCGCGACGCGAGATCTGCGTGAGGTACAGCGCCTCGTCGGTGTTTCAATCCACGCGCCCCGCGTGGGGCGCGACCTCGCCCTGCTTCTTGCCGAACATCTCAGCGAAAGTTTCAATCCACGCGCCCCGCGTGGGGCGCGACATCGACCCAGTGCCCGGACCATCCATCCTTCTTGTTTCAATCCACGCGCCCCGCGTGGGGCGCGACTACTGCGGGCGGAAAGATCGCCGGAGCCTACATTGTTTCAATCCACGCGCCCCGCGTGGGGCGCGACGAATTTTCTACCTCAAGAAATCGACAGCCATAGAAGTTTCAATCCACGCGCCCCGCGTGGGGCGCGACCGCGACTGTCACGTTCCCGGCATTCGATTGGACGTTTCAATCCACGCGCCCCGCGTGGGGCGCGACTGCGCCGCACCTTTTGTTTGCGGCCCAGCTTGTTGTTTCAATCCACGCGCCCCGCGTGGGGCGCGACCGAAACACGTCAATGTAAACGTCGAGGATTCCGGTGTTTCAATCCACGCGCCCCGCGTGGGGCGCGACATGCGTTGAAGGCGCAGCAGGTCGGGGATATCGTGTTTCAATCCACGCGCCCCGCGTGGGGCGCGACCCTGGCGGAGCACCGACTTGTACTGCTCGAAGAAGTTTCAATCCACGCGCCCCGCGTGGGGCGCGACGTCACTACTCCGTGACCGGTTAGTGTTTCCGTTGTGTTTCAATCCACGCGCCCCGCGTGGGGCGCGACCGACTCGCCATGTTCACCCTTTGCCGGTTATGGTGTTTCAATCCACGCGCCCCGCGTGGGGCGCGACGTGAGTGATGAGCAAAGCGCGCCCCGATTTCGTGTTTCAATCCACGCGCCCCGCGTGGGGCGCGACCGGCAGCTTTTGAACCACAGCCCCAGGAGGGCATGTTTCAATCCACGCGCCCCGCGTGGGGCGCGACCAATGCTTCCGGCCAGGTGATTCCGGCCGGACCTGGTTTCAATCCACGCGCCCCGCGTGGGGCGCGACCCCGGCCAATCCCCCGATCCGGGCGCCGCAGGCGTTTCAATCCACGCGCCCCGCGTGGGGCGCGACGCCCAGCTTCGAAGACGCCGGCGGCGTCACCGTGTTTCAATCCACGCGCCCCGCGTGGGGCGCGACATCGGCTGCGGGCTGTGCTGGGCGCGGCCGGTGATGTTTCAATCCACGCGCCCCGCGTGGGGCGCGACAAGCAAGTTCTGGAAGTTTGACGAGATCCAGGATGTTTCAATCCACGCGCCCCGCGTGGGGCGCGACGGTCGGTGATTAGTTGTCAGTTGCGAGTTATCAGTGGTTTCAATCCACGCGCCCCGCGTGGGGCGCGACCGACGGAGCGGTGGTCGAAGCAGATTGCGAAGGTGTTTCAATCCACGCGCCCCGCGTGGGGCGCGACACCTTCACCATGCCGCCGGGCTACGAGGATTTGGTGTTTCAATCCACGCGCCCCGCGTGGGGCGCGACACGTGATGGCTGTGCTGGCCGAAGCCGCCGACGATGTTTCAATCCACGCGCCCCGCGTGGGGCGCGACGCAGGCGCAGGCGAATGCGGAGCCGTGGCTGCAGTTTCAATCCACGCGCCCCGCGTGGGGCGCGACGCTGCAGCCCTGAGTTGATATCCGCCTCGGTCATGTTTCAATCCACGCGCCCCGCGTGGGGCGCGACGCCGCCGTCGCCGGCGAGGAAGTGAGAGCCATGAAGTTTCAATCCACGCGCCCCGCGTGGGGCGCGACCGCGGACCTCGGTGGCGCGGACCTCCGTGGCGCGGTTTCAATCCACGCGCCCCGCGTGGGGCGCGACATGGCGGCATGCTACCTGAGCGACGCCTTAGAAGCGTTTCAATCCACGCGCCCCGCGTGGGGCGCGACCGCAACACGGCGGCCCTGGCCGGCGCGGAGCTGCTGTTTCAATCCACGCGCCCCGCGTGGGGCGCGACTGCATTGATTTGCCACCTTCGGGTGTTTGACCGATGTTTCAATCCACGCGCCCCGCGTGGGGCGCGACTATACGAGAATGCTGTGCGCGGTTTGGAAGAAGGCGTTTCAATCCACGCGCCCCGCGTGGGGCGCGACGTTACAAAGTGGTCGCTAGTTTTCATGCTTCGATGTTTCAATCCACGCGCCCCGCGTGGGGCGCGACTGCCACATCCTCAATCTGTTTATCGCTTAACTTGTTTCAATCCACGCGCCCCGCGTGGGGCGCGACGACACTCGAGCAACAGCAGATGAGTAACAATTTGTTTCAATCCACGCGCCCCGCGTGGGGCGCGACATCAAAGCGAATGGCATTTCAGATACCCAAAATCTGTTTCAATCCACGCGCCCCGCGTGGGGCGCGACGGTGTGAGGCGGTCACCGCAAGCGCAGGTAGGACAGTTTCAATCCACGCGCCCCGCGTGGGGCGCGACTGCTCTACTGTAGCAGTTTTAGTTTCAGCATCCTAGCCTGTCCATTGCGCGAACTCTGCCAAAAGTGGGTGTATGGAACGCTACGAAAAGGAGCATTGCTGTGTAATGCATATGAAGTGAATGGGATAACACAAGCGCGAACCTCCCGGAGAGGGACTGTTTGCTTGAGATTCGCGCTAAAGAATCAGCGGGCCTTCCGGGTTGTAGCTGGGTTTGGCTCCAGCGTGTTCCACGCGTCTCTGCCAGTTGGCCCCCAGGAAGTAGAAACGTAGGCTATCGACGGAGGGGTCGATGATCGCGAGGAGCTTGGCGCGAAACTCAACCCACAGGGCAGGTTCAAGGAGACACTCAAAGACCGAGAACTGTACCCGCTGACCATGATTCTGACACAGTTTAGCTATTTGCCGCAGGCGGCGCTTTCCATCTTCGGACTGCGTACCCATGTCGTAAGTCACAAGCACCATCATGCTTTGTCATCTCCAGATAAAGGAAGGGTAGGCGTCGAGATCGCCGCGCAGGCAACGCGCCAACAAAAGAGCCTGTGCGTAGGGAACCAGGCCAAAGGGAATGCGTTCGGCCAGAAATGGATGGAGAACCTCTTCCTGCTTGCGCAACTGCCATGCGACCAGGACCTCTTTGCGTGTGGCATCGTTCATAGTCACCCCGCCGGACTCGTTGCGGGAGAATCCATTTCCGGCTACCTGACGGCGGTTGATGAGGGTAAGCGCAAGCCTGTCGGCCAATACCGGGCGCAGCTCCTCCATGAGATCCAGAGCAAGGCCGGCGCGGCCGGGACGGTCACGATGCAGAAATCCAACAGCGGGGTCGAGGCCGGTTGTTTCCAGAGCAGACGCAATGTCGTGCGCCAACAGAACATAGAGAAACGACAGTAATGCATTGACATTGTCAAGTGGGGGACGCCGGCTCCGCCCATGAAAGAAAAACTCCTCCTTCTGGTGCAGGATGAGTTCATCGAAGACTCCGAAATACGTCTGCGCGGCGTCTCCTTCAACTCCACGCAGTCCATCGAGCGAAGGTGCAGAAGCGAGCAGGCGCAGCGATTGGCCAAGCTGCGTAGAGGCACGATCAAGAGTCTCTGAAGAGTGCTCACGGCCAGCACGCAAGAGCGATGTGCGGCTGTTAGCGATCTTCGCCAGCAGAATAGACTTTGCTATGACGGCGGAATCTGCGTCCCGGTCGGCACGGCGGTACTGCTCCCGCCGCAGCAGGACATTGCCATGGATAGGACCCTGGATGCGGGCAAGAAAGCGACCGTGCTCGCTGAGGAAACTCACGCCGACGTTGTGCTCTGCACAGAATCCCATCAGGGGAGGACTCATCGAGACCACGCCGACGCAGACGATTCCTTCCAGCGTGTGGATCGGTACACGAAGACGGGTTTCCTGCTCGACGCGAACGAGAACAGTTTCACCATCCTTGCTGAGATAGGCGTTGGGAATGGTGACATACAACGTGTTGAGGAGCTTTCTCATCGGGACTGGTCCTCATCTTTGCTGGAGCCATTGCCAGAAGCCTGTCTGAGACTGGCGTCAATTGCGCGGCTCAGATAACGCGATGCGCTGGCTGATCCGGCGACCGTGGGCAGGCAAACGGGCTTCATGGAGCAGCCGTCGCATTTCTTCGCGTAGACGGCCTGTGGCGTTCTGCCAGACTGAAGGATCTGGTGCATGCGGGCGGCGAGGCGTTCGACCTCTTGACGAAGCGGTTCGTCGAAGTTCACCAGATCGCGGCGCTTTGCTTTGCCGTCAAAGACAGCGCCTACGGGAACGGGTACGTGCATCATCTCTTCCAGACAAAGCGCCTGCGCGCAAAGCTGAATGTGATAGGCCATGCTGCCATGCTGGTCGCGGGTCCGCTTGTACTCGACCGGATACGGCTTCCAGAGCCCTTTGCGGCGCGGCATCGGAACGCCCGGCTCAGAAGCCTCGCATGGGAGGAACTCGACGATGTCGGCTTGTCCAGAGATGCCGAGGCGAAAGGACCGCAGTGGAAGCGCGCGCCGCACCAGCACCTCGGGGCGGGATTCGATTTCCGCCGAGTGCGCCTTGTCATGCAGCAGTTTGCCCTCAGCGGTGAAGAGGTTCTCCTCCCACTGCTGCTCCAGGTGAATCAGCGCCCAGCGCCGTTCGCAGAAGGCGAGATGTTGGAGACCGGAGAGCGGGAGGAGGTCCTCTTCTGTATACATGCCGTTCCGCCTTAATTGGGACGGGTTGATACGAGACCGTCGATGAGGGTAATGCCTTCCGGCAGCGAACTGGGATCGGGAGGCACAACGGTGTAGTCCGTGAAAGCGTGCGGGCTTTCAACGTCTGGCTTCTTCTCGACTTTGATTGACTCGAAGAGCCGTTGCGCTTGACCGTTGCCAAGCTTGCTCTCGTGCTTGAAAATGTAAAGCCCGCGCGTGGCCATGGTGCCCCGCGCCGCGGAGCGGTCCAACTCAAACAAATTAGCGAGCGCCTTCCACAAGAGTTTGAGGTCATCATCGTTGAAGCCGGTCTTTGCGGCAAAGACAGGGTTGATGTAGCCATGTGCGAGATAGAGGCCGTATGGGATGGTGTACTTGCGCCCCAGCGTTCCCGTGCCGGATTTAATGTCCTTCTCGCCCGTAAATGCCTGGCGGGAGATGGTGTGTTCGGTAGGCAGGATACGGTCAATAGAGCGTGCAAACGTGATTTGCACCGGGCCGCGCACCTGTCCACAATTGAATTCCGTCGTGCTCATCACTGCACCGAAGGCGCGCACATCGAAGAAGTTCTTGCACATCCACCGGCGGGCCTTCTCGATGTCTGTCGGCTTGGTGTCCTTGCCGTCGGCTACAGGTTTATCCTCGCCCTCCCATTTCTCGAAGGGTTCCCGCTGGCGGCTTTCAAGCGTGCTGCCGCTTTGTACAAAGATGCGGTTATTCTGCTCTTTAACCGAGCCGGCGATAGTGGAGTACGACACATAGTCCCGAATCTTGCGCTTTATGCAAACATCGGAGACGAGCCCTTGAAACGTCTCAGGATCAAAGCGCGGACTGTTGTCTGAGTCCGGGTCTCCATTCGGGTTGCCGTCCTCACAGTCAAACAAGAAGATGAAGTCGTAGCGGTTCTCAATCGTGCTCATTGGTTTTTCTCCTGATCGGTAGATTCGTTAAGGGATTCGTTAGCGGCATCGTTGGCTTGCTTGCGATTCTGCGCCTGAGAACGAGACCGGGCCTTCTGGTGGTAGTAGCCGAGGGCAAAAAGCCCCTGGCCATCGAGCCCAAGCTTGCCTGGATAGGCGCCGCTCGCTGATGGTTGAAGGAGGTTGTGCAACTCTTGAAGCCGACCGTCAATGGCATACGCAGCGGACGGCTTGTCCCGGCGCAGCTTGCGCAGATGCTTTTGCGCAAGACTCTCAATCTTCGGGAAAGCGACGGCGGGATACGTCGATGCCAAAGCAAAGTAGCGATCTAGGATCGATGAATTCACTTCGCTCTCACTTGACGAGCGTTGCAGGTTTTCGAACTCCGCCATCAGTCGGCCACAAACGTATGCCGGAAATGGGCAGGTGGGGTCCAGTCCTTCACTCATTTTTCTTGCTCCTTCCTGTTGTCGAAACAGATCGTTGATGCACATGCGAATCAGTCCGATGGGCACGCGCAGTCTAGCCAATGACATGGGATCTCTCTTTTTGTCTCCTGCCTTTTCCTTTGCGTCGCTCACGCCTGGGTACCGGAGGCGCGTGAGCGTTGTCGAAAGCACCGAGTAGCCAAGCGGAACGCCCTCAATGCCCCGGCGCAGCAACGCCAATACTTTGTGGTCATCGGGCTTGCCTTCCCGGTCCAGTGCATACAGCAATTGCCATAGCCGAACGGGAGCGGGTTCGTCCCAAGGAACCTCAACGCGCAGTTGTTCGTGCCAATTCTTCAGGTTCTCTTTAACCCGCGTAAGTGCAAGGTCCGCCCAGTGATGTACACGAAGCCGCCCGCCATTGCCGGAGACGGCGACCATGTAGAAGCGGTTTGCATCAGGCTCACTCCGCGGATCGAAACTGAGAAGTTCTTTCACTTGGCTTGGGTCTGCCCGGTCCATCAGGTCAAGCGCATCCAAGTCCGCCGGGTTCTTGAGCCAGTACAAGAAGCCGATGCCTGCAATGTCCTTGCGCCGGCCCTTGTCCTGCTTCAGCAGATCGTTGAACGCCAGTACATAAGCTAGCGCGCGGTCCGGCGAGACGGGACTGTTCTGGTTCTGCTTCCATCCATAAGAGCGGAAGGCTTCTTTATCGAAGGACATCAAGCCGACTTCGGCTCTCCCGCCGAGGTTTGAAACACCTTTGATCTTCGGGTGGGTAGGTGCGATGGGGCCGAGTGCTCCTGAGATCATGCACTCGCCCACGTTGCCTTCCACGGATTCAGCAGAGGCAGCCTGGTAATCCTTGCGCCAGAACTGTCGCACAGCTTCGCGCTCCACCAATGGTTCACCTGCTGAAAGAGCAACGAGCGTGCCGGCCTTCGCATCCTTCAAGGCATTGCATGCTCTTTCCACCTGTTCCGAATTGGCATAGAAGCGGGCGCAAGCCCCCAGCGCTGCGTCTCCGGTGTCGGCCGCAGCTCTGCCGATGAGAGCTACAAAAGCTTCGTGATGCTTTTCGGCTTTCTCTTTGTCGGTGGTCTTGTCGGGAGTCCATGGGCCAATGCCGAGAACGTATGCAATGTCATCGGTACCCAGCAGCGGATGCTCCCCGCTGTTGCGGTTCACCGGCGACCGGGGCACGCTCATCTGCTTGGGAACCTGCACTTGCTTCTTGCCGCGCGTCTCCGTCGTCATGCGCGGGGTAGCATTCAGAAACGTCCCCTGCCTGGAGATTTCGAGCAGCCATGGCACTGGCTTCATCTCCCAGGCCGCATCGTTCAACTCATCGGCCAGATATTGGTCCGCGTATTCGGCTAGCGCCTGTACGAGCATTCGAGCACCTCCTGGCGTCGGCTTTCGTCGGACAAAACCGCTTCCGGCCGCGTCTCCATAACGCCATTCTCCAGGCGCGCTTCAAAGAATGCCGCTCGATTCCCCTCTGGAAGAAAGGCAATGTCATAGAGCATCCGGCCAATTTCCATCGAGTCGGGGATGGGCTGGTCCTCTTCGCGCGGAGGGCCAAAATCAGCCGCAAACTCGCGGCAGCCAAGATAAGGCCGCTGGAAGCATTGCCCCTTCTCTACACGCCGCTGCAGCATCTCGACATACTTTACGGGCGTGTTGTCGCCGGAAGTGTCGAATACATGCGGGTATGCATCGATCCAGTAGGCGACATCGCGCAGCAGAGTGGTATTTCGCGGCGTTCCATCTGTTCCGTTGCCCGCCCCAGCCACGAGCGGCTCAAAGGTAGATGCATCGCGCATCCATTTCTTGATTGCCACCGGCGATACCTTGCTTTGGACTTCGTTGCGGAGAACGCTCATCAGGCAGATTGGCTTCAGCACGGTAATGCTGGTGACAATCCAGCGCATCTGCGGGCGCCAGCAGATCGCATCCAGCACATTGCGCGCGGCCGAGGGCGTCATTACAGGGTAAGAGAATCGTTCAACCTTGGCCTCCGGCCGCGTGAAACAGGCAAACTGACCGGAGACCCTAACGCGAACATTTGGAATGGACATGGATGCAACTCTCCTCGATTCCTTTCGTAAGTCACAACGACGAACGTCTGGGAAAGTTTACACATAAACTCTATGCCTCCAAATCGGCGCTCTAAGGACATGTATATGGCCTGTCAATATCAAACGATGCGCAATTTGCGCCTATGTTAAAGGACTAATCGATCCACCTCTGGATCGAAAATTAACCCTAGTTGCTCGTCATAAGCCTGATCCACGGCAACCCAAATCTCATCCACGGCCGCCGATGCCACCCGCTCCACAACTCCGCTTGCTTTCTGGAACTCCGAGGGGCTCAACCCAACAATGTGACGCTGTAACGCGCGGCGTAACGATAGTGTGAGTTCCCCTGAGATACGCAATCGCTCGATTGCCTTCTGCGCTTCCTCATCGTCGGGAACAAAAACATCCCGCGTCCGGTTCGAAATCATCTCAAACTCTTGGGCCAGCGTTGCGAACCGCTCATGCTCACGGTGTTCCACCAACTTCAGCCCGAGGTCTGTTCCACTTCCACCGTAATACCGCTCGAAGTAGAGACTGACTGCATCCACGGAGTCCACCTGCACACTACCACCGCTTTCATTCTCATCCTTCGCAATTGCTTCGGCGATTCCAGCCGCTTCTTTGTATTCATTTGGAGGCAGCTTGTGATCTTCGGGAAGAAAGACAATCACCTTTCCACCAGGCTGGCCCAACGCAGCAGTGATCTTTCCCTCACGGTCAGCGCGTCCGGCAGCTTGAACGATGGAATCCAGGGGAGCCAGCGCACGGAGCACCAGCGGAAAGTCAATATCCACGCCAGCTTCGACCAGCTGCGTCGATACCACATGGCACGATTCGCCCGCCTTCAAGCGTTTGCGAATTGTTTCCAGCACACGCAGCCGATGCGCCGCGCACATGCGCGTAGAAAGATGAAACACTCCCTCCTTATACAGGCCCTTTTTCTCCGCAACGCGCAACACCTCTTCATAGAGTTCGCCGGCGTGGTCGCGCACGTTCACGATGGCCAGGCATTGGGGCGCGGCAGTCATACGCTGCGCTACTTCCGGCCAGCCAACTGCATGATCGATTTCCCAGTGAACCTCCACACGCTTGAGCGCCTTATGCAACAAGGCCGGGTCACGCACAATTTCGGTGAGTGTTCCCGGGCCCCACCGGAGGTCTCTCTTATGTTGTGGCCGTTCGAAGGCCGGTTGAGTCGCTGTCGAAAAGACAAAATTCGTATCCCAGTCCTCGGCCAGTTCTTTCATCATGTCCAGCAGCGGTCCCAGCAACCGGCGCGGCAGCGTCTGCACCTCGTCGAGAATCACGATGGAACGCGCGATGTTATGCACGCGCCGTAAGTCCGAAGGACGGTTTGAAAACAAACTCTCGAAAAACCGAACCGATGTAGTCACGATGAGCGGAGCGTCCCAGTTTTCCGTTTCTGGGCGCAATCCGGTCTCCTGAAATTGTCTTTCCTCCTCGTCTTCTTTTTCGGTGGCGGGGATGAAGTGGTCCTCGTCGTGTTTGACCAGTTTCTGGATGCTGCCAGAGTGATGTTCCAGCAGCGCGTCCTGTCCAAAGACCCGGGAATATACCTCCGCGTTTTGCTCAATAATCGACAAATAAGGAATGACCACGATTATCCGCCGAAATCGCTCTGGATAGAGAGCCGCGCGTCGCAAAGCAAAGGCCATTGCCGCCAGCGTCTTGCCGCCGCCCGTCGGCACCGTAAGTGAGAAGAGCCGTTGCTGAGCAGAAGCCGCATTCAGGCAGTCCTCCAGCACCTTCGCACGCATCTGCTTCACCAGTCCCTCCGGCGAGTCTTTCTGTAGCGCGGCGATGTGTTGCAGCAGCGTATTGAGACGCTCGGCAGCGCGTAACTCCCCCTGTAGCGGAGTACGACCCCCGGAATCCAACCGGTCTGCATCTACAAGGCAACTGAAGAGCATCCGCACAAACAAATCAAAGCGTGCTTTCCTTGAACTAGGGGGAGCATCCGGTTGACTGACAAGGCCGGAAACGATGCGCCTTAGCTCGGGACAGTCGGCTGAAGCCCGCTGCACCAGTGAGCACGTTTCATCACGAAACCTCTGCTCATACATCTTCTCTTGGAGTTGAGTATTCCAATCCGCAAGTCCGGCGTGATGGCCGGCAATCGCGGCGGCTACAGTTTGCAGCCCAGGCTTCAGTGGAGCGCTCGCTGTCCCGAATTTGGCAAGCATCGCTCCATGGATCGCATGTTGGCAGCGTCCGTGGCCGGTTCGCAGCATTTGTTGGAAGCAGTCAGTATATTTGCCGAAGTCATGCAGCACCCCAGTCAGACCCGCAAGATCTGCAAAGTTGATATCCTGCGGTTGAGCAACAGTAGCCAATTCGCGCGCTATCCGTGCAACAGCCTCCAAATGTACCGCCAGGAGCTGCCACCCTTCTCTCGAGTCGGAACGTGGCTGCGAGTCGGACGCCGAATGTGCCCAATAAGCGGTGCGCGGCATTTGTAGAACATCCTATACTTCTAGAATCCGCGATGCTGCTCTTTCCACTTCGAGCCCGCTGAAGGCCTGTACGCGACTGCCCGATGAATCTGCCACTGCCTAATCAAGATCGCGCTTGAACAGGCTCTCTCTGTCATGCCCGCAGAGAGTTCTCAAGAGTGCGCTATTGTGGAATTTGGCGATCCGGAAAAATGCTGCAAGCTATTGAAAATAAATGATCGGGTAGAGAGGATTTGAACCTCCAACCTCCTGGTCCCGAACCAGACACGCTTTTCCCCTCGATGCAGTTTTCTTCCGCACAACATCAGGAATTACAGTGGAGAAACTAGATGATTTACCAGTGGAGAATCAATTTGGAATTCATTCAATCCTCCTCGGAGGCGGCGACTGTTACAAAATTGACTACAGCAGTGTAGCGCTAAAAAGCAGATGCGCGGGTAAAGTGGCTTGTATCGCTTGAAATATCAATAGTTTATGCTGGTCGGGGCGGAGGGATTCGAACCCGATTTAGTCCCGCCTACGAAAACTCGCATTTTCTGTGATTTAGATGCAAAGCATTAGAGGGTATGGACTTGCCTGCCGTCCATGCCGTCCCTGCCTTCTCCCTAGTCTACACAAGGCAAGAGATTCCCCGGAGATTTCGTATCCTTCGTATCCATAAAGAATGAGCGAGAATCGGTGGAATAGACAGCTTTGGACCGAGGTTGATCGCCTCATGCCAGCGCCGGTTCAAAACGGAGCCACATCGGCCGGTTTACGGGTTTTCGGTACCCTTCGTGAACACCGGCCGGCGCCCGACCTCAGCGAACTCGCCATCACAGGGCCCGGGCTGGCTGATGCCGGATCAGCATTCCGGAGCTCAGACCGGTGGGAATCAT